>CEQG01064836.1_pt1 | contig 104314 bp, 105 predicted proteins | sample 350301 | NCBI WGS metagenome assembly CEQG01 (sample SAMEA2621242, study PRJEB7988) | marine metagenome | isolation source: saline water (ENVO:00002010), including | reverse complement strand
TTCTCTATAATTACAAACTTAAAATCGCCGATAACATTGTTCCTGTTCAACGATTCATAGCGGCTGGTTATATCTACCTCTCCCCTTTCAACCATATTACGAACCACCTGTTTAAACAGCAGGTTAATTCGTGGCGCCACACGGAAACCGAGAAAGAAGTCTACACGTATAACGTCTTCATGCATAATTTCGCGTACACGGTATTCCATCCTATATGGCTCATCTACCACATTAACGTGTACAAACCAGTAAATATCGGCGCGTTTCGGCCTTTTTTGCAGTATTGAATATAATACTTTAGATTCTATCTCATCATTCAAATGAGCATTGGTCATATACACCAGGTGTGTGGCATATTTCGGGATAGTAAGGTCGTTACTTAGTTCTGAAAGTACATTTTTGTACTTGTCTATCTTCACGAACTCGGTATAGCCGCTACGGATGCGTTTTGCGGAATACCATACAAACATGATAAAGGCAAGGAAACCCGCAATAAACAGCGACACATAACCCCCGTGGCTGAATTTACTGATGTTGGCAATAAGGAATGAAAACTCTATGGTAAGGTACACCAGCATAATACCCGTTATAACAAGCGGGTTGTAACGGCGCATGATCATGTAAAAGTTAAGCAGTATGGTGGTCATTATCATACAAAGCACGATAGCAAGCCCGTAGGCAGCCTCCATATTGCCGGACTCGCGGAAGTAAAGCACTATAAACACACACCCCAGGAACAACAGCCAGTTTATGGATGGGATGTAGATTTGTCCACGCAGCTCTGTAGGGAATTTAACCGAAACCTTAGGCCAGAAGTTAAGGCGCATGGCTTCGCTTATCAGTGTAAATGAGCCTGATATTAACGCCTGTGATGCAATTACCGCCGCCGATGTTGCAATGGCAATACCAAAGGGGATGAACCACTGTGGCATAAGCAGGTAAAACGGGTTGCCGGGATTATCTGAATGGCCGCTAAGGCCGGTTAATGTATCTCCTGAATGCGAAATAAGGTAAGCACCCTGACCGAAATAATTAATAACCAGCATGGCTTTTACAAATATCCAGCTTATACGGATGTTGCCCCTGCCGCAATGCCCCATATCGCTGTATAATGCCTCGGCACCTGTAGTACATAAAAACACGAAGCCGAGCACATAAAAGCCTTCGTGGTGGATGCTAAGCAGGTGAATGGCATAATAAGGGTTAAGGGCTTTAAAAACCCCGAAATTTCCCCCAATACCCAAAAGCCCGAGCACGCCAAGCATGCTGAACCATACCAGCATCATTGGCCCGAAAAAGCGGCCTACGAATTTAGTACCGAAACGCTGTATGAAGAACAGCACAAAAAGTATGGCAATTACAATAGGTACCGTATCAAGTTCAGGATTGTATATCTTTAAACCCTCTATGGCGGAAGACACCGAAATAGGCGGTGTAATGATACCGTCTGCAAGCAGCGCGCTTCCCCCGATTATAGCGGGAATAATAAGCCCTTTCTTTTTGAGCCTTTTTACCAGTGTGTAGAGTGAAAAGATTCCGCCTTCGCCCTTATTATCTGCCTGGAGCGTGAGCAGGACGTATTTAAAAGTGGTTTGAAGGGTAAGTGTCCAGAAAATGCAGGAAAGCGCCCCGAGCACAACTTCTTCGTTTATAGGCTGTTCGCCCATTATGGCTTTCATTACGTAAAGGGGAGATGTCCCTATGTCGCCGTATATAATCCCCAGGGTAACCAAAAGCCCTCCCAGGGTTACTTTGCTAAGATTATTGTGATTAGCGCTCACTGTATTTGTAATTAAAAGAATGCAAATGTATGCGATTTTATGGATTTGCAGTTTATTGCAGCCTGATATTTAACCTTTAAGACAAAAAACCCCTGCTTTATAAAGGCAGGGGCTAATTTATATAAGGCTATTTTAACAGTATTTTGTTGTATTCGGCAGTGTTGCCTAACAATGCGGTAGCCTTTTTTATCTCGGCATTATTTACGGTATAATATTTATAAAGGCCTTCTTTGTACTGGTAGCGTTTAATAAGTTCGTCCTGCAGCAGTTTTTTGATTTCCTCTTTATGCTTATTAAGCTCTTTTTCCTCGCTTTTTTGAAGGGCTGCCAGCAACTGGTTGTATTCGTTGGCTATGCTCGCATCAATCTTTTCTTTAACCGCGGTATCGTGCATCAGCTTTAATGCCTTTTCCGTTTCGGTATCAAACTCAAAGTTTTCTTTTTTTAGGTATTGCTTAAAGTCTTCAAAGTCAGCATCTGTTACCGTTGGTATCTTTGCGCCCATGTCAGGATGCTTGTAATAGTATGCTGTGGCGTAATTAAAAATTGCATCATTGCGTTGCAGTGCATCGGCTATGGTACTTTGTTTGCTTTCATCCAGCACAACATCGGGCAGTATGCCACCACCATCATAAACAGTGCGCCCTTTGCGGGTTTTAAAGGCGTTATAGTCTTTTTCGTTTATGCGTATCGCTTTACCGTCAACATCTTTATGGGTGTAGTCAAGCGCCTGTATGCCGCGCCCAGACGGTGTGTAGTATCGTGATATAGTAACCTTTACCTGAGTGCCGTAGGTAAGCTCAAGCGGCCTTTGTACCAAGCCTTTACCAAAACTTCTGCTGCCCACAATAACCGCGCGGTCAAGGTCCTGCAATGCTCCCGAAACAATTTCTGATGCCGAGGCACTTTTACCGTCAACAAGCACCGCCAGCGGAATTTCGGTATCTACCGGCGCTTTGGTGGTTTTGTAGGTGTTGTTATACTTTTCATTTTTCGACTTTGTGGTAACAATAATTTCGCCTTCGGGCACAAACAGGTTGCAGACGTTTACAGCTTCATTCAGTAATCCGCCCGGGTTGCCCCTCAGGTCGAGTATAATCCGTTTAGCGCCCTCATTTTTAAGCTGCTGTAACGCCTGCTTGGTTTCGGTAGAAGCCTTCGCGTTAAACTGTGAGAGGACAATATAGCCCGTTTCTTTATCTACCATGCCAAAGTAAGGCACCGCCCTTACATCTACCTCATCAAGCACAAGCTGGGTATCATATACCTTACCCTGCCTTTTGTATTTGATATCTATTTTGGTGTTTCGGGTGCCTTTAAGCAATTCGCCTGCATCTTCCTTAAAATTAGCAAGGCTAACATCGCCTATCTGGATAATTTCGTCACCTGCCTTCAGCCCCGCTTTGTCGGCGGCATAGTCTTTATAAGGTTCTTTTATAATAAGCCTGCCCTCTTTTCGGGTTATCAGCGCGCCAATTCCAGTATATTCGCCTGTATTATTTATTTTAAACTTGGCAACATCGGCCTCATTAAAATAATTGGTGTAAGGGTCAAGGTCGGCAAGCATGCTCTTTATGGCAGTATCCATAAGCTCGCCGGGGTTGGTTTCATCCACATAATTGGTATTTACCGTTTTAAACAATGTGGTAAATATTTCTATCTGCTTGGCTATCTCAAAAAAGTCGTTCCTGAAACTTGTCCCCACGAAGAGAAAAACAACCGCAACTGCCGTAACTACATATCTTTTCTTGAATCTGGTAAACATATAATTTTAAATTTTATTTGATTTCTTCCTAATCCTTTTGCGGATCAGGATAAACACAATTACGAAAATAAGGATAAAAGGCCAAAGATACAGCACCCCGATAAAGAAAGTTGAAATACCGTTAAAGCCTGATTTTATTGCATTCCACATTTTAGAGCCATACGATACCGTTGCGCCGGCCTGCTGTTCGGTATGTTTGTAAAATTCTATAACAACCGTGCTCATGGCCACGCGGCTTTTAAGATAACGCAGCCTCCCTTCATGCGCTTCAATCTCTTCGCGTATAGCAGAAAGTTCTTTCTCAATCTCCAGCATTTCGCTAACCTTATTTGCTTTCTTTAAAAGTTCAAGGTAGCGCGCCTCAAGTGTTTTCTTGGCTTTAATGCGGGCATCAAGGTCAACATATTCTTCGGTAACATCCTGGGCCGAAATTTCCTTTCTGTCAAAATAGGTAACCCCTTTTGCAACCTCATCTATAAACAGGTCGAACTTGTTGCCGGGTATGCGCAACACCAGTGTGCGGCTTAAAGAGTAACCGTTGTTACTTTCGCTGTCACTCTGCAACTGTGCTCCAAACTTTTGCGCTGCAGCATTTATTCGTTTGGCAGTAGCTTCAAGGTCATCCGTTTCAAAGGCAAGGTTAGCGTTTTTAATTAACATCTGCCGATATTCAGTGTCCGTTGTTCCTGAATAGGCTTTATCATCAACGTTAGTGGCAATTTCTTCCATTGCCGGAGCCTCAACAGCTACTTCCTGTAAAGTTATATTATCGGTTACCGGTGCATTTTCACTACAGCCGCCAACCAGCATCAGCAAAGACGTACAAAATAAAGTAATTTTCATAATAAGGTGGTTTGCAGCTATAACGGTAAAATTATGTAGTATAGTACAACCGTTTAAAAAAAGGCACTAAAGCCCTTCCTGTTTCAGGAATTTTTCAAAAAGCTGTATTGCCTTTTCGTTAACCTCCTCAAACGTAAGCCTGTCTTTGGTCTGGTAAAAAAACATAAAGGCTGTTGGCTTTTGCAGTTTTTCGGTTATAATATGCTTGTTAAGTCTGTAAGCCTCCCTTAGCAGGCGTTTGTAGTAATTGCGATCGACCGCCCTTTTAAAATTGCGTTTGGAAACTGATACACCCATTTTTAAGATACCTTCGGTATCATCCTGCAACGGAACATACACCAGCCTGAGCGGATATTTAGAAACCGTTTTACCCTCTGCAAACATCTTTTCTAGAATGTTACGGCTCTTCAGCTTTTCACTTTTGGAGTATGTATATCGGCGTTGTTCCATCATGCGCAAAGGTAAATATATAGCTCAGATGCTTATATAGAGTCTTTATATAAAAAAAAGCCTCCTAAAAGGAGGCTGAAGTCTTTCACTTAGTTACGTTGCTACAAGAACAAGAGGCTTCACTAAGCATTACGATACAAATGTACAACTAAATATTTAATATTTGTATATATTTGAAAAATAACTTTTTAATAAATACTTTGTGCAGTATCACAAATTTGAGTACTACGTGTCAAAATCCAGATTGGATAGATTTCTTATTGCTTGTAATAATTCTCATCAAAGAGCCCAGGATTTATATAATGCCAATTTAAAAGTTGCAGAATCTTTTTATTCTATACTTAATCTTTTTGAAATCTTTTTAAGGAATAGAATTAACGAGGAATTATCATTATATTTTAATGACCCTGCATGGATAATAAATGAAAAAAATGGTTTTATGTCAGATTTGTCGCTTTCTCATTCAAATTTCTTTCTTAAAAATGAAATTTATAAAGCAGAAAATAAGATTAAAAGGCAAAAGAAAACTATTACATCAGGATTAGTTATTGCTGAACAAAATTTTGGCTTTTGGACAAGCCTCTATGATACCCATCATTATAAGTTATTATCAGGAAGTATTATTCATTGTTTTCCCAATAAACCTAACACAATTCAAAGAAAACAAATTAATGGTATCCTTAATGAAATTAGAGCTTTTCGTAATAGAGTTTACCATAATGAGCCAATTTGTTTTAGTGCAAATGATATATGCTTTAATAAAGCTGAAAAAATAAGAAAGGACATATATAACATTTTAAACTGGATGGATCCAGATATTGTCATTTATGCAGGAAAATTTGATAATATCCAAAATAACATAAGAGAGGCATTACTAATTTAAATTTCGAAACGTCAGAATATTTTCTTACTATTGTAGTAAAATTTTTGAATTATTATGGTATCTGCACGTGTAGGACAATATATAGAAGCAAAAGGCATAAGCTACTATGCCTTTGAAAACAGCCTCGGCGCCAGCCGTGGCAGCATCAGCAAAGCTGTTAAAGATGGCAAAAGCATAGGTTCTAATATGCTGGAGAAAATACTACTGTTATATACCGACCTTAACCCCACATGGCTGCTTACCGGTGAGGGCGAAATGCTGGTAGATAACGGCTGGCAGGACAGTAATATAAATACTTACAGGCTAAAGACTGACACTACCATAGAAAGCCAGCAGATTCCGCTTTATGACCTTGAGGCGGTTGCGGGGCTTGTACCGTTATTCAGCGATAATAAAGCCTTTACCCCGGTTGACCATATTATGATACCCCACCTGCCAAAATGCGATGGCGCGGTATATGTGACGGGGGATAGTATGTACCCACTTCTTAAAAGCGGCGATATTGTGATGTATAAAGAAATTAATGATATTCAGAACGGCATTTTTTGGGGTGAGATGTACCTGCTGAGTATTGACATGGCAGGAGAAGAATATATCACTGTAAAATACATACAAAAGGCTAAAGACAGCCGCTGCATAAAGCTGGTAAGCGAAAACAAACACCACCAGGATAAAGAAGTAGAGCTTGCACAGGTGCGGGCGCTTGCACTGGTTAAGGCAAGCATCCGTATAAATGCCATGAAATAAAAAAACCGCAGGTAACGCTACCATGCGGTTTTTTAGCCAGGGTTTGGCTTTCCATCCAACTAATTAATCACTATCTGTTCACCTTCGCTTCTGCCCCGGACTAATCCTTATTTACAAACTTAAAAAACCTGCTTTCGCCGCCGTCTTTTGTTTCTTCCTGATACAGAAACTGAAGGTCGTTGTCATCAAATATCTTAAAGAATTCATCCCAGCTAATTTCTTTCAGGTTATCTTCTGCATAACCCGGAAAGTTAATGCGCAGCAAACCGCCACCGTTCTTGCCGGTACTCTCTACAATAGATGGTTTACCATCGCGGGCTTCTGCCCATTGCTGAATCTTCTTATGGTCTGTTGTAGTGTGTGAATCTGATTTGGCTGACATAACTTTCAAATTTGGTTATTTCTTTCCCGTTTTCTGATAATTCAAAGTTACTGTGCCAATAGAAAAGAAAATATTAAAGCCACCACAAACTTCTGTTAAAGAATTCTGACAAAATTTTATTTCCTTCTACAGCTTTTGCCTCACATTTCTACATTTTCCACATGAATAATTAATTGGCATTGGCAGAGAGTAGAGCAGATTAATCATAAATAACCATCTGTATATCATTATGTTATACGCATTAGCTACTTATAATTATATGAAGATAAATTTCAGGCACTTGATTTGTCTATTATTAAGCAGATGCAATGATAATAACGAATAAATAAAAAATTATGAAAAAGCTACTTATAGCCGCGCTAATGCTGACAGGAGCAATGGCAATGGCACAGGAACAACCGGCAACACAACAACAAACAAAACCGACAGAAAAAACAGAACAGGTTAAGCCACAACAAAAAGAGGCAGAACCGGCAGGCCAGGAAAAAGCTGCTACAGTAACCAAGCCTGAGGCTACCACTAAAGATGAAAAAGCCGAAGCTAAAAAGGCTACACCAGCTAAAAAGTCAGAATAACTTTTAGCGCCTATTATATATACACTTTTTTGTAGAAACAGGGTTTTTGATTCTATTTTATCTGTTTCAAAAAAACCCCGGGACATGACAGCCCGGGGTTTTTTCTGTTATATATGCTTAAAAGTTTAAGGCGTATAAAGATTATTCTCTTTATTCACATCGGCCATAAGCTCTGTGGCATCTATCGCCATGACTTTTATGGCGCTTTTAGGCTTGTTTATGGTAAACTCATAAGTAGTATGTGCCCAGTTCCAGTCTTTTAAAACGGTACGGTTAAGCCTTGGGTATGGGTTTGGCTTCTCATAACGCATCATTTCCAGTGGAATGTAAAAGCTTTCCTGCGTGCCATCCTCATAGGCCACAATAATATCAATAGGCATTGGCATACGTCCTATGCGCTGCAGGGTAATTTTTGTCGCGCTTCCCTCTTCTTTAACCGATTGTATGCTATAATCAATTGTATTGGTGGTTTGTGCCCAGTCGGTTAAATACCAGTCAAGGTGTGCTCCGCTAACACGCTCTGCAGTACGGATAAAGTCATTCGGTGTCGGGTGGCTGAATTTATAGTCAGAGTAAAATCGCTTTATTGTCTTTGCAAGGTTTTCTTCGCCAATAACGTAGCCAAGCTGTGCAAGGAAGATTTCTCCTTTGCTATAAGCCGATATACCATAAAGCATATTCTGGTCATAACGGTCGGCGTGTGTAGTAAGCGGTTGCTCCTTACCTCCGGCAACCATATAAAAATAGTTAGAATAAGCCCCTGCAAACGGATTTACGTTTTCTTCTTTAGATGGCAATACAGCTTCCATGGCAAGATCTGAAATGTAAGATGTAAAGCCTTCATCCATCCACTCGTGCTTCGATTCGTTGGTTGCCAGTAAATGCTGGAACCATGAGTGAGCGAATTCGTGAGCGGTTACACCCACAAGGCTGCCATAGCCCCTGTCTCCGGTAATCAGGGTACACATGGCATACTCCATACCACCGTCACCACCCTGAACTACAGAGTATTGCTTATACGGATAAGTCCCGATATGTGTGTTGAAATATTCTAACAGTTCTACTGTTTTTGGTTGCAGCTTTTTCCAGTTTTCGGCATACTTGGCATCTTTTTTATAGAAGAAATGAAGCTCTGTGTTGTTTGGCCCCATTACCATATCGTGTGCATAATCTTTATCGGCACCCCAGGCAAAGTCATGCACCATTGGCGCAACAAAATGCCAGGTAAGCGTTTTGGCTTTTTTAGGATATTTAACCTCTACCCCTTTATCTTCATAGCCTTTGCCTATTTCATTTTTGTTCTGGAGGTAGCCCGTGCCGCCTATAGTGTAGTCTTTATCAATAGTAATCTTAACATCAAAATCTCCCCACACACCATGAAACTCACGGCCAATGTATGGGTCGGCGTGCCAACCTTCAAAATCATACTCTGCCATTTTAGGGTACCACTGCGTCATGCTCAGGGCAACACCCTCGTCGCTGTTACGGCCGGAGCGGCGCACCTGTAAAGGTACCTGCCCTTCAAAATCTAATGAAAAAGTTGTTGAAGCCCCCGGTAGTATCGGTTTTGCAAGGGTAACTTCCAGTACGGTACCCGCAACTGTATTTTGTGCTGCTGCGCCCTCCTGCTTAAAATTACTGATTTTAAGGTAGCCTGTCTCTTCAGGCTTAAGGGTGCTTATGCGGCTTTCGGTAACCGTAGTGTTGCCGTTCTTAAAGCTTTTCACCATACGTTTATCAGGGTCGGCTATCGTTTTAAGGCGTGCATCCATTTCGCTGCCCGGCTGAAAAGCATTCGGGTATAAATGGTAAAAAACCCTCCTTAGCGTATCAGGCGAATTATTAGTATACACCAGTTGCTGCTTACCGGTATAACGGTAGGTCTTTACATCCATGATAACCTCCATTTTATAATCTGCATGCTGCTGCCAGTAACCCGGGTTAGGGTTATTTTCCTTATTTTGCGCAAAAAGGCCGGTGGCCGATAGTATCGCGATATACAATATTTTCTTCATGGTGCTAAAAATAAAGAAACTTTTTAAAGTTTGAAAAACTGTTTTAAAGATTATATTTTTGCTTTATGAATAATTCTTTACGTTTAAAGCTTGCGTTACTGAACAGCATCATTTTCTTTGCCATTCAGTATTGTTGCTTTGATAGTTTTACTGCCGATATTACTTCTTATAAGTTCTACCTAAAAATCCTTATAAGCCTTGCCTTCGGGTTTAGTTTAGTGTACTTTTTTATGCGCTTCCCAAAGAAAGAGGGTAAAAAATAAGATTCTGCCAAATTGCTTTATATTTGCCTTATGCTATTCTCTAACATTATAGGGCAGGAACACATAAAAAGCCACCTTACCACCAGTGCCGACAGGGGCAGGATACCTCATGCACAGTTGTTTGCCGGCCCTGAGGGCAGCGGCACACTGGCTATGGCAATAGCCTATGCACAATACATTTTATGCGGTAATATCAATGGCGAGAACAACGGCGGCAATGCTGCCTGCAACCTTAAGTTTGAGAACTTTTCGCACCCCGACCTTCATTTTGTATATCCGGTAGCGGCTAACAGCGAGGTTAAAAGCCACCCTGTTAGCGCCAATTTTTTAAAATACTGGCGCGAGTTTATTACCGAAAACCCATATGGCAGCCTGTTTGACTGGTATCGCAAAATAGATATTGCCAACAAGCAGGGACAAATAGGGGTTGACGAAGCGCAGGAGATCATGAAATCGTTGTCTTTAAAGGCTTATGAAGGCGGTTATAAGGTAATGATTATATGGATGGCTGATAAAATGAATACAGCCACCGCAAACAAGCTTTTGAAACTGCTGGAAGAACCACCCCAAAAAACGGTTTTTTTACTGGTAACAGAAGAAGAAGGCGATATCCTGCAAACTATATACTCCCGATGTCAAATATTGCATTTCGGCGGGCTTAGTGAACAGGCCATAGCCGAAGCGCTTGTTTCACGTGAAAATACTGATGCCGCCACAGCCCAAAAAATAGCCCACCAGGCACAGGGTAACTACAATAAGGCACTACACCTGCTGCACAAAAAAGGCGACGACTACCCGTTTGAAGAGTGGTTTGTGCTATGGGTTCGTGCGGCTTTTCGTGCTAAGGGGAATGCTGCTGCCATACAGGACTTAATTGCCTGGAGCGAGCAGATTGCCGGTATAGGCCGCGAGGCGCAAAAGCAGTTTTTAGACTACTGCATTAATATGTTCCGCCAGGCTTTATTGCTTAATTATCAGGCCAAAGAGCTGGTGTATATGGAGCCTGCTACCGATAACTTTAAACTCGAAAAATTTGCCCCGTTTGTAAACGGCAACAATATCAACGACATTTTTAAAGAACTGTCCGATGCTACGTATCATATAGAGCGTAACGGTAATGCCAAGATTATTTTAACCGACCTATCTATAAAACTGACACGATTAATCCATAAAAAATAAATACCATGATGACACCCGCAATTATTTTGGTTTTGCTTTTCCTTGCCATAACATTTATACAATCGGGGTACGACAAGGTAACCGACTGGAAAGGTAATGTTGGCTGGCTTAAGGGGCATTTTGCTGCCACCATTTTAAAAAACCAGGTGCCGCAGGCATTGTTTGTAATACTGGTTTTAGAAATGCTTTCGGGGGCTTTTGCCGTTATCGGTATTATAGAAATACTGGTAAACGAAGGCACCCAGTTCGCGTTTATTTCAGGATGCCTATCCTGTATTACACTGTTATTCTTACTGTTAGGGCAACGCCTTGCTAAAGATTATGACGGTGCCCGCACTATAGCCATCTATTTTATCCCGGCGCTTTTGCTGGTAAGCTGGCTATAAAATGACATTTAGTAAAAGAATTTTACGGTATATACTGTTCCTTGCAGTAATTTACCTCTTTACTATATTAATTATATATACTGATATTGGTATAGAATCATTTATCGGGCTTTACATCCTGCTGATGCTGTGCAACATCATTTTCGGATTATATGCGCTTAAATTGAAGGTTTTGCCTGTTGTTTTGGTATCGGCAGTTATACCGGTTATAAGCATCATTTCCGCACTTTTAATGGCAGACCATTCCCTGTTTCCGGGTAATGACCCTTACGGTATAATAACTGCAATACTAACTAACGGCATTGTAATAATTCTCTGCTGGGAAGTAACGTATCAGGTAAATGCATTTATAAAACCTGTAAAACCAAAATAAAAAAGCTCCTGGATCGGGAGCTTTTTATTTGTTGATTACTTCGCTGTTGTAGTAGTATCTTTTTCTTTTTCAGCAGGTTCTTCTGTTGTATCAGCATCACCTTTATACTTTTCGTTCAATTGCTTAAGTATATCAGCAGTAATGTCATATTGCTCTTTAGCATATAAAACGCTGGCAGCATCTCCGGTTCCGTATATATAATCGTAGCCTTCTTTCTTGCCGTACTCTTTAATGTGCTTTTTCATTTGGGCGATAATGGTATCCCTTTTAACACCAAATTCATCCTGAAGCTGCCTCATCATGGTTTCCTGCTTAATGCCAAGCTCACGCTCCCTTTTTTGCAGTTCCTGCATTTTTAGCTCAGCCCATTGCCTGCCTTTAGATTGTGCCTCGTTCTGAAAGCTGGCTGCATCAAGCCTTAGCTTTTGTGCTTCGCCTTCCAGTTCGCGGGCCATTTCATCCGATTTTACCTTTCCTTTAGATTCAAGGTCTTTCAGCTCCTCATACTCCTCCATTAATTTTACGGTATCAATATAAGCCGTTTTCATTCCGCCTGAAGCAGTCTGTTCTTTATTACAAGAAAAAAGTGTAATGGCAAGGCCAAGTATTAAAAGCGATTTTTTCATTTTCAGATTTTATATGTTAAAAAATTTTGTCAAAAATACGATTAGTTATCCAATCACCCAAAACAGATTTTCAGGTAAAAAATTGTGTTTATTAAGTAAATAACTAAAATCTATTATTTACAGCGAATTCTATAATTACAATCAATAAATATTGGCTTTGCTGTTTGCGTTTAAAGGCGTTTTTAGTTTTCGGCAAGGAAAATGTATAGCCAACTATCTAAAACCTTCTTAAATCGCTTTATTTTGCGTTTTAGCCATTTTTATGACATAAATATGCGATGAATATTCTTTTGTGTGCGCCGCTTTGGTATTAGATTGCAACCCAACCCAAAAACCTTTGATAAAATTCATTTTCCCGGTTTTATATTTTTCAGATAAAAGGGAAACATAAAAACTGTCAAAAATCATAGGAAGCACTTTAACCACTTCCATACCCTGTGCCGAAAAAAGTTTCTGCACAGCTGTTTTACTGAAATGCCATAAGTGCCTCGGCACATCATAAGCGGCCCAATGCGCCCCATAATGCTGCGCATCATAACTTTTAAAATTAGGAACGGCTATAACTATAACGCCATCAGGTTTTACAATACGTTTTAATTCGGCTATCTGCTTTTCCACATCCGGCACGTGCTCCAGCACATGCCACATTGTTATAGCATCAAAGCTGTTATCAGCAAGTGCAGCCAGATCTTCAGTAAAAACTACTCCTTTTTGTTTCGCAATGCTCTTTGCTTTTTCGCTTGGCTCTACTCCGGTAATACTCCAGCCTGCATTTTTAGCAGCAACTAAAAAGTCGCCCGTACCCGAGCCTATATCCAACAGATTCCCTTTACCGGGTTTAAAACCGGTAACAAAGTTAACTTTATCTTTAAGCGCTTTCTGCTTTATAACATGATATAGCTTTTCAAATAAAGTGCGTTTGCCGTCGGTGTGCGAAATATAATCTTCGCTTTCATAGTACCTACCCAGATTTTCTGCCGAAGGTTGTGGGTGGGTTTTTAAAAGCTGGAGTTCTTCATTAAGCATAAGTGTAAACTCTTCGCCGGAAACAGAGAAATCTTTTACCGTAAGGTAAACAGGTGCATTGGTAAAATCCATTAACTTTTCAGGTATTGGTCTTTAAGTTGTTTCAGGTAGGTTAGGGCAATATTCCGAAAAAGGGAATCATCTGCCAGGCAGTCTTCATTTGAAGATGAAATCATAGATATGGCAAGGAAGTCAGCCTTTGATATTACATTGGCTTCAGTCTCTACAGTGCTTACCATAAATTGTGATGTATCGTAATACTTTTGTATCTCATCATTTTCATAAACAAAAACCTTATAGCGGTTTCCGTTTAAGGTAACCCAGTATTCTATATCGTGGTAATCACCTAAATTATATTTTTCTGCCACGAAATAGTGAAACGGAATTTTAGTCTTGTCGTTTTCAAACAAAAAAATTGTCAGCCCTTTTTCGCGGCCTAAAATTTCTTTCCCTTCCGGCAAAAGTATATAATCATTTATCGGAATAGAAGCACGCGGTACCGCACAGCCCACAGCCGTTAAAAACAAAAGCACAAAAAACCCTCTCTTCAGAAAGTTTTTGGTTATACGTTCCACGTGAAACATCATCGTCCCATATGTATTAAAAGCACCGAAACATCGCTTGGCGATACACCGCTTATGCGCGATGCCTGCGAAATGGTAACGGGGCGTATTTTTTTCATCTTCTCGCGCGCCTCATACGAAAGCGACTTCACTTTGTCATAATCGAAATGCTCAGGAATTTTTACATCTTCAAGCCTGTTGAGCTTATCAGCATTATTTTTTTCCTTCTCAATATAGCCGGAATATTTAACCTGCACTTCCGCCTGCTCTATTATTTCCCTGTCAAGGTTATGTTCAGCAATATATTCTTTAACCTTTTCGAATTTTAAAATATCCTCAAGTTCTATCTGCGGGCGAGAGAATACCTTGAACATGCGATCGGGTTGTGATATTGACGCCGACCCTTTTGCCTCCAGTACCGGGTTAGCCTCAGCAACCGATACACTTGTTTCGCGGAAGAAGTGAATCATGGCATCGCTGGCGTCGCGTTTATATTCCATCCTGCGCATACGCTCCTCACCTGCAAGACCAATTTCGTATGATAATGGTGTAAGCCTGAAATCGGCGTTATCCTGGCGCAGCAAAGTGCGGTATTCCGCACGCGATGTAAACATCCTGTATGGCTCCTCAGTTCCTTTCGTGATAAGGTCATCTATCAATACGCCTATATAGGCTTCATTACGTTTCAGGATCAACGGGTCTTTACCATGCACCTTTAAGTGGGCGTTTATACCCGCCATTAAACCCTGAGATGCGGCTTCCTCATAACCGGTAGTACCGTTTATCTGTCCTGCAAAATAAAGGCCTTCTACAAGCTTGGTCTCTAACGTGTGCTTTAGCTGTGTTGGCGGGAAATAATCATACTCTATAGCATAGCCGGGACGGAAGAATTTTACATTTTCAAATCCTGCAACCGAGCGCAGCGCACTAAACTGGACATCTTCCGGCAATGACGTAGAGAATCCGTTTACATAAACCTCAACTGTATTCCAGCCTTCAGGCTCTACAAAAATCTGATGCCTGTCCTTATCAGCAAAGCGGTTTATTTTATCTTCTATAGACGGGCAATAACGCGGGCCAAGACTTTTAATACGTCCGTTAAACATAGGAGAGCGGTCAAAACCTTCCCTTAGCCTTTCATGCACTTCGCTCGAAGTATATGTCATCCAGCAGGAACGCTGGTGCTGTAAAGGTTTGCTTGTTTCGAGGTAAGAAAACTTATCGGGATTATCGTCGCCGGGCTGCTCTGTCATTTTACCGTAGTCTAACGAACGTCCGTCAACACGTGGTGGTGTCCCTGTTTTCATTCGCCCGGCTTCAAAGCCTGCACGCACAAGATCTTCCGTAATACCATAAGAAGCACTCTCTCCTGCCCTGCCGCCACCAAACTGCTTGTCGCCAATATGGATTAGACCGTTAAGGAAAGTACCGTTAGTAAGTACTACGCTTTTTGCTTTTATGGTTATACCCAAAGAGGTTTTTATACCGGTTACCCTGCCGTTTTCTATCAGGATACCGCTTACCATTTCCTGGTAAAAATCAAGGTTTGGTGTCTGCTCCAGCATAAGGCGCCACTCTTCCGCAAAACGCATACGGTCGCTTTGTGCACGCGGGCTCCACATAGCAGGCCCTTTTGACTTGTTCAGCATTTTAAACTGTATAGCAGTCTTATCGGTAACAATACCCGAATAACCACCAAGCGCATCAATTTCGCGTACTATCTGCCCTTTTGCAATACCGCCCATAGCAGGGTTGCAGGACATTTGGGCTATGTTTTGCAGGCTCATAGTAACCAGCAATGTTTTACTGCCCATATTAGCAGCAGCAGCAGCAGCCTCGCTTCCGGCGTGGCCCGCACCAACTACTATAACATCATAAACATCATGAAACATTGTTTCTCCTTCTTCTTAACACTGTTCCACGTGGAACAGTAAGTGTGTAATATGTTTTATGTTCCACGTGGAACATTTATTTGTGTATAAAAAGCTATGGTTCCACGTGGAACATTGCAATCTTTTCATTCTCCTTCTCGCGCATTAAAGCCGAATCTTCTTCAGATTTATCTTTGTATCCGCAATAGTGTAATATGCCGTGTACCATAACACGCTTCAATTCTTCCTCAAAAGAAACATTATAATCAGCCGCATTATCTTTAACCCTTTCAACAGAAATAAAGATATCACCACTAATAAGCTTGCCCATTGTATAATCAAAGCTGATGATATCGGTAAGGGTATCGTGGTTTAAAAACTCAATATTCTTTTGCAACAGGTATTCGTCGTCACAAAATATATAATTAATCTCCCCTTCTGTTTTGTCTTCCGACTCTATCACTTCAGCAATCCAGTCTTCATAAGCCTGTTCATTGCTAAGCTCAAAATCGGTCTCATAGTTAAAGCTAATCATCTTTCCTGAAATATTTCTGAACCTTTTGGTTATAATTCGGGCGCAAAGGTAAGCTTTGGCGGTTTAATATTTCAACGCTGTTTAAATATTCTTTTAATGCCTCCGGCAACTCATTTGCACTGCCGTTAAACTCTTTTTTGTTGGTTTGCGACTGCCTTTTGTTTTCTTCGCCCTGCTGCTGCATGGCTTTATCTAACTTTAAAAGCTCGTGCTTCAGGTTTTGCATACGCTCCAACGTTTCATTACGGAAGCCTTTATTAAGCAATTGCTTTTCTATCTCCTTCATTTGCCTAAGCGCATTTTGACCTGAGCCACCCATACCTTCTTTCTCTAAAGCCTTTTGCAATGCTTCGCGAAGCTGTTTCTGCTCTTTATATATTTCGAGCAGCCTCCCTGCTTCACCTTCGCTTTGGCCATCGCCTTCTCCTTCTCCACCCTGTCCTTCACCTTTTGGTTCGCCCTGCTCACCCGGTTTACCCTCTCCCTGCTGCTTGCCTTTTTCCATTCCTTTTTTCATCTTTTCAGAAAGGCCCTGCTGCTTCTGGATGATATCCGGTAGTTGCATTCCCTGCCCTTCGCCGGGTTTGCTTTGTCCCATACCTGAACCCTGCAACTGCATTTGCATACTGTTAAGCATATCGCTGAGCATGTCGGCAAGTTTGTTGGCAGATGTAACCGCATACTGCTGGCTTGACACCCCACGCGAAACAAGATTTTCGGCAAGGTCTTCAGTAGCTTTATCCATGTAGTAATGTACATTGCCTACTTCGGTAGTTATCTCTTCTGTTATTCGCGGATTACGCAATGACATAGCAAAGATACTGTCATCTACGTGGCGGAACTGTTGTTTAAGATCCTGCTGCTTTTTGAGATATTTACTGAAAGAAGCCGAACTGGTTGTCATCCCCCTGAACTGTTTCATTACATCTTCCTGAGAAAACGAATAAGCGAGCAGGTTATCCAGTATCTGGCGGAGCATTTTTACATCTTCATTCAGCATTTCCATATCGCCCTGCATCATCATCTGCATCATGTTGCCGCCCATCTTTTTCATCTTCTGCCCGGCAGACTTCTGTTTTTGCTTAGCCGCATCTTTTTTCTGCTGGTCCAGTTGTTCTTTGGCTTTATCCATGTCTTGCTCTATGCTCTGCTCCTCCTGCTTATCAGTAGGCAGTTCCATAGGCTTTTTAAGTTCTTCATTTTCCTTCTCAAGCTCACGCATCTCTTCCTGCAGCTTATCAAACACTTTGTTTATCTCTTCCTGTTTTTGAGAATTATTCTCTTTACTATCGGCAAGCTTCTCCTGTTTTTCACCAAGCTTTTGCAGCTTTTCCGCAACCTGCTCTGCTTTTTTCTCTACATAAAAACGTTTGGTAAGCTCTACAAGCTGCTCAAGGTTTTTAGTCTGGTTCTTTGCTTTCTGCTTAAACTGGTCAATCTTTTCGAACAACTCTTCTTCTTTAATCTTATCCGTTAGGTTCTTTAATTCGTCCAGCAGCTTTTTGTTTTTCTCCGCTTCTTTTTCATTCTTTTCAAGGCGCTTCATCAGCTCCTCTTTCATTTCATCTTTCTTTTCCGGATTAAACTGCTCAAGGTTTTCCTCCAGCTTTTTAGAAAACTCTTTCATCATCTCTTCCTGCTGCTTTTGCCTGTTGATGAAATCATCTATTTTTTTGCGGTCGTTAAAATTAAGCTCGGTCTTTTCCTTACCCAATTTACGCAGCTTATCCATTTCAGATATCTGCTTGTCCTGGCTCTTGATCGACTTCTCTAAACTGTTGATGTTGCTGTTTTGTTCCTGTAAGGCTTTTTCGTCTTTTTCTTCGGCAGTAAGCTCCCTGTGCGAAAAAACTGAAGACTTCGTGCTTTTGTAATTATGCACGGCATCGTTATCAAATACCTCAAAATAATATTCATAGCTAACGCCCGGCTTTATACTAAGGCCGTCAGGAAATGTATATACAAACCTGTCATAAGTATCTTTTTGTACCGGTAATGCACCTTTTTTAGCTGCATCCGGCTTATCCTGAGGGTAATAAACTATCTGCAAGCGGGTAAGCCCGTAATCATCGGAGACTTGTCCGACTAAAACATCACGCTTAAGTTGCAGGCTATCAGGTGCATTAGCCACACTGATTACAGGATATTGGTCTTTTATGGTAGTAATCTGATACTGTAGCTTTTCATGGTGCTTAACATTGCTGTTACTTGTCAGTATCTGGTATTCCGTATTGCCCAATATACTTTTAGAAAATGTAAAGCCGGCATCATTCTGCTTAAATGCAGCAGTATTGCTTCCTGTAACAAATTCAATACCTGATGTGGCAAGCGCTTCTACACGCCATGTTACAGTAGTACCCTCGGGCACCACGGCATTACCTGTTCCACGCACAACATCATTTGTTTTGCGCAGGTAACCCGGGTAGTTAAGCACCATTTCAAAATTTGCAATAGTGGGCACTGCTACAACATTAAGTTCATAGGGTTGTGATACCACTTCGTTAGCCTTTAGCTGAAAACTTAAATTTCCTGATGGCTTGGTGAACCTGTACTGGAACACGCCCGCCTTAACGCTTTCCAGGTAATAGCTTTCATCGCCTATGGTTATCATGGCATTTTCAGGAACAACATTTCCCTGCGTCTTAACTTCCAGAACAAAATCGGTATCCTGCTGTGCGGTAAGGTTTCTATTCAGTACTACAAATTCAAATGGTGCCGGTGGTGTATAATGCCTGTCATAATGTACAACCCTGTCAAAGCTTTGAGTAATGATGCCGCTGTTACCGCTAATCATAAAAAATAATATCAGTAACAACGGTATAGCCGCATAGGGCAGATATTTAATATTCTTTTTAAAATTAACGGCATTGGTAAATGGTATCGGCTGCAGGCTGTTTGCCTTTTGCTCTATTGATGCCGCTAAAAGCTCCGACTGTATATTTTGCCCGCTTAGCTGTAAAAAGTTGGTAAGCTTATCAGATACTTCTGCAAAGTGGCTGCCAATAATAGCAGATGCTTCTGAGTAGCCTATCCCCTTTTGCAGCCTGAACAATTTAAACAACGGGAACAGTATAAAGCGCAGCAGCAGGAAAACCTCTACCCCTATAAAAATCCAGAATAAAACCGTGCGCCCGTTTTGGGGCAGCCAAAGGAAATATTCTATCAGCAGTGTTACAATAAAATAAAGCAGGCCAAGCCCAATAAAGAAGATACTGCCACGAATAAGCTCGTTGGTATAGTACTTCTTTATAAAGGCTTCCAGCTTTTGGTATATAATGCTTTTTGTCTCCAAATTACTCACAATTGTTAATAACCGATAAAATTACAATTTATATTTAATTAGTAAACGTTAAAAACAGTTTTGTATGATTTGGCAAGTGTTAATTAAAGTAGCTGATACTAAACATATTGTATTGAGCTGACAAATATCTGCCGTAAAGACTTAGAGCAGGATAAATGAGAATTGTATCTTTGCAGGCAAAACTTATTAACAATGCAAAAACAAGTACGGGTGCGTTTTGCACCAAGCCCTACCGGGCCGCTGCACATAGGGGGTGTTCGCACTGCCCTGTTTAATTACTTATTTGCCAAAAAACACAATGGTGTTTTTTACCTGAGGATTGAAGATACAGACCAAAACCGATATGTTCCCGGTGCAGAGGAATATATAGTGGAAGCACTGAACTGGTGCGGAATACCCTTTGATGAAGGTATTTGTAAAGAAGGCAAATATGGCCCGTACCGCCAAAGCGAACGCAAGAACATTTATAAAAAATATGCCCAGGACCTAATAGACAGTGGCTGGGCTTATTATGCTTTTGATACCGCCGATGCGCTCGATGCACTGCGAAAGGAAGAGGAAGCCAACGGCAAAACATTTATATACAACCACAGCAACCGAAGCAATCTTGATAATTCTTTACAGATAACACCTGAAGAAACACAAAAACGTATTGACGATGGTGAGGAATATGTAATACGCTTTAAGATTCCTGTTGGGGAGACACTGCATCTTAATGATATGATTAGGGGTGATATTAAGTTTGACACCAGCCTGCTTGATGATAAAGTATTGTTTAAGAGCGATGGTATGCCTACTTACCACCTTGCCAATATAGTAGATGATCATTTAATGGAAACCACCCACGTTATCCGTGGTGAAGAGTGGCTGCCATCGTTACCGCTGCACGTGCTGCTGTACAGGGCTTTTGGCTGGGATGCGCCTGAGTTTGCCCACCTGCCGCTTATATTAAAGCCGGTTGGTAACGGTAAGCTAAGCAAGCGTGACGGGGACAAATTAGGTTTCCCTGTATTTCCGCTGGAGTGGAAAGACCCGGCTACAGGAACAGTATCTGCCGGTTACCGCGAACAAGGATATCTGCCTGAAGCAGTAGTTAACTTTTTGGCTTTACTGGGCTGGAATCCGGGCAATGACCAGGAACTGTTTACACTTGATGAGCTGATACAGCTTTTTGATGTAGAGCGTGTGCATAAAGCCGGTGCGAAATTCGACCCTGAAAAGAATAAATGGTTCAACCACCAGTACTTCCAGAGGCAGGATAACGAAACACTGGCAAAACATTTTGCACAGGAGCTTTTAGAAAAAGGTATTAATACACCAATTGAAGCTGTTACTAAAATTGTGGGGCTGGTTAAAGACCGTGCCACATTTGCCTCTGAACTGTGGAGCCTTAGCAACTACTTTTTTGAAGCACCCGCCACATATGATAAAAAAGCGGTAGCCAAACAATGGAAGCCCGATACCGCTGCGATAATGCAGGAACTTAGTGACATATTGTATAACACGCTTGATTTCTCTTCTGCAAATACAGAAGCCGTTACAAAGGCCTGGATTGAAGAAAAGGGATTGGGTATGGGTAAGGTAATGCCGCCACTACGTTTGTGCCTTGTGGGCGAATTAAAAGGCCCTCATTTGTTCGATATTATGGAAGTAATAGGTAAAGAAGAAACCGTAAACAGAATCAGGAAAGCATCTTCTGCACTGTAAATAAATTACAACTTAGAATAAAAGCCTGCCTTTATTAGGGCGGGCTTTTTATTTTCGGAAAAGCATGGTAGTCATTTTCTTTCATAACATGCCTATTTTCTGTCAGGATTTGCAGAATTAACAGTAGTAATACAGATAATTTAAATTATAATTTGACTATTATATTTAGTTTTAAATATATATTAAATAATAATTAGAATTAACAAAAAAAAATTGTTTGCGTAATAGCACGTATAAGCAAAAGCCCTATTTTTGGTACACAATTAACAAGAATTTATGTTTTATTTAACAATTTAGAGAAGTTTAATTAATCACCTAATATCACAACCAACAAAACACACCTTAACTATCATGGAAAACATTTTATTGTATGCACTGCCCCCCATTGCTATTACCATTTTTGTTTTTCTCTCCGGTTTTTTTATCGTTAAACACCATACCGCTGTAGTAGTGGAACGGTTTGGTAAATTCAGGGCGGTAAAGCATGCCGGCCTTCATTTTAAAATTCCGCTAATTGACAAAATTTCTGATAGGTATAATATGAAGATCCAGCAGCTTGATGTACCTGTAGAAACCAAAACCAAAGAAAACATATTTGTGGTAACAACTGCCTCAGTACAGTTTAAAGTAAACCCGGATATGGTGTATGAAGCTTATTGCGTTAATGAGCCTTATGAGCAGCTAATGGCATATGTATATGATGTTATAAGGGCAGAAATACCTAAACTGAGGCTAAACGAAGCATTTGAAAGCAAAGACAATATAGCGGCTAAAGTTATGGCAACCCTGCAGGATAAAATGCACCAGCATGGCTATACTATAATAAATGTACTTACTACTGACATTGAGCCGGATGCCCACATTAAAAATGCAATGAACCGTATTAATGCTGCTGATTTAGAAAAATCGGCTGCTGAGTATGAAGCCGAAGCGCTGCGCATCAACATACTGGCTAAAGCTAAAGCCGAAGCTGAAAGCAAAAGGCTGGAAGGACAGGGAATAGCTAACCAGAGAAGGGAAATAGCACAGGGCCTTATGGAAAGTGTAGATGTACTGGGCAAAGCAGGTATCTCATCGTCTGAAGCCTCTGCACTGCTTATGCTTACTCATCATTATGATACACTAAAAGGAATTGGCAATGAAGGTAAATCAAACCTTATCCTGATGCCAAATTCACCACAGGATAGTAAAGAAATGATACACAATATGTTGGTATCATTTACAAAAAATATTCCTGCAGAGCCCGAAAATGACGGACATAAAATAATAAGATTTCCAAATCAGGCAGAAAACCCGTCAGGAGATTATGAAATTTTAAGTAATCAGCTATAATACAGAAAATTACCTCAACCCGCAAAACAGCGGGTTTTTTATTGTAAAAACACTTACTATAAGTTTTACTGATACCACCATAGGAAAAAAGTATAACAAAAAATTTAATATATTATCTTAATAATGTGTATTTTTGGCAAATATTTAACATTTATGATTGATTAAAAAAAGTATTAACCCCCTCCCTTGATTTACTAATGTTATGGAAACAATCTTTTATTTTGCACTGTTCCCAACAGTACCATTAATAATTATTTTGCTTTTCGGCTTTTATACAGTAAAGCAACATAATGCAATTATTATAGAACGCTTTGGGAAATTCAGGGCCGTAAAAAAGGCCGGCCTGCACTTTAAACTGCCTTTTATTGACCAGATTGCTGAAACCTTCTGCTTGAGAGTACAGCAACTTGACATAGTTGCTGAAAGTAAAACACAGGAAAACTTTTTTGTAGATGTAGCAGTATCCGTGCAATACATAATTAATGCCGATAAGGTTTATGAAGCGTATCATTATTACAGGCCAAAACATAAAATGACGGCTTACATAAATGATGTATTACGCTCAGAAATACCAAGATTGTGCCTTGCTGATACATTTGAAAATAAGGACACACTTTCATCAAAAATAAAAGAGGTTTTAGTTGATAACATGCAGCCCCATGGCTTTGAAATAATTAATGTGCTTACAACCGATATAGAACCGGACACGCATATTAAAAATATAATGAATGCGGTTAATGCTGCCGAACTTAAGAAAACGGCTGTAGAGTTTGAAGGCGAACTGTTACGCATAATGGCTGTTGCGAAAGCTGAAGCTGAAGCCGAAAAGAAAAAGCTGGAAGGACGCGGACTGGCAAAGCATCAGATTGAGATAGCAAAAGGTTATATTGAAAGCCTCGAAGCGCTTACAAAAGCAGGTATCGCAACTCCGGAAGCCTCTTCCCTTTTTATGTATAATGATACTTCCACTACAAAAGAAACCAAAAATAAACCTGCAGCATCATTAAATGCTGATATTATTGAAAGGATTATGGCTTCGTACAAAAAAGCAGAAAAAAATGATGAAGAAGGTGCAGATTATAAAGTTGTGAACTTTGCCAAAAATGATAACAGTAATATCGGAGTGTTCAGTATATAAAAATGGTGGCTTATTAAAGCCACCATTTTTTATTAAAATATCTTTTTGAAGAGAAAAGTTAGCGCTGCACTTTTTAATGGCCCTGACAGCATATTTAAAAAACCCATCGCCTTTTTGGGCGTATCACCAAGCAGGTTTTTTATTTCCAGGCTTTCCTTGGTTTCATCCAGCTCTTTTTTAAACCTGTAGTACGCAAGGTCCTTTTCAATCTTGTAAATCTCAAGGTCTTTGTTTATCTGGTCAAATGTTTTATACTCTTTATATTCCATAACTAATATTTCTTTAATAAAATTCTTGAAAAACGCGCTAAAAGCTGCCCTTCTACAATTTTATCCCTAACGGAATATACTATAAAGAAACAGGCCAGGTAAATGCATCCTACAATTAAAAAGCCGTATGCATGGTTATCAAGTGCATACCCGATACCCAAAGCCAGTGCAACCGAGAAGAAAAGAAGTATTAAAATAGCCAGTATGCCAAGCATGACCATTTTTAATATCATGGCGTTGGTCTTCATAAGCATTTTAAAGCCCCAAAGCTTATAATACCTTATGTTGGCATCAAGCAGCTCTTTTGCCTGTTGCTTTAAATCTTCTACGTTTTCCTTTACTTCTTCAAATGCCATATCAGCTTATATTATTTGTTGGCAGTACCATTATTGCTGTTACTGCTGTTGTTTCCTGCAGTCTGTGCTTTTGCAGCAGAAGATTTCAGTTCTTCCAGCTTTCTTTCCAATGTATCTATAATATCATCTTTCTTTTCCTCTACACTGGCTACAAGCCTGTCAAACCCGCTTTCAAGATCTTCTTTAGAGGTAGAGAACCTGTTTTTAACCTGGTCGGTCAGTTCGCTTAGCTTGTCTTTTAGCTCGTCGCGTTTTGCTCCGTAGCCCTCTTTAATTTTTTTACGAGTTTTAGTACCTTCATCCGGTGCAAATAAAATTCCTAATGCTGCACCAATTGCCGCACCTGCAAGTACGGCGGCTATAGTTCCTGATTTACCAGCCATAATAAATTAATTTTAAAGTTAAAAATTTTCTTATATAAAGGTAAGGAAAATTAACATTTAGGGGCTGTTAAGGTGTAGTTAATTCCAGCTTAAAGTATGCCTAAAATAAAATAAAGCCTCCTAATGCATTTTTATTCATAAAGCTATACAAATAGCTATCACAAAAAAGAAAATGCTTTAAAAGACAAATATTAAAGCCGATTTTAATAACCGGAAACTATTGTAAATGACGTAGATTAAAAGATTTGTTTATAATAAGAAAAACCACTGCTTTCACAGTGGTTTCATAAGATATAACTATAATCAGCTTATTCTTTATTTTCAATTTTTGCCCAGGTATCACGAAGGCCAACGGTTTTATTAAAAACCAGTTTTTGTGCTGTTGAGTCAGGGTCAACACAAAAATAGCCCAAACGCTGAAACTGGTAGTTCTCCCCTGCTTTTGCATTTTTGAGGCTTGGTTCTAAATAACCTGTTATCACGTTTAGCGAGTCAGGGTTAATGTAGCTCTTAAAATCAACCTCTTTATCACCATCCGGGTTTTCGTGTGTAAACAACCTGTCATATACACGTACCTCTGCTTCTAAAGCATGGTTTACAGATACCCAATGGATAGTACCTTTAATCTTGCGAAGGCTGGCTTCGGTACCGCTGCCGCTTTTAGAATCAGGGTCATAAGTAGCATGAATCTCGGTAATAGTACCATTCTCATCCTTAACTACGCTCTCCCCTTTTATGATATAGGCATTTTTAAGGCGTACCTCTTTACCAAGCGTAAGCCTGAAATACTTACTGTTGGCATTCTCCATAAAGTCGTCACGCTCAATATAAAGTTCTTTACTAAAAGGTACTTTACGTGAACCTGCATTTTCATCTTCGGGGTTATTCTCGGCATCCAGCCACTCCTCCTGCCCTTCCGGGTAATTATCGATTATCAGCTTTACAGGGTCAAGCACCGCCATAACACGTGGGGCAACCTTGTTAAGGTCTTCCCTTACGCAAAATTCAAGCAACGAAACATCTATAAGGTTGGTGCGCTTGGCAATACCAATGGTATCGGCAAAATTACGGATAGAAGCAGGCGTATAGCCCCTCCTCCTTAGCCCTGATATAGTTGACATACGTGGGTCGTCCCAACCTTTTACATGCCCTTCCTGAACGAGCTGTAATAACTTACGCTTGCTCACTACAGTATGGCTAAGGTTCCTGCGGGCAAATTCGCGCTGTTTAGGGCGCATTTTACCTTCGGTATATATCTGGCTAAGGAACCAGTCATAAAGTTCCCTGTGCATCGCGAATTCAAGCGTACAAAGGGAATGTGATATGCTTTCTATGTAATCGCTTTCGCCATGTGCCCAGTCATACATTGGGTATATGTGCCACTTGTCGCCTGTGCGGTGGTGGTGCTTGTGCAGTATGCGGTACATAATTGGGTCACGCATCAGCATGTTGCTCGATGTCATGTCTATCTTGGCGCGCAACACGTGGCTGCCTTCCGGTAGCTCACCGTTCTTCATTTTACGGAACAGCTCCAGGTTTTCTTCTACAGGCCTGTTGCGGTACGGGCTATCTGTACCCGGTTGTGTGGGCGTACCTTTTTGCAGCGCCATCTGTTCGCTCGTCTGGCTGTCAACATAAGCAAGGCCGCGTTCTATAAACATTACAGCCCAGTCATATAACTCCTGGAAATAATCTGATGCATAGCGCTCTTCTGCCCATTTAAAGCCCAGCCATTCTACATCACGTTTAATGGCATCTACATATTCCTGCTCTTCTTTTGCGGGATTGGTATCATCAAAACGCAGGTTTACCGGTGCATTGTACCTTAGCCCCAAACCAAAATTAAGGCATATAGAACTGGCATGGCCAATGTGCAGGTAACCGTTAGGCTCCGGCGGGAAACGGAAACGCAAATCGTCGCGCTTCATGCCGTTTGCCAGGTCTTCTTCTATTATAAGCTCTATAAAATTAAGCGATCTTTCTTCTTTAGACATATAATTTGTTGTATTACAAAGCTGCAAAGTTATTTAAAAAAAGCGGACAAACAGGGTGCTTTTAGATAATTAAACAAACAGTTAATCGCTTATAAATGCTTAATTTTACAATAGCATTTTAAATTTGAATTATGGGAATTATCCGCCTTGAAAACATACGTACCTTTTCTTACCACGGCTGCCTTGATGAAGAAGCCAAAATTGGCAGCGACTATCTTGTAAACCTTGAAGTAAAGACCGACCTGCGCAAAGCAAGACACAGCGATGAGCTTGCCGATACTGTAGATTATGTGCACCTGAACGCGATTGTAAAGGAAGAAATGGCTATACGTTCTAAATTGCTGGAGCATGTGGCAGAACGCATTATTGCCCGAATATTTACAGAAATAGCTTCAGTATCAAGGATAATGATAGCGGTTTCTAAACTTAACCCGCCTATTGGAGGCGATGTGGCAGCCGTAACAGTACAGATTGAAGAATTCCGTACATGATAAAATTGGCAAATTTTAAGTATTTTTCTTGCGTTAGAATAAAATATATGTAAATTTGCCATCCACATCAAAAGGGCATCGTGGCCGAGTGGCTAGGCAGAGGTCTGCAAAACCTCGTACAGCGGTTCGAATCCGCTCGATGCCTCAACAAAAAAGCTGTTACGTTTGTAACAGCTTTTTTTATTTAGTCCTGGTTCTCCAGCCTGTCTATAACATAATTTCGCTCTTCGGCTGGCGCCCAGCCCTGTGCCAGCAGTACCAGCCCGAAGACCATAAGTATAATACTTATCACCTTTTTAATCTTAATGATGTTGCGTGATGTTAGCCTGCTCCTTAGCTGCTTTGCCAGCAGTATTTTACCAATGTCAGTCAGGAAATAACCTCCTAATACAGAAGCAAAAAAGGTAAGCATCCTGCTCTTTTCCATATCAAGTTGCGGGCCAATGGTTATAATTATGGCTAACCAGAAACCCAGCACACCCACATTTATAAAATTAAGCAGGAACCCTTTTATAAAAAGGCTCAGGTAATCTTTCTTTATTATCTCGCGGGAGTTCTGGCTTATAAGTTCATTGCGTGAATTACGCTTTTGTTTTATAAACGATATAAGCCCGTAGGTAAGCAAAATTATTCCTCCGAATATAAACAGCGCAGGTTCATCTTTAATGCTCTGTATAAGCCTGTAACTGCTGAAATAAGCAATGCAAATAAAGGCAATATCGGCAAGCACTACCCCAATATCAAAAGCCAGGGCAGCCCTGAATCCTTTTATAACGCTGGTTTCCAGTAAAACAAAAAAAACGGCACCCGGCATAAAACTGAGAAAAAATCCCAAGGGTATGGCCGCAAGAATATCGTCAATCATTCAGTATCTTCTATTGAAACTGCAAGATAACATTTTAATTTTTAAAGCTGCAAAAACCCGGATTAGTTATGACGGTTGATGGTTCCGCCAAGTACCGTTTGCTCATCAGTCTGTTTTGGTGAGCCGTAAATATCTATTTTACCCCCTGCCCTGGTCTTAGCCTTTGCAAAATCAGTAGCATATACGGTGGCCTCTCCGCCGGCATTAACGGTAACATCTGTTTGTGCCGTAAGCAGTTCTTTTGCCTTTAAAATACCACCTGCCAAAACAATGGCATCATGGTTATGTGCTGTGCCGCTTAGCTCGGCCATACCGCCAGATGAAACTTTTAAAGTAAGCTTTTGCACATCAAGCTTCAGCTTCACAATAGCGCCTTCTTTTGCGCTTACTTCAAAAGCTGTAGCCTTAAATACATCTGCCGAGCCTACAAAAGAACCTTCGCTTGCTTCTACAACATATATTTTTTTATAATATACGGTGGCTTCAACATCTTCCCCTTCAAGAAGATTATCTATATCCATCCTTATTTTAAGCTCATCGTTCTTGGTAACCAGCTCTACCTCGTTTGCCTTGCTGCCTTTAATTACAATTTTGTTTTCATCTGAGGCAACAAGTGTAACATTGATCTGGTCGAATACCCTGATAGTACTGAAATCGCCCAGATTACGTGTTATTTCCTGTGCCGAAAATGCCTGTGATGCCATGAACAGGGCAATAAAAAATACTTTTTTCATTATTGTGTTTTACTTTAAAAGACACATTTGTAATGCAAATGTTACACTACTGCTCTTTTTTACCTAAAAACTGGAAGTCGAGCTGTTTTTTAACCAGGTCTGCATTCTTTACCTTTACATAAACCTCGTCACCCAATTGTAGCAGGTTATGTGTTACCTGGCCCACAAGGGCATACTGTTTTTCATCAAAGGTGTAGTAGTCATCTTTAATTTCCCTTATGCGGCACATTCCCTCACATTTATTCGAGATGATCTCTACATAAATACCCCATTCTGTAACACCCGATATAACCCCAAGGAACTCTTCATCCTTATGGTCGAGCATGTATTTAACCTGCATGTACTTGATACTGTCGCGTTCAGCATTGGTAGCAAGGTTTTCCATGTCAGAACAGTGGCCGCATTTAATTTCGTAATCTTCATCATTAACCGATTTGCCACCGTCTAAATAGTGCTGCAGCAATCTGTGTGCCATAACATCCGGGTAACGGCGTATAGGTGATGTAAAATGCGAGTAATAATCAAAAGCGAGGCCATAGTGACCTATATTGTTTACCGAATATTTTGCTTTACTCATACTCCTGATAGCCAGTGTATCTACCATGTTTTGCTCTTTGGTGCCATGGGCATCCTGCATCAGCTTATTCAGTGATTTAGAGATGGTATCTTTTGTCTTGAAGTTTAAGCTGTACCCGAATTTTGAGATAACAGTTTGCAGGTTCATCAGTTTATCTAAGTCCGGTTCATCATGAATACGGTAAACAAACGTTTTATTTTGCTTGCCGATAAACTCTGCTACCTTTCTGTTTGCCAACAGCATGAATTCCTCAATAAGGTGGTTGGCATCTTTAGCTTCTTTAAAGTACACCCCAACCGGTTCGGCTTTTTCATTCAGGTTGAATTTCACTTCAACCTTATCGAATGATATAGCTCCGTTTGCCATTCTTTTTCGGCGCATAATCTTTGCCAGGGCATCCAGTTTAAGCACAGCATCCCTTATATCATGGCTAACAGTATAATCTTCGCCTGAAAGCGAAATTTCAGCAGGTATGGTGGCACTTTGAGTTTCGATGATATGCTGGGCCTCATCATAGGCAAAACGCTGGTCTGAATAAATTACTGTGCGTCCAAACCATGAATTTTTAACCTCTGACCCTTCTGTAAGCTCAAATATCGCCGAAAAAGTATATTTTTCTTCATGCGGCCTTAGCGAACAGGCAAAATTAGACAGTACTTCCGGAAGCATTGGCACTACCCTGTCAACCAGGTAAACCGATGTTGCCCTGTTGTAAGCCTCTTCGTCGAGTATAGTACCTTCCTGCACATAATGCGATACATCGGCTATATGAATGCCTATTTCATAATTACCGTTCTCCAGCTTTTGGAATGATAAAGCATCATCAAAATCTTTTGCATCACGGGGATCTATGGTAAATGTCAGTACATCGCGCATGTCTCTTCTGCGGGCAATCTCCTCCTCCTGAATACTTGTATCCAGCTTTTGTGCATAGGCCTCAACATCAATAGGGAAATCATAAGGAAGCCCATATTCTGCAAGTATGGCATGTATTTCTGTATCATGCTCACCGGGCCTTCCCAATACCCTTGTTACTTCACCAAACGGACTGTCGGCTTTAGCAGGCCAGTCTTCAATTTTAACCAGTACCACATCGCCATTTTCAGCATTGCCCATTTTATCCTTCGGGATAAAAATATCAGTATACATTTTCGGGTTGGCTGTGCTTACAAAAGCGAAATTCTTTTGTATGTCTATAACGCCTACAAAATCTGTCTTGGCACGCTCTATAATTTCAACAACCTCGCCTTCAGGCCTTCTCCCCTTTCTACGGTTGTATATATAAACTTTAACTTTATCACCATCAAGGGCTTTATTAAGGTTATTGGTAGGTATAAAAACATCATCTTCCAGCTCAGGAGCTACAAAGTAGGCCGTTTTACGGCTTGTCATATCAATAGTACCTTCTACATAATCAGCTTTGGTTATAACCCTGTACTTACCTCTTTCCACCTCTTCAATCTTTTCTTTAGAGGCAAGGTATTTAAGCTCTTTAATTATTTCGTTTCGGCTCTTGGTATCGTTAAGTTCCAGCGCAGCCGATATCTGCTTGTAGTTAAATGATTTATTAGGGTCTTTAGACAATATTTTATATATCTGGCGAGAAAAATCTTTTTCATTCTTCACCTTCGGTTTTCCGTTTTTCTTACTCATAAATTTTAATATAATATCGCTGAAAATTACAATATATATGTCATTTAACAGAGGCTTTAAAGAAATAATAACGTTTTGTTTTAAGAAATGAATTACAAAAAACACTAAATTCAGTATCTTTATAAACAATAACATCCTGCAAATGAAAGATTTTGTAACCGCAGCCGTTTTCAGCTATCCGCACGAAATTACCATACTGAAGCACCTGCTAACCGGGGCCGGCATATCTTTTTTCTTCGAAAACGAGACCATGACGGGTATAGTCCCGTTTTACTCATTCGCCCTTGGTGGCATAAAGCTTAAAGTACACCCTAACGATTTAGACGCCGTTACTGCCATACTAAAAGATCTTTCGGATAACCACCTTAAAATTGTTTAACAAAAGCAGAAGGTTTTCAACACTGTTTAAAAACAAAAAAGAGATTTTTTAAAAATTTAAATTTTATGATGGTTATTATGGCTTGTTGAAAACAGGTATAACTTTTTTTGAGGATACTTGTTTTAATGGTTATGCTTAGTTATCCAAAACAATCAACAATGTTAACTTAACGTAAAGTACTGAAATTTATATTACTTTAAATTTTGCAAATCAAATTATCAACAACTGTTAATACCAATTTTGTATTCATAATTATGGAAAAGTTCACTTGTTAATTTCTGTTAATAAATGTGGATATACCGCTGATAATTTTTTCTAAAAAAATGAAAACTTCGCTTGCAAATGTCAGTTTCATTCCTGTATGTAAAAAAATTGTTAAGTAACCTAAAAAACTTTCTATTATTAGCTGACGATTTATCAACAAATCTTGTAGAAATACAACTCCTTTATTTACAGATAGTTTTATTATTTATTAACAGTATAGGATTTTAACAATTATTATGATAAATTATTAAGCTAATAATATCTTTATTCTGGCTATCAAATTGTTAGGCTGTTTATCTGATTGATATCCCATAATAACCTACTTTCCTATTAATTAAAGAACCATCAACAGCACTAATTGTAATTATTTCTGTTTCTCCTGAAGTTTTTCTATTAATAGAAGCTGATGTGGCAGTGATTTTTTGTATTATCGTATAAACATATATATTGCTTCCTTCATCAAAATTTAAAATCGGAGCATCTACATGAAATCCTTTTTTCAAAAAATATTTTTTTGCAAATTCAGAAGCTTCTGCAACCGTAATGAAATTAGAACTGGTTCCATTTTTTACAAAATCAGGTATAAAATTGAAGCTCGGCTCCTCCAATAGCTTGAGATTCTTGTCAAGTATAATCCAAATACCACCTTTAACACCATCAATTTCAAGATAATTAAAGTGGTAAAGTAATCTTACCTCAACAAAGTTATTTGGTAATTTTCTTCTGTTTAAAGAACCACTCCAAAAACTTCCATACGGGTTTGGATAAGTATAGTAACCTGTGGTGTATGAGAAATAATTATACAAATCATTACCAACTTTTGCACGTATAATACTGTCAGCAGTTGCTTTATATGTTTCAACCTTAATACGCTGACTATATAAATTCAATGCAAAAAAGAGAGTAGTCAAAAAAATAATATTTTTCATATAGATATCATAAACAGGATAAATATAGATAATTTCTTTTGGTAACTTTGCCCCCGTAACACAACAACACAACACCTATGAAAATAGCAATTGGCAACGACCATGCCGGGCCCGACTACAAACAGGCCATTGTAAAACACCTTGAAAGCAAAGGTATAGAAGTTATTAACCACGGTACCGACAGTTTTGACAGCGTAGATTACCCCGACTTTGTGCACCCGGTAGCCAATGATGTGGCAAATGGTACAGCCGATTTTGGTATAATCATCTGCGGAAGCGGTAACGGCGTAGCCATGACAGCTAACAAACACCAGAAAATTAGGGCGGCTCTGTGCTGGACCAAAGAAATTTCGGCGCTGGCGCGCCAGCATAATGATGCCAACATAATAAGTATACCGGCACGCTTTACCGCCATACCCCAGGCAGTAGAAATGGTAGATACATTCCTTAATACCGCGTTTGAAGGCGGGCGCCACCAAAACCGGGTAAATAAAATTCCCTGCTAAAAAAGTACTGTTTGAGCAATCACCCGCACATACATAAACACGAAGTAAAGGGCAAAAACCTTGTCCTTTCTATACTGCTTAATATAGTTATAACAGCGGCACAGGTTGTCGGGGGGTTAATCTCCGGCAGCCTTGCGCTGCTTTCAGATGCGTTGCACAATTTCAGCGATGTGCTTTCGCTTATACTCAGTTATGTGGGGCATAAGCTGTCGCGCCGAAAGGCCACGATAGAGCAAACCTTTGGCTACAAACGCTCAGAACTGCTGGCAGCTTTTATTAACGCGCTTATACTGGTAGGTGTAGCCGTTTACCTGATTATAGAGGCCGTACAGCGCTTTTATGAGCCTGTATTTATACAGCCCGGGCTGGTAATATGGCTTGCTGTTTTAGGTATTGTAGTAAACGGGCTTTCGGTACTGCTGCTTAAAAAAGATGCAGCCCATAACCTCAATATGAAATCGGCTTATTTGCACCTGCTGACAGATATGATGGCATCGGTAGCCGTACTGGTGGGCGGGCTTGCCATGAAATACTGGGAATTGTACTGGGTTGACAGCCTGATGACGCTCCTGATAGCCCTTTACCTAATAGTAGTGGGCGGCGGGCTGTTGCGCGACTCCACTAAAATGCTGATGCTGTTTACACCCGATTTTATCGACATTAAGGAAATAGTGCGAGAAGTGCACAAGATACCCGGTATTAACAAGCTGCACCATATACACGTGTGGCACCTTAACGAAGAGGAGCTGCACCTTGAGGCGCATTTAGACTGCAGCGAAGACATGACCCTTTCCCAATTTAATAACCTGCTCATGCAGATAGAAGACGTGCTGTACCATAAATTCAACATTAACCATGTGAATATACAGCCCGAATACAAAAAAGAAGACCCTAAAGATTTTATCGTTCAGGATTAGTTTTTACCATGAATTAATTCTTCCACATGGCTTTGTACTGCTCCAGCTTTGCCAGTTCTTCCGTCATGAAATCAGGCTTGTTCATTGATTGGCGTATAGACGATATGGCCTCAGCATAAGTATTTACACCGGCTTTAAACCAGGGGAACTCACCTGTAAGCGAATCGAGCTTGGCAAGCATGCGTACGGTTTCGTTATTCTTATGCAATACCACTGCGTGCTCATACCTGAAATGCGGGCAGTAGTAATACTCATCCGCCATAGTGTCCCAGGCATCAAGGCCGGCTTCGCCTGCATTAAGGTATAAAGCCGCAAATACAGACGAATCTATATAATCTACGCCAAAAAGGAAAAAATTAAGCAGGGCAATTTCCTGTTCGCCCGATGCATTTATTTTCTTTTCGAGCACTTCCTGCATAAGCTGGTGTGCCTTCTCTTTGTCGGACTGGTCGTCTGAAAGGTGCAGCACGCTTGCCAGTTCCGTTTTTACCATATCAAGGTCCGGGCGAAGCTTATAGGCGCCCTCTGCAAACAGTTTTGCATTGGCAATGGCATCAAGGCTTCGGTTCATCTTAGAAAGTGCCACAGGCAGCCTTATATCCATGTAATCGTCCTGCACGATCTTGTTCTTAAAGAAGTCGAGCGCCTCAAGCGGCATCCTGTCGTTTACATAGCGCTGAACAACCTGCCATTTGGCGAGCTTTTGCAGTTCGGTATCATCCCACTGTTTATAAAATATGCCCATCCTGTCCCAGTAAGAGCGCACACCGCTCCATTCCTGATATGTGCCGCCAAACGCTTCATGCTCCCGGTACACATTGCCGTTGCTGTCGGTAAGGTTGAGGTTAAAATCCAAAGCAGGTTCATAATAGTAGCGCTTTAACGATTCATACATCTCAGCTTTAAACTTTTCCTGAAGCGCCGTTTCTTCGGAGCTGCTGCTTTTGGTGCCCGCTGCACCGTCGCCTTCAGGCCGGGTTGTAGTTTTGTTTACAGTATCTTGTGGTTGTGGGTTGTTTTTGCCGAAAATTCTTTTAAAAAAGCTCATTTAAGGTTGATTTTAACCAAATATACATTAAAATACCCGGAAGGCTATATTAAATTTAGCACACCGGGTAGTAATGGATTTGGTTTTATGTGTTGAACAGCGGTGTTTGTTATTTAGAATACAATGCAGCATCTATATTTTTATAAACATCAAGATAACAATATTATATACTAGTAGAAATAAGGATAATCTGCATCAACGAAGGAAATTTATTATAATTGTACAGGTAACATATTTTTAATAATATTGCTAAAAATCCTACTATAAATTAATAATATGTATGGCAACAAAGCAATTCTTCAATGAACAATTAGAACAATCACTTATTAAATCAACAATAGTTTCAAAATATTTTGATGTTTGGTCTAAGGTGATAATTAGAACACAAAAAAATTTTCCAAACTACTCTCAAAAAGTAGCCTACATAGATTTATTTGCAGGACCAGGAAGATATAAGGATGGTACAATTTCTACACCAGTTAAGATTTTATCATCTGCATTAATAGATAAAGATTTACGTGAAAGATTAGTATGTATTTTTAACGATAAAGATGGTACAAATACAAAGCAACTTGAAAAAGCCATTTCCGAGATACCAAATATTGAGAAAATGAAATTTGCACCTGATATTTGGAACCATGAAGTAGGGGATAAGATTGTAAAAATGTTTGAAAAAATAAAATTAATTCCTACATTATTTTTTGTTGACCCTTGGGGATATAAGGGTCTTTCACTTAGGTTGGTAAACTCTGTAGTTAAAGATTGGGGATGTGACGCAATTTTTTTCTTCAACTACAATCGTATTAATATGGGACTTAATAATGGAAAAGTTCAAGAACATATGAACGCTCTATTTGGAGAAGAACGATGTGATAAACTTAGGAAGAAATTATCTGGAAAAGGTCCAAAAACCCGTGAGTTGTTAATTATTGAAGAACTATGTTCAGCTTTAAAAGAATATGGATCTGGCTATGTTCTACCTTTTCGATTCAAGAACAGTAAAGGAGAGAAAACAAGTCACCATCTAATATTTGTGAGCAAAAATTTTAAAGGTTATGAGTTGATGAAGGATATAATGGCTAAAGAAAGCACAGCACACATTCAAGGGGTTCCTTCGTTTGCATATGACCCAGCCGACAAACTACCAAAACAAACATTGTTATTTAAATTATCACGACCTTTGGACGATTTAAGAAAACAATTGTTGGAAGAATTCAGAGGGAAAAAATTGACGATGAAACGAATTTATGAAAAGCACAATGTTGATACCCCGTATATTAAAAAGAACTATAAAAGTGTTTTGCAAGAATTATATGAAAATGGTGAAATTGAAGCAATTTCAAGTAAGGGTAAACCACCAAGAGCTAATACTTTCGGAGACGAAATTATAGTAACCTTTAAAAAATAGAAATGGCACAATCAAGTATAGAATGGACTGAAATGACATGGAATCCTACAACAGGATGTTCAAAAATTTCTGCTGGATGCAAATTTTGTTATGCGGAGATCATGTCTAAGAGACTAAAAGCAATGGGGGTGGAGAAATATAAAGACAATTTTGAAGTACGAATTCATCCGGAATCATTGAAAATACCATATACTTGGAAGTCTTCGAAAGTAGTTTTTGTTAATTCAATGAGTGACCTTTTTCACGAAAAAATACCTTTAGAATATATTCAACAGGTATTTAAAGTAATGAATGATAATCCACAGCATGTATTTCAAGTTCTAACTAAAAGAGCTGAACGATTGTTAGAGTTACATAGAAAACTTATATGGACTCATAACATTTGGATGGGGGTTTCTGTAGAAAATGATAACGTAAGGAATAGAGTAGATTATTTAAGACAAACTAATGCAAGAGTTAAATTTCTTTCGTTAGAACCCCTATTAGGACCTCTTAAAAATCTAAACTTAGAAAATATAGATTGGGTTATCGTTGGTGGTGAAAGTGGACATAGACCTCGAAAAATGTCTTCTGATTGGGTTTTGGAAATACATCAGCAGTGCTTAGAAAAGAAAGTAGCTTTTTTCTTTAAACAATGGGGAGGTAAGAACAAGAAGGCAAATGGTAGAACTTTAAATGGCAGAACATACGATGAAATGCCAGAAATAGAATTACAAAGGAGCACTTAAATTATTATCATGATTTATTGATAAAAATATTTAAACCAACCTTAAAAATTTCAATCATCTATTTAGTTCTTATTACTAAAACTATCTTTGTACCATAAACGCAAAGCATGACCATTACCCAGTATATAGCAGCGCAGGTAAACGCGCCCGCTAAAAGCATAGAGGCCGTATTGCAGCTCCTCCAGGAAGACTGTACCATACCCTTTATAGCCCGTTACCGAAAAGACCGCACCGGCAACCTTGATGAGGTGGCCATAGAGCAGATAGCCAAAGGCAGCCGCGATTATGAAGCCATTGTAAAACGCAAGGAAGCCATTGCCAAAAGCATTGAGGAGCAGGGTGCGCTAACGCCAGAGCTTTCGGCAAAGATTGAGGGCAGCTTTAACCTTACCGAACTGGAAGATCTGTACCTGCCTTACAAAAAACGCCGCAAAACCAAAGCCGACACCGCCCGCGAGAATGGTTTGGAACCGCTCGCCAAAATAATCATGGCGCAAAACGCCGACGATATAGACTATATCGCCTCCAAATACCTGAACGGCAATGTAGCCAACGAAGACGAAGCCCTGCAGGGTGCCCGCGACATTATAGCCGAATGGGTGAATGAAAATGTGTACATTCGCAAAACGCTGCGCCGCATTTTTGGCCGCAAAGCGGCCATTACCACCAAACCCGTTAAAGGTGCCGACCCGGAGAAAGCCCAGAAGTTTGAGCAGTACCTCGACTGGAGCGAAAACCTGGCTAAAGCCCCATCGCACCGCCTCCTGGCCATGCTCCGCGCCGAGGCTGAGGGTATTATTAAATTCAAAATAGAAATAGACGACACCGAAGCGCTTGGCTTTATGGAGGAGTCGGTCATCAAAAACCCGAAAAAGGAAACGGCAGCACACCTGCAAAAAGCCATCGCCGACAGTTATAAACGTCTGTTGGCTCCCGCCATTAGCAACGAGGTATTACAGGAGGCCAAAACCAAAGCCGATGCCGTAGCCATTCAGGTATTTGCCGCCAACCTGCAACAATTGCTGTTAGCGCCACCACTGGGCGAAAAGCGTATACTGGCGATAGACCCCGGTTACCGCACCGGCTGCAAAATTGTGTGCCTTGACGAGCAGGGTGGCCTGCTGTATAACGAAACCATTTTCCCCCATGCGCCACAGCGGGAAACCGCCCAGGCCATGAAAAAAATACGCTCAATGGTTAACGCCTATAAGATAGATGCCATATCGATAGGCAACGGAACAGCCAGCCGCGAAACCGAGCAGTTTATTAAAAAAATAGCCTTTGATAAGCCAGTGCAGGTGTTTGTGGTGAGCGAGGCGGGGGCTTCGGTATATTCCGCTTCTAAAATTGCCCGTGATGAATTCCCGAATTATGATGTTACCGTGCGCGGTGCGGTGTCTATAGGCCGCAGGCTGAGCGACCCGCTTGCCGAACTGGTTAAAATAGAGCCAAAAGCAATTGGCGTGGGCCAGTACCAGCACGATGTAGACCAGTCGCAGCTAAAAGCAGAGCTTGATACGGTGGTTATGCGCTGCGTGAACAGCGTGGGTGTGAACCTTAACACGGCGAGTAAGTCGCTGTTGGGGTATGTGTCGGGCATAGGCGAAAAGCTTGCCGAGAATATTGTGGCCTACCGCAGCGAGAACGGCCCGTTTGAAGACCGCAAACAGCTTAAGAAAGTAGCCAGGCTGGGGGAGAAGGCTTACCAGCAGGCAGCGGCATTTGTGCGAATACCCAATGCTAAAAATCCGCTGGATAACAGTGCGGTGCACCCCGAGGCGTATAGCATTGTCGAAAAAATGGCAAAAGACCTGAAGCTGAAAACGCAGGAGCTTATCTCTAACAAAGAGGCTATCGCCAAAATAAAACCCGAGGCCTATGCCACCGAAGATGTGGGCGTGCTGGCGCTGAAGGATATTTTAAAAGAACTGGAAAAGCCTGGGCTCGACCCGCGGAAGTCGGCAAAGGTTTTTGAATTCGACCCGAATGTGAAGACTATCTCCGATTTACATACCGGAATGGTGCTGCCCGGCATTGTAAACAATATTACCGCCTTTGGCTGTTTTGTGGATGTCGGCATTAAGGAAAGCGGGCTGGTTCATATATCGCAGCTTAAAGAAGGCTTTGTGAGCGATGTGAACGAAGTGGTAAAGCTGCACCAGCATGTTCAGGTAAAGGTTCTTGAAGTGGATGAAGCCCGCAAAAGGGTAGCGTTGAGTATGGTTTTGTAGGGTGCCGTGGCAGTGGTCCGATGTCTGATGTTTTTTGTTGCGCGTTACGGGTTGCGTGTTTCGTGGAATAAATTCTGAATTCAACTTCATGAATTTTTATTTTATCTGTCACATTGAGCGCAGTCGAAATGGCTGTAACAAAAAACCCCGCAGTAATGCGGGGTGTGTATAATGATATTGTTTTAAACTAAAGTTTATTCTCTTCCTGTGCTTGCTGCTTTTTGGCTGCTTCAGCCTTGGGCTCATCTTTAGCGGCATTTTTAAATTCCTTAATTCCGGAGCCAAGCCCCTTCATTAATTCCGGTATTTTCTTGCCCCCGAAAAGAAGCAGTACAACCACAACAATCAAAATTATTTCAAAGGCTCCGAATTTATTAAACATGATAAATAAGAATTAAATTAATATTGAAACAACAATTTCAAACGTTACAAAGTTAACTATAAATTAAAACACTACAATTATTTACGACAATTATTTGATTGTGGTTTGCGTTAAATAAAACAAAATTGCAGGTAAGGTTTCTAAGGCATTAAATCTCTTTATAATGCAGTATTAGTATATTTGCGAATTAAACCGTTACTATGTCGAAGAAAAGGCTTAAAAGGCAGGTAATCAAAAAAAAGCTGTTCAACAAAATACGGCTGGTACTACTTGATGAGGAAAACTTTGAGGAGAAATTTTCCCTGAGGCTTAACCTTATGAATGTGTTTGTGGTAATTACCGTGGTAAGCATCATCATGATTACCCTTACTACCTACATTATTGCGGGTACCCCGTTGCGCGAATATATCCCCGGCTATTCTTCTACGCAGCTAAAGCGCGAAGCTACCCAGAATGCTATAAAATCAGATTCGCTTCTGCGGGAGTTGGAGGCAGAGAAAGCCTATATGGCCTCGATTAAAAAAGTGCTTACGGGCGACCTTGAAAGCGGTAAGCTGAGCCGTGACTCCATTTATGTACCGGAGCAGAAAGAGCATCCGGATATTGACATTAAACCCTCTGAAGCCGACCTTAAACTGCGCGAGGAAGTGGCGCTGGAAGATAAATATAATCTGTTTGAAGAAGCCCAGCCACGTGTTGGCCTGGTGCTTTTTGCACCGGTTAAAGGCCACATTACAGAGCCTTACAGCAGCAAAAACAAGCATTTTGCTGTAGATATTGCCTTGGCAAAAGATACGCCTATAAAATCGGTTGCGGCAGGAACAGTATTGTTTGCCGACTGGACGCCCACCAACGGGCATGTAATTATCCTGCGCCATAAAGACGGTATTATATCAGTTTACAAACATTGTGCGGCATTAACCAAAGAACAGGGCGATGTGGTGCGTTCTGGCGAGGCTATTGCGCTTGCCGGCAGCACAGGTTCGCGGTCAACAGGCGTACACCTGCATTTCGAATTGTGGAAGGATGGCTACCCGATAAACCCGACACAGTACATAAATTTTGAATAATGGAGATTATAGACAGCCTGTTTACTATTTACTTTTTCGGGGGCATAGCATTATTCCTTAGCGGGATTGTAATGTACATATTCCCTCCGAAGAGAAGAAACCTGTTATACGGATACCGCACCAGCCGCTCGGCGAAGTCGCAGGCCGCATGGGATTTTTCACAGCTTTATGCAAGTAAAAGATTGATAGGATCGGGCCTTGCCCTGTTAGCTTTTGGCGGGCTGCTGAACTTGATAAACATACCCGAAGAGTATGCGGTAATCGTAATGCTGTCGCTGATGATAATAGCGGCAGTGTATATATTTTATGCTACCGAGAAAGCGCTTAAAACAAAATTTCCTGATTGATTAAACTAACAACTGATTACTGCTTATGTCTTTAAAATCGTTTGCTGCCAAGCTGTTTGCCTTAAAAGTATATAACGATACCCAAAAATGGGCCTCTAAACCCGTTGAGGTACAGCAGCAGGTATTCAGTAAACTGATTTTAAATGCCCGCAGTACGGCATTTGGCAAAGACCATAACTTTAGCAGTATAAAAAGCTATAAAGACTTTCAGGAAAATGTACCCGTTAGGGATTATGAAGACCTGAAACCTTACATTGAGCGGGTAGTAAAGGGCGAACCTGATATACTATGGCCCGGCAAGCCACTGTATTTTGCCAAGACATCGGGCACTACCTCCGGGGCAAAATACATTCCGCTTACGGCAGCCTCAATGCCCTATCACATAAAGGCGGCACGCAACGCCATCCTGATGTACATTTACGAAACAGGCAAGTCAGCCTTTGTAGATGGTAAGATGATATTTTTGCAGGGCAGCCCCGTACTCGAAGAAAAAAATGGAATAAAATTTGGCCGCCTCAGCGGTATAGTAGCACATTATGTACCGGGCTACCTGCAACGCAACCGTATGCCAAGCTGGGAAACCAACACTATTGATGACTGGGAAACCAAAGTTGACGCCATTGTAAAGGAAACCTATAAGGAAGATATGACCGTTATTTCGGGGATACCCTCATGGGTGCAGATGTACTTTGAACGGCTGCAGCAAAAGGGCAATAAAAAAGTGGGCGACATCTTTAAGAACTTCAGCCTGTTTATTTATGGTGGGGTTAATTATGAACCCTACCGGGCTAAATTTGAAAACCTCATCGGGCGGAGGGTTGACAGTATAGAACTGTTTCCCGCTTCCGAAGGCTTTTTTGCCTACCAGGACAGGCAGGGCGACAGGGGTATGCTCTTATTGCTGAATTCAGGTATTTTTTACGAGTTTATAAAGTCGGATGAGTTCTTTACCGATAAACCGAAACGTTATACCATTGGCGAGGTAGAACTAGGGATAAACTATGTGCTCATCATTTCTACAAATGCCGGGCTTTGGGCGTACAATACTGGCGACACAGTACAGTTTACCTCTTTAAAACCCTACAGGGTTATTGTTACCGGAAGGATAAAACATTTTATATCTGCGTTTGGCGAACACGTAATAGGCAAAGAGGTAGAAAGCGCCCTTAATGAAGCGATGGAAGGTACTAATGTAAGGGTTAACGAGTTTACCGTAGCCCCGCAAATTAACCCCGAAAGCGGACTGCCATACCACGAATGGTTTATAGAGTTTGAGCAGGAGCCGCAGGATATGGATGCTTTTGCCCTTAAGATAGATGCTGCAATGCGCAAACAGAATGTATATTATGACGACCTGATAAGCGGTAACATACTCCGCACAGTAGTAATAACCCCGGTTGCAAAGAACGGTTTCCAGAAATATATGAAGTCCATCGGCAAACTTGGCGGGCAAAACAAGCTGCCCAGGCTTAGCAATGACAGGAAAATTGCGGATGTATTATCAAAATTGACTAAAAAAGATTATGGCAGCAAAATATAAAATTCCTTACTTACCATTGCCAAACGACTTAGAGTCTAAGGATATTTTAAAGAAAGTAGCAGAAGCCCGCGCTGCCTTAGCAGAGCTTAAGGGTACTCATGCAACCGTTCCTAATGTTGAAATATTACTTAGTACTTTGGCTTTGCAGGAAGCTAAAGACAGTTCGGCTATAGAGAATATTATAACTACCCATGATGAACTTTTTAAGGCAGAGCTAAACTTAGGATTAATACAAAATCTTGCAGCTAAAGAAGTTCAGCGTTATTCGTTTGCATTAAGAAAAGGCTATGAGCTTATAAAAGATAACAAAATAATTACAAATACAATTATTTTAGAAATCCATAAGGAATTAGAACAAAATAATGCCGGATACAGGAAAGTTCCCGGTACAGATCTTAAGAATGAGAGAACTGGAGAAGTAATTTATACACCACCTCAGTCGTTAACGGAGATTCAGTCATATATGTCTAATCTTATAGACTATATTAATGACGACTCTATTGACGATTCAGATTATCTTATAAAGCTTGCAGTAATACACCATCAGTTTGAAAGCATACACCCCTTTTATGATGGCAATGGAAGGCTGGGCAGGATAATTAATATTCTCTATCTTATTTGTAAAGGGCTTTTGGACTATCCTACGTTATATCTGAGTCGGTTTATAATTCAAAACAAAGAAGAATACTATTCATTATTACAGCAGGTTCGCGATGAAGAGAGTTGGAATCAATGGATTCATTACATCTTAGATGCAGTTATAAGTGTCAGTAAGCAAAGTACTGAACTTATAAAAGAAATTAAACATTTAATGATGCACTACAAATCGGTGATAAGAACAAATTATAAATTTTATTCTCAGGATTTAATAAATAATATATTTAAGCATCCTTATACCAAAATAGAATTTTTACAAGGAGATTTAAATATTTCAAGGCAAACTGCAGCCAAGTATCTAGACACAATTGCTGAAGATAAAAATAACCTTTTAAGTAAAGTAAAAATAGGAAGAGATAACTATTATGTAAATAACGGATTAATGAAATTGTTTACGCAATATAATTATAAATTGTAGCAATAACATGTTAACGAAAACATGGTTTCGCTAACACATTTTTTAAATATGTTAATCAAAGCGTATTTTCGTTTACATGTCATAAATTATAGCTAAAAATAAAAATCCTACATTTGCTCACAAAACACAAATGAGAATGCAGAAATTAAAAAATATATCACGCACCAGGGCACAGGAATCTTCTGCTGCCATAGAGCGTTTATACATAACCATGCGTCACCTGTTTAACCGCGGCTTTTACAAGCCTATGGGTATATCGGGAGAGACACTGCGCGAGGCACTTTTAGACCTTCGCCCGGAAATTTACGGCTCAATCGCCGAAGAAAAAGCAGAACTTAACGGGCTGCTTTATGTTATAGAGCGTTTACCTGTTGGTATAGAGCAGTGCCGATTTATAAACCTTACGTCAGATGAAGGATATTCCAAATCACATTTTAAGGCTATTGTACCGCCAAAAAGGAGGCGCAACTGCTACCGCATAGATGAGGAACAGATGAACGTTGAGATAACAAGGGGAAGATCGGATATTTATGATATCCTTACCCACCTTACGTTTGTGTTTATAGAGTCGCACAAGATACGCAACAGGGTACTTATTGATGAGAATGGCGAGATGACACGCGACTGGCAAAAGCTGGAGCAGGTTATTTTGCAGAATAAAAAACTGAACCTTGAGGAACGCGAAACAGCCATATCGCACGTTTCAAACATATTGGGGCGCACCTTTGCCGAAGTTACCGATATTTATGATGCTTTTGGCAATGACGAAACGCCCGACAGGTTCCTGCATGTAATATACTGGTTGGGCAAGCTTGCTATAGATGAGGCGCTTGGCGGCCCTAAACGTGCTATTACCTTCAGCCCTATATTACGCGAAAGGCTGGGGCACCACATACACGGTGAGATATGGGCCGATAACATTAAGGCGGTACTGAAACAAAACGGGCTGCTGCAAAGGCCTATACATATCATCAGCGCCAACATGCACAGTGTAATGAACTCTATATTTGCCACGCATGTGCATAAGGGTAAGTACAAGGGCAAGCCTGACTTTTACATTTATGAAGACCTCAGCAAATCAGGTAATGCAGAGCTTCGCAACAAAGTAGAAGAATTTGCCCTGCAAAATGGTATGATAGCTATGCCCGATACATCGGGTACTAATATAGATGTACAGATATTTGATGCTGCCAAAATAGATTTTTCGCTTACGGCATTCCCCAATGCGCAGGTTGGAAAAGAAAAGCCTGTTATAGTAGTCATGGACTATGCCTTTGGCGAGCAGGCGTATGAAACCATCGACGAGCTTTTAAAGCCATATAAAGAGGATGATACCAAAACATTCCTTAACGTGGTATCGGTTTCTATAATGGGCAAGGCAGGGATACTGGAAGGAAATAAGGGCGATATAATGATACCGTCTGCACACATAAACGAAGGTACGGGTGATAATTACCCGTTTGAAAACGAACTGAAGGCAGAAATGCTGGAAGGGCAGGGTATACCGGTATACAGCGGCCCAATGGTAACTGTTTTGGGTACATCGTTGCAAAACCGTGACCTCCTCAAATTCTTTAACCGCTCTACCTGGGGCGTTATAGGGCTTGAAATGGAAGGCGCCTATTACCAGAAAGCCATACAGTCGGCTTCAAAAATCAGGAAAAGTATTAACCCGGATGTAAAAGTGCGCTATGCCTATTATGCATCGGATAACCCGCTGGAAACCGGCAGCACGCTTGCATCAGGTGGCCTGGGGACTACAGGAGTTAAGCCTACATACCTGATAACAATAAAAATACTGGAACAAATTTTTAACTGCAAATAACAGTAATGGAAAACTATCAGCACAACAGGGATCAGGAAATAGACATGGTTAGGGTGTCAGACCGATTAAGAGGATATGCATCCCGCGCTAATGATTATTTCTTTGATGGTATATTGTTTCTTAAGCGCAATATAATTGTATTGGCAGTTTTATTTATTGCCGGTGGTGCGCTTGGCTATTATTTTGATAAGGGTAAAAAAGTCTACGAGCAGAAACTTATTGTTATACCCAATTTTAAAAGCGTAGATTACCTGTATGAAACGGCTGAGCTTTTAACGTCGAAATCTCAAACGCGGGATGAAGAGTTTTTACAGGGCATTGGCATCAAAGATCCTGGTAAATTTATAGAAATGGAAGTTGAGCCAATCGTGGAAGTTTATGATTTCATTGAATCTGAAAAAGATCATGAACGCAATTTGCAATTATTCAGGATTTTGGCTGAAAATGCCAGTGTTGAGGAAACACTGAAAGATATGGCCACAGCCCGTAACTATCCGCAGCACCTTGTCACTATTACCACCTCCGGCAAAGCTGATGCGGATGAGGTGGTTAACCCGATACTTGCCTATCTGAATGCAGATAAATATTATGGTGAAATTAAGCAACAATGGCAAAGAAACCTTGATGCCGAGATTAAAGCCAAAGACAGTATTATTGCCCAGATAGATGCCATAATCAATACATTTAATAAAGATGCAAGAGCGGCAGGCGAAAACCTTGTGTATTACAATACCAATACGCAGTTTAACGAACTGATAAAAACCAAGGCAGAGCTGGTAGAAGAGCAGGGTAACAACATGATAAAAAAGGTTAATTATGAAAGTATAATTAAGCCAAGCAGTACCATGCTTAATATTAAGAAAAAATCTTTTACATCCGGCAAGATGAAATATATAATTCCTTTCATATTTATCATGCTGTTTGTTTTTATATCTTTATTTATGGCCTATTATAAAAAACAGATGAACAAAAGAAAAAAGATTGCCGGTAATGAATAATATATTAATAACAGGAGGAGCAGGGTTTATTGGCTCAAATTTTATAGTATATTTTTTAGCCGCTAACCCAGGCTGTAAGGTCATAAACCTTGACCTGCTAACCTATGCCGGCGATAAAGATAACCTGATCGAAATTGAGGGTAATGCAGATTATCTGTTCATTCAGGGTGATATCTGCGAAAGGCCATTCCTGGAGTCGCTGTTTAAAGAACACGATATACGGGGGGTAATCCATTTTGCGGCAGAATCGCATGTTGATAATTCTATTTCAGGCCCTGAGGCATTTATAAAAACCAATGTGCTGGGTACATTCAACCTGCTGGAAACAGCAAGGAAGTATTGGATGGATGCCCCGCATCAATATAAAGAAGATTATAAAGGCTGCCGTTTTCATCATATCTCTACAGATGAGGTATATGGCACACTGGGCGAAGAAGGGCTCTTTACAGAAGAAACAGCCTATGCGCCCAACAGCCCGTATAGCGCAAGCAAGGCAGGGAGCGACATGGTAGTGCGCAGCTACTACCATACCTATGGCATGGATGTGGTTACCACCAACTGTTCTAACAATTACGGGCCAAAACAACACGATGAGAAGCTCATACCTACTATTATACGCAAAGCTGTTTCAGGACAGAATATTCCCATTTACGGAAACGGGATGAACGTGCGCGACTGGCTTTATGTGATGGACCATTGCAAAGGCATAGAGCTGGTATATAAAAATGGCAAGGCGGGTGAAACCTATAATGTTGGCGGCAGGAACGAGCGCAATAATTTATACATTGCCAACAAAATTTGCGAACTGCTTGATAGCATGGCTCCGAAAGAAAGCGGAAGCTACAAAGAGCAGATAACCTTTGTTACCGACAGGCCGGGGCACGACCTGCGTTATGCAATAGATGCTAATAAGATAGAAAGTAAGCTTGGCTGGAAAGCTGATGAAAATTTTGAATCGGGTATTGTTAAAACCATAGAATGGTACCTTACAAAATATAAAAAAGCATGAAAGGAATAATATTAGCCGGAGGATCGGGCACCAGGCTGCATCCGCTTACGCTGGCCGTGAGCAAGCAGCTTATGCCTATTTATGATAAGCCTATGATATACTACCCGCTAAGCACGCTTATGTGGGCAGGAATAAGGGAAATACTTATCATTTCCACTCCGCACGACCTGCCGCTGTTCCGTCACCTGCTGGGTGATGGCAGCAAGCTGGGCTGCCGTTTTGAGTATGCCGTGCAGGAACATCCCAATGGCCTTGCAGAGGCTTTTATAATAGGAAAAGAGTTTGTGGGTAACGATAAAGTGGCGCTTATACTGGGCGATAACATTTTTTACGGTACCGGGCTTGCCGACCTTTTACAGAGTAATAATAACCCTGAAGGCGGCATTATATATGCCTACCATGTGCACGACCCTGAACGTTATGGCGTGGTAGATTTTGATGAAGACGGTAAAGTACTGTCTATTGAAGAAAAACCCGAAAAACCAAAATCTAACTTTGCGGTACCGGGCATTTATTTTTATGATAATGAAGTGCTTGATATTGCAGCAAACATACAACCCAGCCACCGCGGCGAACTTGAGATTACCGATGTGAACAAAGAATACCTTAAGCGCGGCAGGCTTAAAGTAAGTATACTGGACAGGGGAACGGCGTGGCTTGATACGGGCACGTTTAATTCGCTTATGCAGGCAGGACAGTTCGTGCAGGTAATAGAAGAACGCCAGGGGCTTAAAATAGGCGCTATAGAAGAGGCAGCTTATAAAATGGGATATATATCCAAAGAAGAATTAACGGCGCTTGCAGAGCCGCTTTTAAAGAGCGGGTACGGCAGGCACCTGATGAGTTTAATAGCATAATATGACAGTTAAAGAAACCAGCCTTAAAGGCTGCTTTATTATAGAGCCTAACGTTATACCTGATGAACGCGGGTATTTTATGGAAAGCTATAACGAAAAACGCTTTGCCGATATAACCGGGCAGCCGGTACATTTTGTGCAGGATAACCAGTCTTATTCGGTGAGAGGCGTTTTGCGCGGGCTGCATTACCAAACGGGAGAGTATGCCCAGGCTAAGCTTGTGCGCGTTATACACGGCGAGGTGCTTGATGTGGCTGTAGATGTCCGCCCGGGTTCGCCAACTTTCGGGCAGCATGTGGCGGTAAAGCTTTCGGCAGAGAACCACAGGCAGCTTTTTGTGCCGCGCGGGTTTGCACATGGCTTTTTGGTATTGAGCGAGACAGTTGTTTTCTTTTACAAGTGCGATAATTACTACAATAAAGAATCTGAAGGAGGTATAATATATAACGACCCCGCTATTGGTATCGACTGGAGGATGGATAGTGATGATTATATCATATCATCTAAAGATACTGTTTTACCAAACCTCGAAAATGCAAGGCCGGTATGGTAGTACTTGTTACAGGCGCATCAGGTCAGTTGGGGCAGGCGCTTAAAGCGCAGGCGAACCGGTATGATAATCTTACTTTTGTTTTTAAGACATCTGCGGAAGCGGATATAACCGACAGGCAGCAGCTTGAACAGGTTTTTAATGAAGTAAAGCCAAATTTTTGTATTAATGCCGCGGCCTATACAGCAGTTGATAAGGCAGAAAGCGAGCCCGAAAAAGCCTATGCGATAAATGTTACCGGAGCCAAAAATCTTGCTGAAGTTTGCCTGCAGTTTAATACAACTTTACTGCATATTTCTACCGATTTTGTGTTTGACGGAAATAAATACACCCCGTATACTGAGGATGATGCAACCAATCCGCAGGGTGTTTATGGTAAAACCAAAAGAGAAGGCGAGCAGGAAATAGAAAATATATTGCCGCAGCATTATATTATACGCACATCATGGCTGTATTCTGAATACGGTAATAATTTTATGAAGACCATGCTGCGCCTTGCCGCAGAGCGCGATAAACTGGGCGTTGTTAATGACCAGACCGGCACACCTACCAATGCCAATGACCTTGCTGAAGTCCTGATAGAGATAGTACTAAGTGGTAAAAAGGCTTACGGCATTTATCATTACAGTAATGAGGGAGTGGCAACATGGTATGAGTTTGCCGGAGAGATATTCAGGATAAATAATGTTTTAATAGACTTACAACCGATACCTACATCGGCTTATCCTACTCCTGCTAAAAGGCCGGCGTATAGCGTTATGGATAAAAGCAGGATAAAAGAAGTTTTCGGGCTGAGTATAAAAGGCTGGCAGGAAAGCCTTGCTGCTGTTTTAAAATCGTATAACGAGCTTTAAAACACCTGCTCATGATTAAAAAACTGTTCCATAAACTATTCAATTCGGCAGAAAGAAGGACTGTTGTAAAAAACATGTTTTCGCTCTCAATACTACAGGGGCTTAACCTGTTGCTGCCGCTTGTAACCTACCCTTACCTGATAAGGGTTTTAGGTAAGGACTTATATGGAACAATTTTGCATGCAGCAGCTATAACCTACTATTTTCAGATACTTACAGAATATAGCTTTCATATGACAGCTACCAAAGAGGTGTCTGTACATGCAAACGATACCAATAAGCTGCACTCTATATTCAACGAGGTATTTACCACAAAAATGTTCTTGCTTGCAGGCAGCTCTGTAGTAATGGCAATTCTGGTATTTACAATTCCGTTTTTCGAGGAGCAGCGGTTAATATACCTGCTTACTTTCGGTAATGTTATAGGTCAGGCTATCTTTCCTGTATGGTTTTTTCAAGGTCTGCAAAAAATGAAATACATTACCTATTTCAACTTTATATGTAAAATTATCTTTACGGCAGCCATTTTTATCTTTGTAAAAAAACCGCAAGATGCATGGCTCGCACCGCTTTTTACTTCGTGTGGCTATATTTCTGCGGGTATTGTTTCTTTAATTTATATTAAAAAACTGTTTAAGATTCCATTTCAGCGAAAACCTTTCAAAAAGGTAAAAGAGCAGCTTAAAATAGGCAGGTACCTCTTTTTATCAGAACTTAAAATATCTTTGTTTACCAATACCAACACCCTTTTATTAGGGTTTATTGCAGGCGAGGCGGCAGTTGCTTATTTTGCCTCTGCCGAAAAAGTTGCGCGGGCGATAGGAAATATATATACACCTTTAACTTTGGCACTCTTTCCTTATATGGTTAAGAACATGAACAGAGACAAAGCAAGCACCTATAGTGATATACTTAAAATTACAAAAACGGGGTCACTGCTGTTTTTGGTAATACTGATACCGTCTTTTATATGGTCTGACCTTATAATGGAAATACTGTTTGGCAGGGGTATGGAAAATGCATCTCTGATTTTCAGGATACTATTATTTATACCTGTTGCCGCTTTTATAGACAATATGTTTGGCAAGCAGGTACTGCTGACACTTGGCAAAGACAATTTGTACTTTCGTGTAATTAGTGTGGCGGCAGTATTAAATTTAACTATGAATTTATACTTAACCTATCAGTACAGTTACATGGGGACAGCGATAGCATTAATTATTACCCATATTTTTATAGACATTGGTATGTACTGGTATGCAAAGCGTGAAATGAATAATGCAACAGTAAATTAAGAAATATGCCAAAGGTTAGTATAATCATACCCGTATATAACGCAGGCAAGTATCTGGAGTACTGTATAGACTCTCTTTTAAAGCAAACATTATACAATTGTGAATTTATATTTATAAATGATGGCTCTACTGATAATAGCCTGCAAGTATTGGAAAAATACAGCAAGCAGGATTCGCGTATTGTAATCATCAATCAGCACAACCAGGGGATAAGCTGCGCACGCAATACAGGGCTTCTTAGCGCTAAAGGCGATTATGTTGGCTTCTCTGACAATGATGACTATATGGAGCCCGATATGTTGGAGCAATTATACAGTAAGGCGATACAATATGATACAGATATAGTTGTTTCAAGTACTATATTAGGGCGTGATGGCAAACGCATTTTTTGTAAACCGGTTTTTCCTGTAAATGAAGTATACAATACTGAATTCATCCGGGAAAACATAATACCAAATCTTCTTGAAAAAGAAGACCTTTTCGGGGTATGGAATAAAATATATTCACGATCATTGATAGTAAAACATCAAATCCATTTTCCGCCAAACAGAGAGATAGAAGAAGATCAGATGTTTAATTTAATGGCGTTTAATAAAGCTGATTCTGCTATATTCATTGACTATAATGGTTATAATTTTAGAGAAATGGTGGTTAGTGAATCCAGACGATTTATAGAACGCGATTTTTTTGCTTTATCAGAAGAACGATACAGGTTTAATTATAAAGCACATTTTGGTTTGCAGATAAGTGATGAGCTTCATGAACGTTTAAAAGCAATACGGCATATTAACAGGGTGTTTTACCTTACATTTATAAGTATTACAAATAAAAAGTATGCCTTTAACGACCGGTTTAATTATGTTTGGTACATGATTTCTTCTCAACAAACACAAATGCTTACAGGTAAGTACAAAGATTATATTGCTCCAAATGCCGGCAAATTTGAGAAGATCATTATGTTTATCATCAATCATAAGGCAAAAAAAACATTGTATATGCTTATGAAAGTTGTTAGTATGATCTATACTCCTAAATTATCTGAATTGTTGCGTTATTTTAACGGACGTGAAAAATAATCAGGTATGAAGCAAAAGGACAACATTACATATCTGCTTTTTATACTTGGCATTTTCTTTATGCCTTTTAATGATTTTGAAGGCCTATCCTTTTTAGGTGAGTACAGTAATGAGTTGGGCACCTATTTTTTCCTGCTTGGGTTCCTATCTCTTTTTTTCGGGCGATATATTGTTATACCTTATAAGGATAAACTGTTTTTAATGGTATTGTTATTTATATGCTGGTGCTTTATATGTACAGTTTTAAATTATAATACGGTACATACCAATTATTTTAAGATGACAGGAGGCGTAGAGAGGTTTATAAGGCAGTACCTGTCCTTACTGATAGCTGCTTTTATTTTCCCTGTTTTATTTGTCAATGCAATATGGCGGATGAGCAACAAAGATTTGCTCATCAAAATAAGAAAAATCTTTTTGTACTCATTTATCCTGGTAGGCGGATATGGTTTAATTGAGGCGGCAATATCAATAGTACATATTTCCGCTTTTAGAGTGTTGTATGAAGCATTTGATGTATTTCCGATTTTTAATGCCCATTATCACGACAACCGGATTTCATCAGTGGCATTTGAACCGCCTTTCTTTGCTATATACCTGATTACCATTTCCGGCTGGATGTTCAGCTATGTATTGACGCATAAAAGTATTTATCGTTTTATACCGGGTATTATGGTATTGCTGCTCACTTTTTTCTCCGGATCACGCACAGCACTTATTACAATAACAATCCAGGCGGGTATATTTGTAGTACTATTGTACCAGATGCCTGCTTACAAGCGTTTAATAATCAATTCATTTAAGTATGGTACAGCTTTAGTATTTATTGTTTTACTTTTAAACAGTAAAACATTAGTAGAGGCGTTTAAAGAACGGCTGGATTCGCTTGACTTTAAAAATAACCTTACTGAAAGCGTGTCGAATAAATCACGTTTTGGTATGCAGGTTGCCGCATTACGGGTTTTTGAGAAAAATCCGGTAATTGGTGTCGGGTATGGCCAGCAATCCTATCATGCAAGGCACGAATATCCGCTATGGGCAACAAAAAATAATTATGAGTTTGACTTATACTATAAAAACCAGCTTGAACCTTCGTTCCCGCCGGCATTCAATCTTTATACCCGTTATCTTGCCGAAACAGGCATTATTGGCTTTATAATACTACTATCATGGTTTATTTATGCTATAAGGAAAAGCTTAAAGATCCTGAGGGTTAAACAGCTATCTCCTGATACTGTTATAGCAACAATACTCCTTACGAGTTTTCTTGGCTTTCTGCTTAACTGGATGCAGGTAGATAGCCTGAGGATATATGGTTTCTGGCTTTCAGCCGCAATACTCATTAAAATAACCCAAAATCCGATTTACTCAAATGAACAGGATAGCCGTTCTTATCCCACATTATAATAATCCTGAAGGGTTAGTGAAGTCTGTTGCTTCTGTTAATCCGGAAGAGGAAGCAGATATTATTGTAGTGGATGATGGCAGCACCCATAAGCCGGACGAATATTTGGTGGCTGATAGTTATGTGGCTAAAGGCAAAGTTTATTTTTTATACCTGGCTGTAAATAAAGGCATAGAATATGCTCTTAACACCGGGCTTGATTATATAGTACAGCATAAATATGAATATATTGCCCGCTTAGACTGTGGTGATATATGTTTGGGTATGCGGTTCACCATACAAAGTAAATTTTTAGATGAGAACCCTGATGTAAAACTGGCAGGATCTTTTGCAAGGGCTGTAGATACAGAAGGTAATTTATTATTTAAACAGGTACTGCCCACTAAAACTGCAGAAATCAGGAAAAAGTCATACCTTAATTCGATGTTTGTGCACCCGGCAGTTATGTTCAGGACAGAGATGATAAATCTTTACGGCGTGTATCCTACGGATTATAAATCAGCTGAAGACTACGCTTACTTTTTTAAGTTTGTAAAAAATCATGATGTTGCAAATATTGATGATTTTCTTGTACAAATAGAGATAAACCCAAAAGGCATATCGCTGACTAAAAGAAAGCAGCAGGTGGCAAACCGGATAAGGGTAATCCGGAACAATTTCTATTTTGGTTTTTATCCTGTTTACGGCCTTTTCAGGAGTGTAATACTATATATAATGCCTACAGGATTATTACTGTTTTTAAAAAAGATTCTTTTTAGATGAAGCACATCCCGAAAATATTTGACTACACGCTTTACGGTTTACTAATTGCTTTACCGTTCTCTAAGGCTTTACCCAACATTTTTCTGGCGCTGCTGGTCGTGCTTTTGCTTTTAAGGTATAAAGAGTTTAAGCATACTAAAGTTGCAGGCCCAGTTTTTTTTATTTATGGTAGCCTTGTATTATATCTTTCATTAAAAGCAGTAATTAATACTACCTTCTTAGAGGACTTTAAGCTTTATGAAAAGCATTTTATAGTTCTCGCTCTTTTAATAATCCTGTCGTTTTACAAAGAGAATATCGCAAAAATAAAGTACAGCATTATTATTTCAGTTTCTCTTGCTGCTTATATATCCATAGGGCGTTTAATATTATATTGTATTGAGATTGGCTCTTTTTCGTTTGCCAACGGTAATGATATAAACAGTATCCTGCTGCTTGAACGTCCGTATATGGGTTTTTTTCTGTTAGTTAATATTATTCTACTGGCAGAATGTTATAACAGCCTTAAAAAGTATAGAGCAGCAATTATAGCTAACATTGGTATAATGTGCCTCTTCCTTATTGTACTTTCTGCAAGGCTGTCTTTCGCTACATTGGTTCTGCTCATTTTCGTATATATCTTCTTTTACCTGAAAATGAAGGCTGTAAAAAAAGCAGCTCTTTTAGCTGGGGTTGCTGCAATATGCGTTACAGCCATAGCGTTAAACAGGAATTTTATTGAAAGGCTGTTTATAAAAGAGGATTTAGAAAAAACCATAGAATTTGCGCAAAAGGCAGAACCACGTGTACTTATATGGGGTTGCGCTTATACAATTAGTCAGGACGATTTTAATATTTTAACAGGTGAAAAGGGATACAAAATCCTTGAAAATAAGTTAGTAGCCTGTTATGCAGATAATATTACTAATGATGATGAGAAAAAACAGTATTACATCGACAGTAAATTTAATACACACAACACATTCCTCGATTTTTTTATGGTTGGGGGGTTAATAGCCCTGTTTCTCTTCTGTGCATTTATGTTGTATAGTTGTTTAGCTGCAGTAAAAAACTTTTATACTATGGCGCTGGCTATTTCTCTTATACTGTTTCTGTTTTTTGAAAACCTTTTCCATAGGCAATTGGGGTGCTATATTTTTAGTATTTTTGTTTTTATAGTTAATTACAGGAAGATTGAAACGAGCCTTAGTAAATGATTGGTATTATGTAAACGGTGGTGCAGAAAAGGTAGTTAAAGCAATAAATTCTATCTGGAATGACTTTGATCACTTTGCAACAATTGATTTTCTTGATGATGACAGCAGGAAGTTTATATTAAACGGAAAAAAAGCAACAACAACCTTTATACAGAAATTACCCGGTGCAAAAAATAATCACAGGAAATATCTGCAGTTATTTCCGCTGGCAGTAGAGCAATTAAACCTATCAGAATATGACATAATTATAAGCTCTTCGTCATCTGTAGCAAAAGGGGTATTAACCAATCATAATCAACTGCACATTTGTTACTGTCACTCTCCTGCACGGTACGCCTGGGATCTTTACCAATTTTATTTATATCGGGCTAAACTTCAAAGAGGAATAAAAGCACTATATGCAAAATGGGTGCTTCATAAATTCAGGATTTGGGACGTGCTTAACTCTAACAGGGTAGATTATTTTATAGCTAACTCAGAATATGTAGCAAAAAGGATAAAAAAGATTTACAATAGAGATTCGGTTGTAATTTATCCGCCTGTTGATACGTCACATTATACTTTAGAGGAACAGAAAAAAGACTATTATGTCACCGCATCCAGAATGGTGCCCTATAAGAAGATTGATTTAATAGTTGAAGCATTTAGTAAGATGCCGGATAAAAAATTAGTTATTTTTGGTGATGGGCCTGATTTAAAGAATATAAAGAGAACAGCAGCTAGTAATATAGAATTTAGAGGTTATGCTACAAAAGAACAATTAAAGGCAGGCTTTCAGCACGCAAAAGCTTTTGTTCACGCAGCGGATGAAGATTTCGGTATTGCACCAATTGAGGCCCAGGCCTGCGGAACCCCTGTAATTGCATATGGCAAAGGAGGCTTGCTCGAAACAGTAATACCAAATGTTACAGGAGTGTTTTTTAAAGAACAAACGGCTGAATCAATCAGGCAGGCAGTAGAGAAATTTGAAGGAATCAAATTTAATTATGCCGAAATCAGGAAACATGCCGAAAAATTTTCCACAGAAAAGTTTACACAGAAGTTTAAAGAGTTTGTAGAAGAAAAATATTCTATACATATAAATCAGAGGGGAAGCATTACAGAATAGCATTCGATATACGGGGATGCTAAAAACTTTTGCCTCTTTGTCACGCATTTTCTTCTTTACCTGAACAATAGAAATAGGCAATTTTTATCTGATTAAAACCGATTATAAAAATCTGTTTTTATAGTATAGCAATTACTATATCCTTAATGTTTTAAAATAAGTGAACTTCTTTCTATCTTCAAATGGGTTATTGCATTTTCATTATATTTGCCACAATTATTTCAATAAATCCATACGCGTGTAATGTCAAAAATCAGGGTAGTACATGTCCTTAATGCGGTTGGTGGCGTAGATGTGTATTTAAGGTTGCTGCTAACCAATGTAAATAATGCAAAGTTTGAGAATATTATAATCCACAGTACAGACGATGCTAAATTACCATTTACAGATAAAGACGGGAATATACTGCAGGACTATAAGCTACCCATATACCGCGAAATATCACCTTTAAGAGACATTCAGGCAATTTATCATACTTTTAAACTGCTTAAAGAACTAAAGCCTGATATTGTACATACACATAGTGCAAAAGGGGGCGTAATAGGACGTATCGCAGCAAAACTGGCTCGTGTTCCTGTACTTTATACACCTCATGCATTTTCCTATCTAAGCACCCAAAACCCCTTCAAGCGAAACTTATATTTACGTATAGAAAAATTGCTTCGTGGTGGTAATTCCGCACTGCTCGCCACATCGCCGTCAGAGGCAAACCGGGGTGTTTTAGAAGTAGGCTTTAAAAAGGAAAAAGTATTGCTTTACAATAATAGTATAGAGCCGCCACAGTCGGGGAAACCCTTATCTGTAATCCAAACCTGGCCTGATAAATATATCTGTACGGTTGGCAGGCCCAGCTACCAAAAAAATACCCTCCTGCTTATAGAGATAATGCGCGAGTTAAGCATGGTGCGTAATATCCATTTGGTCCTTATGGGTGTAGGCCACTACTGTGAAGATCTTCAAAAAGTAAAATCACTTATAGCCCAATTTAATCTTCAGGATAAAATAACAATGCTGGATTGGGCACCACGAAAAGATATATTTACAATAATTAGTAACTCTCAGCTTTATATCTCAACATCAAGGTATGAAGGCTTACCCTATTCAATTATAGAGAGCATGGCACTTGGCAAGCCATGTGTAGTGAGCGATTGTGATGGTAACCGCGACCTGATAATAGATGGTTATAACGGATATGTGATTAAAACAGGTAAGGTGACAGACTACGCCGATAAAATTTGTACTTTGCTGGACGATGAAATCCAAAAGGATAAAATGGGAGAAAATGCAAAGCGGCTATATGAGGAAAAATATAATATCACAACAACAATAAAACAGTTAGAACAGCATTATAAAAGCTTTGCAAAGGATTAAATTATGGGAGGAGATGCAATTTTTTCAAGGCATGCATTGCTAAAAAGAGCCGGGCTTCCGCCAAGCAAAAAACTGCTCATCTTTTTTATTTCTGCAGGGCTGCTCACCATACCTCTTCCGCATGTGTATAATAGTTTAACGCTTATACTGTTTGTGGCCTATACACTGTTATCTTACAATAAAGAAAATGTAAAGTTGCGCCCTGTGTTAATGCCCCTGCTGGCATTCTTTGCACTTATGGTAATTTCAGCCATCTGGTCAGAAGATATAAAAGCCACATTTAAGGCGCTTGGCAGGGAATCTGCACTGTTGTTCATCCCTGTTGCATTTTGCCTTAACATGCAGCTCTCTAAAAGAGGCGTGCGTAAAATACTCAACAACTATAGCCTGATGATTTTCCTTTTTGCTGTTTTTTTAATGGTAAAGGCGGTTTTCAGGTATAGCAACACAGGCAACACCGAAGTATTTTTTTACCATGAGCTTGCCACTAAAGATATTAGCGCGGTTTACCTTTCTGTAATGGTGGCTATGGCGGCTTTTCATTTTTTATGCAAAAAGAACAAAACATTTTGGGGATACCTTACCCTTTTGTTTTTAATGGTATTTCTTTTTTTGCTGTCTTCCAAAATAATTATTCTTACATCTGTGCTGCTTGTAGCTGCATATTATGTTTTTTATTCGGGCATGGGCAGGCAGTTTAAAATAATAGCGCTGCTGGTGTTTTTTGGTATGGCGGGAGTACTGGGCTATTACGGAAAAATAAGCGAACGCTTAGCCACAGAATTTCAATACAACAGTATTGACAACAATAGTGCTGAAATTCATCATGTTAGTTTTGATGAAGCTTGGAACAGGGAAACATTTACGGCTAATGATTATCTAACCGGCACTACAATTAGAGTATATCAGGCACGTATATTTAATGAGATGCTTAAGGAAGACAATATTTTTCTTACCGGCTATGGTTTAGATGCTTCATCTCTGCACATCGAGCGGAAGGGAGTGGAGCATAACCTTATCCATACGGGCGAGGGTGGAATAACTTACAACAAAATAAATTTCCACAACCAGTACATTGAGTCCTTTGCCGATCTGGGTATTTTCGGGTTGCTTATTGTTGTTGTGTTGTTGGTTGTAAACCTTAAAAATTCCATAAAAAACAAAGAATTTATTCATATTGCTTTTGCAGTTCTCATGATAAGTTTATTTTTGACAGAGTCATTCCTGTGGAGGCAAAGGGGAGTGGTTTTCTTTACCATGTTTTACTGTCTGTTCAACACAGGACTTTTGCCGGTAAATAAAAATAATAGGGCATTATGAAAAGAATTTTGATTACCGGAGCCGCAGGTTTTCTTGGCTCGCACCTGTGTGACAGGTTTATAAAAGAAGGCTATTATGTAATAGCCATGGATAACCTTATAACGGGCGACCTGAAGAACATAGAGCATCTGTTTAAACTCGAAAATTTTGAGTTTTACCATCATGACGTTACCAAGTTTGTAAACATTCCGGGACATCTTGATTATATACTGCACTTTGCTTCTCCTGCAAGCCCTATAGACTATCTGAAAATTCCGATACAAACTTTAAAAGTTGGCTCATTAGGCACCCACAACCTTTTGGGGGTGGCAAGGGTTAAAAGAGCCCGTATCTTAATTGCATCAACTTCAGAAGTGTATGGGGACCCGTTGGTACACCCGCAAACGGAGGATTATTATGGTAACGTAAACACCATTGGCCCGCGTGGTGTGTATGACGAGGCTAAACGTTTTCAGGAGTCTATTACAATGGCATATCATACCTTTCATGATGTAGATGTGCGAATTGTGCGTATATTTAACACCTACGGCCCCCGCATGCGCTTAAACGACGGGCGTGTAATTCCGGCTTTTATCGGGCAGGCGCTTCGTGGCGAAGACTTAACCGTTTTTGGTGACGGTATGCAAACGCGCTCTTTCTGTTATGTAGATGACCAGGTAGAAGGTATATACAGGCTGCTTAATTCTGATTATGTATATCCGGTAAATATTGGTAACCCTGATGAAATTACCATAAAAGATTTTGCCGAAGAAATTATAAAACTTACCGGCACACAGCAAAAAATTATATATAAGCCATTGCCGGAAAACGACCCGCTGCAGCGCCAGCCGGATATAACTAAGGCAAAAGAGCTTTTGGGGTGGGAACCAAAGGTAGGGCGTGCAGAAGGCATGAAGCGTACATACGATTACTTTAAATCGCTTTCGAAAGAGGAGCTTTTAAAGGAAGAACACAAAGATTTTTCAGGATTTATACATTAAAATGATTTTATCCGGCAGGGGCAGGTACTCAAAGTATTTAAGGCCTATCAGTGTATTGTTTGATATACTGGTTATAAGCCTGCTTTACCGTTACTTTTTTAAAGATCTTGGTGTAAACAACCTTCATTTTACTGCCTACCAGGTAGCGTGCTGGTCTATCATATCCTACTTTTCTGGTTTCTATGAAGTTTACCGTTACAGTACTGCCATTCAGATTTTAACCAAGCTGGTACGACAGGGCATATTGTTCCTGCTTGTAGTGATTGCTTTTTTCCCGTTCCAGAAAAATACTCTTTTCAGCGGGCAGAAGATAGCCGAATACTTGATAGCCGCTTTTAGCCTTATTGGTATATTTAAATTCCTGCTTTTTTATTACCTGAAAAGATACCGCATTACCACCGGTAGTAATTACCGCAACGTTATAATTGTAGGCTTTACCCAGGAAGCAATAAATCTTAAAGAGCTTTTTGACAAGCGTGTTGATTATGGCTACCGTTTCTTCGGGTATTTTTCTGATACTAAAAAAAATGCACAGATAGTAGGCGGGCTTGATGATATAAAAGACTTTGCCACGCTTAATAATATAGACGACATTTACTGCTCTATCAACGAGCTGGACAACGCCATGCTTAAAGACCTTGTAGAGTATGCCGAGCTGAACAACAAAACCATTAAGTTTATACCCGATACCAAGGAAATCTTTTCGAAGAACCTGCGGGTAGATTATTATGAGGTTTTCCCGGTACTGTCGTTACGCAAAACTCCGTTGCACGACCCCGTGGCAAGCCTCATCAAACGCATTTTTGATATTGTATTTTCGCTTTTGGTTGTAACTTTGCTGCTTTCGTGGCTGATACCGCTAATGGCAATACTTATAAAACTCGAATCTAAAGGCCCGGTATTCTTTAAGCAGAGCAGGGCAGGGGTAAACGGCGAACATTTTTCGTGCTATAAGTTCAGGTCGATGCAGGTAAATAATAATACTGAGCGTATAACCGTTAAAGGCGACCCGCGCATTACCCGCATCGGTAAGTTTATCAGGAAAACAAGCATAGACGAAATGCCGCAGTTCCTTAATGTATTGCTCGGAGATATGTCGGTGGTAGGGCCAAGGCCACACATCGGTTCTATCAATACTATGTACACAGGCAGGATAAAAAAATATTTTTTCAGGCACAGCGTTAAGCCTGGCATTACCGGGTTGGCACAGGTAAGGGGCGCACGAGGAGAGATAAATGCAGATGAAGACATGATTAACCGTATAAAATATGATGTATTTTATATAGAGAACTGGTCGCTGCTGCTCGATTTAAAGATTATAATACAAACCGTATCAAATATGATTACGGGCGATGAAAAAGCATACTGATAACACACAACACACACAACATGAATATTTTACTTTTAGGTTCTGGAGGAAGGGAACACGCACTGGCATGGAAGATGCTGCAAAGCCCGAAATGCGATAAGCTTTTTGTTGCTCCGGGCAATGCCGGTACAGCCGCAATAGCCACAAATGTTAACATTAGCCCTGTAGATTTTGAAGCGGTAAAGCAAATGGCTCTTGATAAAGCAATAGATATGGTTGTGGTTGGACCCGAAGACCCGCTTGTAAAAGGCATATATGATTATTTTAAAAACGACAATGAGCTGAAGCACATTCCCGTTATAGGGCCTTCGCAACATGGTGCACAGCTTGAGGGCAGCAAGGAATTTGCCAAAAAATTCCTGATTAAAAACAATATACCTACAGCTGCCTACAGCAGCTTTAGTAAAGAAACGGTAGAAGAAGGCTGCCGCTTCTTAGAGACGCTTAAAGCACCTTACGTACTAAAGGCAGACGGGCTTGCAGCAGGAAAAGGAGTACTTATACTGAATGACCTTGTCGAAGCGCAGCAGGAGCTGCGTAATATGCTTGTAGGGGCTAAATTCGGGCAGGCGAGTGCTAAAGTGGTTATAGAAGAATTTCTTAGCGGTATAGAACTTAGCTGCTTTGTGCTTACCGATGGAAAGAGCTACAAGCTGCTGCCAATGGCTAAAGACTACAAACGTATTGGAGAAGGCGACACAGGGTTAAATACAGGCGGTATGGGCGCCATTTCGCCGGTTCCGTTTGCAGATGAGGTGTTTTTACAGAAGATAGAAGAGCGTATAGTAAAGCCTACCATACAGGGGCTTAAAAACGACAATATAGAATATAAGGGCTTTGTGTTTATCGGGCTTATAAAAGTAGGTGATGAACCTTATGTAATTGAGTATAACGTGCGCATGGGCGACCCTGAAACCGAAGTAGTGATACCAAGGCTTAAAAGCGACCTTGTTGAACTGTTTGAAGCCGTAGCTGAAGAAAGGCTTGGTAATGCAGTGCTGGAAACAGATGAGCGAAGCGCCACTACTGTAATGGTAGTATCCGGCGGTTATCCTGAAGATTATGAAAAAGGTAAGGCTATATCAGGGCTTGCGGATATAGAAGGCTCTGTAGTATTTCATGCAGGGACAAAAACTGAAAACGGAAACGTGGTTACCAGCGGAGGGCGTGTACTGGCCGTAACATCTTACGGAGATACCTGGGCAGATGCCATAAAAAAATCTTACCAAAATATAGAAAAACTACATTTTGATAAGATGTATTATCGTAAGGATATCGGTTTCGACCTGTAATTAAGACAGGAACGAGTGAGCCGTAGTATCCTGCTCGTCGTCGTTGTTTGCTTTAAATACCTGCAGCTGCTTGATCCAGTACCATGTAGCTGCACAGCAAATAATGATAAATATCCAGGTTATAATGTTGGCAATCCACCAGTTATCAAGCTCCAGCTTACGGATAAAGTCAAGCGGGATAAACAATATCTCAAAAAGGTAGCCTATTCCTTCAAAAAATGCTCTCATTTTTAAACAAGTATTATATTTACATCCACAAAAGTATATAATTTTTCTACATGTTAGCAAGTGTTTTTAATAAATCGAGGCCTATAAACTATGTATTGATAGGCAGTACACTTGTTATCTTTTACTTTTTGTATCTTTTTAAAGACGATTACTGGGCGCAGTATACCTATCTGGTGCTGCAAAAAGCAGGTTTGTTGCTGTTACTGGCGTTTTCACTTTTCCTGGTAAATTTTGTTACCCACAAAAACACCCTCAGTAAGGCAAACACCTATGCTATGTACCTGTTTATGGTGTTTTTAATACTGTTTCCCACCATACTGGTAAATACAAATATTATCATTTCCAACTTTTTCCTGTTGCTGGCGCTGCGCAGGCTAATTTCATTACAGTCGCTCATAACTCCAAAAGAAAAGATTTTTGACGCTTCCTTCTGGATATTTGCCGCTGCAGTATTCCACTTTTGGAGTATAATCTACATTATTCTGGTATTCATCTCGATAATATTCCACGTATCGCGCGATTACCGCAACTGGATAATACCTTTTATAGCCTTTTTTGCGGTGGGGGTGCTTTATTTTATGGCGGCGTTAATTATAGATAAAGGCTTTTTCAGCCATGTGCTGGGCGAAATAAGCGTTAGCTTCGATTTTACTTATTTCGAAAATATTTACCAGAATATTGCGCTGGCTATTTTTGCTTCGGTATCGGTGCTGTTCCTGTTTCCGTATATAGTATCGATTAGCAGCAAGCCGCTTAACCTGCAGTCATCACACAAAAAAATACTGTTCTCATTTCTGATAGGTGTGGCTATCTATGTGCTTTCAGATGATAAAAACAACAGCTTTCTGGCGTTTACCTTTGCGCCGCTCGCCATAATGGGAGCCAATTATCTTGAGGCGCAGCAAAACAACTGGTTTAAAGAGGCGGTTGCAATTATCATAACTGCTATCGCCATCGCGCTATTCTTAATGCAGCTATAGCTTACTGCCATAGGCAAGGTCGCCGGCATCGCCCAGACCAGGTACTATATATTTCTTTTCATTCAGGCAGTCATCAAGCGCGGCTATCCATAAATGGCAGCTATCAGGCAGGCGCTCCTCCAGCCAGGCAACACCCTCTGGTGCGGCAATAACAACCGCTATGTGTATTTCCTTGGGTGTTTCTTTTTCCATAAGCTGATTAAAAACAGCCACTAAAGACTGCCCGGTGGCCAGCATAGGGTCTACCAGTATCAGGTTTTTATTTTCAAAAGAAGGCGCCGCCCTATATTCTACGAGTATCTCAAAATCATCGTCATTGTTGGGGTGGTAGCGGTATGCCGAAACAAATCCATTTTCAGCATCGTCAAAAAAGTTCATAAACCCGGTATGCAATGCCAAACCTGCCCGCAGTATAGAGCATAGCACAACACCATCTTTAAGCGCAGTGGTATTTTTAATGCCAAGTGGCGTGGTTATCTCCACATCTTTATACTCAAGCGTCTTGCTCAGTTCATAAGCCATAATTTCGCCAATGCGCTCTATGTTTTTACGGAAGCGCATGCTGTCCTTCTGCACCTGCACATCGCGCAACTGGCCTACAAAATGGTTAAGGATGCTGTTTTGCTGAGAGATGTAATGTACCTGCATTTGGGTTTTAATATTTGTTTAGCAGGATAAAAGTATTAAAACTATATTTGTAAATAAAATACAACTTATGTTTTCCAGAATAGCGTTTCCTGTTTTTGAACAGAGTATTAAAGATTATCATCAGTATGATAATGTAGATCAGCCTATTAACAACCCTTTCCGTAAAGATAAGATAGAGCATCTTTTGTATGCCAAAAACTGGATAGACACCGTGCAGTGGCACCTGGAAGATATCATTCGCAACCCGCAGATAGATCCTGTAGAGGCGCTTGCACTAAAAAGGCGTATTGACGCCAGCAACCAGGAGCGTACCGATATGGTGGAATATATAGACAGCTACTTTTTACAGCAGTACAGCAATGTACAGGTAAAGGAAACGTCTACCATTAACACCGAAAGCCCTGCCTGGGCAATAGACAGGCTAAGCATACTTGCGCTTAAAATATTCCACATGAGCGAAGAGGCCAACAGGCAGGACGCATCGCCGGAGCACAGGCTGAAGTGTACTGAAAAGCTGAACATATTGCTGGAACAGAAAAAAGACCTTTCTTCTGCCATTGACGATTTGCTTACCGATATTGAGAACGGTGACAAATACATGAAGGTGTATAAGCAGATGAAAATGTATAATGATGAAGAGCTTAACCCGGTTCTTTACCAAAATAAAAAGTAGTATTGCTTAATGCCTAAAAAAAAGCATATCCTGGTTTTCAGGCTTTCTGCCATGGGCGATGTTGCTATTATGGTGCCCGTACTAAGGGCGCTTACAGCCCAGCATAAAAAAGTAAAGGTAACAGTAGTATCGAGGAGTTTTTTTAAGCCTTTTTTTAACGGAATAAAGAACGTTAACTTTTTTGCTGCCGAGCCTAACGGAAAGCACAAAGGCTTTGGCGGACTGCTAAGGCTGTTTTCGGATCTTAAAAAACTGCACATCACCCATGTAGCTGATTTGCATAATGTTATTCGCAGCAAAGTTATATCACTGCTGTTCAGGCTGCGCGGCAAAGAAGTCGCCACGCTTTATAAAGCCCGCCCTCAGCGTGCAGCGCTTGTAAGGCCTGACAATAAGGTCTTTAAGCCTATCGTGCCTGTAGCAGAGCGCTATGCCGAAGTTTTTGAAAAGCTCGGTTTTCCTGTCAATTTAAGCAAAATTGAATTTCCGGAGAAGCAGCATTTTACGGCTGATGTACTGGCGATAACCGGTCCGCGTAAAGGTAACTGGATAGGCATTGCCCCTTTTGCCAAGCACCGCTCTAAAATATACCCTACAGATTTGATGCAGCAGGTTATAGACGGCCTTGCAAAAGAACCCGCTAACAGGTTGTTTTTATTTGGTGCAGGAAGCCACGAAATAGAAAAGCTGGAAAGCTTATCGCAGGGTAAAGAAAATGTTTTGGTAGTAGCCGGTAAAATGAGCTTTAAGCAGGAACTGCAACTTATAAGTAACCTTGATGTTATGCTGAGTATGGATAGCGGTAATGCCCACATTGCAGCGATGTATGGCGTTAATGTAGTTACACTTTGGGGTTCAACACACCCGTTTGCGGGATTCGCACCTTTTAACCAGCCTGAGGCCAATGCCCTTACTGCCGACAGGAAGCGGTACCCGAAACTGCCTACATCTGTTTACGGTAATAAAAAAGTACCGGGCTATGAAGACGCTATGCGTACCATAAAACCTGAAGCGGTTGTGGCAGCAGTAGCAAAGTACCTCAACTTTAATAAATTATAAAAGCACTGTTTAAATTCTATTTCGACGAAGGAGAAGTCTGGCTACGCTTTTGTGCGGTTGAAATGGAATTTAAACAGTGCTTTCCTATTACTTTAGCTGTAGCTAAAATTATACATCATCATAATCCACATAAATCTCCGGAGAGGTGGGGTGTGCCTGGCAGGTAAGGATGAGGCCTTCTGCTATTTCGCTGTCAGTTAATATGGCGTTCTTCTTCATTTCTGCCGTACCGCCGGTAATGCGTGCCATACAGCTGCTGCAAATACCGCCCTGGCAAGAGTAGGGCGCATCTACACCCTGCTTAAGCGCTGCATCCAGTATGGTCATTTTTTGCGACATTACAAAGGTTGTCTCTTCATCATCAACCAATACCGTAATTTTAGAATGCCCTTCAAGGTTGTCATCAATTTTCTTTTCGGCAATAGGTGTAGAGAACAGCTCAAACTTTATACTCTTTTCAGGTATGTTGGCTTCCCTTAATACGTCATTAACCGTCTTAATCATTTCTTCAGGCCCGCACAGGTAAAATTTAGAAAACTCTTTCTCCTTGTGCTTGTTCTTAATCACAAAGTTTACTACAGAGCGGTCAATCCTGCCAAAAAGCGATTCTTCAGCACGTGCCTTGCTGTACACAAAATGCACAAAAAAGCGCCCTACATACTGTAGCTGCAGGTCGTGCAGGAACTGGTGGAAAATAGTGTCTTCGGGCGATTTGTTGCCGTAAACAAGCACAAAGGTACTTTCGGGCTCGCCCTCTAAAACCGACTGAATTATAGCAAGCACGGGCGTTATACCGCTGCCTGCCGCAAAGGCTGCATAGTTGCGCTGCCTTTCAGGCTTCGGCTCAAAAATAAATTTACCTTCGGGTGTGCCTACTTCCATAGTGTCGCCCACCGCAAGTTTTTCATTCGCATAATCAGAAAAACCACCGTTCTGTACCGCCTTTATAGCCACGCGAAGTTCACCGCTGTTAGGCGAAGAGCAGATTGAGTAGGCTTTGCGTACTTCCTGCCCCTCAAACTGGGTTTTAAGGTTAATATACTGCCCTGCCGTAAATTTATAATCGTTAATAAGGTTTTCAGGAATATCAAAGGCAATGCTTACTGCCCCCGGGGTTTCCCTGCGGATATCTTTTATTTTTAAAGTATGAAAATCTGACATATTGTATAGAATTTACTTGCAAAATTAAGCATTACTTACAGCCGAAGCATATATCTTGACAATATTTTATACCTAACTTTATTATGCATAAGAAAATTATATATATATTTGTAATGATATATCAATAATACCAGAATGAAAAACTCACCCCTGTATAAAGGAAGCCTTAACACGATAATCATGAAGCTGCTGGAAGAGAACGGCCGCATGTATGGCTATGAAATTACCCAGAAAGTGAAACTGATTACCAACGGCGAGCTTAGCATTACAGAGGGGGCGCTTTACCCCGCATTGCACAAGCTGGAAGCCGAAGGGCTGCTTGATGTAGAGGTAGAGCGTGTAGATAACCGCATGCGCAAATACTACAAGCTTACCGAGAATGGCGAGAAAGAAACCGTGAACCGCCTGGCTGAGCTTGAAGAGTTTATAAGGAACATGCAAACGCTTGTAAATAACAAACCTAATCCTGACTTACAATTTTAACTATGAAACTTACACCTGAACAAATTACTGAAATAGACAAAGCCCTCGGCAAAATAGGTATTGCTTATTTAGACATTCGCTGCGAGCTTACCGACCATGTTGCAACACAGCTTGAAGCCGGAGACGGCGATTTTGAAACAGAGCTTAACCGTTACATTAAAGAGAATAAAAAGAGCCTTAGGCGCACCAACCGCAAAATGTTCTTTGCCACATCTGCCGGGGCCTATGCAGAAGTGTTTAAAACGCTTGCCAGGCCGGGATTTCTAATCATATTTATTGCTTTTTTTGGTTTGATGCAGTTACTGTTGCAATTTATGGCTGCCGAAAATGCAGGCAGGATAGGCTTTTTTATTTTCTGCATAACATCATTATTTCTCTCAGTCAAATACCTGTTGCGTGCATTTTATACCAGGCGAAGCTACTCCGGGGCAGTAGGCTTCAGTATTTTCAGCCTTGTTATTTTATATACAACCCTTTATGCAGGAGACTGGCTTGCTGAGTCGGGTAATCTTGCTGTGTCGCTATATTACGCACTCATTAATACTGTTACGTTTGCAATGATAGCAACATCTGAAAAGCAGTATAAACTTTATAAGTCCCGATATGTGTAAGAAATGAATCTGACTAACCAACATATAGAATTTATTGACAACTACCTCCGTAACTCGGGCGTGGTATATGCCGACATCCGTTTTGAAATGGTTGACCATGTAGCTACCGCGCTCGAAAAGCAGGAGGGAGACTTTATGGAGAATTTCCGGCTTTATATGGTGGAGAACAAAAAAAGCCTGCTTAATAATAATACTGTTTTTGCAAAGCAGGCAAGGCGGCGTGCCTTTAAAGCGCTGCTAAAAACTATGGTTAAACCCGGATTTCTCGCAGTTACGGCCCTGCTGGTAATTATTTTTAAGCTTGCAATTGATGTGTATGAACCCGAAACCATAAAAGATGCGCTTACAGTAGTCTATTTGCTTTTGATGTTTGTAATGGTACTGTTGGCAAAATTTGGTTTAAAGGGAGGATATTCTAAATTCTCGGTGGTAGATAAACTGGGTTCGGCGTTAACCAGTACTGCTTATATACTTTTTGTGCTCATGCGGCCCGATAAGCTGATATCCGATACTAACTGGCTCATTGGCTATTATACATTGTTTACGGTTTTTATGTTGTCGGGTATCTACACTTTCTATACGCTGGCATCTAAATATAAACTTTTATATGATGGAAACCGATAAAAGAAAAGTATCTGCAGAAGAGATAGAAAGGCTGTTCCGGTTTACACGGCAGCACTTTGTAGAGCATTATGACCTGCAGGCAGAACTGGCAGACCACCTTGCCAATGCCATAGAAGAGCGGTGGCAGCAGCACCCTGAGCTCAGTTTTGAAGATGCGCTTACCGCCGAATTTAAAAAATTCGGTATTTTCGGTTTCTCTGATATTGTGGAGAAGCGCCAGAATGCCCTTACCAAAAAGTATTATAAGCTGCTTTGGGGTTACTTTAAAAATTATTTAAAGCTTCCGCAGGTGTTTGGCAGCATTGCGGCTGTTGTTGTGGTATATTTACTGCTTGGATTCTCGGCATACATTTACAGTGCACTGCTTTTTATTGTTATGGTTTTTAGCGTGGTAAGGCTTTTTAAGGTAAAGAAAATGTACCACAAGAAGACACTGTCTACCGGAAGGCGCTGGCTTTTAGAAGATATTATCTTTAGCTGTGGCGGCATTGGCCCTATACTGTACCTGCCCATGCAGTTAAACCTGCATTTGGCAGATTATTATCTTTCAGAGCCGATAAGATGGGGGCTCGCCGTTTTTATAGTGGTAGTTGTGCTTCTTGAATATGCTGCTTTATATATATTGCCGCACAATGCACAAAAACATCTGGCCGAAACCTACCCTGAGTACAGGCTGTTGCAGCAATAGCAGAAAAAATTTTGTAACTTTTGGTGCCTTTTTGCTACTAACACTATAAAACCACCAAAAAATGTTCAGAAAATTTATCGCTCTCGAGTGGAAAGCTTTTATCAGGTCGTCGGCACTTACAGGCAATGTGGTGCTAACAGTGTTTAAAGTTCTTGGTGCGCTCTACTTTATTGCCATATTTCTAGCCTTTGGCTTTGGAGGGTTCTACCTGCTGCTTGACATTACTTCAGATCCGCTTGCCGTAGTAAGCAAATACATGCTGTACTACCTTGTTTTCGACCTTGTTTTCAGGCTTTTCCTGCAAAAGCTGCCGGTAATTAACATCCGGCCCTTTTTGCCGCTGCCCATAAGGCGCAGCACTATTGTAAATTTTGCCATAGGCAAAACACTACTTTCCTTTTTTAACTGGTCGCACCTGTTTTTCCTGCTTCCGTTTACAATTGTTTTAATTAAGGAGGGTTACGACCCGTTAAATGCCATGCTTTGGTTTACAGGCATACTTGCATTTATTTACTGTAATAACTTCCTTAATATACTTTTAAACAATAAAGACAGCCTCCTGGCTGTGTTTACAGCGCTACTGCTTGGCTTTGGCGCGCTGCAGTATTACAACGTTTTTGATATTACCAACTATACCAGCGTTTTCTACCACGGGCTCTATGCTACTTATTACATGGTTGCAATACCTGTAATTACGTTGGCTGTATTATGGGTGCTCACATACAAATACTTTTACGGTAACCTGCACCTGGATACAGGCCTTTCTCAGAAAGAGGAAGAAGCCCGTACTGAAAATTACAGCTGGCTCAACCGCTATGGCACACTGGGTACCTTCCTTAAAAATGATATAAGGCTTATAAGGCGTAACAAGCGTTCCAAAACAACGGTAATAATGAGTGTGGTATTCCTGTTTTACGGGCTGCTTTTCTTTACCGGTGCAATGGAAATGTATGACAACAGTATGTTGCAAATGTTTGCTGCCATATTTGTAACGGGGGGATTCCTGTTTACATTCGGGCAGTTTGTGCCAAGCTGGGACAGCGCCTACTACCCACTGATGATGAGCCAGAACATACAGTACCGCGAGTACATTTCGGCCAAATGGTGGCTGGTTGTAATCGGCACACTGGCTTCTACACTTCTGGCCTCTTTTTACCTGTACTATGGCTGGGACATATATGTAATGATTATTGCGGGTGCAGTATTTAATATCGGGGTAAACTCGCACCTTGTACTGTTAGGAGGCGCTTATATAAAAACTCCTATAGACCTTGCTTCGAGCAAGCAGGCTTTTGGCGACAAAAAAGCATTTAATGTAAAAACCATGCTGATATCGCTTCCTAAAATGCTTGTACCCATGCTGCTGTATGTAATTGGCGAAAAGCTGATTGGCGAGTGGTGGGGCAGCATACTGGTTATACTGGCAGGTGTAGCCGGGTTTGCCTTCCGCGACAAGGTATTTTATATGATAGAAAAAGTATATAAGGCAGAAAAATATGCCACGCTTCATTCATACAAACAAAAAAATTAAAACACGCAAATCATGATACAGGTTCATAATCTTAAAAAAGCATATAACGGCGTAACAGTTTTAAACATAGCAAGCCTTGAAATACCTAAAGGAGAAAGTTTTGGGCTTGTGGGTAATAACGGCGCAGGTAAAACAACCTTTTTCAGCCTGCTGCTCGACCTTATACAGCCATCGGCAGGATATATTACATCTAATAACATCAAAATAAACGAAAGCGAAGGTTGGAAACCGTTTACTTCTGCTTTTCTCGACGAAACCTTTCTTATAGGCTATCTTACACCTGAAGAGTATTTCTACTTCATAGGCGACCTGCGCGGGCTCAATAAAGCCGATGTAGATGCTTTCCTTACCCAATATGAAGATTTCTTTAACGGCGAGATACTCCAGAAAAAGAAATACCTGCGCGACCTGAGCAAGGGTAACCAGAAAAAAGTGGGTATTATTGCAGCACTTATAGGTAAGCCTGAAGTAATTATACTGGATGAGCCTTTTGCCAATTTAGACCCTACCACGCAGTTCAGGCTTAAAAAAGTACTTAAGGAACTGGCAGATGACCCTGAAGTTACCATACTGGTATCGAGCCACGACCTTGCCCACACTATAGAGGTGAGCAACCGCATAGTGGCGCTGCAAAAAGGCGAGGTGGTTAAAGATATACAAACATCTGCCGAAACACTCCGTGAACTCGAAGCTTTTTTTGCCGCCTAAAATGAAGTTAGCCCTGCCATACGGCAGGGTTTTTTTATGCTTCTGCAATTTTGGCACTTACAATTTCCCTCTTATCAAAAAGAAATGTATTTTTACCCCTCTTTATACTAAAATGCGTTTTTGGCAGTTAAAAGGATAAAAATTGTATACAATTGAAAACCAGTACCTATAAATATATTCTCCTTTTTGGTGCGGCAGGAGCCTTTTTGGCATGCTCTACTAAAAAAAACAATTTTGTTAACCGTAACTTCCATGCGGTTACAACAGAATATAATGTGTTATATAACGGCAACATAGCGCTTGATGCAGGCGTTAAAGAGCTTAACGGCACATATAACGATAATTTTTGGGAGGTGCTGCCGGTAGAACGCATGCAGCCAACCAAAGAAGAAATGGCGCCCGACGGTAAAAAGAATGCCAACTTTGAAAGGGCTGAGACCAAAGCTACCAAAGCCATACAAAAACACTCTATGTACATTGGCGGCAGCGAGAAAAACCCCCAGATGGACGAGGCGCACCTTTTGCTTGGGCAGTCGCGTTACTACGATAACCGTTTTGTTCCCGCATTAGAAGCTTTTAACTACATTTTATACAAATATCCAACCAGCGATAAGATAGACCTTGCCAAAGTGTGGCGTGAAAAAACCAACATGCGCCTGGGCAATGATGAAATAGCCATAAAAAACCTTAAAGAGCTGCTGGCACAGGATAAAGAATTTGACGATCAGGTATTTGCAGACGCAAATGCCATGCTTGCCGAAGGATACCTAAAAACAGAAATGCCCGACAGCGCCATCGTAGCGCTTAAAACAGCAGTTGAATATACTACCCGGAATGAAGAAAAAGCACGCTACCGCTTTATAATAGGCCAGTTGTATGGCAAGATTAAAAAGCCTGACAGCGCTTATGCTTACTTTCAGCAGGTGATAGACATGAAACGCAAATCGCCGAGGCGGTATGTAATACAGGCCCATGCCATGCAGGCAGGCCAGTTTGATTATAAGGCAGGAGATACCCTTGCCTTTATGGAGAAGTACCGCGACCTTCTTGAAGACAGGGAGAACAGGCCGTACCTTGATATTATAAACCATCAGGTGGCCTTGTTTTATGACAGGCAGGATATAGATGATAAAGCGGTTTACTACTACAACAAATCATTAAGGGCTACTTCGCAGGACCGTTATATGAGGGCTTCCAACTACAGGAATATTGCCGAGATAAATTTCGAGAATGCCAAATATCCTGTTGCGGGGTTTTATTATGACAGTACCATGACCTACCTCGACAAAATGAGCAGGGAGTTCAGGAGCATCAAAAAGAAAAGGGATAACCTTGCCGATGTAATTAAATATGAAGGCATAGCACAGCGCAACGACAGTATTTTACATGTTGTTTCATTGTCTGAAGCAGGCAGGGTAACTTATTATGAAGAATATATAGAAAGGCTTAAAGCAAAGGAAGAAGCCGAACGCAAAAGGCTTGAAGAGGAAGCACAGAGGCAGGCAAATATAGCACGTTCCAGCGGTATCCAGCCGATGGGCAGCCCCGGCGGTAATGACCCATTGATGGGCGCAACGGTTCCCGCCAACAGGGGTAACAGCTTATCTGCACAAAAGCAGGGAGCACAGGCAGCGGGTAGCAATCAGCTTGCGCGAAGGCAGCCCGGCAGTATCGGTCCCGGTGCACCGGGCAGCTCAGGCGGCGGTGGCGGTAAATTCTACTTTTACAACACGGCAAATGTTTCATACGGTAAGATAGAATTCCAGAAGAAATGGGGCAACCGCCCACAGGCCGACAACTGGCGCTGGGCGTCAGAGCTGCGCAATGTGGCACGCAATAACCAACCGGATGACGCAGACACGCTTACTACCGTTGCCGGAAATGATGCCGCATTAGCCGAGCCAAGATTTACACCTGAATTTTACATAAGCCAGTTGCCAACATCGCAAACCGTGCTGGACAGCCTTGCCAAAGACCGTAACTTTGCATACTACCAGTTAGGGTTAATATACAAAGAGAAGTTTAAAGAATACCAGCGTGCTGCTGATAAGCTGGAAAAACTTTTGGTTAGCAACCCCGAAGAAAGGCTTGTGTTGCCTTCTAAATACAACCTGTATAAAATTTATGAAATAATCAATCCTGAAAGGGCTGAGCTTTACAAAAACCAGATACTGGCGGAATATCCTGACAGCAGGTATGCCGAGATTATCAGGAACCCTGAACTGGGTGCGGGTAAAACCCAAAGCCCTGAGGCGGCTTACGCAGCCTTATTTAAAAGGTATGAGAACGGCGAGGTGCGCGAAGTGCTTCCGCTTACCGAAGAGGCTGTAGATATTTATACGGGAGAGCCGATAGTATCTAAATTTGAATTATTAAAGGCGCGTGCCGACGGTAGGCTTGCGGGTATAGAGGCTTACAAGCAGGGGCTTAATTATGTTGCGCTTACATACCCTAACAGCGAAGAAGGCAAAGAGGCCGAGGCTACCCTTAAAACGGATATCCCCGCGCTCGAAAAGCTTGCCTTTGGCGCACCGGCAGGTACCTGGAAGGTTATCTTTAAATTTGATAACCCTAACGACCCACGCATAAAGCCACTGAAAGAAAAAATACAGAAGTATATTAAGGAAGGGCTTAACAACAAGATTATCCTTACGCAGGATGTTTATACAGCAGAATCTGACTTTTTGGTTATGCACGGGTTTAACAGCAAAGTAGCCGCAGAGGATGCCATATCTGTACTGAAAGACTATAAAGACTATAAAATTGCTGAAACCCCTTATGTTATCTCAAGTGAAGATTATAAGGTGGTACAGGTAAAGAAAAATTTTACAGAATTTACAGCCATAAAATAAAATACCACCATGTTTGAAAAAACACCAAAAACAAGCCCGGACCTCGGCAAAACCAACAGGATAGTTGAGGGTACAATTATAACAGGAGACATAACCTCTCAAGCTGACTTTAGGCTTGACGGAGAACTGAATGGTAATTTTACATCGGGGGGTAAAATAGTTATTGGCCCTGCCGGTAAGGTTACAGGTGATATTATCTGTAAAAATGCCGATATAGAAGGACGCTTTAAAGGCAGGATAGAAGTGGAAGAGTTACTTAGCCTTAAAAGCAGCGCTGTTATTATGGGAGAGGTTATAACAGGCAAACTTATGGTAGAGCCGGGAGCAGAGTTTACCGCTACCTGTTCTATGAAAAATGCGGTAAAGCAAATATCTAAAGTAAATGAGCAACAAGCGGGATAACAATAACCGCCACAAGTGGATTATACTTATCAATATCCCTATACAAATGGGTATAATCATTTTCCTGTTCTCCTGGTTCGGGGGCTGGCTGGATGATGAATACCCAAACCCTAAAAACATTTACCGTATTATATTTACGCTGCTCGGGGTGTTTATAGCCCTGTATAATGTAATAAGGCAGGTAAACCAGCTCAATAAATAACTGTAATGAAAAACAGCATTAAACTTTTTACAGGCATTACCATTGCCGCCCTGATACTTGTTATAGCCAACACTTTACTATACAGGCTTCCACAACTAAGTTCCGCGACAGATAACTTTGTTTACCCGCTTTGGCTTGTGTATCTTTTCTTCTTTGGCTTTACAGTTATAATACTGGCCGTCCTTCTTAAAATAAGCGTTAAAAACAAAGAGCAGGTAGGTTATGCGTTTCTTTTTTTAACGGCCTTAAAAATGGCGGCAAGTTATTTTATGGCCCGCCCCATACTTACTAAAACGATTGACGACCCAACCGAGAAAATCAACTTTTTTGCGGTATTCATTCTGTTTTTGGCAATAGAAGCTTATTATACAGCACGTTTATTAAACAATAAGTAACAAACAATTAATCTTGCTGAAATAATCCCAAAAATTTTTCCGCAATCATCTTGCAATGTCGATTAAAAATGTACCTTTGCACAAAATTTCAGGACTGTAAAATTAAGATATAGAATAAGATGGTGTTTTCCGGAAAATTTATCAAGAATACATTAACAGCCCTTATCGCTGTATTTCCTTTGCTTTCTGTAGCCAATCCTTCTGAAGAACCACAGCAGGAACACACGGCAACCGAAGCCCATGCGGCTGAAGGTGCTCACGCTGAAGCGCATGAGCCGGCAGACAAGAAAACCAAGATAAAAGCTTTTATTGACCATCACCTTCAGGATTCTCATTATTTTACCTTTTTCTCAGATGAAGAAACCGGCAAACATTATGGTTTTGCCCTTCCTGTAATTTTAATAGACAATGGTCTCAAAATTTTCTCTGCTTCAGAGTTTGGGCACGGAGAAGAAATAGTTGAAAAAGACGGTCAGCATTATGCAATGTATCATGACAAGATATATAAAACAGATGCAGAGGGAACCCTTAACTTTGACGAGCACCACCACCCTACTAACGAAAAAGCATTAGATTTCTCTATAACTAAAAACGTAATGACAATGCTTCTTACAGCAGTTATTATGTTCCTTTTGTTTGTTGGCCTTGCAAAATCATACAAAAGAGGCCCTATACCTACAGGTATGGGCAGGTTGCTTGAGCCACTTATCATTTTTATAAGAGATGAGGTTGCCCTGCCAAACATAGGCGAGAAGAAATACAGGAAATTTATGGGTTACCTGCTAACGGTATTCTTCTTTATCCTTATCCTTAACCTTTTCGGTTTAACACCGCTGGGCATAAATGTAACGGGTAACATAGCCATAACAGCATGTCTTGCTTTAATAACATACTTCATCACCCAGTTTAGTGCTAACAAAGATTACTGGAAGCACATTTTCTGGATGCCGGATGTACCGGTGCTTATGAAGATAGCACTTATACCAATCGAGATACTGGGTACACTAACAAAGCCTTTTGCACTAATGATACGTCTTTATGCCAACATATCGGCAGGACACATAGTGGTAATGAGCCTTATCGGCCTTATATTCGTGTTCAAGAACTGGATTGCAGGCCCTTCATTTTTCGGATTAACATTGTTCATCTCTGTAATAGAAATCCTTGTTGCCTTCCTTCAGGCATTTGTGTTCACCATGCTGTCAGCGCTGTTTATCGGTATGGCAGTACAGGAGCACCACCATGAAGAAGACCATGATGCCCACACAGAAGAGGAGCCAATTATAATATAAAACGTAATTTTTTATTCATTTAAATCATTTAAACATGGAAATTCCAGGAATTATTGGAGCAGGTTTAGTAGTAATCGGTGCAGGTCTTGGCCTTGGTAAAATCGGTGGTTCTGCTATGGATGCTATCGCTCGTCAGCCAGAGGCTGCAGGTAAAATCCAAACTGCGATGATCATTATCGCTGCACTTCTTGAAGGTGTTGCTTTCGCAGCTCTTTTCGCAGCATAACAAGAAAACATACCTGCAGCGGTTGGCTGCAGGTATTGTTTAAAAATCCTGAATTAATTAAAAACGCTTATAACTGAGATATAATGGAAAAGTTAGTAAATGATTTTTCATTCGGACTGTTCTTCTGGCAGGCACTTATTTTTATAGTTCTTGTGCTGTTGCTGGTTAAATTTGCATGGAGGCCTATTATGACTGCCATTGTTGCAAGGGAAGCAGGTATTGCCGCTGCGCTTGCCGCTGCAGAGGCTGCACGCAAAGAAATGCAGAACCTGCAGGCCGATAACCAAAGGATACTTCAGGAAGCAAGGGCTGAAAGGGATGCCATGCTGAAAGAAGCCCGTGAGATTAAAGAGAAGATGGTTGCCGATGCCAGGGCTGAAGCTCAGGTACAGGGCGAAAAAATGATAGAGCAGGCAAAAGCTACTATAGACAGCGAGAAGAAAGCTGCTATGGCAGAGCTTAAAAACCAGGTTACTACCCTTTCTGTAGAAATTGCAGAAAAGATACTTAAAACACAGCTTTCTGATGCTGCGGCACAGGCAAGCCTGGTAGATAAAATGCTTGACGACGTAAAACTTAACTAAACCGTAAGGTAATGAAAGGTTCAAGAGCCGCTATACGCTATGCAAAGGCAATACTCGAAATGGCACAGGGTGCAGGCAACGCCGCACAGGTGAACAGCGATATGGCCCTTATAGCAACAACAATTAACGATAACAAAGAGCTTCAGAACTTTATAGCAAGCCCTAACGTTAAGGCCGAAATGAAAGAATCGGCGCTTAAGGAAATATTTGCAGGTTCGCAAAATATTACACAGGGGCTTTTCAGGCTGCTTCAGGAAAACAAAAGGTTCGACATACTGGGCCAGGTTGCAGAGCAGTTTGCCATACAGTTTGATGAGCTTAACGGAAGGGAAGAAGCTGTGGTTACTACCGCAGTGCCGTTAACCCCCGAGCTTGAAGCCAAAGTGCTTGCAAGGGCAAAAACACTTTCGGATAAAGAGCTGGTGCTAAAAAATGTTGTAGACCCTTCTATCATCGGCGGGTTTATATTAAAAGTGGGAGACAGGCAGTATAATGCATCTGTTGCAAACAGCCTTACCACGCTAAAAAGAGAATTAAGTAATTAATATTTACCACACATAAGTGTTTAAATTATAATTTGACATGGCAGAAATTAAACCTGCTGAAATTTCAGCAATATTAAAGAAACAATTGTCCGGTTTTGAATCGGGTGCTACATTAGAAGAGGTAGGTACCGTTCTTAATGTAGGTGACGGTATTGCCCGTGTTTACGGACTTTCTAACGCACAGTATGGTGAGTTGGTGGAGTTCGAGAACGGGTTAGAAGGTATTGTATTGAACCTTGAGGAAGACAATGTGGGCGTAGTATTGCTTGGCCCTTCAAAAGGTATTAAAGAAGGTTCTACCGTTAAGCGTACACAGCGTATTGCTTCACTTAAAGTAGGTGAAGAAATGGTTGGCCGTGTGGTAGATACCCTTGGTAATCCTATTGATGGTAAGGGCCCTATTGGTGGCGATCTTTATGAGATGCCGCTTGAGCGTAAAGCACCGGGTGTAATTTACCGCCAGCCGGTAACCGAGCCGCTACAAACAGGTATTAAGGCTATCGATGCCATGATCCCGGTAGGCCGTGGCCAGCGTGAGCTTGTAATTGGCGACCGCCAGACAGGTAAAACAACGGTTTGTATCGATACCATCCTTAACCAGAAAGAATTTTATGATGCAGGCAAGCCTGTATTCTGTATATATGTTGCAGTAGGCCAAAAAGCTTCTACTGTAGCGGGTATCGCTAAGACCCTTGAAGAAAAAGGAGCTCTTGCTTATACCATTATTGTTGCCGCTAACGCGTCTGACCCTGCACCGATGCAGGTATATGCGCCAATGGCCGGTGCCGCTATCGGTGAGTATTTCCGTGATACGGGCCGTCCTGCGCTTATCATCTATGATGACCTTTCTAAGCAGGCTGTTGCTTACCGTGAGGTATCGCTACTACTTCGCCGTCCACCGGGACGTGAAGCGTATCCTGGTGACGTATTCTACCTTCACTCAAGGCTACTGGAGCGTGCCGCTAAGGTAATTGGCGATGATGATATTGCTAAGAACATGAACGACCTTCCGGAGGCACTTAAGCCAATCGTGAAAGGTGGTGGGTCTTTAACGGCGCTTCCAATCATCGAAACACAGGCGGGTGACGTTTCGGCTTATATCCCTACAAACGTTATTTCGATTACTGACGGACAGATATTCCTTGAGTCAGATCTTTTCAACTCAGGTGTACGTCCGGCAATTAACGTAGGTATTTCGGTATCGCGTGTGGGTGGTAACGCTCAGATAAAATCGATGAAAAAAGTAGCGGGTACGCTTAAGCTAGACCAGGCACAGTTCCGCGAACTTGAGGCTTTCGCCAAGTTTGGTTCTGACCTTGACGCTGCTACACTTAACGTAATTGAAAAAGGACGCAGGAACGTAGAGATACTAAAGCAGGCTGTTAACGACCCGTTTAAGGTTGAAGACCAGGTTGCTATTATATATGCTGGTACTAAAAACCTTTTAAGGAAAGTACCTGTAAGTAAAGTAAAAGAATTTGAAAGAGATTACCTGGAGTACCTTAACGCCAAGCACAGGGATACCCTTGATGCACTTAAGGCAGGTAAATTTAGCGACGAACTTACAGATGTGCTTGAAAAAGCCGCTGCCGAAATCGCTGCAAAATACTAAGATTTTAATTTGATAATCTGAAGATTTGAAGATGCCAATTGTATTTTCAAATTTTCAGATTGCCTAATTTTCAAATTATAAAATGGCAAACTTAAAGGAAATACGTAACAGGATTGCTTCCGTTTCATCTACGATGCAGATAACCAGCGCCATGAAAATGGTGTCGGCAGCAAAGCTTAAAAAAGCACAGGACGCTATTACAGCCATGAGGCCGTACAGCGAAAAGCTTACCGAGCTACTGCAAAACCTGAGCGCTACGCTTGAGGGTGATAACGGTGGTGCATTTGCCGAGCAGCGCGAGGCAAACAAAATCCTTATTGTGGCCATTACCTCTAACAGGGGTTTGTGCGGTGCCTTTAACAGTAATGTTATTAAGCAGGTAAAACTGCTGCAGGCGGCTTATGCCGGCAAAAAGGTAGATGTGCTTGCCGTTGGTAAAAAAGGTAACGACGTGCTTAAAAAAACCTGCACCATTGTAGGCAACCAAAGCTCGTTGTTTGATGAGCTTACATTTGAGAATGTTGCCGATGTGGCACAGGACCTTATGGACAGGTTTGCCGCCGGTGAGTATGACAGGATAGAGCTGGTGTACAACCACTTTAAGAATGCTGCAACGCAGATAGTGCTTACAGAGCAGTTCCTGCCGCTTGTTCCTGCTACTACTGATGAGACCGCAACAGGCGAAACAGATTATATTTTTGAACCCTCTAAAGAAGAGATTGTAGAAAGCCTTATTCCGCTGTCGCTTAAAACGCAGTTGTATAAAGCCATACGCGACTCTTTTGCATCAGAGCATGGTGCCCGTATGACGGCTATGCACAAAGCAACCGACAACGCTACCGAGCTGCGCAACCAGCTTAAGCTTACCTATAACAAAGCCCGCCAGGCTGCCATTACAGGCGAGATATTAGAAATTGTGGGTGGTGCCGAGGCTTTAAATAACTAAGGTTACAAACAAACAAGCATAAAAAGGGAAGGCTGCCATACGGTGGCCTTTTTGTTTATTTTTAGCAAACATTCTAATATCATTCATGGAGACGATAGAAATTCCTTCAAGTAAAAAAAAGATACTACTGCTATTGTTAGGTTCTTTGCTGTTTGTATTTATTGGAATTGATTTTATTAGAAATACGGCAACTTATGTAAACAGGCGTGCTTCAAAAGAAGCTATATTTATATTTGGCATTTTGGGAGTGCTTTTTTTTGGAACTTGTGCAGTATTCTTATTAAGAAAACTCTTTAGCAGGCAAGTAGGGCTTATATTACATGCTGAAGGTTTTATCGATAATTCATCCGGAATTAATGCGGGAGAAATTTTATGGTGTGATGTAAATGCAGTAGCTGACTATAATGTTATGAACCAAAGCTTTGTAATCATATATCTTAAAGATCCCGAAAAGTATATTAATGCTCAAAAAAATATAATTAAGCGCAAATTGATAATTCAAAATTATAAAATGTCAGGTAGTCCAATTCACATTACTGCAAACGGGTTAAAGGTATCTTACGATAAGCTTTACAATTTAATGCAAGAATACTTTGAGTATTATAAAAAGGCTTAGCAAGGAGAGGCTTAGTTATAACAAGAGAATCACAATGAGTATATTCCATATTTTCAGTAAAAAGAAAACTTTAATTATATCTGAGCTTGGTGAATTTATAATTTCACGCAAAGAAGTAAGAAGTGTGGCTTCAAGAAAGATTTCAAATGAACTGGGAAATTTCAACCTGACTTTTACGCTTTATGATTCGGCTGTAACGAAATACCAGCTTGATTTATACCATAAAATTAAAAATGACTGGCCGGGTATAGCAGCCACTTTAAATACAGGGCACGATAGTAAGGAGCCTATAATATTGGAAGCAGTCGTTATAAGAGATGCTGATGATAAAAGGTCGGACATTCTTTGTGAGGTATATACTAATACAGTAGTTCTTGAATTTGAGAAAGGTAACGCCCTGTTCAGTAACATATAAAACAAATACACTTTAAAACATTCAAGAATATTTTCCGTTACCGAATGGAAAATATTCCATATCTTTACATAAAATTTTGAAGATGAATGCAGCGATAGACTTAGCTACACGAAAAGGTATAGAGGGCGTGCCCGAAATAACCGACCTTACCAAGCTTTTCCTGTATGTAAACAGCCATGATATTAACGCGCGCTACCTTAACTTTCTTAAGGCGCTTACCAATCTTAGTGATGATATCATTTCCGGCTGGCTGAGTATAAACGCGCGCACGTTCCGCAATTACCGCAAAGCGGGCGCTTCCCTTAAACACAACACAAAAGAGCACGTGGTGGCGCTTATTGCCCTTTACAAGCACGGCATTGATGTGTTTGAGGGGCAGGATAACTTCGACAGGTGGCTTACTACACCAAACTATACGCTGGATATGAAATCTCCAACAGATTTTCTTGATACCATTTCGGGCATCAAGTTTATAGACGACAGGCTTACCGCCATAGAGCACGGGGATAACGTATAGGCGGCACATGGTTGTTTATAAAATTTGCCGCGACAAGTTTGCCCATAGCCTGACTGCATCCGGCGTTGCCAACCGCTGGAACCGCAAAGACGAATTTGTGCTGTATGCCGGCAGCAGTATATCGCTCGCCACATTAGAGATGGTAGCCCACCGCAGCAGTATTATGGCACAGAAACCCTATAAGCTAATGGCTATTGAAGTTACCGACGATGCCACGATACAGGAAATACCTGCTGCAAAACTACCCAAAAACTGGCGTGCGCTGGAAGCCTATTCCCACCTGCAGGATATGGGTTCTGTTTGGTACTGGGGTGCAAAAAGCCTGCTGCTTAAAGTGCCCTCGGCAATAGTGCCGCAGGAATTTAATTATGTAATTAACACCCACCACCCTGATTTTCCGGCAAAAGTAAAATTGCTCAGCGCAGAAGATTTTACATGGGATATGCGGTTGTTATAACAGCATTTACAGTTATTATAAAAGCTTACCCAAAATATTCTATACTTTTGTAGCTATAAAAAGTAACCTCTAACCCATTGAGCCTCTACAAAAACCTTTTTAAGCAGACAGCCATATACGGCATAGCCACAGTTGTGCCGCGCATGTTCAGCTTTTTGCTTACCCCGCTTTATACTGATTTATTGCCCAAAGACGAATATGGAGAGGTTTCTATCATCTTTTCATGGATGGTTCTTTTTAATGTTATCCTTGCTTATGGTATGGAAACCTCTTTTTTCCGTTTTTACTCCAACGCAGAGGATAAAGACAAGGTTCAGGGCACTTCTACAGTATCACTGTTTTGGTCATCTGTATTATTTTTAGGTGGAGCACTACTGGCACGTGATTATTTGGCTGAAGCTTCGGGCATTGATGTCAACTACATTATCTATACCATTTGGGTGCTGGTGCTCGATGCGCTGGTTATTATACCATTTTCTAAGCTGCGTGCAGAAGGCAGGCCGATGTATTATGCCATAATTAAAATTGGCAATGTAGCGGTTAACCTGGGGCTTAATGTGTTCTTTCTGGTTTACCTGCCCAAGCTGGCACAGGCCTGTCCGGGCAGTATAATAGAAACCATATATGTACCGGGCTTCCAGATAGGGTACATTTTTATTGCCAACTTAATAGCGAGCCTGCTCACGTTTATCGTGCTGATTCCGCATTACTTTAAAATTTCCTGGCATATTGATAAAGAACTATGGAAGCGCATGATGCGCTACAGCCTGCCGGTGCTTGTTGCCGGTATTGCCTTTGCCATAAACGAAACATTCGACAGGATAATCCTTAAAAACCTTTTACCCGAAAACATAGCCGAAGCCGAAGTAGGTATATATTCCGCATGTTATAAGCTGGCTATATTCATGACGCTTTTTGCCACGGCTTTTCGTTTGGGTATAGAACCGTTCTTTTTCAGCCATGCTAAAAATGAGAATGCCCCGCAAACCTACGCTATGATTACCAAATACTTTGTGGTGTTCGGTTCAGTTATTTTGCTGGTAGTGGTTGTCTTTTCAGATTTTCTTAAAGAACTCATCATTCGCGATGAAGCCTATTGGGAGGGGATGAAGGTAGTGCCGCTTATTATTATAGCAAACTTCTTTCTCGGCATCTATCACAATCTTTCAGTATGGTACAAGCTGTCCGATAAAACCAAAATGGGCGCATATATCTCTATTGTAGGCGCTGTAATAACGCTTGCCCTTAACTATGCCTTAATACCGCAGTACAGCTATATGGGCTCGGCTATTGCCACCATAGCGGCATACGGCACCATGATGGGGCTAAGCTTTATACTGGGCAGCCGGTATTACCCAATTCCTTATGATATTAAAATGATAAGCCTGTATCTGGGTATTTCCATATTATTTTCTTTGGTTTACTTTTACCAGTTCAGGGGTTCTTATATTGTTGGTGGTGCCATGCTGTTGTTTTTCGGGGTGTTTATTTACTTTAACGAAAAAGACAAACTGCTGCGCATTATAAGGCGCCGATAGCAAATAATCAGGCTAAAGTCTTGGTTATTACTGATAGTATTTTGATATTTGAGAGATAAAACAAACAAAATGACAATTAAGATTATCAACCGGTCTAAGCACGATTTACCAACTTATGAAACCATTGCCAGTGCCGGCATGGATTTAAGGGCTAACCTTGATGAGCCTGTGGTATTGAGTCCGCTTGGCCGCGCCATTATAAAAACCGGATTGTTTATAGAACTTCCCATAGGGTATGAAGCCCAGGTGCGTCCGCGCAGTGGGCTTGCAGCCAAAAAAGGTATAACCGTATTAAACAGCCCCGGCACAGTGGATGCCGACTACAGGGGAGAGATAGGTGTTATACTGGTAAACATCAGTAATGAGGCTTACACCATAAACGACGGAGAGCGCATAGCACAGCTTGTAATTGCAAAGCACGAGCGTGCCGAATGGATAGTAGCCGAAGAACTTACCGAAACCACCCGCGGTGCAGGAGGCTTTGGCAGTACAGGGGTTAAGTAAAGAATACCAATTATTAAATAAACACAAACCAAAACCGTAAAAATGAGAATTATTGTCCCCATGGCAGGCCGCGGCTCACGCCTTCGCCCGCACACGCTAACCGTACCAAAACCGTTAATACCTATTGCAGGTAAGCCTATTGTACACCGCCTTGTAGAAGATATTGCAGGCGTTATCAACCAGGAAATTGAAGAAATAGCATTTATTATACATAAAGATTTTGGAAAACAGGTAGAAACCGACCTTATAGCCATAGCTGAAAAACTGGGAGCAAAAGGGAGCATTTATTACCAGGAGCAGCCATTGGGCACCGCACATGCCATAATGAGCGCTAAGGAAAGCATGCAGGGGCCGATTGTAGTGGCGTATGCCGACACACTTTTCCGTGCTGATTTTACGTTAGATACTACAGCCGACAGTGTAATATGGGTAAAACAGGTAGATGACCCAAGCGCGTTTGGCGTGGTGCAGCTTAATGATAAAAACGAAATAGTAGATTTTGTAGAAAAACCCAAAGAGTTTGTATCAGACCTTGCCATTATAGGTATCTATTACTTTAAGAGCGGCGAAACACTAAGGGACGAACTGCAATATCTTTTAGATAATAATGTTATGAAAGGCGGCGAGTACCAGCTTACCGATGGCCTTGAGAACATGAAACAAAAGGGCATGAAATTTGTTCCCGGTAAAGTGGATGAATGGATGGATTGCGGTAACAAAAACGTAACGGTAGAGACCAATACCCGTATGCTGGGCTTTCTTCACGTAGATGGCGAAAACATGGTACACGCTTCTGCTGTTATAGAAAACAGCGAAATTATACAGCCTTGCTTTATTGGTGAGGGCGTGGTGCTTAAAAATGCAAAAGTAGGCCCCGATGTTTCATTGGGCAAAGGCACAAGGGTAGAAGACAGTACCATTAAAAACAGCCTTGTGCAAAACAATTCGGTTATAAAAAATGCCGTGTTAGATAATGCCATGATTGGCAGCAATGCCGTGTTTAACGGTAAATTTACCAGTATAAGCATAGGCGACTACTCGGTTTTAGAATAAGATATATGAAGAAAAGAACCCTTTTAGGCATTCTGGTATTATCGGGCCTTTTGCTTTGCTCCGCAACTATGCAGGCACAGCAGGAGGAACCCGACCAGATTGCCCTTGCCAATGATGAGTTTGAAAACAGTTTTTATGAGGCACTCAAACAAAAGGGTATCGAAAACTATGATAAGGCGGTAACGTCGCTACAAAAGTGCATCAGACTTAAGCCTGAAAGCGCTGCTGCTTATAATGAGCTGGGTAAAAACTACCTTTCACTTAAAAATTACCCGGAGGCCGAACGCGCTTTTAAAAAAGCCACAGAACTGGACCCTCAAAATCGGTGGTACTGGCAAGGCCTGTATGATGTATATTATGCCATGCAGGACTGGAACCGCGCTATACCCATAGTGCAAAAGCTTACAGAATGGCGAAAGGAATACTACCAGGAAGACCTCGTTTCACTGTATATGTACACGGTTCAGTATGATAAGGCAATTGCGCTGATGAACGAGCTTGATGAAAAAGTAGGCAAATCGGATAAACGGGAAATGTACAGGCTCCAGATAATGGGTGAGGAGCAATACCGTAAGCCACGTAAAGAAGAGCTTGAAGAGGCAATCCGCAAGAATCCTAAAGAAGAGTCGAATTACCTTAACCTAATCTACCTGTATTCTGAAAGCAACCAGGAAGAAAAGGCCGAAGAGGTAGCCAAAAAGCTTGAGAAGGCCATACCGGATTCTGACTGGGCGCAGGTAAGCCTGTTTAAATTCCACCTTAATAACAATGAGGGCGATAAAGCAGTAAAGTCATTATTCAGGGTGCTGGAGAGCAAAAAAATCGACATTAAGATAAAACACAGGGCTTTTAATGAGTTTCTGATATTTGTAAATAATAACCCTACCTATAATAACGACTTAGATAAGGCCGTAACTTATTTTGAAGAAGATAAAAATGTAAACGTGCCTAAAGAGGTAGGTAAATTTTTCTTCAATAAAAAAGATTATAAGAGGGCAGCCGATTACTTTACTAAATCGCTTGCCGCCAACAGTGATGATATAGAGGCAGTAGAGCTTTTGCTGTATACGTATGAAAACAGCGCACAAAATGAATTGCTGCTTAAAAAAGCGTCAGATTATATAGATCTTTTCCCTACCCATGCACGGCTGTATTACTTTGCCGGTATGGGTGCCAATGCAATGGGACAGTTTAAAAAAGCAAAAGACTTTTTAGAAAGCGGAGCCGATTTTGTAGTGGAAGACCCCGAACTGGAAGCAGGGTTCAATACACAACTTGCCAAAGCCTATGAAGGGCTTGGCGACACAAAAAAAGCAAATGATTATAAAACAAGGGCAGAGAAAGTATTAAAACAGAAAAGAACCCGATGAGAAAAATTGCAGCCGTAGTATTTGCTGTAGCAATGCTTGTTTCATGCAAGTCAAAACAGGCTGTGCTTGGCGAGCAGGGTGCCGAAGAAGACCGTACTGCCAAAGAAATTGTAAAGGGCCATTATGCCAATAACAAAGATTTTAAAACACTTTACATAAAAGCTGATGCGCGTTATACCGATAAAAACCTCGCGCAGAAAGTATCGGCAGATATCCGCATAAAGAAGGATGAGAAGATACTGGTGAGCATAAAATTTTTAGGAATAACAATGGCTAAGGCTTTAATAACACCTGACAGGGTTAGTTATTATGAAAAGCTGGGCAATACTTATTTTGACGGTGATTATGCCATGCTGAGCCGTTGGCTGGGTACAGAGCTTGACTATAAAAAAGTGCAGAACCTTTTTACAGGGCAGGCACTTTACAACCTTGAAAAAGAACAGTTAACCGCAAAAATTGAAAACGGTCTGTACAGGCTTTTCTCTAAATCGGGTGGTATCAGTAAGGAGTTTATGTTTGAAGGTGCTAACTACCTGCTTAAAAAGGAAAGTATATACCAGGAAGGTAAAGAGCCCCGCAGCCTCGACATACAATATCCTGCCCACAGAGAGTTTGGCAGCAGGATTATGCCTGCTTCTATAAAAATTGAGGCAGTACAAAATGATAAAGTGAATATTAATATTGATTACAATAGCGTTACCTTTGACGAAGATTTCTCTTTCCCTTATGATGTTCCCGAAGGGTTTGAGCAGGTTTTTATCAACTAACTGAAATTTGCTGATGATGCTGAAAAAGATCCTTACCATACTTCTTATAGGCTGCACTGCTGTGGCTTCTGCACAGGACCAAAAAAAGATACTGGAGCAGCGAAAAGCGCAGATTGAAAAAGAGATAAGAGAGTTCCGCAATCTGCTAAGCCAGGAGAACAAGAAGGAGAAATCCGTACTCACGCAAATTGCCGATAACCAGGCAAAGATAAAGCTTAGCGAAAAGCTGATAAATAACACCCAAAAGCAAACCCGCATACTTACTGACGAGATATATCTTAACCAGCTTAAGATAAACAAGCTGGGGCGCGAGCTTAAAGTGCTTAAAGATGACTATTCTCAAACATTGGTTAAGGCATACAAGAACCGTTCGCAGCAAAGCCGTATCATGTTCATATTGTCTTCAGATAACTTTTTGCAGGCATACAAGCGCATGCAGTACATGAAGCAATATGCAAGCTACCGCAAAATACAGGCTGAAGAAATAAGAGCTACCAAAACCGAGCTTGAAGGGTTGCAGGATAAGCTGAACATCCAGAAAAAAGAAAAAGAGAAGCTGCTTGCAGAAAACCTTAAAGTTAAAAAAGAACTTGAGGAAGAGAAAAAGGAGCAGGAGAAACTGGTAAAGGCCATACAGAAAGATAAAAAGCGCTACACTGCCGATATTAAGAAAAAGCAGAGCGAAGCCAAAGATATTGAGCGTAAGATTGACAAAATTATACGTGATGCTATTGCGGCTGCCAATAAAAAAGCGGCAGCATCAGGCGCTACAACGGCAAGCAAAAGTTCTGCCGCTACGGCAGCACCTAACAAGATTGTGCTGACCAAAGAAGGTAAAATAATAGCAGATAACTTTAAAGCTAACAAAGGTAAATTGCCATGGCCAGTTGAAAAAGGTTATATGAGTATGGGTTACGGCCTGCAGCGCAGTCCGTTCGCCTCTACCGTTGAGGTAGACCATAGCTGGATTGAAATTACTACTGAAAAAGGCGCTGCTGTGCGCTCAATATTCTCAGGGGAGGTTATAGACATTCAACTGATACAGGGAACAGGTACAAAAGCTGTTTTTGTGCAGCATGGTGACTATATATCCATTTACTTTAACCTTAGCAGCACAAGTGTAAACATTGGCGAAAAGGTTTCTGTAAAACAAAATCTTGGTATAGTGCACACCAATCCGGTTACCGGTAAAACTGTAGTAAAGCTGATGATAACCCACAACACCAGCAGGCTTAACCCTGAACAGTGGATTATAAAATAAAATGACTTAAAATAAAAATTCCATTTCTTCGCTTGTTGCAGCAGAAATGGAATTTTTAATTATTATTGGTTCGGATTAACCCTATACAAATAATGCCTTTAGTTCTGTAGCATCATGCGGGCTCATTTTGCCGGCAAGTACAAGGCTTAACTGTTTACGGCGCAGGGCGGCATCAAAACGTTGTTTTTCGAGTTCTGTCTGCGGTTCTATTGGCGGTACTTCTACCGGGCGTCCTGTTTCATCTACGGCAACAAAAGTATATATAGCTTCGTTTGCTTTGGCCCTTGTCCCGCTTTCGCGGTCTTCTGTCCACACATCAATAAAAATTTCCATAGAAGTTTTAAAGGTGCGCGAAACCTTTGCCTCTACCGTAACAACGCTTCCCAAAGGAATAGAGCGGTTAAAAGCCACGTGGTTTACAGAGGCGGTTACCACAATGCGGCGCGAATGCCTGCGTGCGGCAATGCTTGCGGCACGGTCCATACGGGCCAATAGCTCGCCGCCAAAAAGGTTGTTAAGTGGGTTGGTTTCGCCGGGAAGCACCATATCGGTCATTATGCAAACCGAATCTGAAGGATATTTTACCTGCATACTGATATTTTTGTGGCAAAGATACTACAGTAAATAAAAAATCCTCCGTGGCGGAGGATGCTTTTATAATTCTTTTATGAGTAACCAGGCTTCGCTGTTTTCGCCTCTCCTTATGGCATTCATGTCATTCTGCGCTTCGGCAGCATCACTGTAGCTTCCGTAAATAACCGGGTAAAGCCCGAATTTGTTTATTCCTAAAGCCCGTGCTTTTGTGTATCCTTTATCTTTAAGCTGTGCAACTGCCGTGGCTGCATTAGCTTCGCTGCGGTAAGCGCCTGCCACTATATGGTAAGGCATAACGGTTACTTCTTCTTTTACGGTAAGCTGTACCGCAGGCAGCGGGTTTTCTATAAAAAAGGTAGCCTGCTGTATGCGTTGCTGCACTTCTTCCTGTACCTGCTGCTGTACTAAAAGCGTTTCTTTAGCCACCTGTTGCTCGTGCCATGTTTTGTAGCCTGCGCCACCTGCGGTTAAAGCAACGGCAAACAAGGCTGCATATTTAAGGTACGGGTAGCTGCGCCTGCGTTGTGCTGCTACTAATACAGGTACTTCTTCTTCGGCTTCTTCTGTATCATTTACACCTATATATTCCTCACGTTTAACGGCAGGAGAAGTAAAAGTACTTAGCCCGAAAGCATCTGTAAGGTAATTAACAGGAGTATCAGGTGTAAATACAAGGCTGCCTTCGGCATTACGGGCTATGTGACCCAGGTTTTTAAGCAGTAGCGGCTGCCCGCTTTCCAGCATGTAAAGCCATTGTGTTGTTTGCTTTTGCACAGCCGCCACAGCCTCATCATAAGAAATATTTTCCTGTAAGGCTATGTGGTTGGCTAAAAGCCCGTCATTATTCTTTAAATTCGCATTAAAAGAAATGAGTTTTTTAGGAGGATAGAAAGTGTGCGTAGTACTGTCCAGCCTTGCGGGGCTGGTTTCGGCAAGGAAAGCTCCAAAGCCGGGAACCGTAACACACTGGTAACGATACAATAGTGCCGATATGTATTTTTCTATCATCATAAACACAAAATTAACCATTCAACAGCCAAAGCAAAATTTTATTCACAAATTTTATTAACAAAGCAGCGAAACTAATTAACCGCCTGCTTATCATGTTTTTATGTCGGAAAATGAATTAATGAACACCCTCGCCCTTATGCGGGTAGAGGGCGTGGGCGATATAGTTGCCAAAAAGCTGATTAACCATTTAGGGGGTGCCGAGGCTGTTTTTAAGGCAAAGCGGCAGCAGATATTAGCCATAGAGGGAGTAGGGGATATTTTATATAATAACCTTAAAAATACTGAAGTATTTAAGCAGGCTGAAGCCGAGATAAAATTTATATCGGGTAATAACATTTCAGTTTCATTTTATCTTGATAAAGACTATACCGAAAGGTTAAAGCACTGCATTGACGGGCCGGTGCTGCTGTTCAGTTCCGGTAATATAGATGTTGAGGGCAGAAAGATGCTCAGCATTGTTGGTACAAGGCAAATGACGGCTTATGGCGCGGACTTTACCCGCAAACTGCTGGAAGACCTGGTGCCGCTTAATCCTGTTATTGTAAGCGGTTTTGCTTATGGTATAGACATCCACGCTCACCTTGTGGCGATGGATTTAGGGCTGCAAACCATTGGTGTGGTAGCGCATGGATTAAACCAGGTATACCCGAAAGTGCATAAAAAGTATGTAGCGAAGATGGAGGAGAATGGTGGTTTTATGACCGAGTTCTGGAGCAGCAGCAACCCTGACAAAGAAAACTTTGTAAAACGTAACCGAATTGTAGCCGGGTTAAGCGAGGCAACTATTATTGTCGAAAGCGCCGAGAAAGGCGGATCGTTTATTACTGCAAATGTTGCAAATGATTATAACCGTGATGTGTTTGCCGTACCGGGCCGTATTACAGATAAGTACAGCATGGGCTGTAATAACCTGATAAAAACACAGCGTGCCAACCTGCTTACAGGTGCTGCCGACCTTATTTACATCATGAATTGGGAAACGGAAGAAAAGAAACAGAAGCCCGTACAAAAACAGTTGTTTATTTCGCTTGAAGGTGATGAACAGAAAGTATATGACTACCTGCTGAAAAACGGCAAAGAGCAGCTCGACCTTATTGCGCTGGCATGCGAAATGCCGGTGTTTAAATTATCATCTATGCTGCTTACAATGGAACTGAAGGGCGTGATACGCCCATTACCCGGTAAAATGTTTGAAGCGGTTTAATTGATAATGCTTACCGATCTTTCGCAGCTGCTGTTTTCGGTACTGCTTTCGCAAATCCAGTAGGCCTGTTCGTCTTCATATACAAGTGCAGGGCTGCAGCCGTAGCCGTTACAGCTAACAAAATAACTGTGTAAAAGGTAATCATTATCGGAGGCTTCTTTATCCATAACCAGCTTGTTGTTGCGGTTATATAATGCCCTTACCAATTTAAAACTGCTTTTTGTTGAAGACATTTCAATGTAATAAAGTCCGCCGGGTACGGCTTCGTTTTTAAGTATTTTAAACGCATCTACATGGTGCTTTGGAGTAAGTGTCATTTCATCATTGGCAGCCTTTAAAAAGGCTTTTTCATTTATCAGCACTTTAACCTGCCCGTTTTTAACCTCTGCAACAGTAATCTTTTGTGACAGGTTATAAACAGTTTCTTCAGGAGTTGTATAATTAAATGCCATTAGTGCAACAATGCATAAAACTATAAGGCCTTTAATTCTCATAATAATGTAATTAGTTGTTAATGAACACTAAGTTACTCAAAATAAGAATATAAAGGCCTGATATGCTTTTAAATTTATAAGATAGGCTTATTTAAAATAAGATCTAAAGGTAGCCCAGCTTCTCTCTTACGCGTGCCAATACGCCATTTGCAATAGCTGCCGCCTTTCCAGATCCTACTTTAAGTGCTGCATCTACCTCACTAAGGTTGGTCATATAATAGCTGTATTTTTCTCTTACGGTTGCAAACTTCTCAGTTATAAGCTCAAATAGTGCCTGTTTAGCGTGCCCGTAGCCATAGTTACCGCCTAAATAGTTCGCGCGCATGGCTTCCGTTTGCTCGGGTGTGGCTAACAGTTTATACATGGCGAACACATTACACGTTTCCGGGTTTTTAGGCTCTTCCAACGGGGTGCTATCGGTTTGTATAGCCATTACCTGCTTGCGCAGGGGTTTGTCTTCCTGAAAAATATTGATAAAGTTATTGCGCGATTTGCTCATCTTTTCACCATCGGTGCCGGGAACAATTTTTGTTTCCTCGCTTGTAATAGGTTCCGGCAATACAAAGGTATCGCCCATCTGGTGATTAAAGCGTGCCGCCACATCACGTGTAATTTCTATATGCTGAAGCTGGTCTTTACCTACCGGTACAAACTCCGCATCATATAAAAGTATATCGGCAGCCATCAGCATAGGATAGGTAAACAATCCGGCATTTACATCTTCCAGCCTGTCGGCTTTGTCTTTAAACGAATGGGCAAGGGTAAGCCTCTGATACGGGAAAAAGCAGCTAAGGTACCAGCTAAGCTCTGCAACTTGTGGTACATCGCTCTGGCGGTAAAATACTACCCTGTTAATGTCGAGCCCACAGGCAAGCCATGTTGCGGCTACGCTGTAAGTATTAGCCCTGAGTTCTGCCCCGTTTTTAATTTGTGTTGCAGAGTGCAGGTCGGCTATAAAAAGATACGATTCATTTTCAGGTTTGTTGGCCATTTCTACAGCCGGTAAAATTGCGCCCAGCAGGTTGCCTAAATGCGGTGTACCCGTACTCTGGATGCCTGTAAGTATTTTTGCCATTGCTTTGTATAAAATTTTAAGCAAAGGTAACGGATTTGATATAAAGATAGGAGGCTAATGATTACATTTGGCACTATGAAAATTATTAAGCCTGTATTGCTGACGCTGTGGCGCATCTGGTTTTATGTATTGTTGGGCGTGCCAATAATTGTGCTTTCGCCCGTACTGATAATTACCATACTCTCACCTAAAACCTATCCGCAGTTCTTTTTGCTGGCGCGGCTGTGGGCGCGCATCATCCTTTTCGGGATGGGTTTCTGTACCAAAATTACCCGCGAGCAGGAAATGGAGAAAGGTAAAAGCTATATGCTGGTAGCCAACCACACCAGCATGGCCGATATTATGCTGATGCTGCTGGTTAGCAGAAACCCTTTTGTTTTTGTAGGTAAAAAAGAGCTTGCCAAAATACCCATCTTCGGGTTCTTTTATAAACGCACCAGCATACTGGTAGACCGCAACAACAGTAAAAGCCGCTTTGAGGTTTTTCAGCGCGCGCAGAAAAGGCTTAATGAAGGCCTGAGCATTTGTATTTTTCCTGAAGGTGGTGTGCCCGATGATGAAAGCATAGTACTGGATGAATTTAAAGATGGGGCTTTTCGATTAGCTATAGAGCACCAGATACCCATAGTACCAATGGTTTTTCCGGATAACAAGAAGCGTTTCAGTTATACATTTCTTAGCGGCAGCCCGGGGGTAATGCGTGCAAGAGTATTACCTTTTATTTCGACAGATGGCCTAACCCTTGATGATAAAAAAGAACTGAAGGATAAAACAAGGCAGGTTATTTATGCCAATTTAGTAAAACTCCTAAAAAAATAGGATTACTGGAACTAACATTATACAAACTGTTCAAATGAAAATTAAACTTCTTACCCTTGCTTTAATGACAACATTACTTTCGTGTTCAGGTGACGATGATCGAGGAAATAATAGTAACATAACCGAATGTATTCCTGCTTCAACTATGGAAGTTACAATTTCTGAAGAGTTCCAGCATTCATTTGGATTTAAAGAAGTTTATAGCGCAGGTAACTATACGGTATCAGTACCTTATTTTGTAACCCCAAACGGAGATGGCGTTCGTGATAGCTTTGTGATTTATATTAAAAATACGGAAACCGGAACATCATTTATAAGTAGTTATTCTGACATCATAGAATCAGCAGATGGTGCCGTTAGCAATCCTGAAGGATTCATTGCTTCCGCAAATTTAACCGTTGGCAATAATTGTGAACAGGTATTTGAAACGGCTGATATAAACAGGCTGTGGTGGAATGTACTTCTTGAAACAAATGAAGCGAAAGGCATTTATAATTTTGACCTCCATGTAGTAATGGAAGACGGTACTGTTATTGATGTTTCTGACACGTTTGAAGTGCTTGATACAGTTTACGAGTAAGCTGCTCATGTAAAAAAATAAAGCGCCCTAAATGTGCACGGGCGCTTTACTAATTATCCCTGTTACGGGACCACCTAAAACTTTAGCTATATCAGAAGCTGAAACTTATCCCGGAATATAATCCGATAAAATAAGGTTTAAAATTGCCTGCATCGCTGCTGAAGGCATTTAACTGGTATTTAAAGGTAGGCTCAAAACTGGCCTGTAATGCTTTTGTAAACCGGTACCTGAAACCAAGCCCCACATTGGTACTGAAATGGATGTTGTTGAGGTTTTCCGCCTGGCCAAGAGGAGAGCTATAGCCTTGGTCGGTTACTACACTTACCTGGTTGTCGTTTAGGAAAAGTGTGCTGAAACCACCTATAACTTCTATGCCGAATTTTTTATTAAGTAAAGCATAAGACATTTCTACGGGTACTTCTATATACCCCATTTCCTGTAAAAGCGACCCACTGAACGTTTGGCTTGAGGCAGCTTCGTTAGGAGATGCATTTGCAGCGTTTGCCGAATGCACTATAAAATTAGCTGTTGCGCTTTCGGGCCTTTTACTGCTCACGTTGTTGGTCTGGCCCGACATGCTTGGGTAAAACTCCACACCGCGGGTAGAATAGCTGAGGTTTACCGTATTAACCCCTGAGCGTATTGATATTTTATCATTAAGCGCATAATTGACGCCTACGCCATAGCTCAGGTTATTGTTATAATCTTTACTGTTGCCTGCAAACTGTGCATCTATAGGCGAACCCTGAGAGAGCGAGTTATAAAAAACAGGCGCTACCTGAGGGCGTACATTCCATTTGGTGTTAACCTCTGCCTGTGCCAGTTTGTTTTTATCCTTTTCATTCAATCGCTCCTGAAGCAGTTTTTCAAGTTCATTTTCAGGCTCTTCTGCAGAAGCTGAATCTATTTCTGTCTCAGCAACGGCTTCCTCTATGGCAATTTCTTTATTAATAATGATATTGCCTGCTGGATTCTCATTTACAACTATATCGGTACCTTGTGTAGTAGTGCCGTTATCACTTTCGGCAACAGCCTGTTCGGTAGTATTATTTATAGCCGAAGGGTTATTAACCGTTACAGTGCCGTTGTTCTTATTTTGGTTTGCATTACTGTTTTCTGTTCCTGAATTTATCGCAACCGCCGATTGCGTATCAGTAGTAACGCCGGTTGCGGTATTTTTTATAATCTTGGGGTTTGCAGCATCAGCATTTGTGGCAGCAGAAGTATTGTTAGCATTGTTGCTCCCGCCCTGCGAAGCGACAGCGCTTTTTGTATTACTGAAATTATTGATTTTCGGACTACTATTACCCTTAGAGCTATTTGTGCTTGGATAACTTTCCTGCGTAACGCTGCCTGTGTTATTTGTTCCGGTTATGCCCTCAGTTGTTTCGCTGTTTACTAATCCATCATTTTCATTTGTTACACTATTTTCAGTAGCGTTGGTGGCAGGATTAATATTGTTACTATTATCATTGCCATTATCATCGCTGCTTTTTACTACCGGGTTGTTTTCCTGTCTTAGCTGTTGCTCCTCCTCAAACGGGTTAAGCAGCAGCAGGCCTATAAGCAAAAGGGCAGCTACACCACTAAGCCTGAACCATATCGGTATAACGCGGCGCTTTTTCTTTTTTTGGAGTTCCGTTTCAATGTTTTCCCATACAAAGTCGGGCGGGTTAACTTCAAAATCCTTAAACTTTTCCTGGAAAAGCCTGTCTATGTGTTTTTTCTCTTTCATTTGCTGTAGGTACTTTTTAAATTCCCCTGGTGCGCTTCAATTTTTTCCTTTAGTATCATCCTTGCCCTTGCAAGGTTAGATTTAGAGGTGCCTGTTGTTATATTAAGCATCTCTGCTATTTCTTTATGCGAAAAGCCATCGGTTACATACAGGTTAAACACCATGCGGTAACGGTCCGGCAGTTGCTGAATGATGCCGAGCAAAAAATCCATGCTCACATCTTCTGTTTCTATCTCTACTTCGGGTTCGTCGGGTATGTTTTCACTAACCAGTTCTACCACGCCCTGGCTGCGGTATTTTTGCAGCACATTATTCACCATAAGCCTTTTGGCCCAACCTTCAAAAGAACCCTTAAACTGGAACTGCCCAATTTTGCGGAACAGCAGCAGGAAACCATCCTGCAGGTTGTCCTGCGCATCGGCATAGCTGCGCGAATACTTAAGGCATACCGAAAACAGCTTCGGGGCAAAAAGCCTGTAAAGCTGTTCCTGGGCCTTAATATTGTCCCGCTGGCATTCCTGTATAAGCTGCTCTAAACCCAAATCCGGTTATTGTTTTAGTGTTCGGTCTTTATTCTCCCACGGGTACAGATACGGTTTCAAAAATGCGGTTGCCCTGGCTGTCTACACCTTTAAAAATCTGAAACGAATAAGCACTGTACTGGGTAATATCTAAATTGTTGGGGCAGGTAAAATCATACATGGCCCATTCTGCCTCTTCGGATTCTAAAGATTTACATTTGGCATCCTGAATAACAAGCGCCTGCACGGCAAGTATTTCGCTATCGTTAGCTTTCTCTGTATAAAACCCGTCAAAGTAATGACAGTCATCCGGCCTTTTGTAATAAATTTTTATAGGGTAAGTGTGCCCCGGCACCATACTTTCGGGTAGCTCAAGGCTTTCCACGGGCAAGAATGCCACTTCAAACTGCGGCGTGTCTTCTTCTAAAGAACAGGCGCTAAGGCCCGCCACAAGCACTAATAACAATAACAGCTTTTTCATAAAAATCAAACAATCAAAAAAATATACGGTTGTGTTTACATATCAGATACAAAAGTGCACAAAAGGTTGCGTACTTTAACATGTTGTATGCCAATAAAAAACCCGGAGCATGCTCCGGGTTGTTATGGTGGTTAAGCCGATTGTTCTTTAATGGCTTCTTTTATTTTAATTTCCAGCTCATCGGCCAGTTCGGGGTTGTCTTTAATCAGCCCTTTTACTGCATCGCGGCCCTGCCCAAGCTTGGTTTCGCCGTAGCTGAACCACGAGCCCGATTTCCTGATGATCTCGAACTCTACCGCAAGGTCTAATATTTCGCCTGTTTTGCTCACGCCCTCACCATACATAATGTCGAACTCGGCGGTTTTAAAAGGTGGCGCTACTTTGTTTTTAACCACTTTTACTTTGGCGCGGTTACCCAGCACGTTCTCACCATCTTTAATTTGTGAGGAACGGCGAATGTCAAGCCTTACCGATGCGTAGAACTTTAGCGCGTTACCACCCGTTGTGGTTTCGGGGTTACCGAACATTACACCAATCTTTTCGCGAAGCTGGTTAATAAAGAATACCGTACAGTTGGTCTTGCTTATGGTAGCAGTTAATTTTCTTAGTGCCTGGCTCATAAGGCGTGCGTGGAGACCCATTTTACTGTCGCCCATTTCGCCTTCAATTTCGCTTTTTGGCGTTAATGCCGCCACCGAGTCGATAACTACAATATCTATGGCTCCGCTTCGGATAAGGTTCTCGGCAATCTCTAATGCCTGCTCACCGTTATCGGGTTGCGATATGATAAGGTTTTCAATGTCAACGCCCAGTTTTTCAGCATACACGCGGTCAAAAGCGTGCTCGGCATCAATAAAGGCAGCAATGCCGCCGCCCTTTTGCGCTTCGGCTATGGCGTGCAGCGTAAGGGTTGTTTTACCTGAAGATTCTGGCCCGTATATTTCTATTATCCTGCCGCGCGGGTAGCCGTTTACGCCCAGTGCCAGGTCTAACCCCAGCGAGCCCGAAGGGATGGCCTCTACCTCCTCTACGGCCTGGTCGCCCAGTTTCATTACGGTACCCTTGCCGTATGCTTTATCCAGTTTATCTAATGTAAGTTGTAATGCTTTTAGCTTTGCTTCTTTATCTGCGCTCATTAGTATTGTCTTATTTTTTAGTAAAAATACTGCTTTTATTTGAGAGCGCAATGTAAGAAAATAATCTTAGAGCAAAATGTTTTTTGAGAGAAATTTTTTTCTAAATTTCAGCTTTTAGATTTGTCCAAATAAATAAACATTCATTATATGAAAATTGAAGATTTATTAACAGAAGAACAAGGCGCAAGGGGGTTTATAGCTTTTGAAACATTTGTAGTAAATCTTTTAAAAATCCACGTGCAAAAGCAAGGAAAACCATTTATAATAGCTCCCGAGTATAAAATAGGTGATGCATTAGCTAGCGAAGGTTTTGATGAATTTAAGGGAAGTACCTTGATAGAAGTTAAAGTGATAGCTAGGGGTGGTAGGTTTCGAAGTATTATTGAAAATTTTACATTTCGCCCACTTGAAATTAGACAAGTAAAAAATTTAATTGTAATCACACCTACTCCAGTTTCAGTTATACAAAATATCCTTAATGAATATTCTCATTCGGAACTCTTTTTAAAAATTAAATATGACGAGGTAAATATTACTTTTTGGGGGCCAGATGAGATTAATAAAATCATTAATAAACATAAAAAAGATGCAATTTCTTTAGCTAATAATTTATTTTATTTAAAAGTTGAGAATGCTGTAAAGGCAGAAAAGGATAATTGGGAAATAGAGAGAGAAGAGAAAGTCACTTTGCTAGAAAAGTATTATGAAAGGGGTCAGTTCTCTTTCTTTCTAGGTGCAGGTGTTTCAAGTAGTGCTGGTATGCCTGATTGGAACACTTTGCTCAATTCCCTTTTTGTATCGTATCTCACGAAAGAATTTACCGATAATGCTAGTGTATCTGATAATGATATTAGAGAAATTGTAAAAAGACTTAATAATATAGATGAGCCTTCGGCATTAATGGCAGCAAGGTATTTAAGGAAGGGGCTGTCTAAAGAGATAAAGGAGGTAAAAGAATTTACAAAAACAATAACCGAAAGTCTTTATAAATTACGAGACACTACTAAAGATAAAAATTCAGTTTTAATTACTACTATAGCTAATCTGTGTATGCCTAAAAGGACTGGAGCTAAAGTCAAATCTGTCGTAACATATAATTTTGATGATTTATTAGAAAGTCAGCTAGATGCTTCGTCAATTCGTAGGCATAGTATTTATTCTGAAAATGAATATTATGACCCCGATGAATTACCTATTTATCATGTTCATGGATTTCTGCCTGAAAATTCAGAAAATTATCAGAGATTAGAAAAGAGTACATTAGTTTTTTCTGAAGAAGGATATCATCAGATATACTCTGATCCTTACCATTGGTCTAATTTGGTTCAGTTAACAAATTTGCGTGAAAACAATTGTGTGATGGTTGGGCTTTCAATGACAGATCCTAATTTGAGAAGATTACTTGATATTTCATCTAGAGATATAGAAGCACCAAGACATTTTGCTTTTATGAGAAGAATGACTGTAGATAGATTTTTACAATCAAATTCAAGTGAAAAGGACAATGTTTCAACAATAAGTAACCTTCCGGCTGCAAAACAATTCTTAAAAAGCCATCATAAATTAAATGAGCAAATAATGGAAGAATTGGGTGTTTCAGTTATTTGGTTTGAAGAATTTGAAGAGATACCAAAAATACTTAGTAAACTGAATGGTGTATAGAAAGAACTTACACTCAAGCAAATCAAAATGCTCAAAATGGCAGAGGAAGATATTAAAGCAAGCAGGGTAATTTCTGAAGAAGAATTAAAAGCAAGCGACCCGGATTGGCTTAAAGCGTAATTTCGTCTATCTTTGCTATATGAGTTTCATTAACAACCATATGGAAACAATTAAATCTTTGTGCTGCAAACAATGTAGAGAGGTTATATCATATTTAATTAAATATTTAAGCAAAATTCCCACAACGGGAATTTTTTCATTATCTTTGTCAAAAATAAATTTCATTGCGGGTAATTGCTATAAAGATACTTCGGGAATTTTGGGAAGCGCACGCCGACTGTGAACAGCAGTTAAGAGCCTGGTATAAAGAAGCTGGTAAGGCAGAATGGAAAAACCATAATGAGCTTAAAGGTGAATACCCATCAGCAAGTATACTACCTAATAACAGGGTTGTTTTTAATATTAAAGGCAATAATTACAGGCTGATAGTTAAAATAAACTATGAATACCAAATGGTATGGATACGGTTTATTGGCACCCATGCGGAATATGATAAGATTGATGCTAATAAAATATAGATTATGGAAATAAAACCTATAAAAACTGAAAAGGATTATAACAGCGCAATAGAGCGACTCGAAGTAATTTTTGATGCCAAACCGGGAACTATAGAAGGAGATGAACTTGAAGTTTTGGGCATACTGATTGAAAAGTATGAGCAGGAACATTTTCCTATAGATATGCCTGATCCTGTTGAGGCCATAAAATTTCGCATGGAGCAAATGGGCTATTCTCAAAATGATCTTGCAGAGATTATTGGGCTAAAAAGCCGTGCGAGCGAAATACTTAACAAAAAACGAAAATTGTCGCTGGCAATGATTCGCAGTATCCACGATAAACTTAATATACCTACAGAGGTGTTAGTTCAGGCATACTAATGTTACTGGCACACTTGCCCAATTCCATAAAATCTATACCTTTGCCACCGCAATCCCGCCGATAGGGGTTGCAGGACATACTGAAAAATAATTTCTTACTTAAATTGTGATAGCATGCAACTGTATAACACTTTAAGCGCAGAAGAAAGGGCCGCCCTTATTGAGGAAAGCGGCAAGCAGCGCCTTACGCTGTCTTTCTACACCTACGCCAACATTACCGACCCACAACAATTTCGCGACGAACTTTTCCTGGCATGGAACAAACTGGATGTACTCGGACGCATTTATGTAGCCAAAGAGGGTATTAATGCACAGCTTTCGCTCCCTGCCGATAACTTTTACGAGTTTAAAGACCACCTTGAAAGTTACGACTTTATGAAAGGCATCCGCCTTAACGTGGCGGTAGAGCAGGACAACCTGTCGTTCCTTAAGCTAACCGTTAAAGTCCGCAACAAGATTGTAGCCGATGGCCTTAACGACGAAACGTTCGACGTAACCAATAAAGGCATCCACCTGAAGGCGAGAGAGTTCAATACCCTGCTGGATGACCCTAATACCATAGTAGTAGACTTTCGTAACCATTACGAAAGCGAAGTGGGCCATTTTAAAGGCGCCATAACCCCCGATGTAGATACCTTCCGCGAGTCGCTGCCGATAATTGAAGAACAGCTTAAAGACCATAAAGAAGATAAAAACCTGCTGATGTACTGCACGGGCGGTATACGCTGCGAAAAGGCTTCGGCATTTTTTAAGCACAAAGGCTTTAAAAACGTGTACCAGCTTGAGGGTGGTATTATAGAATATACCCGTCAGATTAGGGAAGAAGGTATAGAAAGCAAGTTTATAGGCAAAAACTTTGTGTTCGACCATCGTTTGGGCGAGCGCATTACAGATGATATTATTGCGCAGTGCCACCAGTGCGGCAAGCCTTGCGACACGCACACCAACTGTGCTAATGAGGCGTGCCACCTGCTGTTCATTCAGTGTGAGGAGTGTGCCGCCACTATGGAGGGCTGCTGCTCTACCGAATGCGTGGAGGTAATACACCTGCCGGAAGAAGAGCAAAAGGCAAGGCGCAGGGGTATAATGAAAGGCAACCAGGTTTTCAAGAAAGGGAAATCGGCGGCATTAACCTATAAAAAGTCGGGCGAGGCCATAAGTGACACAGCACTTGCCGCTGCACCAAAAGTAAAGCAGGTGCGCAAACGCGAAAGGAAAGTACTTATCGGCAAAGCTGAGCATTATTATACAAAAGCAGGCGTAGGCCAGTTTGCCGCCAATGCCGAAATTAAAACCGGCGACCACATTCTTATCGCGGGCCCTACAACCGGCAGGCAGGAGCTTGTAGTAGAGGGTATGCGCGTAAACGGTCAGCCGGGCGATGTAGCCCAAAGCGGGGACAAGGTTACTATAAATGTGCCGTTCCGCGTAAGGTTGTCAGACAAGCTGTACAGGCTGCTGGATTAACCTCCGCACAACATATAAATATACCTTGAAGCCCCTGCCGCAAGGCGGGGGCTTTTTTATTCCCGCTGAAAGCGTAAGGTAATATAAGTTGCGGTAAGCAGTTATAAATCAAGGGGCAAGCGCCTGATTGCCCGGGCTTTTGCATTTTCGGCTTTTAACATAAAAAAATACTATCTTTACCCACTTAAACGATTATGACAACAGAGTAGCGGCTACGGCCGCGACCACTATATATATTTAAATTTATGGCATGTACAAATTGTTCTACGGGTTCTAAAGACGGAACGCCGAGAGGATGTAAAAATAACGGGACCTGCGGAACGGACAGTTGTAATAAGCTTTCGGTTTTCGACTGGCTGAGCAACATGAGCCTGCCCGGGGGCCAGGCACCTTTTGATTGTGTAGAGGTGCGTTTTAAAAACGGACGTAAAGAGTTTTTCCGAAATACAGATAATTTAACGTTAAGCATAGGCGATATTGTAGCTACAGAGGCTT
>CEQG01055869.1_pt1 | contig 105898 bp, 112 predicted proteins | sample 350301 | NCBI WGS metagenome assembly CEQG01 (sample SAMEA2621242, study PRJEB7988) | marine metagenome | isolation source: saline water (ENVO:00002010), including | reverse complement strand
AAGGCTTCCAGTTTTGGAGGCCTTTTTTTATTATGCACTTTTTCGTCTATATTCTTTTTTCCAAAGCCCTCAACAAATATTATGTAGGGGCGACTTCTGATGTTTCACGCCGTTTGGAGGAGCATCTTTGGTCGCACAACGGATTTACGTCAAAAGCAAAGGACTGGGTGTTGGTCTATAAAGAGCGGTTTGAGAAAAAGGAAGAGGCCTATGCCCGTGAACGGCAGATAAAAAAGTGGAAGAGCAGGGCGATGATCGAAAAGCTGGTTTCGGGGCAGTAGGTTCAGGGCATCCCGATTTTACATCGGGAGGGTCGGGGGTTCGAATCCCTCAGCGCCCACAAAGGCTTCCAGTTTTTTGGGCCTTTTTTTATTTCCTCTTTGATATTTTATTATGAGTAATCTGTTTCTGTCTTGAGCATTTAAATCTACTCCCGGATGCCTCATAATTCCTCAGCTTTTGATGTTTTGTTTTTCTTCCTTGTACGCGCTTTCGCCACATTCTAAAGCTAGATGCTTTCATTTCACGTCGCATTAGTTCAATAACTTCCTGTTCGTTTAATTGAAATTGAAATTCAATGGCTTCAAACGGGGTTCGGTCTTCCCAAGCCATTTCAATAATTCGATCAAGATCTCTTGCAGATAGGTTTTTAGTATTCATTTGGGTTTTCAATAATATGTTGTGCTCTTTCTTTATATTCCTGTAATAAATCCTTATCCATTTTGTGAAGTAAACTTAACATCATGGACATGCGTTGATTGTCCTTAAAATAATCTTGTTTTTCATCTATAAAATTCCAGTATAATGCGTTGAACGGACAGGCATCCTCTCCTGTCTTTTTAGAAACTTTATAATGACAATCTTTGCAATAATTACTCATTTTGTTGATATAGCTTCCGCTGGACACATAGGGTTTTGTAGCGATAAGGCCTCCGTCTGCCCACTGGCTCATCCCACGGGTATTGGTAATTTCAACCCATTGTAAGGCATCAATATAGATGCCCAAGTACCAATCATCTACTTCGTCTGGGTCTGTTTGGGTAAGCAAGGCATAATTCCCTGTAATCATTAAACGTTGAATGTGGTGTGCGTACGCATTATCCAAACTTTGTGAAATAGCATGTTTCAGACAGTTCATTTGGGTATCTCCTGTCCAATAAAAATCAGGAAGCGGGTTTTTACAGTTTAACTCATTTTTGGAGGCATATTCTGGCATTTCTTTCCAGTACATTCCTCGCATAAATTCGCGCCAACCTAGTATTTGCCTTACAAAGCCTTCCACTTGAGAAATATCAATCGATTCTTTGTTGTTTTTCCACGTATCAATAACCTGATCAATCACTTCCATAGGGGTGATCATTTTAATGTTCAAGGAAAAGGAGAGTTTGCTGTGAAAGAGAAACTTTTCATTAGGGTCCATGGCATCTTGGAAGTCCCCAAAGTTTACAAGTAAATGGTCACAGAAATAGTCTAAAAGCTGTAAGGATTCTTTTCGGGATGTAGGCCATGGAAAGGCATCCACTTCAATATTTCCGAAGGTTTTTACATTACGTTCTTGAATCATCTTTACGATTTCGGAAACGTCATTTTTTATGAGTTCTCTTTCGGGGATGGCGGGTGTTCCTTTCCATTTTTTTCTATTAGACTTATCGTAATTCCATTTTCCACCTTCAGGATCCTTGTCGTTCACCATGAGAATATGATGTTTTTTTCGCATATCCCGGTAAAAATACTCCATAACAATCTGCTTTTTACCCTTAAAAAAACTAGCGAGATCTTCTCTCTGGGTATAAAAATGTTCGGTATCGTAGGCTTCAGAAGGGATGTTTATTTTCTTACAGAACTCCTTCAATTGTTGGTCCAATCGGTATTCATCTGGATATTGATATTCAAATTGAGTGATGTCCTGCTCTTTAAAAATCTTCTGAAGATTTTCAGTGAGGCTTTGGGTATTTTCTTCCTCGTCTAAGGTCCAATAGATCACCTTATGCCCTTGCTCTTTGATACTTTCTGAAAAGTTTCGCATGGCCAAAAAAAAGCCAGCTATTTTTTGAATATGATGCACGACGTAGTCGGTTTCCTGACGCATTTCTGCCATAAAATAAAGATACTTGTCATCTTTTTCCTGAAACCAAGAATGATTGCTGTTTAATTGATCGCCTAGTAATAGTCGTAAAATCATATAGTATGTTTATGAGAGCCAGCGTTCCTGAAACTTTTGCTCAGGATCGTATCGCTCTGCTTGTAGTGAAACATTGAAAGCCCGATTTCTTGGATCGTTTCCCACGCCTGCGACATACATCCAATTACCGTAATTACTGTGCACATCGTAATCGATGAGTTGAGATTCAAAATAGGCAGCTCCCATACGCCAGTCCACTTGAAGGGTTTTAGCTAGGTAAGAAGCTACATTTTGTCTACCACGGTTGCTCATCCAGCCCGTATGCTTTAATTCGAGCATATTGGCATTAACAAATGCTTCTTGGGTGGTTCCATGAATCCAACGCTCCATAAGGCAGGCCTCTGTTGTCCAAGTATACTCTTTTTGAAGGATTCCTCCCAGCTGGAAAATGGCGTCTCCGTGTTTAAGGGAGATATATTTAAAGAAGTCCCTCCAGAGCAATTCAAAGATTAACCAGTAAGTAGAGTCATTTTTCACAACCTCTTTTTCATATTTTTTCACTTCGTGATAAATAGTACGGGCAGAAATACAGCCTAAAGCCAGCCAAGCGGAAAGTTTCGAGCTGTATTCTTTTCCAAGTAGGCCATTTCGTGTTTTTTTATAGGAAGATAAATTTTCTGTTTCCCAGAAATATTCATTTAATCTTTTAAGAGCATTGGATTCTCCCCCTTCGAAAGGGAAAGCGGTTCGATGGTCCCACTTAAATTCTTTGTGCCCTAATTCCTTGACAAAAGGAAGTGAGGTTTGGTCGTTTTTAAGAGCGTTTTCTTTTGGAACGGGCAGGGTTTTACACTTTCTTATTTGTGTCTTTTCTACATTTTTTCTGAAAGCTGTAAATACCTTAGGTATTTCGGGAATAGAAAGAGGGAGGTCCTCAGGATGTAATAGAAATTGGTCATAAGCTTCTGTCCAGTTAAGATGGTTATGGCAAGCCTTTTTAACGGCATTGGCAACATTCATTTCTTCTGAAGTCCACTCTTTCTGAAGATAGATGTCCTGAATGCTCAAATTGTCGACGAGAAGCGGTATTTTTTTTTCTGGATATTCCTGAAATATTTGAAGTTCAATACCAATAGCTGCTAAATTACAGGAAAGATTTCTTAAGCTTTCCAACAGAAATTTGGTGCGGAATGGCCCTGTTTTTTTAAATCCGAATCTATCTTCCTGAAAATGGCGTGGATCTAAAAAATAGCAAGCAAATACTTTTTGGTGCTTGTTAAGCGCTTCTTTTAATAAGGTGTTATCTTGAACACGAAGGTTTTTGGTAAACCAAACCAATCCATTAGACTTTGTTTTTATTTCTTCTACATTTTTCACTACAATAAATAACTTCTTTCCAGTTCTTTTTCCATTTTTTTCGCCAAAGGAACGGTCTGTGGCACACCGGACATACTTTGGAAGGCAAATCTGATTTCTTTACCATTGTTTAATAAAATTAAAAAAATAGTAAACAAAATTATTTAATATTATGATAAATCTTTGGAGTTGGGGTAAAAGTGTTATTTTTGGACTTTCAAAGGGTCATTAGCTCAGTTGGTTCAGAGTGTCGCCTTGACATGGCGGAGGTCACTGGTTCGAACCCAGTATGACCCACAAAAAAAAGCCGCTTAATGCGGCTTTCTTATTTTAATATGTAGTAGGTTTAGTCTACGGCATCTTCAATTTCATCTCCAACTTCTTCTACTCCATCTTCAATTTTTTCTCCAGTGGTTTTCTCTCTACAGCTTGTGAATGAAGCTGTTGCAATAGTTAGCAATAAGAGTCCATAAATTACTTTTTTCATAATAGTGGTTTTTAGGTTAATTAATAATTACTTATTGGTTAGTAATCCTTTTAATAAAGATAGTACAAATAGTACCAAAAATATAAAGAATAATACTTTTGCAATTCCAGCGGCTCCGGCAGCGATGCCTCCAAAGCCAAAAATTCCTGCGATAATTGCAATAATAACGAATGCGATTGTCCAACGTAACATAGTGTAAGTTTTTTGTGATTAGTGATTTCAGTTATTTGATTAGCCTTACGCTAAAATCTTATTCTAAGATAGTTAGTTGGTTTTATGATTTTCGGAAATTAACTTTGTTTAACCACAGAAGCTCTTAATTATATATAAATTATGTTAAAAAACAAATTAGGTTGTTAAGTTCTTTTTGAAATTTTACATCAATAAGAGCCTGTATTTTATAGGAAGGGGAGAACTCTTTCGAGCGCCATTCCCCGTGAGCCTTTAATAAGTATAAGTCCTTTTGGCAACGAATTCTTAGAGAGGTATTCCTGAAAATCCTCATAAGATTTAAATTTAAAAATATTAGGCCCTAGGACGTCGGTGTGATAAAAATGGCTTCCTACCAAAAAGACTTCCTGAAACCCAATTTCTTCTAGATATCTTACTATATGTTGATGTTCTTTCGAGGCTTCTTCCCCTAGCTCAAACATATCTCCTAAGATGGCAATTTTGTTAATCGCTTGGTTATTTTTTAAATTTTTAAGGGCAGCCTTCATGCTCGTCGGATTCGCATTGTAGGCATCCAAAATGATTTTATATCCTTTTTTTTCTACTACCTGAGAACGATTCATTTGGGGGGAATATGTTTCCAACGCCTCTTTAATAGCTGTTTTATCTACTTCGAAATAATTTCCAATGGAAATCGCTGCGGACAAATTGGACAAATTATAGGTACCTATTAATTGTGTTTGAATTTCCATACCCTGCCATTCTAGCAGTAACCCATGAGATGCTTCTTTAAGCGTAACTTCTTTTTGGATGAGAATTCGATCCATGCCTTGAGTGAGCTCCATTTGTTTGGAGTCGTTTGCATTCACAAATACCTTTCCGCCGCTGTTTTTAAGAAATCTATACAATTCCGATTTGCCTTTAATGACACCTTCTACACCACCAAAGCCTTCTAAATGCGCTTTTCCAAAGTTTGTAATATACCCAAAATTAGGCGCGGCAATTTTTGAAAGTGTGTCAATTTCCCCTTGATGGTTAGCGCCCATTTCTACTATTCCTATTTCAGTTTGTTCATTCATCGAAAGTAGGGTAAGGGGAACACCAATGTGGTTATTTAAATTCCCTTTGGTTGCAACACATTGAAATTTTTTAGAAAGTATTTTATGGATGAGCTCCTTGGTAGTGGTTTTGCCATTGCTTCCTGTAAGGGAAATGATGGGTAATGAAAGATGGTTTCTATGGAAATGTGCCAGTTCCTGAAGGGCTTTGAGGGCATTATTGCAAAACCAGGTTTTGCCTTCTACATAAGAAGCTTGTTCATCGATAATTGCTATTTTGGCCCCTTTGTCTATGGCTTCTGAAGCAAAAGAATTTCCATTAAAATTTGCTCCTTTTAAGGCGAAGAAAATACAGTTGCGGGTAATTTTTCTAGTATCGGTACAAACCCCGGAGCTTTCTAGGAAAAGTTGGTGTAAGGCTTCTATATTCAAAAACAGTCGATTTTAAGTAGAATAAAGATATAAAAAAACCCTCCTTACTTTTGTTTGGAGGGTTAAGTTATTTTGAAATCCAGATGTATTATTTGTGTCTGGGTCGCTTTCCTTTTTTGGACTTGGAACCTACACGGGACATTGCACAACGGAAGCCGATGTAATCGGTAGCCATATCCTGAGGGAAATAGCGTCTTTGAGCAGGGTCTAACCAATACTCTCTGTCTCTCCATGATCCACCTTTGTAAACCCGAACCTCATTATTAATAAGGGTGGTTCTTTTAGAAGATTGATCGTATTCTCTTTCAAGTCCAGAGCTATCTGCGTAAACCTGGTGCTTTGGAGAGTTGTACATTCTTTTGCTGTCGGTAAGCTCATCTTCCTCTGCACCAAAAGATTGGTAGTAACGGGTCGATTTTTTATCACCGTCACGGAAATCACGGTTATCACTTTCAGAGAAGTTGGTTCTTAAATAAGTTTCATTTTCATCGACAGCAACTTCTAAAATTTCCCCTGGAAGGGCTCTGGCTACAATTTTACCATTACTTAAAGTATCGAATAGAATTGAGTCGGAGGTTACTATTTTAACAGTGCCATCTTCACCAATGGCATTTTTGGTATATACGTTACCACGATAGTAATTAAAATCATTGTATTCGTCATCCACTATAGGACGGTATACATCAGCAACCCACTCGGCTACGTTTCCTGCCATATCGTACAAACCGAAATCGTTAGGTTCGTAAGATTTTACCTCAGCAGTAATGTCTGCCCCATCGTCACTCCATCCTGCTATTCCACCATAATCTCCATCTCCTTGCTTAAAGTTGGCCAATTGATCCCCTCTTTTCCTTCTACTGGAATTTCTGGTATATTGACCATCCCAAGGATATTTCTTTTTCCCGCGGTATACGTTATAATTTCTTAAGCCTACTAAACCTAGTGCGGCATACTCCCATTCTGCTTCGGTAGGAAGACGATAAGCCGGTAATAAAATACCATCTTTTCTTTGCACGTATAGGTTTGTACTGTCTTCACTTCTTTTGGCAAGATTTTGAGAATATTTACCTCCTCGGGTAATAGAATCGTTACCTCCGTAAGTTTGTGTAGGGGCATTCAAATAGGTTTCTGTATTAAACGCTTGCCCGGGTTCCACATCATATTTGGCATTACGGGAAGTAATCCCATTTTCTTCTAAAATCAATTCGTTTACACGGTCGGTTCTCCAATTGCTAAACTCAACCGCCTGAACCCAACTTACACCTACTACCGGATAGTCTGCATAGGCAGGGTGACGAAGGTAGTTATTGGTCATTACCTCATTATAACCTAGTCGATTTCTCCAAACCAAGGTGTCTGGTACGGCACCTTCGTAGATATTTCTGTAATTTTCATCTGCAGGTGGGAAAACTTCTTTAATCCAATCCAGATACTCTAAATACATCAGGTTGGTCACCTCAGTCTCATCCATGTAGAAAGATTGCACGTGTTGTTGGTTGGGACTATTGTTCCAATCGTGCATTGGATCATCCTGTACTTTACCCATGGTAAAAGTTCCACCTTCTATAAAAACCAAACCAGGACCTGTTTCCTGTTCTTTGGCTTTTGGGTTGTACTGAAAACCACCTTCTTTGGCATTTAGTTTCCATCCTGTAGCTCTAGAACTATTTTTATAATCCCTAGACTTGCTACAACTAACTAAAAGAGAGGTTGAAGCTATACATATGAATAGCTTAAATAATAGGTTTTTCTTAGCGTTCATAGTTTCAATTAATGAAAAAATTGGGTTCGCAATATACTAATTAACGTTTAAAGCGCAATAATATTTTATTTTTTTGGGCTGTAAAGGTAGCTATTTACAGACGACCAATGCAATAACGCCATAGAATTTTAATTATTATATATTTAAATAATTTTTGAAAAAGATAGAAAAAATGGCATACTAAGAGTATCTTTAGCTCGTTATTGCTATGATGAAAAACTATTTTTTACTCACACTTTTTTGTCTAGGGTTTCTTGTATCCTTTGCGCAAAGCAGGGACGTTCAGATTTACTGGGATCGCACTTCCCCCAATGAAAGTAGAACCGCTATTAAAAGGCCTGTTGACGCTTCAGGGGACATTCCTATTCAGTTAGGTTTAGAGGTTTCTAAAGAACGGGTTTCTTTTTCTACAAAATGGATGGATCAAGGGTTTGCCAACCCAAGTTCCTTGCAAATCACCAATACAAAGTGGGAAAGCTTAACTTCCAAAGAACTACAAAAAATCAATAGGGATTTAATTCCTTCGGCATTGCAATACAATATTAGCAGTAACTACGGGAGGGATATTATCTATACGCAACTTCAGATTTCCCCTATTGTAAACCGAAACGGACAGCTTCAAAAACTAACGTCCTTTCGTTTGAATTACACCTACGGAAGAAACTCACAGAATACTAGAATGCTACTTCAAAATTCTGTATTAGCTTCTGGAAATTGGTATAAATTCCGGGTCGAAAAAACAGGAATTTACAGAATCACCAAAGATTTCTTGAGCAATTTGGGAATGGATGTAGATAATATAGACCCTCGGAACCTAAAGATTTACAGCAATGGCGGTAAACCGCTTCCCTTGTTGAATAGCGAAAATACTATTTTTGACCTGCCGGAAAATACCATTAAAGTCATTGGCGAACAAGATGGGAGTTTTGGCGAAAATGATTTTATCCTTTTTTATGGAATAGGAGTGGAAGGCTATGATGCTGAAAGCGATACACACTTAAATCCATACAGTGATGAGTCGTATTATTATATTACGGCCAATGGGGGACCAGGACTTAGGGTTCAACCTATGGTAGAGCCAGAAGGAGCTCCAAACCTTACGATTGACCAATTTCAGGAAAACCAATTTGTGGAAGAAGACCTGTTCAGTCCCGCCAAAGTGGGAAGGCAATGGTACGGAAGTCGTTTCGATATAGAATCACAGCAATCTTTTGAATTCACCTTTCCCAATATTGTCCCTTCTTCTGAAGTATCTGTAAAAGTTAAGGCTGCTGCTGCTTCCGAAGTGAATACCAGTATGGCTATTACGCTAAACAATACCGCAGTAAACCCTTTGGAGTTTAATGGAGTTACCGGCTCTTCTATTTTAAACGATTTGCAAACTACCAATACGTTTAATGCTTCTGGGGAAACCATTACGGTAAATTTGAATTATAACAACTCTGGAAACCCTTCCAGTGTAGGTTACCTGGACTATATAAGTGTTGACGCAATTCGAAGGTTACAAGGAAATGGGGGGCAACTTCCCTTTTATAATGATGTTGTGGAAGATCCTCTGGGGGTGGTAGAATATCAAATCTCTAATGCTTCACAATTTTCTGAAGTTTGGGATGTGACCGATTATCGTCAAATAACTTTTAAGGTGAATGAGGGAAGTTCTGGGAACTTTGCTTTTAAAGCCAATTCCGGTGCTTTGAGAAAGTATGTGGCAGTGAACCCTAATGATTATTATAGCCCTGTAACTGCTGCAAATAATTTTGTTCCGAATCAAGACTTAAAAGGGACCATTTTCAATGATGCTTCGGGGAATTTTACGGATATTGATTATATAATTGTTACCCCAGCTTTCTTAATTCAGCCTGCTTTAAAGTTGGCAAGCCATCACAAGAATATCAACAATTATAATGTTAAGGTGGTCACCCTAGATAAAATTTATACTGAATTTAGTTCGGGAAAGCAGGACATTGGGGCTATTAGAAATTTTGTGCGGTATGTATATGAAAATGCATCTTCCCCAGCCAAACGATTAAAATATCTCTGTCTTTTTGGGGATACTTCGGTAGACTATAAAAACCGATTGTTCAATAACAATAATATAGTACCTACTTTTCATACGAGGAGCAGTGTGAACACTTTTTCAGATTTCATGTCGGACGATTTCTTTGTGGTGCTAGATCCTGATGAAGGCTTGGTTACTGATAATAACAATATTGACGTAGCCGTGGGACGCATCTTAGCAGACGACGTTTCTTTGGCCAATGCCATGGTGGACAAGGCAATTGATTATGAATCCAAGGTATCCTATGGAAACTGGAGAAATAATTTTGTTTTGATTTCCGATGATGTGGATGAGCCCTATGAATATACGCAATTAGAAAAAGTATTGGACTCTATTGGCGATCGGGTGACTGCTGAAAAGCCTTACATTAATGTGAAAAAGATTCATACCGATGCATTTCAACAGGAAACCTCGGCTGGAGGAAATCGGTACCCTTCTGTAAATGAAGCCGTCGTAGAAGCGATAGAAGTTGGGGCCTTGATCGTAAATTACTTCGGTCACGGTGGCGAAGATGGGTTGGCCAAAGAGTTTATCTACACTAAAGAAGCAGCGCAAAACCTTCAAAATGAAAATAAATATACATGTTTGGTGACGGTTACCTGCGAATTGACCAAGTTCGACAATCCGCAAAGAATTACAGCGGGCGAACTCACCTATTGGAATCGGGAAGGGGGCGCTGTATCCTTAATAACAACCACAAGGTCCATTGGGGTAAACTTGGGGGTCGATTTCAACCGTCAGTTAAATGACGTGTTATTTGGAATTGGTACCGATAACCCTTTACCGCCCTCAGAATCTTTAATGGTGGTAAAAAACAATATATCGAACAATAATAAAAGGGTTATTTTTTATGTGGGAGACCCTGCCTTAAGATTGGCATTTCCCAAACAAAGTGTGCGGATTACCCATTTAAACGATCAGCCTATTTCGCAAGCTGCCGATACCCTAAAAGCTTTGAGTAAGGTAAAATTTAGAGGAGAGGTGGTGGACGCTTCAGGGAATTTACTTTCCAACTATAATGGGGTGGTGGAGCCTAAAGTATTTGATAAGGATGTCATGCGTCAGACCTTAGCAAACGATGGAACTAGGGATGATATAAATGATCGGGATGGTGATGGAGATACCAATAATATTTTGTATTTGTATTTCAAAACCCTTGGTGAGACGCTTTTCAATGGGCAAGCAACCGTAACCAATGGGGTTTTTGAATTTGAGTTTGTCGTGCCCAAGGATATTCAAATTCCAGTGGGGAACGGGAAAATTAGTCTTTATTCCGAAAGGAATAATGCCTTGGAAGATCAAACAGGCTTCAATCTGGATATACTTGTAGGTGGAATCAATGAAAATGCCCCCGAGGATACACAAGGTCCGCTCATTAACCTCTTCATGAACGACGAGTCTTTTGTCTCTGGTGGCGTGACCAATGATTCTCCATTTCTTATTGCAAAACTCGAGGATGAAAACGGAATCAATACGGCTAGTGGCATTGGTCATGATATTACTGCGATTTTGGATGGGGATGAAGCAAATCCATTTGTGTTGAACGAATATTATCAAGCTGAGGTAGATGACTTTACCCGGGGAGAGGCCGCTTATAAGCTTAGGGATTTGGAAGAAGGACTCCATACATTAACCCTAAAAGCTTGGGATGTATATAATAACTCCTCCACTGCCGAAATACAATTTATTGTGGCGGGTGATGATAAGTTGGAAATTACCCGAGTGCTTAATTACCCCAATCCTTTTGTAAATTATACCGAGTTTTGGTTCAATCATAACAGACCTTTCGAGCCACTTGAAGTGCAAGTACAGGTTTTTACCGTTACTGGAAAAATTGTTTGGACCCAAAATCAAATTGTAAATACCGATGGTTTTCTATCCCGTGAAATTACTTGGAATGGGAAAGACGATTTTGGGGATCGTATTGGTAAAGGGGTCTATGTTTACAAGTTAACGGTGAAATCTACCCTTACTGGACAGCAAGTTGAAAAATTTGAAAAACTGGTAATCCTCTAAAAATTAAAAAGTATATTTGTCAAAATTTTAGTTAAAATGAAGAAGTTTCTTATTGTATTCTTATTATTACCCTTCTTAGGAAAGTCTCAAACCACTGTTGTAATACCCGATGCCAACGAGTCTAGGGTGATCACTACCGGAGTTCCCTTTTTATTGATTGCTGCTGATGCACGAAGTGCAGGTATGGGAGATATTGGGGTGGCTACTTCAGCCGATGCTTTCTCACAACAATGGAACCCTGCAAAGTATGCCTTTTCTATTTCAAAGCAGGGAGTGGGCCTAACCTATACTCCTTATTTAAGTAACTTGGTTAACGATATTTTCTTGGGAAATCTAACCTATTATAACAGAATCAATGAAAGAAGTGCTTTTGCAGCGAGTCTTCGTTATTTCAGTTTAGGGGAAATAGATATCATTACCAATCCAAATCCAACCCAAGCAGAATTGGAGAATCCTTTAATTGAAAGTCCTAACGAACTTACCTTCGATGTTTCTTATGCGCTGCGGTTGAGTGATCGTTTTTCCATGGCTGTTGCCGGACGGTATCTTCGATCTGATTTAAGACTGCAGGTTGCTCAAGAAGATGCTACAGCCGCAAGCTCTTTTGCAGTAGATGTGGCAGGGTATTACCAAAGTGAGGAAATTGCTTATAATGATTTCAACGGGCGTTGGAGAGCAGGATTTAATCTTTCTAACTTAGGTCCAAAACTAAGTTATGACGAAGCAGGACAGGAAAACTTTTTGCCCACCAACCTAGGATTGGGAGCTGGATTCGATTTCATTTTGGATGAATACAATAAAGTAGGTGTAAATTTAGAAGTAAACAAATTGCTGGTTCCAACACCCCCTAGATACGGTACCGAAGTAACCTTTAACGATACCAATGGAAATGGAACTTATGAGCAAGGGGAAGATGAACTTATTTCTGAAACCAATGGTGTTATCGTGGAAGGACAAGATCCCGATGTGAGCTTTATTTCTGGAGTGTTTCAATCTTTTGGGGATGCTCCTGGTGGTTTCAGTGAAGAACTAAAAGAATTTACTTGGGCCTTAGGTGCCGAATACTGGTACCAAGATGTATTTGCCCTTCGTACAGGATATTTTAATGAGAGTGAAGAAAAAGGTTCCCGTAAATTCCTTTCCTTAGGAGCTGGGTTCAAATATACTTCTATCAACATCGATATTTCCTATTTATTCTCCACTTCCCGAGTAAGAAGTCCGCTGGAAGGGACCCTTCGTTTTGGATTGACCTTCAGTTTTGGGGACGAATACGACGAATGGTAGGATTTTGAAAAAGGTAATCCTCGAGACCCACTTGGAAGTCTATGAATCTGTTTCAGAACTTCCCGAAAACATACAGGATTTAATGAATAAGGCGCAGCAAGCTCGTAAAAAGGCTTATGCGCCTTATTCACTTTTTAAGGTGGGAGCAGCGATACTGTTGGACAACGGATCTATAGTAACGGGGAACAATCAGGAAAACGCAGCATTCCCATCGGGGCTTTGTGCAGAACGCGTGGCTGCCTTTTATGCCGGAGCAGAGTTTCCGGGAATTCCATTTAAAGCGCTAGCGATTTCAGCAGGTTCCACAAAAAGTATCAATACCCAACCTATACCCCCTTGTGGCGCTTGTAGGCAATCGCTTTCAGAATACGAAGTAAATCAAGGTTCCCCGGTAGAAATTTATTTTATGGGTGAGGAAGGTAAGGTGGTTAAGTCATCTTCGATAAAAGCCCTACTTCCTTTATTATTTGATAATTCTTACCTGTAAAAATTCACATATTTTGATTTTCGAGAACGTTTTCGTTCCTTTTTTATAAAATTCAGGTTTTATAGAAGTTTCAAATAACGTATTTTTGTTATTCGTATGTAAAATTTTGAAGATTTATCACTTCCATAAATGAAAAAAATAACCAAACAGACATACCTAAATTGGTATGAGGATATGCTTTTTTGGCGCAAGTTTGAAGACAAACTAGCCCAGGTTTATATCAATCAAAAAGTAAGGGGGTTTCTCCATTTGTACAATGGGCAGGAAGCTGTGTTGGCAGGTGCCTTGCATGCCATGGACCTTTCCAAAGATAAAATGATCACCGCTTATCGTAATCACGTTCAGCCTATCGGAATGGGAGTAGATCCTAAGAAAGTGATGGCCGAGCTCTACGGAAAAGGCACGGGTACTTCCCAAGGTTTGGGTGGATCCATGCACATTTTTTCCAAAGAGCACCGTTTTTATGGGGGTCACGGAATTGTAGGGGGGCAAATTCCTCTAGGGGCCGGAATTGCTTTTGGGGATAAATACCAAGGTAATGATGCGGTCACCCTAACTTTTATGGGAGATGGTGCCACACGCCAAGGATCCTTGCATGAAACCTTTAATTTGGCCATGCTTTGGAAACTTCCTGTGGTATTTTGTGTGGAAAACAATGGTTATGCTATGGGTACTTCCGTAGCGCGTACCGCAAACCATACCGATATCTATAAATTAGGATTGGGCTATGAAATGCCTTGTCGCCCTGTCGATGGAATGAAGCCTGAAGTAGTGGCCAAGGAATTGGACGAAGCTATTTCGCGTGCCCGTAAAGGGGAAGGTCCTACTTTCTTGGAGATTAGAACGTACCGTTATCGAGGACACTCCATGAGTGATGCACAGCATTACCGAACCAAAGATGAAGTGGCCAAAATGCAAGAGCAAGACCCTATTTCTTATGTTTTGCACCATATTTACGAAAAGAAATGGGCAACCGAGAAAGAGATTGAAAAAATAGATCAGCGTGTAAAAGACCGTGTTTCCGAATGTGAGCAATTTGCCGACGAATCTCCATTCCCAGAGAAAAACGTGATGTACGATGTGGTCTATGAACAAGAAGATTATCCATTTTTACCTCATAAATTATAAATTATGGCAGAAGTAATTACCATGCCCCGATTAAGCGATACCATGGAAGAAGGAACCGTGGCTACTTGGCTTAAGAAGAAGGGGGACAAGGTGAAAGAAGGTGATATTTTAGCGGAAATCGAAACCGATAAAGCTACGATGGAGTTTGAATCCTTTTATGAAGGAACGTTACTTCATATTGGTATTCAGGAAGGTGAAACCGCTGAGGTAGATGCTCTTTTGGCCATTATTGGGGAAGAAGGGGAAGATATTTCAGATTTATTGGAGGGTGGAAGCACTTCTGAAGATAAAAAAGACGAGAAAGCTGAAGATCCTTCTGAAGAAAAAGATGCTAAAAAAGAGACCGATTCCGAAGAAAAAGAAACCACTGAAACTGCTAATGAGGGATCAAGCCTTCCGGAAGGAGTGGAGGTGATTACCATGCCGCGATTAAGTGATACCATGGAAGAGGGAACGGTGGCGACTTGGCTAAAGAAAGAAGGCGATAAAGTGGAAGAGGGGGATATCCTTGCGGAAATCGAAACCGATAAGGCCACGATGGAGTTTGAGTCTTTTTATAGTGGAACCTTACTGAAAATTGGTATTCAGGAAGGGGAATCGGCCAAAGTGGACGCCCTTTTAGCTGTTATTGGACCTGAAGGAACCGATGTTTCAGGAATTTCTGAAGCACCTTCCGCAAGTTCCAAGAAAGCGGAACCTAAAAAGGAAACCAAAGAAGCAGCTCCCAAAAAAGAGGAATCCAAAAAAGAAGCGTCTTCAGAAACTAAAAAGACAACCACAACAAAATCAGCAACCGCTACTCCTTCTGGGGGAAGATTGTTTGCATCTCCTTTGGCTAAGAAATTAGCGGAAGAGAAAGGCATCAACTTAAACCTTATTCAAGGTTCTGGTGAGAATGGCAGAATTGTAAAGAAAGACATCGAAAACTATCAGCCGGCAGCGAGTGCTCAAGGTTACGTTCCTGTTGGGGAAGAAGTATTTGAAGAGGTCAACAATTCGCAAATGCGGAAGACCATCGCAAAGCGTTTGGCCGAATCCAAGTTTACCGCTCCGCATTACTATCTAACCATCGAGTTGGATATGGACAATGCCATCGCTTCCCGTACTGCGATTAACAGTGATCCAGAGGTGAAAATATCTTTTAACGACATGGTGGTGAAAGCGTGTGCAATGGCTTTGAGAAAGCATCCGCAAGTAAATAGCCATTGGGATGGTAACGTTACTAAAATTGCGAAGCACATCCACATGGGCGTTGCAGTGGCTGTTGACGAAGGTTTGGTGGTTCCTGTGTTGAAGTTTGCCGACCAAATGAGTTTCTCTCAAATAGGCGCTTCCGTAAAGGAATTGGCTGGAAAAGCCCGAAACAAAAAGCTGACACCCGATGAAATGCAGGGCAGTACTTTTACGGTTTCCAACTTAGGCATGTTTGGGATTAAGGAGTTTACCTCGATCATCAATCAGCCTAACTCGGCGATTCTTTCCGTAGGAGCGATCGTTCAGAAGCCAGTAGTGAAAAATGGCGCCATTGCGATTGGGAATACGATGACCGTGACCTTGGCGTGCGATCACAGAACAGTAGATGGGGCTACAGGAGCACAGTTCCTGCAAACCCTTAGAAATTATATCGAGAATCCGGTGACCATGTTTGTGTAACCAGATTCTATGTAACGTAGAAACATCCCGTTAGCTTTCTTGGAAGATAACGGGATTTCTTATATTTAGACCTTATGAGCAAAAATGTTATTATTACAGGAACCAGTCGCGGAATAGGCTACGAATTGGTACCTTTATTTACCGATGCCGGTCATAATGTTTTGGCACTTTCCCGAAATGAAGTGCCAATTTCAGGATTGGATATTTCCAATTGCCAATGCATGCCTTGCGATATTACCCATGCAGCCGATTTACAAAAGGTTTCCGAGTTTCTGAAAAGCGATTGGAAACACGTGGACATCCTTATCAACAACTCAGGAAATCTGGTTAAAAAACCCTTTTCAAAATTAAAGAAGGAAGATTTTCAGGAAGCCTATGAGGTGAATGTTTTTGGTGCGGCAGCCATGACGCAAACAGTACTTCCATTTATGAACACCAAAGGTCATGTAGTGAACATTAGTAGTATGGGAGGGATTCAAGGGAGTGTGAAGTTTCCAGGCTTGGCAGCGTATAGTAGCAGTAAAGGAGCATTGATTACCCTCACGGAAGTACTGGCCGAAGAATATAAGGAAACGGGACCTTCTTTCAATGCATTGGCGTTGGGCTCGGTTCAGACCGAAATGTTGGAGGAAGCCTTCCCAGGCTATCAGGCGCCCTTGTCGGCTAGGGAAATGGCCAAATACATCATGGATTTTGCCCTTAAAGGGAATCAGTTTTACAATGGAAAGGTGCTTCAGGTTTCCAGTTCAACCCCTTAAGGATGACAGAAGTGCTTTCAAAATACGTACCGCAAGCCTCGGTGGTCCCTGTTTTTGAAATGATTAAAACCCATCATGTACATCTAAAGATTGTGAATGAACGGGTCACCCGGCATGGCGATTACCGAAAGTTACCCGATGGCGCGCATCAAATCACCGTAAATGCCAGTCTTAACCAATACCGGTTTTTAATTACTTTGGTACATGAGATTGCCCATTTGGTAGCCTTTACGAAATACGGCCGGTATATAAAACCCCACGGAAAAGAATGGAAGCATACCTTTCAGCAATTGATGCTGCCTTTCCTTCGGCCAGAGATTTTCCCCAGCCATTTATTGCCGTTATTGGCAATACATTTTAAAAACCCGAAGGCGAGTAGCGATACCGATGCGAAGCTTTCATTAGCGTTGAAACAGTTTGACCCCGAGAACGATAAAAACTATATCTTTGAAATACCTTTTGGGGGTACTTTTCGATTGTATAATGGGAAAATCTTTAAAAGGGGTAATAAAAGGGTAAAACGCTATGAGTGCATCGAGGTTGCTACCGGGAGGCTTTATTTGTTTAACCCCAATGCGGAAGTGGAATATTTAAAATAATTATGAATCAAGACAATTTTTACGCAGTCATCATGGCTGGGGGCATTGGCTCCCGATTCTGGCCCGTGAGTACCACCCAGTTTCCTAAACAGTTTCACGATATGCTGGGAACAGGCCAAAGTTTACTGCAAAAAACCTTCAGTAGGCTCAACCAAATAGTCCCTTCCAAAAACATTCAAATCCTTACCAACGAAAGGTACTTGGATCTTTGTTTAGAGCAATTACCCGCTATATCTGAAAGTCAAGTGGTTTTGGAACCTGCTATGCGAAATACGGCTCCATGTATCTTACTTTCCGCTTTAAAAATTTATAAAGAAAATCCTGAAGGCTTGATGTTAGTGGCGCCCAGTGACCACTGGATTGAAGATGAAGCTGCTTTTAAAAAGGATGTGGAAACGTGCTTTCAATCGTGTTCCGAAGCGGCTATTTTAATGACCTTAGGCATTGTCCCTAGCTTTCCAAATACGGGTTATGGTTATATTGAAAGTGATAAGGAAAGTGTAGAAACCATTAAACCAGTGCTTCAGTTTCGGGAGAAACCCGATTACAAAACCGCCCAACAGTTCTTAGCAGAAGGCAACTTTTTTTGGAACGCCGGTATTTTTATTTGGAGTGTAAAAAGCATTCTTGATGCTTTTCAGAAATACATGCCCGATATGTACCGTCTCTTTAACGAAGGAAGGGAAACATTGAATACGGAAAAAGAGAAAGGTTTTGTGAACAGTAACTATCCCGATGCCGAAAATATTTCCATCGATTATGCGATTTTGGAGAAAGCCGACAATGTGTTTGTGAAAAAGGCTACTTTCGACTGGAACGACTTGGGTACTTGGGGGGCTTTACACGATAAGCTGGATAAAGATTCTGAAGAAAATGCTGTAGTGCGTGCCATCCCACATTTAATAGATGCATCTGGAAATATGGTGTATACAGCAACAGAAAAATTAGTAGTTGTAGAAGGGATTAAAGATTATATTGTAGTGGATAAAGAGGACGTGTTGCTTATTTATCCTAAATCAAAAGAACAGGACATTAAAAAGTTACTAACGAATGTGTCTGATGCCTTCGGCAAAAAATTTACTTAATGGAAAACACTGAAAATAACGACAAGCAGTTAGATCAAAGTAAGGAAAGTATTAAGCAAGAAGCAAAAGGACTCTGGGCTAGGGTAAAAAGTTTCTTGGTGGAGTTACTGGACTTCCGAAGTGATACCGATAGGGAAACCACCATGGATGCCATTATCAAGGATATTCCTTTTAAGGGTGCCACGGCTTGGATTTTGGTTTGTTCCATCTTTGTGGCATCGGTAGGGCTAAACGCAAACTCTACGGCCGTAGTTATTGGAGCGATGCTTATTTCCCCGCTAATGGGTCCAATATTGGGGATGGGACTTTCCATTGCGATTAACGATATTGATACGCTTAAGAAATCGCTCGTCAATTTTGGAGTCATGGTTTTTTTAAGCGTTTTAACTGCGTTTTTATTTTTTTGGTTGTTTCCACTTCGGGAAGAATCATCAGAGTTACTGGCGCGGACCAAACCCGATATTAGGGATGTGTTAATTGCTTTCTTTGGCGGATTGGCTTTAATTATTGCCCGAACCAAAAAGGGGACCATCGCGAGTGTGATATTTGGAGTGGCGATTGCTACTGCATTGATGCCACCCTTGTGTACCGTAGGGTTTGGATTGTCCCAAGCCTTTTTAGGGAATCCCAACGGACTCTCTTTTGCGGGTGGAGCCATGTACTTGTTCATCATTAACACCATTTTTATTGCTTTAGCGACGTTTTTGGTACTGAAGTTATTGCGTTTCCCTATGCGGAAATATGCCAATTCCAAACGTCGTAGAAATATTGCCCGATTCGCTTCTTTTGTAGCCATTTTAGTAATGGTACCTGCGGGTTTTACCTTTTACAGCGTGCTGAAGGAGAGCAAATTTAAAAATGATGCAAAACAGTTTGTGGAAACCGAATTGGAAGCGCTTCCCAATGCTTCTTATATTAAAAAATATGCAACTTTTCAGTACGATCCCGATGGCGAATCTACTATTGAGCTTACTTCTTTTGGAGGACAACAAATTGATGAAACGACTATGGCAGTGTTGCAAAGCAGGCTAAAGGATTACAAATCTCTGGGCAATACACAGCTATTGCTGAATCAAAATGTGGAGGATAACGACCTAGAGACTGAAATGCGCTATTTAACCGAACTCCGATCCAGGGATTCTTTGGAAATTACTTCCAAAGAACAAAAAATTGCTTTCTTGGAAAAAGAAGTTTCCAAACTCATTAAGTTGGAAAAAGAGCAAATCCCTTTTAAGTCGATTACTGATGAAGCCAAGATTAATTACGAAAACCTTTCGAGCTTGAGTTATTCTACCACGTTGAAGTCAGACTTTGAAAAAATTGATACGCTGAAGACTTTTGAAGCGCAATGGAAGAATGGGGTGAATTCCGCTACCATTCAAAAGGACAAGGAAAGACTCTATAATTGGTTAAAATATAAATTGAATCTGGATACCTTGGTGGTGAAATAGCTACTGGTTTTCCTGTACTTGGATATCCCGAATCTTTTTGAATAAATCGGAAGAATACACAAAACCCGTAACATCTTTGTTATCGGTTTTAAATATTTGGGTATTGTCTCCTTCCCAAGCAAGATTTCCTTTCTGAAGAAATATGATTTTTTCGCCAATTTCCATCACACTGTTCATGTCGTGTGTGTTGATTACTGTAGTGATATCGTATTCTTGCGTGATTTCCTGAATCAAATTATCGATAATAGTGGCCGTTTTGGGGTCTAGTCCAGAGTTGGGTTCATCACAAAAAAGATATTTGGGATTATTGACAATGGCTCTGGCAATAGCGACCCTTTTTTGCATCCCTCCAGAAATCTCTGCTGGGAATTTTTTATTGGCATTTACGAGATTCACCCGTTGCAATACTTCGTTCACCCGTTCCAACATTTCCTCCTTCTTCTTTTTGGTAAACATACGTAAAGGGAACATTACATTCTCTTCAACGGTCATCGAATCAAACAACGCACCTCCTTGAAAAACCATTCCCATATGTTCCCTTAGGTCCTTCTTTTCATCATCATCCATTTCCTGGATCGCAATGTCGTTGTAATAAATTTTTCCTTCTTCTGCTTGAAAAAGCCCTAGAAGGCATTTCAGAAAAACCGTCTTTCCACTACCGCTTTGCCCAATTATTAAATTGGTTTTCCCTTTTTCGAAAGTCGTGGTAATGCCTTTCAGAATTTCTTCTTCCCCAAAACTTTTATGTAAATTTTCTACTCGAATCATTAGCTCAGTAATAAGGAAGTTATAATGTAATTGGTAAGAATGATTAGTACACTGGTCCAAACAAAGGAGTTGGTACTGGCCTTTCCCACTTCTAAGGCTCCTCCTTTCATATAAAACCCTTGCCAGGAAGGCACCGTTGCTAGTATAAATGCAAAAACAAAAGTTTTGATAAACGCATACACTACGTGAAAGGGTGTGAAATCCTCTTGAAGCCCCTGTATGAAATCGGCCGAAGAACTAAATCCGCCATATACTGCTGCTACCCATCCTCCTAAAATTCCGAGAAACATGGAAAGTGCAATGACGAAGGGGTATAAGAGTAAGGCCGTAATTTTAGGGAACACCAAATAATTTAAGGGGTTGATTCCCATGACCTCCAAAGCATCAATCTGCTCGGTAACCCGCATGGAACCAATACTGGAAGTAATAAAAGACCCCATTTTACCTGCCATAATAATGGAGATGAAGGTAGGTGCAAATTCCAATACTACCGATTGTCGTGTGGCATATCCAACCAGATAGCCCGGGATAAGTGGATTATCAATATTTAATGCCGTTTGAATGGCTACAACCCCTCCCACAAAAAAGGATATGAAAGCAACGATACCAAGGGAATTGAGGACCAATTCATCAATCTCCTTTAAGATAAGGTCCCGTAAAACCGACCCTTTGGTAGGGCGGGTAAATACATTTTTAAGCATTAAAAAATAAGAGCCAATATCGGCGATGTACTTCATAAGCGCTAAGGTAGCAAAATTACTGGTTTGTTTGTTTTATCTCCTTTTTTTCCTCGGAAAGCAACTGTACCATTTTATGGAAAATTTCGGTGTTTTCATAAATCCCTCCAAAATTTTCAGAACCAGGTCCAAATGCAAATACTGGAACCATGGTTGCACTGTGCCCATGGGTTGAAAAGGTTGCTTCCAGTGTATTGTAATCCTCTTCTTTTGATGAAAGCGTAAAGCCACCTGTTTCATGGTCGGCAGTAACAATAACGAGGGTCTCTCCATCTTTTTCAGCAAAATCCAAAACGGTTCCTAAGGTAGTATCAAAATCAATCAATTCTGAAATAAGGTATTCCCCATTATTTTCATGACCACCCCAATCTACTTGAGAGCCTTCTACCATTAAAAAGAATCCCTTATTATTTTCAGAAAGTTTATCCATACCCAATTGGGTAGCTTTCGGTAAAAAATCACCTCTGCCATCCAACATTCTAGGCATACTTTTAGGGGCCAAAAGATATCCTAATTTGTCACCCTTTGAGTTTTGAAGTGATAGGGTGTCAATAATGAAACCTTTATTTTTAAAAACCTCCAAAAGATTGATACTGTCTTTTCTCTTATTGAAATACTGCAATCCTGCGCCCGCAAAGAAATCGATTTCAGAATTTGGTAAGAAAGCGGCAATATCTTCATGGAAGTTCCGGCTCTTGGAATGTGCAAAAAAACTAGCAGGGGTAGCATGAGTAATGGAGGAGGTTGCTATAACCCCAGTCTGCATCCCTTTTTCGGAAGCAATATTCACAATATTTTTCACTTTGAGGGAATCTTTATCCAAACCGATGGCGCCATTGTAGGTTTTTTCCCACATGCGAAGGCAGTAGCACCTGCAGCCGAATCGGTGATAACCGCATTGGAAGATGAGGTTTTGATAAGCCCCACTACCGGAAATCGGTCATAATTGGAAGGACCTTCTTTGTAGAACTGTGCGGCCGATACCTGACTAAGTCCTGTACCATCGGCAATCAATAATATAATATTTTTAGGACCTTTAGGACTGGTCGCTTTTTCAGGAAGGGTTGTTTCTTTTTCAGCGCACGCTACTAGTGAAAGTACACTCCATAAAAGAAGAAAGCTTTTTTTCATTTTGGAAAGGTTTAAAAAGTAAAAATACACATTATGCCTTTCCGAGCTTCATAAAACGGCTACAATAACTTTTTCTTAATATTTCGCCAGCGAAGTTTACGGATAAACTTTCCTTCCGCTTTAGAAACCAAATACTCGTTTTTCGATTTGAAATATCCTATTAGGCAATCCTTAAAAAAAGTAACGCTCTTCTTTTTCCAGGCCAGTTTAGCCGAAGCAATGGTGGTAAGCCAGAATCCGTAGCGCATTTTCTTAAATGCCTCCCCTTGTTTGTATCGGGAAGCTTTGGTGTAGGTGGCACCTGTGGGTTTTAAGTGCTTTACCGTGAGGGATTCATCGGTTTTTATGGTCCAACCATGGTATTGCGCTAATAATTCATCTACGGTGTCCCAGCCCATGGATTTCTTCAAACCTCCTATTTCCTGAAAGCATTCTTTGCGATAGGCTTTTAAGGCTCCTCGAATATGATCTTTATTGGTAAGGTTTTCTAGTTCCCAATCATCATTTCCCTGAATGTAGCAAAATCCTCCAACCATTCCGCAATCCGGATTTTCAGCAAAAGTTTTAGAAATTTTTTCAAGATAGTTCTTCGGAAAGATGAGGTCTGCATCAAATTTGCAAATCACATCGTAATCATTCTTCAAGGTTTCATATCCTTTATAGAATGCCTGAATTACTTTAGAACCCGGAGCATGGGTCTCTTCTGAAGTGATTAAAACCGAGTGGATAAATGAATTTTTTTCTGAAAAGCGATCTATGATAGATTGTGTGCTGTCTGTGGAATGGTCATTTACTATTATAAGATTCTGGGGAAGGAGGGTTTGTTCTACTAAGGACTGAAGGGTTTTTCCTAGAAACGCTTCTTCATTATGAGCTGGGATGACAATGGCAATTTTCATCTTCTCCTTTCCGCATAAACGATGTAATATCGAGGGGTGATTCTTCGTAAAATAGGGCGAATTCCTACTTTTTTTACTGGATTGGTAAATTTTTCCCTTTTTTTGATGATCCATCCCGACTTTTCCAAGAGCCAGTCGAATTGCCAATCTTCAAATTCGTGATAGTGCCGATCGCGTTCATCGGTTTTGCTTCGGTAGGCCGCTGCAAACCATAACTTTAAGGGTACGGAAGCCACCAGTTTTTTGGCTTTGATGTCCTGCAAAACATTAAAGGGGGAAACCAAGTGTTCAAATATTTCGAAAGCGGTGACCACATCATAAGCATCGGTTTGTACGGCTGAAGTATCTAGGTCTAAATCTTCCCCTTTGGTGTTAGTTACAGTAAATCCTTCTTTCCTTAAAATTTCAGAAAACGGATTGTCCACCCCTAAATCTAAAATTTTGTCTTCCGGTTTTAGGTGCTCTTTTACAAAACTTAAGGTGTGCTTATATCTTTTTTTAGGATAATTTTTATACATCGTTGGGGGCTACCAAAGCAGCAAATTAATTAGGGGATTCTATAAACAATGGCATTGATATTCATCCCTGCGCCTACACTCGCAAAAATAACGATATCCCCAGAATCGATGGTATGACCATCCAATTTCCCTTTGGAAACCACATCGAATAGTGTAGGTACGGTCGCTACACTCGAGTTTCCTAATTTGTCAATGGTCATAGGCATGACGTCTTTGGGAACTTCTTTTCCGAAAAGTTTGTAGAAACGCTGAATAATGGCTTCGTCCATTTTTTCATTGGCCTGATGAATAAATACTTTTTTTACCTCATCGATAGGAATCTGGGATTTTTCCAAACAAGCTTTCATGGCGTTGGGTACATGTGTGATGGCAAATTCATAAATCTTTCTACCATACATTTTAATGTATCTTCTGGCATCGTTTAATTCTTGATTATACGATTCCCCAAAATAAATAAAGTGGGCTTCATCATAAGCATACGTGGCGGTATGATGTGCTAAAATTCCGTTTTCTTTATTTTCTGAATTTTCCAAGATCACAGCACCGGCGCCATCACTGTAAATCATGGAATCCCGATCATGCATGTCTACAACTCTAGAAAGTGCTTCAGCTCCTATTACAAGGCATCTTTTAGCCATATTGGCTTTCATATATGCCTGTGCTTGAATCACTCCTTCTACCCAACCTGGGCATCCAAATAGGATGTCGTAGGCAACACATTCAGGATTTTTAATTTTTAAAATATGCTTTACTCGGGAAGCCAAACTAGGTACCGTGTCACTCTGTTGTGTTCCGTGCTTCACATCGCCGTAATTATGGGCAACGATGATATAATCTAATGTTTCCCGATCTATTTGGGCGCCTTCTATAGCTTCTTCGGCAGCTTTGGCGGCTATTTCGGAAGTTACTAAATGATCTTTTATGTACCTCCGCTCTGATATACCGGTAATGGCCTTAAACTTTTCAATAATGACCGTATTTTCATGACCGAGGGGAGTCCCATCCTCACTGTAAAAATGATGTTTTTCAAACCCCTCATTGGGGGCTACTTTACTAGGGATATAACTTCCGGTTCCTGTGATGATGGCGTTCATATATTAAAATTTTAATAAAGGTACGAAAACGAATGTCTATAAAAAATAGCGCCCTTCAATTTTGAAGGGCGCTACCGTATTATTTTAACTAATTATACTTCCATAAACTCCTCTATAGGAGTACAGGTACAGATAAGGTTTCGGTCTCCATAGGCGTCGTCTACCCTTCGTACGGTAGGCCAAAACTTATTTTCCGAAATATAACTCAACGGAAATGCCGCTTGCTGTCTGCTATAAGGAAAATCCCAAGTATCACTGGTGAGCATGGCTTGAGTATGCGGTGCATTTTTAAGCGGGTTGTTAGGATAGTCTTTGGATGCTTCATCAATTTCCTTTCGGATGGAAATCATGGCATCGCAAAAGCGGTCCAATTCTTCTTTACTTTCACTTTCGGTAGGTTCCACCATGATGGTTCCTGCTACCGGAAACGACACGGTAGGAGCGTGGAAACCATAATCCATTAATCGTTTGGCGATGTCGGTTACTTCGATACCGTATTCCTTGAAAGGTCGGCAGTCTAAAATCATTTCATGCGCAGCACGCCCTCTTTCCCCGGTGTATAAGGTTTCAAAGTATCCGTGAAGTCTTTCCTTGATGTAATTGGCGTTTAAAATAGCATATTGCGTAGACTTTTTTAAACCTGCTTCCCCTAGCATGCAGATGTATCCGTAAGAAATAAGACATGCTAAGGCGCTTCCCCAAGGGGCAGCTGAAATTGCCGTAATAGCACTATTTCCACCGGTTTTTACAATGGGGTTACTAGGTAGGAAAGGAACCAATTGCTCCGCTACACAAATGGGCCCCACTCCAGGTCCACCCCCTCCATGTGGGATGGCAAAGGTTTTGTGAAGGTTCAAATGGCATACGTCGGCACCAATAGCTCCAGGGTTGGTAAGCGCTACTTGGGCATTCATATTAGCACCATCCATATAAACTTGTCCGCCGTACTCATGGATAATTCCCGTAATCTCTTTAATGGCACTTTCATAAACCCCATGTGTAGAAGGGTAGGTGACCATAAGTGCAGCTAATTGGTCTTTGTATTTTTCCGCCTTTTCACGTAGATCCTCTACATCGATATTTCCTTCTTCTGTAGCCTTGGTGACAACCACTTCCATACCTGCCATGACGGCACTTGCGGGATTGGTTCCATGGGCAGAGGAAGGAATCAAGCAAATATTTCGGTGATGATCCCCTCTGGACTCGTGATAGGCACGAATCACCATTAATCCAGCATACTCCCCTTGGGCTCCCGAATTAGGCTGAAGGGAAGTTCCTGCAAATCCTGTAATTTCAGTAAGTTGGTTTTCTAGGTGCTTCAACATGATTTGATATCCCCTGGCTTGGTATAGTGGTGCAAAAGGGTGAATGTTTCCCCAATTGGGGTCGCTTAAAGGAAGCATTTCCGCAGCAGCATTCAGTTTCATGGTACAAGATCCAAGGGAAATCATCGAATGATTTAAAGCCAAATCCTTTCGCTCTAGTTTTTTAATGTAGCGCATCAATTCGGTTTCGCTATGATACAAGTTGAAAACCTCATGCTCTAGAAATTCCGTTTTCCGGGCAACTTCTTTTGGAATGGCGTTTCCTTCCTTTATTTCTGAAAGCACTAACGGTGCAACACCAGCACCTTCACTAAATACCGAAAGAATGTTATTTAAATCCTTAAGGTTGATGGTTTCATTTAAAGAGATGGAAACCGTTTCAGCATCCGGATAATAAAAATTAATATTTTTCTTTTCTGAAATGGTTTTGATTTCAGCAATATTCGCTTTCACGGCAACCGTATCAAAAAACATTTCATTTACTTGTTCATATCCTAACTTTTTCAGTCCATCTGATAAAGAAACGGCTGCATAGTGTACTTTCTGTGCAATATGTCGTAGTCCCTGTGGTCCGTGATATACCGCATACATTCCAGCCATCACGGCTAGAAGTACTTGTGCGGTACAAATATTGGAGGTAGCCTTGTCTCTCTTTATGTGTTGCTCTCGGGTTTGTAGGGCCATTCTAAGGGCGCGGTTTCCATCGGTGTCTTTTGTGACCCCGATAATTCTACCGGGAATGTGTCTTTTGTAGGCCTCTTTTGTAGCAAAATAGGCGGCATGAGGACCTCCGTACCCCAATGGGATTCCGAAGCGCTGTGTGGTTCCCACTACCACGTCTGCTCCAAAATTTCCTGGTGATTCCAGCATGACCAAGCTTAAAATGTCTGCGGCAAACGCTACTTTGATATTGGCTTCTTGCGCTTTTACCACAAAATCCTTGAAATTATGAACCGTACCGCTTTTTCCAGGGTATTGTAGTACCACCCCAAAATATTCTGAAGAGAAATCGAAAGTTTCGTGATTTCCTACAACGATTTCAATTCCCAAGGGGGTGGAACGGGTTTGTAGGAGGGCCAAATTTTGAGGTAGGATTTCTTCAGAAACAAAAAATTTATTAACGTTATTTTTCTTCTGATCCCTATCCCTCACGGCAAATAATAACGCCATGGCTTCTGCCACGGCAGTGGCCTCGTCCAGTAGCGATGCATTGGCCAGTTCCATTCCGGTAAGGTCTGAAACCATGGTTTGGAAATTCAAGAGGGCTTCCAGTCTTCCCTGGGCAATTTCAGCTTGATAGGGCGTATAAGCAGTGTACCATCCAGGATTTTCCAAAATATTACGCTGAATTACTGCAGGGGTATTGGCTTGGTGGTACCCCAAACCAATGTAGGTTTTAAAAATGAGATTCTTCTCTGCTAACTCATTGATATGTTCCAAATATTCCTGCTCGCTCAAAGCGGGTGCTAAAGATAGATCTTCCTTTAAACGAATGTCGTCTGGAATGGTCTCATGAACAAGTTGTTCCATACTCGCTACCCCAATAGTTTTAAGCATGTTGGGAAGGTCTTTTCTTCTAGGTCCAATGTGTCTTAATGCAAAAGAATCGGTATTCATTTAGTACGAATTAAAATTTGGGCAAAATTACAATTTTTAAATATCAAAAAAGCCATTTTAACACCTTCAAAACACCTAATTTTTCAACTAAAACAGTGACTTACTAACACTTTGGTTACTTTTGCTTTTATGAAGCATTTAAAAAGCCTTTTTGATTTCTATTTGGAGAGCAGCATTCATGTATCCCTCGGCGTTTGTGCTTTTACTTTTTGGAGTTTTTTAGAGTTCGAAATCCCAGTAGATTGGACATTATTGGGTTATGTTTTCTTTGGAACGATTACCGGGTATAATTTTGTAAAATATGCTCCTGTTGCCGGATTGCACCACCGAAGCTTGGCAAGAAATTTAAAAGCCATACAATTATTTTCTTTGGGTAGTTTTTTGGTGTTGCTTTATTTTGTTTTTCAGCAGTCCCAAAAAATTCTCTCTACTAGCTTTTTACTGGGTGTATTGACAATTTTATATAGCATCCCCTTTATGAAGTCAAAAAGCCTAAGAACGTTGCCAGGGGTAAAAATTTTTATAGTGGCTTTGGTTTGGGCAGGGGTAACGGTTTTGTTTCCTTGGTTTACGGGTGAAGAACAACTCGCAGGAGAAGTTTGGCTTCCTTTTGTTCAAAGAATTTTGTGGGTGGTGGTACTTACGCTTCCCTTCGAAATTAGGGACCTTGCTTACGACTTGCCGGCCTTGGGAACGATTCCCCAAAAATTGGGGGTAAGAAAGGCTAAGTTGTTGGGGGTTCTATTTCTTGTTGCCATATTACTGTTGGAGGGATTTAAAGATACTGTGAGTATGGCAGGGATCTTAGCTCTTTTTTTTGCAATGGCCCTTTCGGGAGCCTTCTTGCTAGCGGCGAAAAAAGATCAAATCATGTATTATGCTTCATTTTGGGTAGAGGCAACGCCTTTAATTTCTTTGGCAGTCTTTCTTATAATAAATGATTATTTATCCATTTCCTGATGTAACTTCTCTTTTAAGGCTTCTTTTTTGGTTTTAGGAAAGGTCTTAAGATGTGCTTCCTTGACAGTCTTGGTAAGTTTCTGGTTGTTTGCAGTGTATTCCCTACAGAATTTACAATATAAAAGATGGATATTAAGTTTTAATTTTTCCCAAAAAGATGCTTCACGATATTGCGATTTATCGCAGATGTGATTCGATTCGTTACAGGTTATTTTAAACTTTATCATTAAAACCAATTTTTATTAAGACATTCTGCAAGGGATTTTCGTGCCCTATAGATAATGACCCAAAGGTTAGACGCCGTGATATTAAATTCATTACAGATGGCTTCAGTATCCATGCCTTCGATTGTTTTCTTTTTGAATATGGCTGCTTGGGTTTCGTTAATGGAATCCAAGCATTGTAAAATAGCCAATCCTAATTCTTTATTTTCCATTTCGTCTTCAGCGGTGCGATCGGATAGATCTTCTACCCGTTCCTCTAACCAATCTCCTTCACTTTCATTATCATTATAGTGAATCCTTACTTCTGCCTTGCCTTTCTTGCTATTCCTTTTTCGATAATGATCAATAATTTTTCGCTTCAGAATAGCGATTAACCAGGTTCTTTCGGAAGCCTCTCCCTTAAAATTGTCTTTCGATTTCAAACCTGCTAAAAAAGTTTCAGAAATAAGATCCTGTGCTACCACAGGGTCGCTTACCTTTACAATGGTGTAATTGTATAGATAGTCGGCATAGCGATCTACCCAATTTTCAGGTTCTAATTGATGAGGCATATAGGTTCTTTAGCGATATTCAAAAATAAGTCATTAATTTATATTTGTTTAACTCATGTATCATAAAAGTAAGAAGCAGGAATTTATGTATTTTTGAAAAAAATATACTTATGAAGCTTTTAAAAGTCCTTATAGCAGTCCTTGTTGTTCACTATTCCTTACAAGCGCAGCAAGAAAGTAAATTTTATGCCACCATGTTTTTGGGCGATGCGAAGGCGCTTCAAAAGGATTTTCCTTCAGAAATTACCTTGCTGGATACCTTTGGAAATGAAGTAATTGTATACATGACCCCCAAAGCCAGTCATAAATTACATGATCGAATTTTGGTACATGGCCCTGGATATGTTTATAAGTCAAGCTATACGTCGGCATTGGAAAGTCTTTCCACTCCTAGAATGACACGTAAGGATCCCTTGGCATACACCATAACCGAAAATCAGGCAGTAAATGAGGTTTTGGAAGTGATAAACACACAGAATATTGAAGATCAAATATTGGAATTGCAAGCATACGGATCTAGACATCATACCTTGAATTCTGGTACCCAGGCTGCATTGGATTTAAAAACAAAGTGGGAAACGATAATTTCAGATTATGGCCGTGCCGATGCGAGTGTTCGTTTATATAACCACTCCAGTACGAATATGCCTTCAGTTATCCTAACAATTGAAGGGGCCGATTTGCCCGAGGAGTATGTTATTACAGGGGGGCATTTAGATTCAACGTCTTCTCCTATAGGCAACGCTCCTGGAGCCGATGATGATGCCTCCGGAATTGCTACTATTACCGAAGCGGTTCGATCACTTTTTGAAATGGGTTTTGTGCCTAAAAGAACCATAGAAATTATGGCGTATGCTGCTGAAGAAGTTGGGTTGGTAGGGTCTGATGAAATTGCGGAAGATTACAGCAACAATGGAATAAATGTGGTTTCTTACGTACAGTTTGATATGACAAATTACCAAGGTTCTGCGAATGATATTTACTTTATTACCGATCATACCGATAACGGGCTTACCAATTATCTCACCCAATTGTTGGATTTTTACAATGGGTCTGGGTCGCATGCCATTAGCTACGGGACGTCATTATGTAATTACGGGTGTTCGGATCACGCAAGCTGGGATGATAAAGGATATCCGGCGGCCTTTCCATTTGAGGCAAGTTTTGGACAGCATAACAATACTATACATACTCCTGCAGACATTTATAGTCTTTCAGGAAATGCTACCCATGCCACCAAGTTTGCCAAGCTTTGTGCTACATACCTTATTGAAGTTTCCAAAAGTGCAACAGTTTTACAAGTGCCATCATTTTCTAATGAAACTGTTCGTTTATACAGCCAAAAGGATCAATTGTTCTATCAAATTGAAGAAGGAATTGATTTTAGCCACTTGGCTATTTTTGATGTCCATGGTCGAAAAGTATGGGAGCAGCAAGCCGATTTTACCCTCAATGGTTTTGTCTCCATAACCGATATTGCTACCGGTGTTTATGTGGTTACTTTATCTTCGGAAACCTATGGAAAAGTGACCCGAAAGGTAACTTTTAATTAATTCTGAAGTAATCCTGCCCTACGTAATAAAGCCTCTGGATTGGGTTCTTTCCCACGGAATTTTTTATACAGCTCCATAGGATCTTGAGTGCCTCCTTGCGAAAGGACAAACTCCTTGAACTTATGAGCCACTTTTTTATTGAAAATCCCTTCCTGCTTGAAGTACTCGAAAGCATCGGCATCCAGTACTTCAGCCCATTTGTAACTGTAATAGCCCGCCGAATATCCTCCTTGAAAAATATGGGAAAAAGAGGTGCTCATGCAGGTTTCAGGAGTATCTGGAAATAGTTGGGTAGACTCAAAGGCTTTGTTTTCAAACGTTTTTACATCTTGAATACCGGAGGGATCTCCATCATGCCAAGCCATATCCAAGAGCCCAAAACTGAGTTGTCGCAAAGTTTGCATTCCTTCATGAAAACTCGCCGATTCCTTAATTTTTTCCACATATTCCATCGGAATCAATTCTCCAGTTTCATAGTGCTTTGCAAAAAGATTCAGGCTTTCCTTTTCATAACACCAGTTCTCTAACACTTGGCTGGGTAGCTCCACAAAATCCCAGTATACATTGGTTCCCGATAATCCGGCATAGGTGGTGTTGGCCAACATTCCATGAAGGGCATGCCCAAACTCATGGAATAGTGTAGTTACTTCGTTAAAGGTCAATAATGAAGGCTTGCTTTCCGTAGGTTTGGTAAAATTACAGACGATGGAAACATGCGGGCGATCATTCTTGCCCTCCTTTATTTGCTGAGGTTTGTAGCTGGTCATCCAAGCGCCGCCTCTTTTTCCGGGCCTTGGATGGAAGTCTGCATAGAAAAGTGCCACCAAAGCACCTTCCGTATCGCTCACCTCATAGGTCTTCACCTCTGGATGGTAGGTGTCTATGTTGGTTACTTCTTTGAAATGGAGTCCGTATAACTTTTCCGCAACCGTAAAGACACCATCAATTACTTGGTGTAACGGAAAGTAGGGTTTTAATTTTTCGTCATCTAGATTAAACCGCTCTTGCTTTAGTTTTTCGGCATAATAAGCACTGTCCCATTTTTGAAGTTGGTCAATTCCGTCCAGTTTTTTAGCATACTCCTGAAGCTCATCAAACTCTGATTTTGCGGCAGGTTTGGCCTTTTCCAGAAGTTCGTTCAGGAAATCGTTTACTTTTTTTGGGCTTTCGGCCATCCGTTCTTCCAATACAAAATGTGCATGCGAGCGGTAGCCCAAAAGCTGGGCTCTTTCCTGTCGAAGCGCTACTATTTTTAGAATAGTTGCTTCATTATTGTAGGCATTATCCTGAAAGGCCTTGGCGCCAAAAGCCAGGGAAAGTTCTTTGCGAAGCTCCCTGTTTTCAGCATATTTCATAAAAGGGATATAGCTCGGGTAGTGTAAAGTGATGATCCAACCTTCCTTGCCTTTCTCCTTAGCGGTCATGGCAGCAGCTTCTTTCGCTCCTTCGGGTAGTCCCGCAAGGTCGTTTTCATTGGTAAGATGCATTTCGTAAGCATTGGTCTCGGCCAATACATTTTCCCCAAATTTCAGCGTGAGTTTTGATAATTCGGAATCGATTTTACGCAGTTGTTGTTTTTTTTCCTCGGAAAGGTTGGCCCCATTCCTGGCAAAGCCCTTGTACTGCTTCTCCAATAGCATGTGCTGTTCCGCATTTAACGAGAGTTCGTCCTTTTGTTGAAACACCAACTTTACCCGTTCAAAAAGGGCTTCATTTAGGAGTAAATCATTTTTAAATTCTGAAAGAAGCGGCGAAACTTCTTGGGCAATTTTCTGAATTTCCTCGTTGGTTTCGGCACTGTTTAAATTGAAGAATATACTGGTAACACGATCCAATTGTTCCCCAGTGGCTTCGAGCGCTTCAGTGGTATTTTGAAACGTTGGAGCGGCTTCATTTTGGGCAATGGCTTCAATGTCCTTTTTGGTTTCAGAAATAAGCTGCTGAATCGCAGGTAAAAAATGCGCTGTTTTTATTTTTGAAAAAGGAGCGGTATTAAAAGGTTCTAATAAGGGGTTGGTCATTACTGGTTCAAATTTTTAGCGCCTTCTTCTACTTTCTTTTTAAGGCCTTCTTTGTAATCGATAATTGCATTTCTAATAGTTTCGTTGCTAGCACCCATGATTTGGGCAGCGAGAATGCCCGCGTTTTTGGCGCCATTGAGCGCCACGGTGGCTACAGGTACGCCACCGGGCATCTGTAAGATGCTCAAAACGCTGTCCCAACCATCGATGGAGTTGCTGGATTTTACCGGAACACCAATCACGGGCAAGGGGGATAGGGAGGCAACCATGCCTGGTAAATGTGCAGCACCGCCAGCGCCTGCAATGATGACCGAAATACCTCGGTTATGGGCATTTTTCCCATAGTCGAAAAGTTTGTCGGGCGTACGGTGTGCCGAAACAATATCCACTTCGGTAGTAATTCCCAATTCCTTTAAAATATCGATGGCGTCCTGCATTACTGGCAGGTCGCTGGTACTTCCCATAATAACTCCAACTTTGCTCATAACTTATTTGCTTATTACTTGAATGGTGTTTTTAACTTTTTCGGCAATCTTTCGTGCCTCCGCTATATCTTTATTGACGATGGTCACATGGCCCATTTTTCGAAAGGGTCGCGTTTGTTTTTTTCCATAAATGTGAGGGGTTACTCCCTCCATTTCCAGAATGGTACCAATATTTTGGTATACTACTTCCCCAGTATGTCCTTCGGCCCCTACCAAGTTCACCATGATGCCGCCTACTTTGCTGTCAGTTTTACCTAGTGGAAGGTCTAAAATAGCTCTTAGATGTTGTTCAAACTGATTGGTATAACTGGCTTCAATGCTATAATGACCACTGTTGTGAGGTCTGGGAGCCACTTCGTTCACTAAAATTTCATCGGCTTCGGTCTGAAACATTTCCACGGCAAGGAGTCCTACATGCTCAAAGGCATTGGATACTGCTTCTGCTACTTTTCGGGCTTTCTGGGCGACATTTTCATCTATTCGGGCAGGGCAGATAACATATTCCACTTGGTTCGCTTCAGGGTGAAACTCCATTTCCACAACGGGATAGGTAGTAACTTTTCCAGAAGGGTTCCGGGCAACAATCACGGCCAATTCATTTTTAAAAGGGATCAATTTTTCGGCAATACAGGAGCCTTCCGCTAGCGGGATTAAGTCTTCTGCATCCCGAATAATGGAAACCCCTTTTCCGTCGTAACCTCCGGTACAGCTTTTCCAAACAAAGGGAAAATGCAGTTCTTTTCGGGTCACGGCTTCCGTGAGTTGAAATTTATCCTCAAACATCCGAAAGGGAGAAGTAGGAATTTGGTGTTTTTTATAAAAGGCTTTCTGAACGCCTTTATCTTGAATATTCCTTAGGGTTTTGGCAGACGGATACACTTTTTTGCCTTCAGCTTCCAAAGCTTCCAAGGCATCTACATTTACCCCTTCTATTTCGAAGGTGAGCACATCTACTTCTTTTCCGAAGTTGTATACCGTATTGTAGTCCATTAAATCCCCTTGTTGGAAGACATCACAGGCAATTTTGCAGGGTGCTTCAGCGCTAGGGTCCAAGACGTAGGTTTTGATATCAAATTTACGGGTTTCGTAGAGCAGCATTTTTCCTAATTGGCCGCCGCCTAAAATCCCAAGGGTGAAACTGGAGGAAAAATAATTTACCATAGCACAAAGGTACAATCTTCTTTTAAATGGGTATCTTTGCACCTTTCAATTATGTGGAATTTTTTTAAAATAGTATTCAGTAAGAAACATAAAACCATGAAGAATATTGTATTGTTTGGCCCTCCCGGGGCAGGAAAAGGAACTCAAGCCGAAGTTTTAAAGGAAAAATACCAATTGGTGCATATTTCTACCGGAGATGTCTTCCGTTATAATATCAAAAATGAAACGGAACTGGGAACCTTGGCCAAATCGTACATGGATAAAGGTCATCTAGTGCCCGATGAGGTCACGATCAATATGTTGGAAGCCGAAGTGGAGAAAAATCCGAAGGCCAACGGATTTATTTTTGATGGTTTCCCCAGGACGGAAGCTCAAGCTGAAGCACTCTCTGAATTGATGGACCGAAAGGACAGTCAGATCAATGCCATGGTGGCTTTGGAAGTAGACGATGAGGTTTTGGTAAAACGTTTGCTTGAAAGAGGAAAAGTGAGTGGCCGTGCCGATGATGCCAATGAGGAAGTAATTCGCGAAAGAATTGCAGAATACTACAGAAAAACCGATATCTTAAAAGATTATTACCAAAAACAGGATAAGTACTACGGCGTGGACGGCGTAGGAAGTATCGAGGAAATCACGCAGCGTTTAAGCGATGTGATCGATAAATTATAATACATGACTGAAGGAAATTTTGTTGACTATGTAAAAATCCATGTGTCTTCTGGAAAAGGAGGGCAGGGAAGCGCGCACCTACGAAGGGAAAAATTTGTGCCCAAAGGGGGGCCAGATGGCGGTGATGGAGGTCGCGGAGGTCATATCATTATCAAAGCCAACAAAAACCTATGGACTTTATACCATTTAAAATTTAAACGGCACTTTAGGGCCGAGCAGGGCATGGCGGGCGGTAAGCAGACCAGCACGGGTGCCGACGGTCCCGACATTTACATTGAGGTTCCTTTGGGTACGGTGATTAAAAATACCGATACCGGGGAGACCTTAAAGGAAATAACAGAAGAGGAGCAAGAGTACATCGTGGTGCGTGGTGGTAAAGGAGGACTAGGGAATGCTCATTTCAAGAGCTCTACCAATCAAACGCCCCGATATGCCCAGCCTGGATTGCCCGGTGAAGAAATGAATATTACCCTTGAGCTAAAAGTACTGGCCGATGTAGGTTTGGTAGGATTTCCGAATGCGGGAAAATCGACCTTGCTTTCTGTGGTAACGGCAGCCAAACCCAAGATTGCCAATTACGAGTTTACGACCTTAAAGCCTAACTTGGGAATTGTGACCCAACGGGATTTCCAAACTTTTGTGATGGCCGATATCCCCGGAATTATTGAAGGTGCTGCGGAAGGAAAAGGGTTGGGGCACTATTTTCTACGTCACATTGAAAGAAACTCTACGTTATTATTTCTAATTCCGGCCGATGCAGACGATATTCGGAAGCAGTACGACATTTTGCTGGATGAACTAAAACGGTACAACCCTGAATTATTGGATAAGGAGCGCCTTATTGCCATCTCCAAAAGCGATATGCTGGACGAAGAATTAAAGTCCGAAATGAAAGCCCAATTGGATAAAGATTTCAAGGGCATGGACTATCTCTTTATTTCTTCGGTGGCGCAACAAGGTTTAACCGAATTAAAGGATAAGCTTTGGCAGATGTTGAATAAAAAGGCGGACGCCTAAAAGTGTTTGTTAAAGAATAATCAAAACCCAAACCAGCTTACCAAATTTTCAGTATATTCCATAAAATTGCTGAAATGAAATACCTGTTATTTTTATTACTACCAGTTCTCGTGTCTTGTGGTGCTGCCGTTGCGGTTGACTATGAGCCTACGACCGATTTTTCGGGATATACTTCCTATAATTACTACCCAACTATTGAATCGGGCTTAAACGATTTAGACAATAAACGCATTATGGCGGCAATCGATAGTGTGATGACCACCAAAGGCTTTGAAAAAACCGATACCCCACAAATTTGGGTTAATTTCTATGCCAGTGAACAGGTTTCCAATTCCAGAAGTACCATAGGCATTGGTATTGGCGGTGGGGGCGGTAATGTTGGTGTTGGGGTAAATGGAGGGATTCCAATTGGCGGAAGGCAAATAGACCAGCAATTTACCATCGATTTTGTGGATAAATTGATTGACCTTTTGGTGTGGCAAGGTGTTTATGAAACCAGTTATAAGGAAAAAGCCACTCCGTTGCAAAAAGAAGCGCACTATTATTCAGTGGTTCAGAAAATCCTGAAAAAATACCCGCCGAAGGAAAAATAATTTCAATTTTAAAAAGTTCCTATTTTTGAAATCTAATATCAAATTATGAAAAAATGGCTTTTTTTATTCTTGTTGCCTACACTGATGATGGGTCAAACAACCTTTCAGCAAGCAGAAGCCTATTTTAAAATAGAACAATTCAGTAAAGCGAAGCCCTTATTTCTTCAGTATTTAAAAGACCATCCCAATCATGAAAAAACAAGGGAATATTTAGGGGATATCGCGGGTCATGCTAAGGATTGGGACGAAGCCATGGAATATTATGAAACCTTGGTGGAAGCCAACGATACCAGTGCCAATTACCACTTTAAATATGGTGGTGCGATGGGTATGAAAGCCCTTTCCGTAAGTAAAATAAGGGCGTTGGGATACATTGGGGATATCAAGGACCATTTTGAGCGCGCTGCAAGCCTAGACCCCAATCATATTGAAGTACGTTGGGCGCTGGTAGAATATTATATTCAGTTGCCAGGAATTGTAGGTGGAAGTGAAAAGAAGGCAATCGCATATGCCAATGAGCTTGGGGAGATTTCCCCCGTAGATGGGTACTTGGCTAATGGATACATCGCCGAATATTCCAATAGACCAGAAGATGCCGAGAAATTTTATAAAAAGGCCATAGAAGTGGGAGGTTCGGAACATACCTATGAAAAGCTGACCAGCCTTTACGAAAAGAACAACCGCCCAAAAGAGGCCATTGAAAATGCTTCCAAATCGCTGAAAGTGCATCAGCGTAACCAACTCAACTATCAAATCGGGAAAATTTCAGCACAATACAATTTAGATTCCGAATATGGGATAAAATGTCTTAAGGCTTATATTGAAAATCATTCGGCCAAAGATGGCGTTCCGAAGGATTGGGCCTACTACCGATTGGCTCAGATCTATAAAAACAAAGGGGAGAAGCAAACGGCCCTTCAATGGATTGATAAGGCACTTACGTCCCGCCCCAATTTTGAAGAAGCCCAAAAAGAACGAAAATTGATAGAAGCTTTGTAAGCTACTTCCTATCTTTATAGCAAGATTTCAGAAACTATGCGAGTACATTTTATTGCCATTGGTGGTAGTGCCATGCACAATTTGGCATTAGCCCTTCACCATAAAGGATATCAAGTTACAGGAAGTGACGACGAGATTTTCGAACCTTCTAAAAGCCGCTTGCAAAAGCAAGGTTTGTTGCCTTCAGAATACGGTTGGTTTCCAGAAAAAATTACTACCGAAATAGATGCCGTGATATTGGGAATGCATGCCAAAGCCGATAATCCCGAATTACTGAAGGCAAAAGAGCTCGACTTAAAAATATACTCCTATCCTGAATTTTTGTACGAACAGTCCAAAGATAAAACTCGAGTGGTCATTGGGGGTTCCCACGGAAAAACCACCATCACCTCAATGATTTTGCATGTGATGCATTATCACAACAAAGAAGTGGATTATATGGTCGGGGCGCAACTGGAAGGTTTCGATACCATGGTGCATCTAACGGAAGAAAATGACTTTATGGTTTTGGAAGGGGACGAGTACCTTTCTTCAGCAATAGACCGCCGCCCTAAGTTTCATTTGTACAAACCCAATATTGCTTTGCTAAGTGGGATTGCTTGGGACCATATCAACGTTTTCCCAACCTTCGAGAATTATGTGGAACAATTCTCCATTTTTTTAAATGAAATTACCGAAGGGGGCGCCATTATTTATAACGAAGAAGATTCCGAAGTAAAAAAAGTAGTGGAAGCGTCTACCCATACTATTAAAAAGTACCCTTATCGCACTCCAGAGCATGAAGTAGTTGATGGGGAGACCTTGTTAGATACGCCTGAAGGGCCTATGCCTATTGAGATCTTCGGGAAGCATAATTTAAATAATTTGGAAGGTGCCCGATGGATTTGCCAATTAATGGGGGTAGATGCAGAAGACTTTTATGAAGCGATCGCCACCTTTAAAGGTGCCAGTAAGCGTTTGGAGAAAATTGCTGAAAGTGACGATTCTGTGGCTTACAAAGATTATGCGCATTCACCCAGTAAAGTAAAAGCAACTACCGAAGCACTTAAGAATCAGTATCCAGATCGACGTTTACTTGCTTGCCTCGAACTTCATACCTATAGCAGTTTAAACCCAGAGTTTTTAAGTGAATATCAAGGGGCTTTGGATGCCGCCGATGTGGCCGTGGTTTTTTACAGTCCGCATGCGGTAATGATCAAAGGGTTGGAAGAAATTAAACACGAGCAGATTGTAGCGGCTTTCCAGCGACAGGATTTGATGGTGTTTACAAATCCGGCCGACTTTAAAACCTTTTTGTTTACAGAAGATTTGCACAACAGTTCCTTGCTGTTGATGAGCAGCGGGAATTATGGCGGACTCGATTTTGATGAAGTAAAAAAACTATTATAGATTTTTATATATACGCTCTATAAAAGCATTGTCTTCTTCCCGGGAATTTTTAATCAATTCGTTTTTGGCCAAATGATAGTCGGTAGGGTTTTTATCCTGAGAGAGTTTAAACTTCCCTTCCCAATGGACAGGTTCAATCTCAAAAGCTTGAATATAATCAATAAGGCGATCCATGCGCGGGTCGTCTTTTTTCAATACAAATTTTTGGTCCTTTCCCTCCAAAAATTGAGTCATATCTACAAGGGTTTGTTTGGCAGCTTCAGGATCATGAATTAGGGAAATTTTTCCAGTGATATGTACCCTAATGTAATTCCAAGTGGGGAGTTGTGAGGTGCTATAAATTGCAGGGGAGATATAAGTATCTGGTCCGTTAAAAATGAGCGTCACTTCATTCCCGTTTATAAGCGTTTCCAATTGTGGGTTGCTTTTATCGATATGGGCGACCAGTTTTCCAGTCTCTTCATTGTAGATTACAGGAAGGTGTGTGGCATAAGGAACACTTTGTTTTGCTGAAAGTATTGTTCCCAAAGGATACTGTTTTATCACAGCAATCATTTTCTGAATATCACTACTTTGATGGTGGGGAGGTGGGTACATCATTACACTCCAAACTGTCGAAGATGATGGTCTAGATGCTTAAATTGCATTTGTCCGTACTGTTGTTTGGTAAACTTGCCAAACCCAGGATGTTCGGGCCATTCTTCACGGTCTATTTGTGAGTGAAATTCATCCAACAAGGTTTCAAGATTTTTCTTTTCTTTAATAAAATCCCTAGGTTTCGTTTCTTTTAAAAATTTAGCCGTAGGTAGGTTTTTGCGCCAAGGCTTATCGTTATAAAGTGCTTTTTTGAAGAAAATTTTAGCCAATAGATTGGGCTTCATTCCGTAGTCGTTTTTACCCAGCATAATGTTGAAAGGACCTTGACAGTGGTGCAACATTTGTCCTACAGACATTTTGCCCCATTGGCCTTGCGAGTTCTCCTCAAGTTGGTTCAACCTATTTCGGATTTCCTGATAGGTTTCTTCGTGAAATAGTGACTTCATTTTATAAATTGTAAGTATGGTTTTTCGTTCTTTAAAGATAGCTTAATTATTTTTATGAAAAATAGTTTTTGTATGAACCCTTTAGGCACTTCATTTTCTATAAAATTATGGAACGAGGACGACCGTCCACGTGAAAAATTACGCGCTAAAGGGCGCATCGCTTTAAGTGATGCCGAATTGATTGCTATTTTAATTGGCTCGGGAAACCGTAACGAAAGTGCCGTGGGTTTGAGTCAGCGTATCTTGGCTTCCGCTGGAAATAATTTAAACGAATTGGGGCGATTAAGTATTGAAGATTTAATGCAATTCAAAGGAATTGGAGAGGCAAAGGCTATCAGTATTACTGCAGCCTTGGAGTTGGGCCGGAGGAGGCGCTCTGAAGAAGCCCTTCAGAAGCAAAAAATCACTTCCAGTATTTCTGTGTTTGAAATCATGCAGCCCATTATAGGGGAGCTTCCCCATGAAGAGTTTTGGATTTTATATGTAAACAATTCCAATAAAGTACTCCAAACTGCTCAACTTAGTAAGGGAGGTATTACGGGTACGGTGGTAGATATTCGTTTGGCTTTCAAAAGTGCCCTGCAATTAGGGGCGGTAGCGGTAATTTTAGCGCATAATCATCCTTCAGGAACCTTAAAGCCCAGTCAGGCAGATATTCAGCTCACCAAAAAAATGAAAATGGCCGGAGAGAGTTTGGACATAAAAGTATTGGACCATCTTATTGTGACCGAAAAAGCGTATTTTAGCTTTGCCGACGAACAAATGTTATAGCTTTTATGCTGCTTATTTATACCCAAAAGCTTACTCCTAGAGTAGATTATGTTTTCAAACATATTTGTACAAGAATTTTGGGACTTAAAATTGAATTTACTTCTGCTATTGAAGAATTTATTTCTTACCCTGGGGTAAAATTATCCTATGGGAAGCAGCCCTTGGGTAATGAATTGTTTTTTTATTCTCAGGGATTATTGCAAACCCAAGGGTTTGAAGATGTCTCCATTAGCGTTAAACCTTGGGAAGAAACCGTTGGCTTTTTTTCGGCTTCCGAAAAAAGTGCATTACCCTTCGATATTTTTGCTGCTTCCTTCTACTTGTTGAGTCGCTATGAAGAGTTTCAACCCCATGTAAAAGATGCCTTGGGAAGGTTCCCCGCTCAAGAAAGCCTGGCTTACAAAGAAGGGTTTTTGGAGCAGCCGGTTATCGACCTTTGGGCCTTTAAATTTAAAGCCGTGCTGTCTGAAAATTTTTCAGAAATGGAATTTCCTAAAAGGAGTTTTCAAATTCATAATATCGTAGAAGCCAAAAGGCCTTATGAGTTTTTGCAACGGGGTTTTTTACGTAGCTTCTTGGGTTTTGGAGGAGACTTTTGGAAGCTGAGGTTACGCAGGGTATTTCTTAGAACCCGTGTATTGCTCCATCTTCGGAAGGATCCGTATGATACCTTCAATTGGATACTGAATAATGATAAAAACAGTCGTGCCAAGCTTACGGTGTTTTTTTTATTGGGAGAGGGGTATACATTTCGGGAAGATTTTAACACCAAGAAGGAAAAATTCAAAAACTTAATTAAATATGTGGGGGATTATAGCGAGATAGGGTTGGCTTTTTCGTATCATGCTTTACACGATTATGAAAAGTTGAAACTTCAGAAAAAACAATTAGAGGAAATTACCCATCGGCCTTTGCAAAGTTCTTTCAACGATAAACAATTAATTAATTTACCCACCATTTACAGGGATCTTGTGGAGTTGGAGATAGAAAGGGATTTTACCATGTTTTATTATAACGAAATTGGGTTTAGGGCTGGAACTTGTACGCCTTTCCTGTTCTATGACCTAGATTATGAGGTGAAAACCCCTTTAACAATTCATCCTGTGGTAGGGAAGTCTTTGGCCCTTACCCTAGGGAATGAAAATGATTTGGAAGGACGAATTATGAAAGTCTTTCATTGGGTTGAAAAGGTACAGGGTACTTTTTCTTTTTTCTTTTCCAACCGTGATTTTTCCCAATCCAAGGAAAATAAGACTTGGCGTTATTTATTTTCTGAAAAGTTGAATCCGCATGCGTAATTTGGTTGAGCATATATTTTTTGATCTAGATCATACCCTATGGGATTTTGATAAAAATTCCCGTTTGGCCTTTCAGCGAATGTTTCAGTACCATGGTATTACAGTTAACCTGGAAGATTTTCTTACCATCTATGAACCCATCAATTTTCAGTATTGGAAGTTGTATCGAGAAGAAAAAGTGACCAAGCAGCAGTTGCGTAGGGGAAGGTTTGCAGAGGCTTTTCGTCCTTTTGGGATTCATTATAATGAGACCGATCTGGATGACTTGGCAAATTCCTATATTGTAGAACTACCCAAAGACAATCATCTTTTTAAGGGGGTCATGGAAATTTTGGAATACCTATCCCCAAATTATTATTTACATATTATTACCAACGGGTTTCAGGAAGTACAGCATCTAAAACTTCAAAATAGTGGTATTTCTGCCTATTTTAACACGGTAACTACTTCAGAGGAGGTAGGGTTAAAGAAGCCCCATCCTGTTATATTTAAAAAGGCCCTGGAAAAAGCCAAAGCTGCTCCAGCCAAAAGTTTGATGGTGGGCGATACCTTTGAAGCCGATATTTTAGGAGCCGAAGCTGTGGGGATGCATACTCTTTTCTTTAATTATAGGAAAGATAAGATCCCAGAGCATTACGTAAAAATTGATGACATTTCCGAAATTAAAAAACATCTGTAGTCATACAATTTGCGTAACTAATTACGTTACATAATAAAAGCCCTATGAAAAAGAACCTGCTTGTACCCATTTTGGGGGTGCTACTATGTTTATGGATGGCTTCCTGTGTCAAGGATACCGATTTCGATCAAGCTGAAAATATTACCCTAACTCCTGTGGTAGAGTTAGATTTAATTTATTTCGATCTAGAAGCTGCCGATTTTTATAATGATGAAACCAATACCCCGAGACTCACAGTTTCCGATACTACTGAAATACGTTTTTTGGATGACACTGAAATTCAGGAGAGCCTTAAAAAAGCCGAATTTCTTTTTGTTTTCACCAATAGCATCCCCAGATCTTTTCAAGCCGATTTCCAATTTCTTGACGTAGCTAATGAAACCACCTATGCTACTTCCACTACTGTCGCTGAAGGATCTCCAGAGAACGCTGTGTTATCTGAATTTACAGAGACCGTTGAAGGCAATGATATTTTGGCATTGACCCAGGCCGACAAAGTAGTAGTTTCTTTGACCCTTCCTTCATCTGATGCAAATCTTGAAGGCTCCCTAAATCTTAAGTCCAAAACCACCTATTACCTCGAAATTAAGGAACGAAACTAATACCATGAGATTTTTATTTTGCTTATGTGTAGCCTTCGGGCTTAAGGTGGGTTTTGCCCAAAACAAACAAGTTTTATACGGGCTTGAGGAGGTTCCCCAATCCCTATTATTGAACCCTGGAGTAAAAGTACCCCAGAAAATGCACTTTGGAATCCCTTTCCTTTCCCACATACACCTAAATGCTGGAGCAAGTGGAATAAGTACTTATGATATTTTTGGGAATACTGGAGAAGATATAAATGATAAGATAGAAAGAAAAATTTTTGAAATGAAGCCCACCGATTTCTTTACCGCTACCCAGCAATGGGAGCTCCTAAATTTTGGATGGCGCTCAAAGAGGGATGTTTATTTTTCAGGAGGAGTGTATCAAGAGTTTGATTTTATTAGTTATTTTCCGAAGGACTTAGCGATATTGGCGTGGGAGGGAAATGCCAACTATTTGGGGTATGAATTTGATTTAGGGGAACTGAGTACCAGAGGGGATTTGCTAACGGTGTATCATTTTGGAGCTAATAAACAGCTCACCAATAAACTTACTCTAGGTATAAGGGCCAAAGTATATTCCAGTATATTAAGTGTGAGTAGTACCCACAACCAAGGAACTTTTGTGACCACGGAAGGAGGAGACAATGGTAATAATATTTATCAGCATACCATACGAAATGCGGATGTTATGGTACAGACTTCAGGGATTGTTTCTTTAGAAGATAACTTTTCGGCTGGTGAGCTTATTGGGAGAAGTATGCTAGGTGGAAATCTTGGAATAGGATTGGATATAGGAGCTACCTACGATATCAATTCCCGTTGGACCGCCACGGCAAGTGTTCTGGATGTTGGGACTATTTTTCATGCCAACTCGGTTGAGTCTTACCATGCATATGGGGACTACACATTAGAAGGAATAGAGCTTATTTTTCCTCCGTTAAATGAAGGACAGGGAACACTTCCCTATTATGATAATTTGGAAGAAGAACTAGAACAGGAAATTCCCATAGACACTTTAAATTCTTCATACTCCGAAATGCGTCCCGTAAAGATGAACGCCTCATTACAGTATCGCTTTGGAAAGCGAAGTGGGGGAGGGCAGGAATGTGATTGTAGAAATAAAGGAGGTGCTGTAGAAAGGGAGCAGGTAGTTGGGCTTCAGTATTTTAGTGTTTTCAGGCCCAAAGGACCACAAATGGCTGGAACCTTATTTTATCAAAGGAGATTATTTAGGTTTTTGTCGGCAAAAGCTACTTATACCATAGATTCTTATTCAAGTTCTAATATAGGTTTAGGGGTTGTAGGGGATTTAGGGAAGTTTAATTTTTACGTGGCAGCAGATAATATCCAACGGTATGGAAATTTGGCAAAGGCAAAAAGTGTATCTTTACAGCTAGGATTTAACATCAAATTCCATGAAAATTAAATTATTGCTCTTATTTCTTCTTGTAAGTGTCTTTTATCATGTAAAAGCACAAGAAAATTTATCAAATTACTCCTACATCGTGGTTCCCACGAAATTTGATTTTCTAGACGAGCCCGACAAGTATCAACTAAATTCAATTGCGAAATTTTTGTTCAATAAGCATGGGTTTAATGCTTTTTTTGAAGAGGAATTACCCGATGTAAGAAGATGCGACGGTCTTTATGCAGAAGTGATTGGGGTCCCTAATTTTATATGGACAAAGGTCACGGTAGTGATTAAAGATTGTTATGGTACAGAGTTGTTTAGAACCATGGAAGGAAGAAGTAAGTTGAAGGCATTTAAAGATACCTATAATGAAGCCATGCGCATGGCTTTTGAGAGCTTTGCAGGTTTAGGTGTTAAACAACCAGCTGTAGGTAGTGAAGTTGTAAAAAATACAGAAATAAAGGAAAAAGAGGGAAGCCCTTCAAATTCTTTAAATTTTCCAAAGGCTAAGTACTCAAATTATTCAAAAGATGGAACGTCTTATCTGCTTCAGAAAACCAACGAAGGATATAGCTTATACCAAGAAACTTTAAAGGCACAAGATGGATTACAATATGAAGGAAAGCTTTTTGTGGTAGAAGGCGTCCTTTTTTTTGAAGATGTTTCTGAAGAACGATTTATAGCAAGTTTTGATGCCGATGGCAGTCTTAAAATTGTAAACGATAAAGGGGCACCTACTGTATACCAAAGAAATAACTAGAAATTGTACTTGTCCTTCCAAAGTTGCTTTAGGTGATTTTTCAATGAATTTTCTTTGACATTAGCCCCCGGCTTATAAAATGTAGTCCCCGAAATTTCTTTAGGTAAAAACTCATGTGGGACAAAATTCCCTTTAAAATCGTGCGCATATTGATAGGCTGCACCATACCCTAACTCTTTCATAAGCTTTGTAGGGGCATTTCTAATGGATAATGGGACAGATAGATCGCCGGTCTTCCTAACAGTTTGCTGTGCTTCTTTAATAGCCTTATAAGTAGCATTACTTTTAGGAGAGCTAGCTAGATATACCGTACACTCGCTTAAAATGATACTAGCTTCTGGGTATCCAATGGTATTTACTGCCTGAAAGGTAGCATTGGCAAATACTAGTGCTGTGGGATTTGCCAGACCGATGTCTTCAGAAGCCGCTATGATTAACCTTCGGGCAATAAATTTTAAATCTTCCCCTCCTTCAATCATTCGTGCCAACCAATATACAGCGGCATTTGGGTCGCTTCCTCTAATAGACTTAATAAATGCTGAAATAATATCATAATGCTGTTCACCGGTTTTATCATATAAGACCGTATTTTTTTGGGCTTTTTGCATCACCATTTCATTGGTCACTTTCACGGATTCACTGGTTTCAGAAAGTACGACCAATTCGAGGGTGTTCAATAGTTTTCTGGCATCCCCTCCCGAAAGTCTTATCAAGGCTTCCGTCTCTTGAAGGGTAATTTTTTTTTGGGAAAGGAGTTCATCTTTTTGAATGGCTCTTTTCAAAAGATTTTCCAAATCTTCTTTGCTGAAAGGCTTTAAAACAAATACTTGACATCTTGACAATAATGCAGGGATAACTTCAAAGCTTGGGTTTTCTGTGGTAGCCCCAATGAGTGTAATCCAGCCTTTTTCTACAGCGCCTAAAAGTGAGTCTTGTTGGGATTTACTAAAGCGGTGAATCTCATCGATAAAAAGTATAGGGCTTTTCGAAGAAAATAACGTGTCGTTTTGTTTTGCTTTCTGAATCACTTCCCTCACAGCGGCTACGCCACTATCAATGGCACTTAAAGTGTAAAAAGGCCGTTGCGATTCTTTTGCTAAAATATTTGCTAAGGTTGTTTTTCCAGTTCCTGGTGGGCCCCAGAATATCATAGAAGAAATCATTCCAGACGATAACTGTGCGGCAATAGCTCCTTTATCACCTACCAAGTGTTGCTGGCTAAGGTATTCTTCTAATGAATTTGGACGGATTCTTTCCGCTAACGGTTGACTCATGCCATAAAATTACAATTTTAATAGTGCGTTTTGCTGTCAAAATAGCATATTTTTAAAAAGAGGATTACTTTTTGAACAAATGAAACCTATGCATTCTAAAACTTCTTTTCAATTTTCCTACGACGTAATTTTCTTCCCCATTTTGTTGGTAATTTCCATTTGGGTAGTTTTCTGGATGGAAACCCGTTTGGGAGTAAGATTGACGAAGTGGGGAATCTATCCCTTAGAGGTTTCAGGCTTAAAAGGAATTTTAGTGGGGCCATTTGTCCACGGAAGCTTAAAGCACCTATTCAATAACTCTATTCCATTACTTGTATTGACAGCAGCCCTTTTTTATTTTTATCGTAATATTCGGTGGCAAGTATTCTTATATGGCTGGATATTAACAGGACTGCTCACTTGGTTCATAGCAAGACCTGCTTGGCATATTGGTGCAAGTGGAATTGTTTATTTGTTGGCTTCATTTCTATTTTTTAAAGGAGTATTTTCAAAACAGTTTCAGTTGGTAGCTTTATCTTTAATCGTTGTTTTTCTATACGGAAGTTTGCTATGGTATTTGTTTCCAATAGATCCAAAAATTTCCTGGGAAGGGCATGCTTCCGGATTTGCTGTAGGATTCTTTTTTTCTTTAATTTTTAGAAAGAATCCTATTGAACAAACAAAATTTGAATGGGAAAAGGATACTTATAAGGAAGCCGATGATCCCTTCTTACAGCATTTTGATGAAGATGGAAATTTTATCGAGTCCCTTCCAGAAGAGCCTAGTGATGAAAAAATACCTCAGGATTCAATAAAAATTCACTATCACTTTAGAACTACTGAAGAGGAATGATTATGCCAAATTCCTTTGTCTTACAATTTCGTATAAGAAAGCTCCACAAGCTACAGAAACATTTAAAGAATTTATCTCGCCAAGTAGGGGTAGCGCTGCTTGTTCATCTAATAAGGGAAGAACAGACTTGGTAATACCTTTCCCTTCAGAACCCATGATTATAGCTAACGATTCATCTAGTTTAATATCATAGATATTTTTAGAAGATTTTTCGGTAGCTCCTACTGTCTTAATACCCGAAGCTTTAAGGTAATAGATAGCATCTTTTATGTGATCTACTTTACAAATAGGAATATTGAAAATAGCCCCAGCCGAGGTTTTTACAGCATCACCAGTAATTGGGGCACTTCCCGTTTTTGGAATGATGATGGCATCGACACCTGTGCATTCTGCTGTCCTTACAATAGCTCCAAAATTCCTTACATCACTTATTTGATCGAGAATAATAAAAAGCGCTGCACTTTTATTGTTTAGTGTTTTCTCTACAACCTCTTCAAGGGGAGTCAAAGTAATGGGAGAGATGATTGCTGCTACACCTTGATGATTCGATTTTGTAAGTTGATCCAATTTTTGAGAAGGGACATAATTTATTTGAAGACCTTTTTTACTGGCATCATCTATAATTTGATCCAATTTTGAACTAGATGTATCTTTTTGGATATAAATTTTATCTAGATGTACTTCAGAACTTAAAGCCTCGATAATAGGATAAATTCCAAAAATTAAGTCGGTTTTTTTCATAAGATAAAAATAAAAAAACCATCCAGATGTCTGGATGGTTTTTAGTAAAATTATGGATTAACTATTAGTTAGGATCTGAGAATTCAACTTCATAGTTAAGAGCTTGTAACAGACCAGCTGCATTTAAAAGTACGGTGTTTGTGTTTCCACCGTTCCATGTTCCTCCAGTTGGGTCTGGTTCGTCATCTGCAGTAGGACATTCACAAGCAGGTGCTATATAGCTGTACACAGTACCGTCTTCAATTGTTACGGTAGCAAAAAACTCGAAGCTATCTCCTGATTCAAATGCTGAAGCATCAGCAAGCCCAAAGAAAGAGGCCATATCATCACCAGAGAAGCTAACATCAAATGGGAAAGTAGTCGTACTTTTCCAAGCTAATGTGTCTTCTGGAGCTCCTTCGAAAAATCCACGTACACTTAGTTCGTAGTTGGTTACATTTCCATTAGGATCTTCTGTTACTGCATTAAAACTTGCAGAAGTAGGATCTCCTCCAGCTTCAAATACGGGTTGTGAAACAAACTTCACATAACCACCATTGGTTAATTCTGGAACTCTTGCTTTGTCTTCATCTTCACAACTTGCAAAAACCAATGCTATGGCAAGAATCGAGATGTAAGAATATAAATATTTGAAATTTTTCATAATATATACTTGTTTTTATTAGTCAACAAGACCTGATGGGTTGTTATCCCAAAATACAGGAGTTGTTAATGGTTTAGGTGAAATGTTTGGATTTCCATCTGTTTCTGTCTGAGGATACTGGAATGATCTTGGGAAAGAACCAGCAGGGAAAATTGGAGACTGAACATCTGGATATCCAGTTCTTCTCAACGTATTGTAAGGCTCTACACCGTTACCCCATGAAGCTAAATAGTACTCTCTAGCAATAATAGCTAATTTTCCACTTGGACTAGCACCATTATATTCATTTGTTACACGGTTTACATAAGCATCAATATCTGCTTGTGTCATCCCAAATCCTTCTGGATCAACGGCACTACCGCCAAAGTTGCTAACTTTCTCCATACTTAAACGAATCCCTTGTTGTAACAAAGACAATGCGTTTCCGTTTGTGTTTAAAGTAAGTGCTGCTTCAGCCAATGCAAAGTGCGTGAATGAAGAAAGGAACATGGGTGTAATACCTTCTCCACCTAATGTTTCTGTTAAAGTTCTCGCTTGTACAAGCTGATCTTTATCAAAAGCACCACCACCTGGATACAATCCATAGATACTTCTTAAGAAGTTGTCATTTGGTAGTCCTTCATTATCAGCGTGATCTCTACCCCAGTAAAGGTTTCCTACATAACAATAATCGTAGTTTCCTTCTCCTTCACAAGGTAGGTTAGAACCTGAAGGAGCACTAGAAGATTGTCTGTAAATATAGTAACGAGTTCTTGGATCAATGATACCTGTTTCAACAAATGGAGGTTGTGCATCTCCTGCGTTCAATAGATCTAAGAAATAGTTGCTCATTCTAGTTCCAGCACCACCTGCTAGATAGTTTCCGGTAAAGAATGGATGTCTACTTTCTGGAAGATCAGAAGTCCCGTAGTCAAAATCAAAGTCTTCATCAATTGTGTCAATGATGTTAGATCCTAACACTGAATTAATCCCTTGCGCTGCTCCAGCAGGATCAGTCAATCCTAAGTTTAGATATGCTCTAATTTTTAAAGTGTTTGCTAATGCAATCCAGTTAGCTGCATCAAAACCTGAATCGGTGTAGTACAAGTCTTCTGGCTGAGGGGCATTCACTTGAATACCTTCATTTAACTTAGCAATGGCATTATCTAACAATTCAAGTTGTGCTTGGTATACGAGAGTTCCAGGATCAGTATTTGGATTTGGAAACTCTTCTGGCATCACAGCTTCAGAATAAGGAACATCACCAATAAAATCCACTAAAAGGAAATAAGAATAAGCCTCTAGGATGTATCCTACACCTAAGTGGTAAGGTACTCCATCTCTTCCATCTTCGATTAATGAAGCATCGATATCTTCAAGGACATCTATGTTTGCGAAAAGCTGGTATGAAGATCCCCACTCCCCGTTAAGGGTAGGGGCAGATACCACGTTGTTATAAGTTGAAAACTGATTTACTTGTCTTGTAATAGCAGCCGCTGGACCACTATATCCTCCAAATATTCCATTGAATGAAAGCTGAATATCGTTCAATACGAAACTTGGATCTGCTGAGTCACTAGTAACGTTGTTGGGACTTGTAAGAAGCTCCAATTCGGATACCTCACAAGAAGTAGTCACTACAAGTCCTGCCAACGCTAGTGCATAATATAATTTTTTAAATTTTCTCATCTTTTAAATTTTTTGTTTAAATAATTTCAGACGTTCTAAAAGTTATTTAAAAAGTTGCTTTTACACTGAAAGAATATCTTCTGTTTGTAGGCCCTGTTTGGAATTCTAGACCTTGTCCATTACCAACACCAGTACTAAGCGCTTCTGGGTCAATATTAAATGCCTGTGGTATGTTGAATGTTCTAACATACAAGTTTTGACCTGTTAATCCAAAGGATACAGAACCAAAAGGTGTCTTGTCTAGTAATTTGCTAGGCAAAGCATAAGTAAGGGATACTTCTCTTAAACGTAAGTGAGAAGCATCATAGATACCTTGTCCTACAGGATCCACTAAGTTGATGAAGTACACATCATTGGCACCAATTTGAATATTGTTTTCAATGAAATTACCACTTCCGTCAAGTAATGGTTGACCTGTATTTGGGTTAGCTAAAATACCAGGAATTACAAAAGTCCCCTCTCTGTTGTCCACGTTTACGGTTGTTACACCACGTCTGTAATACTGAGATGCAGTTTGAGAATAAATATCCCCTCCGTGCTGGTATTCTACTTGTGCAGAAAGCGTTAAGCCTTTGTAGCTAAATGATTGAATTGTTGTTGCATTCCAATCTGGGTTAGGATCACCAACAGTTTCGATAGGTAGACCTAAATCATCACTATTGATTATCTTACCGTCAGTAGCATTGATTAATAACTGTCCTTCTACTCCTAGTTGAGGAATTCCTAATTCATTATCATTTTGTGTAGCTGGATCATATCTAGTTCCATAGCTACCTTTAATTACACCTAAAGGCTCTCCTTCAGAAGCATAGTTACCAAGACCGATGAATCCAGCAAATGGAAATGCTTCAAGATCCCCTATGTCTGTAACTACGTTTTCGTAAGCAGTAAAGTTATTTCTCATATCCCAACGGAAATCACCTGCGATGATTGGCGTGATGTTTAAACCAACTTCAATACCTTCAATTTCACTACTTGCAATGTTATCTGCAATAAATTGGAATCCTGTAGATGGGTTAAGAGGTCTTGTTACAATTTGGTCTGTAATATCTCTCTTGTAAACAGTCGCATCTAATGTCAATCTCTTTTTGAAGAATTCGGCCTCCAATCCAAGTTCAAATTCTTCTTGAAGCTCGGGCTTAAGCTCTCTGTTTGCTCTAGTAGTTGGTAGAGAGTTTACAGTTGTAGCTAAACCACCAGGTCTCACAAAAGTGTTTGCTGTTGCAGCTAATACAGCTCTTGTATTATAAGGACCAGGAAATCTTGCAGATGTTCCGTAACCAGCTCTAATTTTAAGATAACCTAAACCATCATTACTTCCAAAACCGTCAATAGAGGTTGGAGTAAATGCAATGGAGGCACCAGGATAAAGTAAAGATCTGTTTTGTTGCTCAACTGTAGAAGCCCAGTCATTTCTTGCAGATAAGTTCAAGAATAAGAAGTTCCCATAGTCAAATTGAGTTTCCCCAAAAGCACCAATTACATTTTGCTCAAATCTTCTATCCAAACTAGTATTACTAACAGGGTCTAGGTTGGTGGAATTAAGAAAGTTATTGTGGTTAAAGAAACCAAATACAACTTGTTGGTTACTTACAATACCAAATTGCTCATAGGTATCTCTTCTTGCGTTCACACCTATCGTTGCTTGACTTAAGTTAAAGTCTTCAGCAATTTCAATATTATTGAACGAAACATTGAAGTTGTGGTCAAAGATATAATTGTTAGCACTTGTGGTTCTCAAATACCCGCCATTGTTATAAGGGGCAGTTACAGCTCCGCTAGCTACCCGAAACTCTTGGTTTTCGTTATAGGTATCTAGACCAAATCGGTAGAATGCAGATACTTTATCACTTATTTCATAAAGCATAGAAACTTTACCGTAGAAACGACTTGTTTTTTGTTCGTTACCGGCATAATTCAACAACCAGTATGGGTTTTCTTGGTCATTTCGATAATACACACTTGATCTGTCGTTAGGATTTTCAAACGGTAAGTTGTTCAAATCCAAGTTTCTTGGGATAAAAAGTGTTCTAGTAAAAATAGAAATAGCTCCAGCAGCATTATTTGCAGCAATTGGAGGAGTATTAATTCTCAAATTACTATAGTTTGCTGTTCCATCAAAAGTAAATTTATTACTTAGTTTGGCAGTTCCTCCCATACCAATGTTATAACGCGTAAGTCCGTTATTTGGAATATATCCATCTTCAGAAGTATAACCGAAGTTAAGGTTGTATCGGCTTCCGCCTTCTCCAGGAGAACCAGCGACGTTTACCGAAGTGGTATTTCCTAGACCTGTTCTAAAGAAGTTTTCTACGTTATTAGGCACGGCAGTGTAAGGAATTTCTAATCCATCAAATTCAGGAAAAACATCCCCAAGACTAGCGTATGGGTGATCAATTAGTAAACCAGCATCGAATCTTGCACCCCAGTTTCCAACGAAACCTGGGTTGATGGTATTGTCTGAACCTTGCCCGTATTCATTTTGATAATCTGCTAGGTTGTTGATTTTAGTAGCATAAACCGATTGAGAAAGTGTTACCTCAAACTTTTTATTAAGCTCTTTAGAACTACCATTCTTAGTGGTAATCAATACAACCCCGTTTCTACCTTGTTGTCCATACAATACGGCAGCACTCAAACCTTTAAGGATTTGAACACTTTCGATGTTGTTTGGATCTAAATCCAAGAAACGGCTACTGGTTACGGTGTTACCGCCACCAAATCCAGTTTGTTGGTTGGTTGAAGAGTCAAACGGTACACCATCAACTACGAAAAGTGGCTGGTTGTTACCATTAATAGAACTCTTAGAACGAATGATGAAGTTTGTACCAGATCCAGTGGCACCACTGTTACCAACAACTTGTACCCCTGCAACTTTACCATTAAGGCTTCTTACTACATCAGATTCAGGTTTGTTTTCAATTTCTTCAGCATTTAAGGTGGTCACTGCATATCCAAGAGATTTCTCAGATTTTGGTCGACCATACCCAGTTACAACCACTGTTTCCAATTCTGCCAAGTCTGGCTCCATGGAAAAAGAAATATTGGATGCTGCTCCAACAGTTCTTTCAGTTTTCTTGTACCCTACATAGGTGTACACAAGTACTTGTCCTGTACTGGCAGTGACGGTATAGTTTCCGTCAAAGTCAGTTTGGGTACCTGTTGTCGTACCTTTGATAATTACATTAACCCCAGGGAGCGGCAGACTATTTTCGTCTGTGATTGTTCCTGAGATCGTTTTTTCTTGTGCGAACGTAAGTTGCACTACAAACGCTAGTAAAAGCGTTAAAAATCCACTAAACTTTGTTCTCATTTTATAATTTATTTGAATTAGCCAATGCCAAAAATCACAATAAAAAGTTAAATACACAACTTTTTAAACTTAAAATTTCCTTTTTTTTTACCATAATGTTACGCTATTGTTATTACTATTAATGATTGTTTTGGGCGCCAAAGAATTAAAAAATTCAAATCGATTTCTGTAAAATTCAATAAAAAAGTTGAAGAATGGTCATAAAGGGCAATCGTCTTGGTCGCTATTTATAAATTTTGTGGCAAACCTTGGTCTAAAAACTTGAATTTAGACTAATATGAACCTTGGTGTTGTAAAATTCAAAGTTTTGATCCTTGGAGATGCCGTTGGCAATGTTTAAGCGGAATAAACCTGCTTTGGTATTCAATCCTATTCCTAGCCCAAAGCTATATAACTCGCTGCTTATATCTAAAGTTTTGTTTTCAAAATAGCCCACATCTATAATACTATGTATGTAAGAGCTGCTGTTTAGTAAATAACGGTATTCTGTGTTGACCACAGATAAGAGTGATGCATCTATGCTGTTTTCATTGAATCCCCGGATGCTGTTGATTCCCCCAAACCTGAAAAGTTCATTGCTTAGGTAGGTGTCGCTGGATAGGAATTGTGTATTGTTTTGTAAGTACACCGAGTTTCTTGCATTTAAATTGAAAATTTGACTTAATGTGGCTCCTAATCTTACTTGGTCTTGTTCGCTTTCGCTTGAGCTTCGCTTTCCGATTTCAGTTTCAAGACCTATAATTGTTTTTAAGGGAAATAGCGGGCTTTTTTGTTGAATGGTGTAATTTGCTCCTAGTAAAACAAAATCTGATTTGAAATCTTCCACGGCCAAGCCGGCAATATTCTCATTAAGAAGGTTGCTCGATTCGTATGCTTTGTAACCAGAAAAAAAACTAAGCCTGGGGGAAGGTTGGTAATGGACTTTAGCCAATTGCTCTGTGGTGGAAAATGTACTGTCCCTTTTAAAGATTTTTAATTCCAGGCTTATCCCAAAGGGCGACTTAAATAAATAGGGTAGATAAGTTCTTACCCTGAAATTCTGTTGGTCGTTTCCATCAGCTTTGTAATTTAACAACAATTGTTCGCCAAAATTAAGGTTGTTGTTGAGCTCCAAATTTAAATACCCGTTAAATTCCAATTTTTGAGTTTCTTCATTGGTGGCAAACCCTAGTATTCCATCAAAATTATTATTGTTGGCTTTTTCTATGTAAAAATAAAGTGTAGTCGAGTCTTTTTTGAAGAGCGCTTCAGGAGGCTTTATAGCATTGGCAAACCCGAGGTTGTCGATGATGTCATTTTGTTTGTTGATTTTGGTTTGATTGAATATTTTGCCTTTTTTTATCCCGACAAAATACTTTAAAAAGGAAACGGGGAATTTTTCATACCCTTTTATAACAATGCCGTCTATGGTTCTTGTTTGGTTCTTGGTTTGAAGTAACCGCGCGCTTAAAACCTCCCGATTTATTTTTTTAATTTCCGATAGCTGAAGTTTGCTGAAGGGGTCTCCTTTTTCAGCATTAAATTTAGTGAGTAGTTTGAGGCTTCTTTCTAAGTTTTCAATAGCAACTTCAAAACTGGTGTCTGAAACAGTTTTGGATATTTTTTTTAATTCGCCAAGGGGGAGGGTTCCTTTTTCAAATTGGATTATAATGGTGTTCCACCGGTTTCCTAGAAAATACGTTGCTTGGTACGTAGAATCATTTTTTTTTGAAATATTTTCCAATTCAGATTCTAGGTACCCCTGTTTTTGAAAAACCGTTAAAAGGGTTTCGGCTCCGTCTTTAAGTTCGTTGAAATTTTGAAACTTTTTTTGGAATGCAAGATTTTCCTCAAGGGTTTTTAGGGCATCCTTTTCTGCCGAAATATCCAAATATACATTTTGGGCTTTTAAGTTTCCATAAAAGAAGATACATATATTAAGGTATAAAATGAAACGTATAATTGAGCTCAAAATCACGATAAAATCTTCGGTAAATCTAACGTTAATAAGCGTCTTTTCATATTTGAAAATTTAAATAATTGTAAATCAAAGAAAAATAAACAATAGGGTGTTGTATTAATAAAATTTAATTTCTACCTTTGCCGCCCTTTAATAAGGGAAAATTATATCAATTTATTAAGTATAACAAGGATATTATATGCCAACTATTTCACAATTAGTACGAAAAGGAAGAGCCAAAATAACTAAGAAGAGTAAATCGGCTGCTTTGGATTCGTGCCCGCAACGCCGCGGTGTGTGTACACGTGTGTATACGACTACTCCTAAGAAGCCAAACTCTGCAATGCGTAAAGTTGCAAGGGTGAGGTTAACCAACGGAAAAGAAGTGAACGCGTACATCGGTGGTGAAGGTCACAACCTCCAAGAGCACTCGATAGTATTGGTTAGAGGTGGAAGGGTAAAAGATTTGCCAGGTGTGCGTTACCACATTGTTCGTGGAGCTTTGGATACTGCAGGTGTTCAAGGAAGATTACAACGTAGATCTAAATATGGAGCAAAACGCCCTAAAAAGTAATTCAAACAACTTTTAAAGAGAAGCAATGAGAAAAAGACAGGCCAAAAAAAGACCACTTTTACCAGATCCAAAATTTAACGATCAGTTGGTAACACGTTTTGTGAACAACATGATGTGGGATGGTAAGAAGTCGGTGGCTTTTAAAGTATTCTACGATGCAATTGACATTGTGGATGAAAAGAAACAAGATGAAGAAAAAACGGCTTTAGAGCTTTGGAAAGATGCACTTTCCAATGTAATGCCTCACGTAGAGGTTCGTAGCCGAAGAGTTGGAGGGGCCACTTTCCAAATTCCTATGCAAATTCGCCCAGACCGAAAAATTTCAACCGCTATGAAGTGGTTGATTGGTTACGCTCGTAAGCGTAATGAGAAGTCTATGGCTCAGAAATTGGCTGCTGAAATATTAGCGGCTGCTAAAGAAGAAGGCGCTGCGGTTAAAAAGCGTATGGATACCCATAAAATGGCCGAAGCAAATAAAGCATTCTCACACTTTAGATTCTAAAAAAATGGCACAAAGAGATTTAAAATTTACAAGAAATATTGGAATTGCTGCGCATATTGATGCTGGTAAAACAACAACTACAGAACGTATTCTTTACTATACAGGTGTGAGTCACAAAATTGGTGAGGTGCATGATGGTGCCGCTACCATGGACTGGATGGAGCAAGAACAGGAGCGAGGGATTACCATTACTTCTGCGGCTACTACTTGTACGTGGAGATTCCCATTAGAGAATGCGCAACCTACTCCAGATACGAAAGATTACCATTTTAACATTATCGATACTCCCGGTCACGTAGATTTTACCGTAGAGGTAAACCGTTCCCTTCGTGTATTGGATGGTCTGGTATTCTTGTTTAGTGCGGTTGATGGTGTAGAGCCTCAGTCCGAAACAAACTGGAGATTGGCAGACAATTACAAAGTACCACGTATTGGTTTTGTAAACAAAATGGACCGTCAAGGGTCTAACTTCTTGGCTGTTTGTCAGCAGGTAAAAGATATGTTGAAGTCGAATGCTGTGCCAATTGTATTGAACATTGGGGATGAAGCAGACTTTAAGGGAATTATCGATTTAGTAAAAAACCGTGCCATCATATGGCACGATGAAACTCAAGGAGCTACTTTCGATGTGGTGGATATCCCTGAGGATATGAAAGCAGAAGCTAAAAAATACCGCGGACTTCTTATTGAAGAAGTTGCTGCGTATGATGAAAATCTGCTTGAAAAATATATGGAAGATGAAGACTCTATTACTGAAGAAGAAGTGCATGCTGCGCTTCGTGCTGCAGTAATGGATATGAGCATCATCCCAATGATTTGTGGTTCTGCGTTTAAGAACAAAGGAGTGCAATTCTTGTTGGATGCGGTTTGTCGTTACCTTCCTTCACCAGTAGATAAAGATGCAATCGATGGAGTAAATCCAGATACGGGTAAAGAAGAAAGCCGTAAGCCGGACGTTACAGCGCCATTTGCTGCCTTGGCATTTAAGATTGCTACCGATCCTTTTGTAGGTCGTTTGGCATTCTTCCGTGCGTATTCAGGTAGATTGGATGCTGGTTCTTATGTATTGAACAATCGTTCTGGTAAGAAAGAGCGTATTTCCCGTATCTACCAGATGCACTCTAACAAGCAAAATGCTATTGATTATATCGAAGCAGGTGATATTGGAGCTGCTGTTGGTTTTAAGGATATTAAAACTGGAGATACCCTTTCTGATGAAAAAGCACCCATCGTATTGGAATCTATGGATTTCCCAGATCCCGTAATTGGTATCGCTGTGGAGCCAAAAACAAAAGCTGACGTAGATAAACTAGGTATGGCTCTTGCAAAATTGGCAGAAGAAGATCCAACATTTACCGTACGTACCGACGAGGCTTCAGGCCAAACGGTAATCTCAGGTATGGGTGAGCTTCACTTAGATATTATCGTAGATCGTTTAAGACGAGAGTTTAAAGTAGAGGTAAATCAAGGGAAGCCTCAGGTAGAGTATAAAGAAGCTATTACCAGAAATGCAGATCACAGGGAGGTTTACAAGAAACAAACCGGTGGTCGTGGTAAATTTGCCGATATCGTATTTACCTTAGGGCCTGCTGAAGATGAGAAAACTGAAGGACTTGAGTTTGTAAATGAAATTAAAGGGGGTAACATTCCTAAGGAATTTGTTCCTTCTGTAGAAAAAGGATTCAAGGAAGCCATGAAAAATGGTCCTTTGGCTGGATTCGAAGTGGATAGTATGAGAGTAGTCTTAAAGGATGGATCTTTCCACCCTGTAGATTCGGATCAGTTGTCTTTCGAATTGGCGGCTAAATTAGGTTTCAAGGCGGCTGCTAAAGCTGCGGGAGCTGTGATATTAGAACCTATCATGAAGCTGGAAGTATTAACTCCAGAAGAAAATATGGGTGATATCGTAGGAGACCTTAACCGTCGTCGTGGTCAAGTGAACAATATGAGTGATCGTGCTGGTTCAAAAGTAGTGAAGGCTGAGGTGCCACTTTCTGAAATGTTTGGTTATGTAACCACTTTAAGAACACTTTCTTCAGGACGTGCTACTTCTACCATGGAATTTTCACACTATGCTGAAACTCCTTCTAATATTTCAGAAGAAGTAATTGCAGCAGCAAAAGGAACCGCTAACGTTTAATATTTTCAGCAATGAGTCAAAAAATCAGAATTAAATTAAAATCTTACGATCATAATTTAGTAGACAAATCTGCTGAAAAAATCGTAAAAACAGTAAAAAGCACTGGGGCTGTGGTAACAGGGCCAATTCCATTACCTACCCATAAAAAGATCTTTACCGTGTTGCGTTCGCCACACGTAAACAAGAAAAGTAGAGAGCAATTCCAATTAAGTTCTTACAAAAGATTATTGGATATCTACAGTTCTTCTTCCAAAACCATCGACGCTCTAATGAAATTAGAGTTGCCAAGTGGTGTGGAAGTAGAGATCAAGGTGTAATTGATATAGCACGCAATCGTGCAGACATGTCCTAAGCTGCGAGCGAGGGAAAAACGGAGAACAAGATAACATTCACAGGGCTGAATTTATTTTGGCCCTGTTTTAATTTGAATACTAATATTAATAACTAATAAATAATAACTATGTCTGGGTTAATTGGAAAAAAGATAGGGATGACCAGCATCTTTGACGAGAAGGGGAAGAATATTCCTTGTACCGTTATTGAGGCAGGCCCCTGTGTTGTTACCCAAGTCAGAACCAATGAGGTTGACGGGTATGAAGCTCTTCAACTTGGTTTCGATGACAAAAAGACTGTCAACAAAGCTGCCGAAGGTCACGCCAAGAAAGCAGGAACTGTTGCCAAGCGCAAAGTTGTCGAATTCCAAGGTTTCGAAGATGCTTACAAATTAGGTGATACAATCACCGTAGAGCACTTTATCGAAGGAGAATTCGTGGATATTTCTGGGACTTCCAAAGGTAAAGGATTTCAAGGAGTTGTAAAACGTCACGGTTTTGGTGGTGTGGGTCAATCTACTCACGGTCAGCATAACCGTTTAAGAGCTCCTGGTTCTATTGGTGCTGCTTCGTATCCTGCGAGAGTTTTCAAGGGAATGCGTATGGCTGGCCAAATGGGAAATGAGAAAGTAAAAGTGGAAAACCTAAAAGTGTTGAAAGTGGTTCCTGAAAAGAACTTACTTGTTGTGAAAGGATGTATTCCTGGACACAAAAACGCTTATGTAACGATTACAAAGTAATGAAGGTAGCAGTTTTAGATAAAAACGGAAAAGATACGGGTAGAAAGGTAGAGCTTTCTAAAGACGTATTCGGAATTGAGCCTAACAATCACGCTGTATATCTTGATGTAAAGCAATACCTTGCCAATCAAAGACAAGGAACGCACAAAGCAAAAGAGCGTGCTGAAATTACTGGTTCAACCAGAAAAATCAAGAAGCAAAAAGGAACTGGTACGGCCCGTGCAGGAAGTATCAAGTCTGGAGTATTTAAAGGAGGAGGAAGAATGTTTGGTCCAAGACCCAGAAACTACTCTTTCAAATTGAATAAAAACCTAAAGCGTTTGGCGCGTCGTTCAGCTTTAACAATGAAAGCTAACGATAAAGCCATCGTGGTATTGGAAGACTTTAATATGGACACTCCTAAGACCAAAGAATTCACTTCAGTATTGAAGTCGTTAGGTCTTGAAAACAAAAAATCTTTGTTTGTGTTGGGAGAGTCAAATAATAATGTATATTTGTCGTCTCGTAATTTGAAAGGCGCTGAAGTTATAACAAACTCAGAATTAAGTACTTATAAAATTATGAATGCAAATAACGTTGTGTTATTTGAAGGTTCTTTGGAAGGAATTGCAGAAAACTTAAGTAAATAGAAACAAGATGGACATCTTAATAAAACCTATTATTACAGAAAAAGCTACAAGAGAAGCGGAGGATAAAAACCGTTTTACTTTTGTAGTAAACCCAAAGGCGAATAAGATAGAAATCAAAAATGCGGTGGAAGCTGCATATGGTGTTTCTGTGACTAAAGTTCGCACAATGAATGTCCGCCCAGATAGACGTGTTCGTTATACGAAAACGGGTATCCAAACTGGTAAAACAAATGCTTACAAAAAAGCAATTGTACAGGTGGCGGAAGGTGATACAATCGATTTTTACGCTAACATCTAATTATTAGATTTAAAGAAAGACAACAATGTCAGTAAGAAAATTAAAGCCTATCACCCCGGGACAGCGTTTTAGAGTTGTTAATGGTTTTGACGCCATTACTACTGATAAGCCGGAGAAGAGTTTACTTGCTCCGAAAAAACGTTCTGGTGGTAGAAACAGTCAAGGAAAAATGACCATGCGCTATAGAGGTGGAGGTCATAAAAAACGTTATAGAATCATAGATTTTAAACGTGATAAGCACGGTATTCCCGCAACCGTTGCTACGATCGAATACGATCCTAACCGTACTGCATTTATCGCTTTGGTAAATTACCAAGATGGTGAAAAGCGTTACGTTATTGCACAAAATGGACTTCAAGTAGGTCAAAATATTGTTTCTGGCGAGAGCGTTGCTCCCGAAATTGGAAACAGTATGGCCTTAGCAAATATCCCATTAGGTACCATTATATCTTGTATTGAACTTCACCCAGGACAAGGGGCCGTGATGGCTCGTAGTGCCGGGGCTTTTGCTCAATTAATGGCAAGAGATGGAAAAGGAAAATACGCTACTGTGAAATTGCCATCTGGGGAAACCCGTTTAATCCTTGCTACATGTATGGCAACTATTGGGGCGGTTTCGAACAGTGACCACCAATTGATGGTTTCCGGTAAAGCAGGTAGATCAAGATGGTTGGGTAGAAGACCAAGAACTAGAGCTGTAGTAATGAACCCAGTAGATCACCCAATGGGTGGTGGGGAAGGACGTGCTTCTGGAGGACACCCAAGATCAAGAAAGGGTATTCCTGCAAAAGGATACAGAACTCGTTCTAAAACTAAAGCAAGTAATAAATATATCGTAGAACGTAGAAAGAAATAAACTATGGCAAGATCATTAAAAAAGGGACCTTACGTTCACTATAAGCTAGAGAATAAAGTTCAGCAAAATGTTGAGTCTAATAAGAAAACCGTTATCAAAACTTGGTCACGTGCTTCTATGATTACTCCAGACTTTGTTGGGCAAACCATTGCGGTTCATAATGGAAAACAATTTGTTCCTGTATACGTAACCGAAAACATGGTAGGACATAAATTAGGAGAATTTTCACCTACAAGATCATTCCGTGGTCATGCAGGTGCTAAAAACAAAGGAAAAAAGTAATAAGCCATGGGAGTTCGTAAAAGAGAAAGAGCAGAACAAATCAAAGAGGCAAAGAAGACACAGTATTTTGCCAAATTGAACAATTGCCCTACATCACCCAGAAAAATGCGTCTGGTAGCAGACTTAATTCGTGGTGAAAAGGTAAATAAAGCCCTTAATATATTGAAGTTCAGTAACAAAGAGGCTTCCATTCGTTTGGAAAAACTCCTTCTTTCTGCCATTGCAAATTGGCAAGCAAAGAATGAGGATGCTTCTCTAGAAGATGCTGATCTTTTTGTAAAGGAAGTTCGTGTGGATGGTGGTAGAATGTTGAAAAGACTTCGCCCAGCACCACAAGGACGTGCGCATAGAATTAGAAAACGTTCCAACCACGTAACAGTTGTGCTTGGAGCTAACGATAACACACAAAGCTAGAAAGTAAATGGGACAGAAAACAAATCCAATCGGAAACCGCTTAGGTATCATTAGAGGATGGGAATCCAACTGGTACGGAGGTAACGACTACGGCGATAAATTAGCCGAGGACGATAAGATTAGAAAATATGTTCACGCTCGTTTAAGTAAAGCTAGTGTGTCTAGGGTAATTATTGAGCGTACCCTAAAACTTGTAACCGTTACTATCACCACGGCTCGCCCAGGTATCATTATTGGTAAAGGCGGCCAGGAGGTAGACAAGTTAAAGGAAGAGCTTAAAAAAATTACCGGTAAAGAAGTACAGATCAATATCCATGAGATTAAAAGACCTGAACTTGATGCTAACCTTGTAGCTGCGAGTATTGCAAGACAGATTGAGAATCGTATCTCTTACCGTCGGGCAATTAAAATGGCTATCGCTGCTGCTATGCGTATGAACGCAGAGGGAATCAAGATTCAAATCTCAGGCCGTTTGAATGGTGCCGAAATGGCCCGTTCGGAAGCTTACAAAGATGGTCGTATTCCTTTATCAACCTTTAGAGCCGATATAGACTATGCCTTAGTGGAAGCTCATACTACCTATGGTAGACTGGGAGTAAAGGTATGGATTATGAAAGGTGAAGTATATGGTAAAAGAGAGCTTTCTCCATTAGTAGGTCTTTCAAAGAAAGGTTCTGGAAAAGGTTCTGGTCGAGGTGGTAACAAATCACGTCGTAACAGAAAGTAATTTTTAAAGATTAAAGAAAATGTTACAACCTAAAAGAACAAAATACCGTAAACAACAAAAGGGACGTATGAAAGGTAACGCTGGAAGAGGAAACCAGCTATCTTACGGAACTTTTGGTATCAAATCATTAGACTCACAGTTCTTGACAGCTCGTCAAATTGAAGCAGCGCGTATTGCCGCTACCCGTTATATGAAAAGGGAAGGTTCCATCTGGATCATGATATTTCCAGATAAGCCAATCACGAAGAAGCCTCTCGAGGTACGTATGGGTAAAGGTAAGGGTGCTGTAGAATATTGGGCTGCTGTTGTTAAACCTGGTCGAATTTTGTTTGAAGTATCTGGAGTGCCTATGGAAACTGCTAAAGAGGCTTTACGTCTTGCGGCTCAAAAACTTCCAGTGCGTACAAAATTTGTAGTATCCAGAGACTATCAAGCTTAATTTTTTGAAATTGTCATTTATGAAACAGTCAGAAATTAAAGAAGCATCAACAGCGGAGCTACAAGAAAAGTTAGCCGAATTAAAAAAGGCAAATACCGATCTTAAAATAGCACACGCTATATCACCGTTGGAAAATCCAATTCAGCTTAGAGCTCAAAGAAAAGCGATAGCTAGAATTGCGACCGAACTAACAAAAAGAGAAGTGCAATAATTGCGAAGCTGAAAGATGGAAAAAAGAAACTTAAGAAAAGAACGTATAGGTGTAGTAACCAGTAACAAAATGGAAAAATCCATTGTGGTTAGCGAGGTGAAAAAAGTAAAACACCCAATGTACGGAAAGTTCGTTTTGAAAACGAAAAAGTACGTTGCACACGACGAGAAAAACGACTGCAACGAAGGAGATACTGTAAAGATCATGGAAACAAGACCTTTAAGTAAAACCAAGTGTTGGAGATTAGTAGAAATTATTGAAAGAGCGAAGTAATCATGATACAGCAAGAATCTAGACTTAAAGTAGCAGACAACACCGGAGCCAAAGAAGTACTTTGTATTCGTGTGCTTGGAGGAACCAAAAGAAGATATGCTTCTATTGGTGACAAAATTGTAGTTTCCGTAAAAGAGGCAACTCCCAACGGGAACGTTAAAAAAGGAACTGTTTCTACCGCTGTAGTGGTACGTACTGTAAAAGAGGTGAGAAGACCCGATGGCTCCTATATTCGTTTCGACGATAACGCCTGTGTGTTGCTAAATGCGCAAGGTGAAATGAGAGGAACCCGTGTTTTTGGACCTGTAGCAAGAGAGCTTCGTGATAAGCAATTTATGAAAATAGTATCATTGGCACCAGAGGTGCTTTAATACGAAAAAAAGATGGCAAAGCTTAAATTAAAGTCAGGAGATAGCGTAATAGTAACTGCTGGAGACCATAAAGGAATGGAAGGTACCGTATTACGTGTATTTCTTGAAAAAAATAAAGCAATAGTTGAGGGAGTTAACCTTGTAAAGAAGCATGAGAAGCCAAGCGCGGCCAATCCTCAGGGTGGAATTACCGAAAAAGAAGCTCCTATTCATATTTCAAACCTTTCTTTGAAAGATCCTAAATCTGGTGAAGCCACTAGAGTAGGTTATAAAATGGAAGGAGATAAAAAAGTACGATTTGCTAAAAAATCGAATCAAGTATTATAGTTATGGGATATACACCAAGACTTAAGGAAGAATACAAGAGCAGAGTAATCAATGCTCTTACAGATGAATTTGGCTACAATAATGTAATGCAGGTGCCAAAACTAGAGAAAATAGTAGTTTCTCGAGGAGTAGGTAGTGCAGTAGCTGATAAGAAGTTGATCGAATATTCGGTTGACGAATTAACGAAGATTACCGGTCAAAAAGCCGTGGCAACCATTTCTAAGAAAGACGTGGCAACATTTAAGTTGCGTAAAGGGATGCCTATTGGTGCTAAGGTAACACTTCGTGGAGAAAGAATGTACGAATTCCTAGATAGGTTAATTACTTCCGCTTTACCACGTGTACGTGATTTTAACGGAATTAATGCTACAGGATTTGACGGTAGAGGTAACTACTCTTTAGGAGTTACCGAGCAAATTATTTTCCCTGAAATCGATATCGATAAAGTGAAGAAAATTGAAGGAATGAATATTACTTTCATTACTTCTGCCGAAACAGATCAAGAAGCAAAATCTTTATTAACCCAACTAGGATTACCTTTTAAAAAGAATTAAGAGATGGCAAAAGAATCAATGAAAGCCCGTGAGGTAAAGCGTCAAAAATTGGTAGAAAAGTATGCAGAAAAGCGTAAGGCTTTAAAAGAAGCTGGAGATTATGAAGCATTGCAAAAACTACCAAAAAATGCTTCTCCTGTACGTTTGCACAACCGTTGTAAGCTTACCGGAAGACCAAGAGGGTATATGAGAACTTTCGGGATTTCACGTGTAATGTTCCGTGAAATGGCCAACAAAGGTTTAATTCCAGGAGTTAGAAAAGCTAGCTGGTAATAATAAGTTTAACTGGTTGTAGGTTTCAGTATTACTGGAAAACCACATCCGCAATTTAATATAAATGAATACAGATCCCATTGCAGATTTTCTAACCAGAGTTAGAAATGCAGTACTTGCAGGCCACAGAGTAGTGGAGGTTCCTGCATCTAACATTAAAAAGGAAATCACCAAAATCCTTTTTGATCAAGGCTATATTTTAAGCTATAAGTTTGAAGAAGGTAACAACCCTCAAGGAACTATCAAGATCGCTTTAAAGTATGATAAGCTTACCAAAGATCCGGTGATTAAAAATATTGAAAGAGTAAGTAAACCAGGTTTACGTAAATATTCTGGTGCTTCCGGGATGCCTCGTGTATTGAACGGTTTGGGAATTGCTATCGTGTCTACCTCTGCTGGGGTTATGACTGCGAAGCAGGCCGAATCTCAAAATGTAGGTGGAGAAGTATTGTGTTACGTTTACTAAAAAAGACTAAGAAATGTCAAGAATAGGAAATAGCCCAGTAGTAATTCCAGACGGTGTAACCGTCGAGGTAAAGGAAAATACCATTACCGTAAAAGGGAAATTAGGCGAGTTAACCCAAGATTTTGATGGAGTTAGCGTAAAAGTAGAAGAAGGAACTGTTTTAGTTGAACGTCCTTCTGATGCAAAAGATCACAGAGCAAAACATGGTTTGTACCGAGCTCTTGTAAACAATATGATTCAAGGTGTGTCTCAAGGATGGACCAAGCAATTAGAATTGGTTGGAGTTGGGTATCGTGCCAGTAACCAAGGCCAAAAATTGGATATCGCGATTGGTTTTTCTCACAACATCGTGATGGATATCGCGCCAGAGGTGACAGTGGAAACCATTAGTGAAAAAGGAAAGAATCCTATTGTAAAATTAACCTCTCACGATAAACAATTGGTGGGGCAAGTTGCGGCAAAGATTCGCGCTTTCCGTAAGCCAGAGCCTTACAAAGGAAAAGGTATTAAGTTTGTTGGAGAACAAATTAGAAGAAAAGCAGGTAAATCTGCATAAGACATTAAGTTATGGCATTATCTAAAAGCAAAAGAAGAGAAAGAATTCGCTTCAGAATTAGGAAAACGGTTTCTGGAACTGAACAACGTCCTCGTTTGGCAGTTTTCAGAAGCAATAAAGAAATTTATGCGCAACTTATTGACGATGTAAATGGTAAAACCATTACTGCTGCATCTTCAAGAGATAAAGATATTGATACCGCTAAAGTAGACAAAAGCGAAGCCGCTAAATTAGTAGGCAAAGCAATTGCTGAAAAAGCTATTAAAGCAGGTTTTGAAACCGTTGCTTTCGATAGAGGTGGTTATTTGTACCACGGAAGAGTTAAATCATTAGCAGAAGGTGCTCGTGAGGGCGGACTAAAATTCTAAGAATATGTACCAAGATTATAAAAACGTAGAAATAGTAAAGCCCGGAGGTCTTGAATTGAAAGATCGTTTGGTAGGAGTACAACGTGTAACTAAAGTAACCAAAGGTGGTAGAGCATTCGGTTTTTCTGCTATTGTTGTAGTAGGAGATGAAAAAGGAGTGGTTGGCCACGGATTGGGAAAATCTAAAGATGTAGCTAGTGCCATTGCCAAAGCTATTGAAGATGCTAAAAAGAATCTGGTTCGCATTCCTTTAAATAAAGTAACCCTTCCGCACGAGCAAAAAGGAAAGTACGGAGGTGCTAGAGTAACTTTGTTACCGGCAGCACCTGGTACAGGAGTAATTGCTGGTGGTGCGGTACGTGCGGTACTGGAAGCAGTTGGAGTTCACGATGTATTATCTAAGTCTCAAGGATCCTCAAATCCACATAACGTGGTAAAAGCTACTTTCGATGCTTTACTTCAATTAAGAAGTGCCGAAACCGTAGCCAAGCAAAGAGGTATTTCCTTGGAAAAATTGTATAAAGGTTAAAATACTAGAAGTTATGGCAAAGATAAAAGTAACAAAGGTTCGTAGCGACATTAAACGTCCTGAAACCCAAAAGAGAACTCTAAAAGCTCTAGGTTTGAAAAAAATTGGTCAAACTGTAGAGCATGATGATACGCCAACGATTCTTGGTATGATAAAAAAAGTTAATCACCTAGTTTCCGTAGAAACTAAATAAGATATTGAACAATGGATTTAAGTAATCTAAAACCTGCTGAAGGTTCTGTAAAAAAACAGGGAAAGCGCGTAGGGCGAGGCCAAGGTTCTGGTAAAGCTGGAACAGCTGGTCGTGGGCACAAAGGTGCGAAGTCACGTTCTGGATACTCCAAAAAATTAGGTTTTGAAGGAGGGCAAATGCCATTACAACGTCGTGTTCCTAAGTTTGGATTTACAAATATTAACCGTAAAGAATACCAAGGGGTAAATATTGATACCCTTCAACAATTGGTAGATGAAAAGAAAATTAAGGATACTGTAGATTTTGATACCTTAGTAAGTTTGAGGTTGGCCAGTAAGAATGATCTAGTAAAAATACTAGGTCGTGGAGAGCTTAAGGCAAAATTAACTGTAACAGCTCATAAATTTACCGCTAGTGCTAAAGCTGCTATTGAGGCTGCTGGTGGGGAAGCCAAAACCTTATAATACGATACAGGATGAAATTTATCGAAACCATAAAAAATGTTTACAAAATAGAGGAGCTTCGAAACCGAATCATCCTTACCCTAGGGTTGTTGCTTGTGTATCGTTTTGGAGCACAAGTGGTGCTTCCGGGAATCGATGCAGCGAGACTCACAGAGTTTGCTGGAAAATTTGATGATGGCGGTATAGGAGGTCTATTGAACGCCTTTACAGGAGGTGCTTTTGCAAATGCCTCTATTTTTGCATTGGGAATCATGCCTTACATTTCTGCATCCATTGTGGTGCAGTTAATGCAAATAGCAGTTCCTTACCTTCAGAAACTTCAGAAAGAAGGAGAAAGCGGAAGGAAAAAGATCAATCAAATTACCCGATGGTTAACCATCGGTATTTGTTTGGTGCAAGCACCCAGTTATCTAGCGGGTCTACCTGCATTAGGAGTGCCACAAGAAGCTTTTGTGATGGGGCAATCCGTCATGTTTTATGTTTCTTCTATCTCCATACTGGTAACAGGATGTATTTTTGCCATGTGGTTAGGTGAAAAAATTACTGATAAAGGAATTGGAAACGGTATCTCCATTCTTATTATGGTTGGGATCATCGCTAGACTACCCTTAACTTTTGCTCAAGAATTTGCGTCTAGAGTATTAGAATCTAACGGTGGCTTAATTATGATTTTAATTGAATTGGTAATATGGTTTGTGATTATTTTACTTTCCATTATGCTGGTCATGGCTGTTCGTAAAATTCCTGTACAGTATGCAAGAAGAACCGCAAGTGGCAGCTACGAGAAGAATGTATTTGGTGCTAGACAATTTATTCCCTTAAAGCTGAATGCTTCTGGGGTAATGCCTATCATCTTTGCACAAGCAATTATGTTTGTGCCTTCTGCAGTGGCAAGTCTTTCCGAAAGTGAATTGGCACAGACGATACGAGCTAATTTTAGTGATATATTTGGATTGTGGTACAATGTGGTGTTTGCCATTCTGATTATCATATTCACCTATTTCTATACAGCTATTACCGTCCCTACCAATAAAATGGCAGACGACTTGAAACGAAGTGGTGGTTTTATTCCTGGTATCAAACCTGGAACCGAAACTGCTGAATATTTGGACCGAATTATGTCCCAGATTACCTTCCCTGGATCTATATTCTTGGCATTGATTGCCATCTTCCCTGCTTTTGTAGTGAAGATTTTAGGAATCCAACAAGGTTGGGCATTATTCTACGGTGGTACCTCACTACTTATTATGGTTGGGGTAGCGATCGACACAATGCAACAAATTAACTCCTACTTATTGAACCGTCACTACGATGGTTTGATGAAAAGTGGAAAAAACAGAAAAGCAGTAGCTTAATATGGCAAAACAACCCGCAATAGAACAAGACGGAACCATTGTAGAGGCATTGTCCAATGCAATGTTTCGTGTAGAACTTGAAAACGGACATATTGTAACTGCGCATATATCCGGGAAGATGCGTATGCACTATATCAAATTACTTCCTGGGGATAAAGTAAAACTGGAAATGAGCCCTTACGATTTAACCAAGGCTCGTATAACTTATAGATACTAAAGAGATGAAAGTAAGAGCATCAGTTAAAAAAAGAAGTGCCGACTGCAAAATTGTACGCAGGAAAGGCCGTTTGTATGTAATTAACAAAAAGAACCCAAGGTTTAAACAAAGACAAGGATAATTATGGCAAGAATCGCAGGTGTAGATATCCCAAAACAAAAAAGGGGTGTAATCGCGTTAACGTATATCTTTGGAATCGGTAAAAGCCGTGCCAAGGATATCCTAGAAAAAGCCGGAGTAGACGAAGACAAAAAAGTAAACGATTGGAACGATGATGAAATCGGTGCCATTCGTGATGCTGTTTCGTACTTCAAGATCGAAGGTGAATTACGTAGTGAAATCCAATTGAACATCAAACGTTTGATGGATATTGGTTGTTACAGAGGTATTCGTCACAGAACGGGACTTCCTTTAAGAGGACAACGTACCAAGAATAACTCGAGAACTAGAAAAGGAAAACGTAAAACAGTTGCTAACAAGAAAAAAGCAACTAAATAATACCTAGAGATATGGCAAAGTCTAGTACAAAAGCAAAAAACACAAAAAAACGTAAAGTTAATGTGGAAGCTAATGGTGAAGCACATATCGCTTCTTCATTCAATAACATTATCATTTCGTTGACCAATAAGAACGGAGATGTGATCTCTTGGTCTTCCGCCGGTAAAATGGGCTTTAGAGGATCTAAGAAAAACACTCCTTACGCTGCTCAGCTTGCTGCTGAAGATGCTGCAGGTGTTGCACATGAAGCGGGTCTTCGTAAAGTGAAAGTATATGTTAAGGGACCTGGAAATGGTAGGGAATCTGCCATTCGTTCACTTCACAATGCAGGAATTGAAGTAACTGAAATTATTGATGTTACTCCAATGCCGCACAACGGGTGTCGTCCTCCAAAACGTAGAAGAGTTTAATAATTTATAATAAGTATCAACCTGAAGGTGCGAGAACTAGAGGATGACCTTAATTTAGTTTTCCCTTCAAAATTCAATTTTTAAAATGGCAAGATATACTGGTCCAAAAACTAAAATCGCCCGTAAGTTCGGTGAAGCTATTTACGGAGAAGACAAAAATTTCGAAAAAAGAAATTATCCTCCAGGACAACACGGTCAAAACCGTAGAAGAGGTAAAAAATCTGAATACGCTATTCAGTTAGCTGAAAAGCAAAAAGCTAAGTATACCTATGGTATTCTTGAGCGTCAGTTCCGAAACATGTTTAAGAAAGCAACCGCTGCACAGGGTATTACCGGTGAAGTATTGCTTCAATTATGTGAGTCGCGCTTAGACAACGTGGTTTACCGTATGGGGATTGCTCCTAGCCGTAACGCTGCAAGACAATTGGTTTCTCACCGCCACATCACGGTGAATGGTGAAAAGGTAAATATTCCTTCTTACCAATTAAAAGCTGGTGATGTTGTTGGAGTAAGAGAGAAATCAAAATCCTTGGAGGCTATTGAAGTTTCTTTGGCAAATGCCAACAACGTTTACGAATGGATTACTTGGAATGGGGAAAAGAAAGAAGGTACTTTTGTTTCTGTGCCTCAAAGAATTCAAATTCCAGAGAACATCAACGAGCAGTTCATCGTCGAATTATATTCAAAATAATCTAAAACACACACGAGTCAAATTATGGCAGTATTTACATTTCAAAAGCCTGATAAAGTTATCATGATTAATTCAACCGATTTCGAGGGGAAATTCGAATTTCGTCCCTTGGAACCAGGCTATGGATTAACCGTAGGTAACGCCTTAAGACGTGTACTACTTTCCTCTTTGGAAGGTTTTGCAATCACTTCGGTACGTATCGAAGGGGTTGATCACGAGTTTTCAACGATTGCCGGAGTAGTGGAAGATGTAACTGAAATCGTTTTAAACCTAAAGCAAGTTCGTCTTAAAAGACAAATAGACGAGATCGATAACGAAACCGTGACTATTTCAGTTTCTGGAGCCGAGCAGTTAACTGCTGGGGATTTCCAGAAATTCATTTCAGGTTTCCAAGTATTGAATCCAGAATTGGTGATCTGTAACATGGATCCCAAAGTAAACTTGAACTTCGAGATTACAATCGAGAAGGGAAGAGGGTATGTGCCTGCTGAAGAGAATAAAAAAGCAAATGCACCCTTGGGAACCATTTTTACCGATTCTATCTATACGCCCATTAAGAATGTAAAGTATAGTATCGAGAACTATCGTGTAGAGCAAAAAACCGATTATGAGAAATTGGTTTTCGAAATTATTACCGATGGTTCCATTCATCCAAAAGATGCTTTAACCGAAGCCGCCAAAACCTTAATCCATCACTTTATGTTATTCAGTGATGAGCGTATTACCTTGGAGGCCGATGAGATTGCACAAACAGAGACTTACGATGAAGAATCCCTTCACATGCGTCAGTTATTGAAGACGAAATTGATCGACTTAGATCTTTCCGTTCGTGCTTTAAACTGTTTGAAAGCAGCTGAAGTAGATACTTTGGGTGACTTGGTATCGTACAACAAAAATGATTTAATGAAATTCAGGAATTTTGGTAAAAAATCGCTCACTGAACTCGAAGAGTTGGTAAGCAACAAAGGCCTTAATTTCGGGATGGACCTTTCAAAATACAAACTAGATAAAGATTAATGCCTCATAATTTTGCTCCCCAAAAGGGTTGTAGCAAGATGATGGTTAAAACAAAACGTCATGAGACACGGAAAGAAATTCAATCACTTAGGTAGAAAAACAGCCCATAGAAAATCTATGTTGGCCAACATGGCTTGTTCCCTAATTGAACACAAAAGAATCAATACGACCCTTGCTAAAGCAAAAGCTTTAAAGCAATTTGTAGAGCCTTTGGTAACAAAGTCTAAAGAAGACACTACGCACAATCGTCGTATCGTATTTAGTCGTCTTCGTCAAAAAGATGCGGTTACCGAATTGTTCCGGGAAGTTGCTGTAAAAGTAGGGGATCGTCCAGGAGGATATACCCGAATCATTAAATTAGGGAATCGTTTAGGGGATAATGCCGATATGGCAATGATCGAACTAGTCGATTACAATGAAGTCTACAACGCTGGGAAGTCTTCTAAGAAAAAGACTCGTAGAAGCCGTAGAGGTGGAGGAAGTAGTACCGCTGCTCCGGCTACCACTACCCAAGCAAACAAGGAAGAAGAATAATGAACAATTATTTGTAAATAATAAAGGGACTAACCATTTCAGTTAGTCCCTTTTTTTATGCTATTTTTGTAAAACTTTTTTTAGTATGAAATATCAAACCAGAAAGAAAGCACTTATTTTATTAGCCGATGGCACCATTTTCTACGGAAAAGCGGTAGGAGGAAAAGAAGGCTCTGCCTTCGGGGAAGTTTGTTTTAACACAGGGATGACAGGGTATCAAGAAATTTTTACCGATCCCTCCTATTATGGTCAACTCATGGTGACCACCAATGCCCATATTGGAAACTACGGAACCAACCGTGACGAAGTTGAATCGGAAGGGATTAAAATTGCCGGATTGATTTGTAGAAACTTTAGTTACCAATACTCCAGACCTGCTGCCGACGATTCCTTGGAAGCTTTCCTCAACGAACATAATCTTTTGGCCATCAGCGACGTGGATACGCGTGCCTTGGTCAGCTATATCCGTGACAATGGGGCTATGAATGCTGTTATTAGTACCGAAGTAGATAACATCGAAGGACTTAAAAAGCAATTGGCCGAAGTGCCCAACATGGATGGTTTAGAGTTAGCTTCAAAAGTATCTACCAAAGAACCCTATTTCTTCGGAAACGAAAATGCGAAATACAAAGTTTCTGCTTTGGATATTGGTATCAAGAAAAACATTCTGCGTAATCTTTCAGAAAGGGATTGTTACATTAAGGTATTCCCTTTTGATGCTTCTTTTGAAGACTTGCAGTCTTTTAATCCCGATGGCTATTTTATCAGTAACGGTCCTGGAGATCCAGCACCTTTAAAAAATGCCATAGCAGTTACCCAAAAAGTATTGGAACATAAAGCACCTCTTTTTGGAATTTGTCTAGGTCATCAAATCTTGGCACTTGCAAAAGGAATTTCAACCTATAAAATGCACCACGGGCACAGAGGGATCAATCACCCTATTAAAAACCTAATAACAGGCAAAGGGGAGATTACCTCTCAAAACCATGGTTTTGCTATTAATAGAGAGGAAACGGAAGCGCATCCCGATATCGAAATTACGCATGTTCACTTAAACGATCATACCGTTGCGGGTATCCGATTGAAAAACCAACCGGCATTCTCGGTACAATACCACCCAGAAGCCAGTCCGGGTCCGCACGATGCCTCGTATCTTTTTGATGAATTTATCGAAAACATAGAAAAATACAGTGTAAAAGAAGCCCTTTCATAGGGCTTTTTTAATGGAAGGTTTCGAAAACGTTATAGTTGGTAAAACCGCAATTTAGTTGGGGTTTTCAGCAATATATATTAGACTTCTTTTGTATCTTCACAATTGTATTAACTAAGCAACAAAAAAAATGAGCATTATTATTGATATTCACGCACGTCAAATATTCGATTCTAGAGGAAACCCTACCGTCGAAGTAGATGTTATTACGGAAAATGGTTTTGTAGGTCGTGCCGCGGTTCCTTCTGGAGCCTCCACTGGTGAACATGAAGCCGTAGAACTTAGGGATGGTGGTGATGATTATATGGGTAAAGGAGTTTTAAAGGCTGTTGAAAACGTGAATGGAAAAATTGCAGGAACACTCTTGGGAATTTCTGTATTTGATCAAGAAACGATAGATCAGACGATGATTGAGTTGGATGGTACCCCAAATAAATCCAAATTGGGCGCCAACGCTATTTTGGGGGTTTCTTTGGCCGCTGCAAAAGCCGCTGCAAATGAACTAGGAATCCCGTTGTACCGTTATGTGGGTGGCGTAAGTGCCAAAACGCTTCCAGTACCCATGATGAACATTATCAATGGAGGTTCCCATAGTGATGCCCCTATCGCTTTTCAGGAATTCATGGTCATGCCGGTAAAAGCCAAAAGCTTTTCGCATGCCATGCAAATGGGCTCTGAAATATTTCACAATTTGAAGAAAGTTTTGCACGACCGCCATTTAAGTACTGCGGTTGGGGACGAAGGTGGTTTTGCACCTACACTGGAAGGAACTGAAGATGCTCTGGATACCATTGCCAAAGCTACGGAAAAGGCAGGTTACAAACTTGGGGACGAAGTAATGATTGCATTGGATTGTGCTTCAGCCGAATTTTATGTAGATGGAAAATACGACTATGCTAAATTTGAAGGAGCGACCGGAAAAGTAAGATCTTCCGAAGAACAAGCCGATTACCTAGCAGAACTTTGTGAGAACTATCCTATTATTTCTATTGAAGATGGGATGGATGAAAACGATTGGAAAGGTTGGAAATACCTTACCGATAAAGTAGGGGATAAAGTTCAATTGGTGGGAGATGACTTGTTTGTAACTAACGTAGAGCGCCTTTCTAGAGGTATTGATGAGGGGATTGCCAACTCTATCCTTATTAAGGTAAATCAAATAGGAACTTTAAGTGAAACCATCGCTGCGGTGAATATGGCTCAAAATGCAGGGTATACTTGTGTGATGTCCCATAGAAGTGGTGAAACGGAAGATAATACGATTGCCGATTTGGCGGTAGCGCTGAATACTGGGCAAATTAAAACGGGTTCTGCTTCCCGAAGTGATCGTATGGCAAAGTATAACCAGTTGCTTCGAATAGAAGAAGAATTGGGCGAAGTGGCGTACTATCCTCAAAACAAAGCCTTCAAAATATAATCACCCCTTTAAAATTTGGATTTCCTTTTCAAGTGCTTGAATTTTTTCAATGTGATCTTGAATGAGGAAATCCATTTTTTTATGTCTTATTTCTAAATTTTCATAAGGCTGTTTAATTTCTTCGTAACTATCTTCAATGGCGCTTAATAAGACTTCATCGTTGATCATCTGCAAGGAAGCCTTGATGTCTAACCAAGCCCTTCCTAAAGCTGAAGAAAAACTGCCCTCTACATCAAAAGAAGCATCGGCATTAATTTCTTTTAAAACGCCTACCCATTGCAATGAAAAAATCCGATGCCTATCTGCCGCTTTCAGAAAAAATGATCTTGTAGCATCATTTTCAGCTAAAGCAAAGACTTCTATAAGCTGTTTGTGCATGTCATTGTTTTTCTCGATGAGGAGTTGTAAGTGGGAAGTTATTTCTTCTGAAGTTTTCATAATTAGTGTACTAATAAAGTTGAAAGTAATAAGGTTGCTACTATCCATAAAATAATTGAAAGTAGGCCGCCAATAAGTAAAAAATGTTTGAATTTATAAACCCCTGTGCCATAAATTAAAGCGTTGGTTTGGTAACCTACCGGAGTAAAAAAACTAAAATTTGCTGCAAACATCACAGCCAAGATAAAGGGCTTTAAAGGTAAATTTAGTCCAGAGGCAATAGAGATGGCGATTGGTGTCATAATAATAGCCGTAGCATTATTGGAGATGGTGCCGCTTAAAAGCATGGTAAAACCAAACAACAACCCCAGTATGATTATAGGCTTTTGATTGGAAAAAAGCGCTAATAGTTGTTCCGAAATCCAGACATCGGTACCCGTATTGTTCATGGCAATTCCCAGGGGAATCATTCCCGCCAATAAAAATATGATTTGCCAGTTTATCTTGGTGTATATTTCTTCTAAGGAGATAGATTTTGTGAGTAGCATTGCTGTTACCCCAGCAATGGAAGCCAGTAAAATACTGGTAAGACCCGTAGATGCTAGAGCGATAACCCCTAATAAAATGGAAAAGGAAATCGTTTTTTTTACAGTGGATTTCTCCTCTTTATATTCATGCTGATTTAATATGGCGATGTTTTCCAAATTATGAAGCTTGGCAATATCGTTTTCCTGCATTTCCAATAAAATTCGATCCCCTGGCTTGGTTCTAATTTTATCCATGCTTTTTCGAAGCAACCGTTCCTTTGTGTTTCGGATATTTCTTCTTTTCTGAATGGCAATTGGATATGCTCCTTCCAATGAGATATTTCTAAGGGTGCCCAGGGTTTTTCCTATTAAGTTGGATCCGGGCAGAATGAGTACTTCTACATACTGCAATTTATTTAGGTCGGAGACTTCAGCTTCTTTATTTGAATCTATTTCTTCTGAAACATCCTTTTTATTGGGAATACTGAATTTTTTATCATGGGTAGCCGCGTTAATGTGTTCCAGATCACTCATTACGATAATGTAATCCCCTTCTTTTAAGTTGATATATTTTCCAGGAGCGTGGATAACTTTCCCATCCCTTATAAGCTTTAAAGGTTTAATGCTATTTTCATCAAAATCTTCAATTTCGCCAATGCTTTTTCCAATAATTTCAGAGTTTTCTGCAATCGAGAGCGTGTAGATGTATTTATTTAATTCGTATTCGGTATCGATTTCATGTTTTTCTTTGGGGAGCCACTTAGAGGCAATCGATATAAAAACAATCCCAATAGCAAGAAATACGAGCCCATATAAGCTAAATTCAAAAAAGCTAAATCGCTCTGCTCCGAGCTTTTCAGAAATTGAATTCACCAAAAGATTCGTAGACGTCCCCATAAGCGTGCAGCTTCCACCAAGAATCCCGGCAAAAGAGATAGGCATTAACAATCGGGATAAAGAAAAGTTGAATCTTTCCGATAGTTGCGAAACTATTTTAATGAAAATAATTACTACGGCGGTTGTACTTATAAAAGAAGAAATTGTAGCAGATATAATCATAAAAAGGGGGGTAACTAAAATAAGGGGTAAAATTTTTAATCTTTTAATAGCATGCGTAAGCATTTCAATCACTCCATTTTCTTCAAGACCAATTGCGATAATCATCAAACACAGGACTGTTATGGTGGCAGGGTTTGAAAAGCCGCTTATGGCTTCTTCAGGAGAGGTAAGCCCTAATAAGGCGAGCGCACCAATGAGAGCAAACGCAATTTTATCGATAGGGAAAAATTCTGTGATAAAAAGAATAATGGTCGCCCCCAAAATCACAAAAACTAAAATTACTTCAAGACTCATCCCATAGGTTTTACTTAAAATTAGTTTTTTCACGGAGATGATTTTGCCAAGGAAATCATAATCTTAATGCTTTATAAGCAATCTTTCCTTTGTTTTTGAAGTTGCAGATGGAACTTTTTTAAAAAGTAGTATTTCAAAATCCTCAACTTTTGAAGGAAATATTTTATTAAGGATATTTTAACCCTTTTTGATTCTCGAAATGTTAAAAAAATAGCGTAATATTTTGTAAATTAGCTGTCCTTTTATAACCCAAAAACCTTAATTAGAATATGTCCAAAAATGCGACCCTTGAAATCGACGGAAATAAATATGAGTTTCCAGTAATAGTTGGTTCAGAAAATGAAGTAGCCATCGATATAAAAACACTAAGAGGTGCTACCAATGGTGTTATTACCATTGATCCAGGCTATAAAAACACGGGCTCTTGCGAAAGTGCTATTACATTTCTGGATGGTGAGAAAGGGATTTTAAGATATCGAGGATATTCCATAGAAGAATTGGCCGAAAAAGCCGACTTTTTGGAAGTAGCCTACTTACTTATTTTTGGCGAATTGCCCACTACCGAACAGTTAGCAAAATTCCATGCAGATATTAAAGCCCAATCTCATGTAGATGAAGATGTAAAGAAAATTATCGATGGTTTTCCAAAATCTGCCCATCCTATGGGGGTGTTATCTTCCCTAACATCTGCTTTGGTGGCATTTAACCCCTCTTCCGTAAATGTGGACAGCGAGGAAGAAATGTATAATGCTATCGTTCGAATTCTTGGAAAATTCCCAGTACTTACGGCATGGGCTTACAGAAAGCGTGTCGGTCTTCCTTTGGATTATGGAGATGATAATCTGGGTTATGTAGAGAATTTCCTAAAAATGATGTTCAAAAAGCCAAGTGGGGAGTACAAGACCAATAAAGTTGTGGTAGATGCTTTGGACAAATTATTAATTCTTCACGCAGATCATGAACAAAATTGCTCTACATCTACGGTAAGGATTGTAGGTTCTTCCCATGCTGGGTTGTTTGTTTCTATTTCTGCAGGAATTGCCGCACTTTGGGGCCCCCTCCACGGAGGAGCGAACCAAGCAGTGATAGAAATGCTGGAAGGAATTAAAGAAGATGGTGGAGACACCAAAAAATATATGGCAAAAGCCAAAGATAAAGAGGATCCATTCCGTTTAATGGGCTTTGGGCATAGAGTATATAAAAACTTCGATCCACGAGCCAAGATTATCAAGAAATCGGCCGATGAAGTGTTAGGAGACCTAGGGGTAGATGATCCCGTATTGGATATCGCCAAAGGTCTTGAAAAGGAAGCGTTGGAAGACAGCTACTTTGTAGATAGAAAGCTTTATCCCAATGTTGACTTCTATTCCGGAATTATTTACAGAGCAATGGGAATCCCAGTTGAGATGTTTACGCCTATGTTTGCCTTAGGAAGACTCCCAGGTTGGATTGCACAATGGCGTGAAATGCGACTTCGCAAAGAACCTATAGGACGCCCTCGCCAAGTATATGTTGGTGAAAACCTAAGATCTTTTAAAGATATTAGCAATCGCTAAAACAACATAAATCAATTGAAAAGCATCCGCAATTTGTGGATGCTTTTTTTATATTTACAATATGATTTCCTTACATGTTACCGATGAAATTTCACGTCTTAGGGCAGTAGTGCTTGGAACTGCGAAAAGCAATGGACCTACCCCAAAACTTCAGGATGCCTACGACCCTAAATCGGCAGAGCATATCAAAGCGGGTACCTATCCTATAGAAGCGGATATGGTTGCCGAAATGGAAGCGGTTGCAGCCATTTTTGAAAAATACGGGGTCAAGGTATATCGACCCGAAGTTATCGAAGATTACAATCAGATTTTTGCAAGGGATATTGCCTTTGTCATTGAAGACAAGTTAATTATTGCCAATATTTTAGAAGATCGCTCCCAAGAAATAGAAGCATTGGAATACATGCTTAAAGAAATAGATCCTTCAAAAATTATTGAATTTCCAGAGCATGCCCATATTGAAGGAGGCGACGTAATGCCTTGGGGAGACTATATTTTTGTAGGAACTTTTAAGGATAAAGATTACCGAAAATACATCACAGCCCGAACCAATATGGAAGCGGTACACCATCTTCAGGAACTTTTTCCTAATAAAAAAGTGGTTTCTTTCTCTTTAAAGAAATCCAACTTTGACCCTAGGGAGAATGCCTTGCATTTGGATTGTTGCTTTCAGCCTTTAGGAAAAGGAAAAGCAATTCTTCACAAAGAAGGTTTTTTAATTGAAGAGGAATATGAATGGTTGCTGAATTTCTTCGGAAAAGAAAACTGCTTTCACATCACAAAAGATGAAATGTACCACATGAATAGTAATATCTTTTCCATTTCCCCTGAAGTGGTCATTTCAGAAAAAAACTTTACCCGATTAAATACTTGGCTTCGAAAAGAAGGTTTCACGGTTGAAGAAGTCCCTTATGCTGAAATTGCGAAACAGGAAGGCCTGCTACGTTGCAGCACCATGCCATTAATTAGGGATTAGAATGGTTGTCAATTTCCTTAATAACCCTAGCAGGATTTCCTCCCACTAAAACATCTTCAGGGACATCTTTTACAACCACTGCGCCGGCAGCTATTACCGCGCGATGACCAATCGTGACTCCTGGACAGATAATGGCTCCGCCGCCAATCCAAACATCATCCCCTATGGTAATAGGTTTGGCAAATTCCTTTCCAGAATTACGTTCCTTCGCATTTAAAGGGTGGGTCGCCGTGTAAATTTGAACATTGGGAGCTAACATGACGCGGTCGCCAATGGTTACAGGCATAACATCCAAAATACAGCAGTTGTAATTCATAAACACATTATAGCCCACCGAAATATTATACCCATAGTCGCAATAAAAAGGAGGTTCCACCCAAAGGTTCTTGCCCGCTTTTCCAAAGAGTTGGTATAACAATTCTTTCCGTTTTGTTTTTTGGGTTTCATCTAGATGGTTAATTTGCTGAAATAGTAGTTTGGCTGCCTCCCGTTCCTGCATTAACTCACGATCTAAGGGCTGGTACATTTCTCCTGCCAACATTTTTTGTTTTTCGGTCATAATTATTTTTATTGTACGTACTAAGATACCCATAAGTTTTGATGGAATCCATCACAAAAAAATCTATTTTTGCGACAAGTATAATCACCCTAAATGCTAAGTGTATGAAGCAAATCACGAATACCCTTTTAATGATTCGGCCCGTGGCTTTCCGTATGAACGAACAAACCGCGGTAAATAATTATTTTCAAGAAGACCTGGATATTAAAAATGCCGAAATTAATGCCAAGGCGCAGAAGGAATTCGATGCCTTTGTAGAAAAGTTGGCGGCCGTTGGGGTACATGTGATTGTAGAAAACGATGATTTGTTGATGGATACGCCCGATTCCATTTTTCCTAATAACTGGGTAAGTTTTCATGAAAATGGAGTAGTGGCACTGTACCCAATGTTTGCTGAAAATAGAAGAAGGGAGCGAAGGGAAGAGATTATGGATCGACTGGAAGCAGAAGGTTTTTATATTGAAGGTTATATGGACTACTCTTCTGCGGAAGAGGAAAATGTATTTTTGGAAGGAACGGGTAGTGTATTGATGGACCGTGTAAACCGTAAGGCCTACTGTGCCCTTTCTCCAAGGGCCGATGAAGATTTGTTCATTGAATTTTGTGAAGATTTTGAATACGATCCTGTGGTTTTTAATGCCTATCAAACCGTAGACGGAAAGCGTTTGCCCATTTATCATACCAATGTGATGATGTGCTTGGCCGAAGAGTTTTGTGTGATCTGTTTGGATACGATTGATGATGCTTCTGAAAGGAAAAATGTGATTCGTCAACTAAAGGAAACGAAAAAGGAAATTATTTCCATCACGGAAAAGCAGATGTATCACTTTGCAGGAAACATGCTTCAAGTACAGGGTAAGGAAAACAAATATTTGGTCATGAGCAAGGCTGCTCATGATTCCCTTAGTCCAGAACAAATTTCCAAAATAGAGCAATATTGTCCCATTTTAAGTAGTGATTTGGAGACTATTGAAACCTGTGGGGGCGGCAGTGCTCGTTGCATGATGGCAGAGGTATTTCTTCCGAAAGCCGACTAACCCTTAGCAATATTCCGAATCATTCCGCCGAATATAAAAAAGTGAAAGGGGAGAACCGAATACCAATACAATCTGCCCCAAAGACCTTTGGGTCGAAATGTAGCCGTTTGGTACAAGGTATTTTTATCATCAATTTTAAACTCTAACCACGCTTCGCCAGGGAGCTTCATTTCGGCAAAAAGAAGCAGCCTTTTTTCCTCCTTATCGGCGTAAATCACCCGCCAAAAATCCAAAGCATCTCCCGCATAGATTTTATCGGGATGGGTCCTGCCTCTACGTAAGCCTACACCTCCAACCAACTGATCCATAAAACCCCTAATTTTCCATAGCCAATTCCCATAATACCATCCGTGGTGCCCTCCAATGCTCCAAATATTTTGAAGCACCTTTTTTTCGTTAGTGATGGGAATGCTTTTTTCATCTTTCAAGCAACCATATTTGGGCACTTGAATGTAGCCTTTTAAATTGCTGAAGCGTCCTGCCACCAAAGAGTCTTTCCAGCTGGAAATAACGAGGTTTTGTTCAATTTTAATAAAGGCTTTTTTTATGGCCGCTTCATAGGAAATGGGATGTATGTTCAAAATTTCCTGAAGTTTGTTGTCTTTTGCAACAACCTCCATTTTCATGCTATCTACAAGGTTTACCGCTAATTTATAAGTAGTTGAAGTTACAAAATATAACCAATAGGAAGACAAGCGCGGTGACATAACAGGCACCGAAATAATCCACAACCGAAGCTTGCGTACCTTAGCATAAATTTGAAGCATTTCTTTGTAGGTAAGGACATCGGGGCCTCCAATATCAAAGGATTGATCGTAGCATTCTTCTTTGAAGGCAACTCCAGAAAGAAAGGCAATCACATCCCTAATGGCAATAGGCTGAATTTTGGTCTTCAACCATTTGGGCGCTACCATAATCGGAAGCTTTTCACATAAATCCCTAATGATCTCGAAGGAGGAGCTACCGCTTCCCACTACAATTCCAGCCCGTAATACGGTAAGATGGTAATTTCCTTCATATAGGATTTCCTCTACTTTTTTTCGGGAGGAAAGGTGCTTCGAGAGGCTTTCTTCATTTACGATACCACTTAAATAAATGACCTGTTTAACCGAAGTGGCCTCCATGTAGCGATTAAAGTTTTGGGCCGATTGCGCTTCCAACTCGTCAAAATCCTTGGTTGAGACACTCATGGAATGAATAAGGTAATAGGCGGCATCAATATCCTTCGGGAAATTTTCGGTGTTTACTTCTTTTAGAAAATCGATTTCAAAAAGGGTCACCCGTTTTAGGGTTTCAGCATCCAGTGCCATTCGGTTTTTGTCCCGAACGCAGCAAATCACTTCATGACCTTCTTCCAAAAGGGCAGGGAGTAGGCGCATTCCAATATAACCGTTGGCACCAGTGAGTAGAATTTTCACAAAATATTTTTGTTTAAAATTAATTAATAAAAATTAAACAAAAGTTAATTATGGGTTAATGTTACAGGTCTTCGATACGTGGCGGACTCACTTGGGCTTTTGCTTCCAATAGTTTGTTCATAAAACGGTGTACGCTCTTATCTTTGGCTTTCGCTTCTATCTTAATAAAATAGTTGTCCCGATGGATGGAGTATTCTTCGGCCTTGCCTTTGTAGAGGGAAAGTTTGTAATAGGGAATAATTAATGCATACGATTCCAACAACGAGCGAAACCCAACAATAATACCTTCGGGTCGCATTTCAATATTGCAAACATTCCGGTTATTGTCCAAAATAAGCAAATTGTAAATCTGGATACTGGTTTCGGTAATCACCAATCTTGGGGACCCTATTCCCCCTAATTGTATCCGTTCTTTCAAACTATAGGGTTTGCCCACTTCCGAATCAATTTTTTGGGTAATTTCTTTATTGTTGTAAGAGACGTTTAAAAGCATAGTTGCATTTTGCTTAAAGTTACGTATTAGCCCGCTTTTTAACGTTAAAAATTTGGTAACTTTGCGCTTTCAAAAAATACGCCATGACATTACAGGACATCCTTTCGGAAAAAATTAAAAACGCTATTGAAAACCTCTATGGAGCCTCTTTGGATTCCGTCGAATTTCAAGCGACCCGTAAGGATTTTGAAGGAGATATTACCGTGGTGGTATTTCCCATGCTAAAGGTCGTAAAAGGAAATCCGGTACATATTGGGGAAGCCTTGGGAAATTATTTAGTAGAAAATGTTTCCGAAGTGGCTAGCTTCAATGTTGTAAAGGGTTTTTTGAACTTAGTGCTTAGCGATGCCTATTATTTGAGTTTCTTTCAAGGAATCTCCAATTTCGATTCCTACGGAATGGTCCCACAAGGTACCGACGCCATGATGGTAGAATACTCTTCACCCAACACCAACAAACCCTTGCATTTAGGACATATTAGAAATATTCTTTTAGGGCATTCGGTTTCTGAAATTCTGAAAGCTTCCGGAAAAAAGGTCTACAAAACCCAGATCATTAACGATCGGGGGATTCACATCTGTAAAAGTATGTTGGCGTGGAAGCACTTCGGAAATGGCGAAACCCCTCAGTCTACAGGATTGAAGGGGGATAAGTTGGTAGGGAATTATTACGTAAAGTTTGATCAAGAGTATAAAAAGCAAGTAACCGCTTTACAAGGAGAAGGAAAGTCTGAAGACGAAGCTAAGGCGGAAGCTCCCTTGCTGATGGAAGCGAAGGAAATGCTCCGAAAGTGGGAAGCGGGTGATCCTGAAACCGTAGCGCTTTGGGAACAAATGAATGGTTGGGTGTACGATGGTTTTGAAACTACGTATCAAAAACTGGGTGTCGATTTCGATAGTTATTATTACGAAAGCAACACCTATTTGTTGGGTAAGGACAATATTGAAGAAGGACTTAAAAATGGGGTTTTCTATAAAAAAGAAGATGGCTCTGTGTGGTGCGATTTAACCAGTGAAGGACTGGATGAAAAATTGGTCCTTCGAAGTGATGGTACGGCAGTGTATATGACGCAGGATATTGGTACGGCCATTCAACGGGTGAAGGACCACCCCGATGTGAACGGAATGATTTATACGGTAGGAAACGAACAGGACTATCATTTTAAAGTACTCTTTTTAATTCTAAAAAAGCTGGGCTTTCAGTGGGCCGAAAATTTGTACCATCTAAGTTATGGGATGGTCGATCTCCCTTCAGGAAAAATGAAGAGTAGGGAAGGAACGGTGGTCGATGCGGACGACTTGATCGATGAAATGGCTACTACGGCACAAACCATTTCTGAAGAATTGGGTAAAATTGATGACCTTTCCGAAGCAGAGAAAGACCATTTGTACCACACCATTGGCATGGGCGCTTTAAAATATTATATCCTGAAGGTGGATCCTAAAAAACGAATTTTGTTCGATCCAAAGGAGAGTGTCGATTTTCAAGGAAATACTGGTCCTTTCATTCAGTATACCTACGCAAGGATTCAGTCTATTTTAAGAAAATCCGGAACGGTGGCAGATAAGGGAATTCCCAATGCCATTCAGCTACATGAAAAGGAAAAGGAATTGTTGAAGGCCCTTCAATTATTTCCTGAAAAAGTGCAGGAGGCTGCAGAAAATTACAGTCCGGCCATCATTGCCAATTACACTTACGATTTGGTGAAAGAATTCAATTCATTCTATCAAAACGTCACCATTTTAAGTGCAGAAACCGAAGCAGAAAAAACCTTTCGGGTGCAATTATCGAAAGCCGTGGGAGCGGTTATAAAAACGGCCTTTGGGTTGTTGGGAATCGAGGTGCCGCAGCGTATGTAATTATCGATGTAATTCGTATTCTAGGGCAATACGCACCAATCCAGCCGTATTTCGAGCCCCAGTCTTTATCAACATATTGCGACGGTGGGTTTCCACAGTTCCGAAGCTAATGAATAATTTTTCGGCAATTTCCTGAGTGGTATGCTCCTCCAAAATTAATTCGAGTATTTCTTTTTCCCTTCGGGATAGGCTAGGGAAGGGACTTTGCTGGCTTTTCTTAGAGGCTTTGGTTACGGTGTTCACAATAATTTCATTAACCGTATCGTCCAGATAGGTTTTTCCTTGGTATACCTGAGTGATGGCTTCAATTACTTCGTCCTGTCCTGCATTTTTAAGAACATATCCTTTGGCACCATTGGAGAGCATCAATTTAATTAAACTGCTTTCCTTGTGCATGGATATGGCAATTATTTTAACATTTGGTTGAAGCTCTATCATTTTTTTGCAGGTTTCAATTCCATTTAAACCAGGAAGATTGATATCCAACAAAATTACATCAGGATTAACTGTTTCCAGCTTCTCAATACCCTCTTCACCGCTTAGTGCCGTGTCGGTTACATCAATTTCAGGGTGATTTTGAAGTAAGAGCTTCATGCCTTCAATGACCATCTTATGATCGTCCACTATAAGTACTTTTATCATGAGATAGGGATATTAATGGTTAAGGTAGTTCCTTGGTTGGGTTGGCTGTCCCAATGAATAGTGCCGTCTAAAAACTGTACTCGACTGTTTATGCTTTTTAAGCCCAATCCACCTTTGGCAATAGCTTCCTCATATTGAAAACCTTTTCCGTCGTCTTCTAGAATTATGCTGAGTTCATTTTTATGGCCTAGCATTTGAATTAAGATGTTTTCTGCTTCTGCATGTTTCCGCATGTTTGAGATGACTTCCTGTATCAAGCGGTAAATCATGACTTCTTTGGTGGTGTCCATTTTCTTTGGAAGATTGTTGAATTCCAATGTAGTTTTGTATCCTTCGTCCCTTAAGCTTTCAGCAATATCTTCTACGGCGCCTTCCAACCCAGATATGCTAAGTGCTTGTGGCATCATATTATGGGAAATGCGGCGTACTTCAATACAGGCCTCATCTATAAGGTTATTGGTTTTTTCGGTAATGTTAAGTTGTTCCAGTTGCTCAATTTCTTTTTGAATTGTCGTAAAGTGGGCCTTTACGGTACTTAGTAACCCGCCCAAACTATCGTGTAAATCTTTTGCAATTCTTAGCCTTTCGGCTTCCTGACCTTCGATCATACTATTTAGTGCCAATAATTTATTTTCTTGTTGTAATTCCTTGATCTCTTGTTGCTGAATGGCTTCCTTTTGGGAAGCAATGGTTTTTTGATCTTTCAGTCTTTTTCGGAAGAAAAAATAGGTAAATACCAACAGCACCCCTAACGCTACAAGGCCAAGAATGATCTGGTTTTTTTGCCGCTTGTCTTTTTCGATAATGAGATTTTGCTCCAGTATTTTCCGCTCCTTTTTTTCGGTATCAAATTTTACTTCCAGCTCTGCAATATTTCGCTGCATCCTATCCGAATTTAAACTATCCCGAAGGGTGGTTTCCTTGATTTTGTATTCGTAAGCTTGTTTGTAGTCTTTTGCTTCCTCCAAAATATCGGCCGATTTGGAGAGCAACTCCATTTTTATTTGAGGTTTGTTAATGGTTTCCAGTTTTTCTACCGCCCTGTTTATATAGGGAATTGCCAATTTTGGTTTTCCCATAGCTGAATAGATATTGGCTAGGGTGATAGTATTGTAGGTAAGCGAATTCATACTATTAAGGCTGTCGCTTACGGCAATGGCTTTTATTAACCGGGGAATGTTCTCTGGGGATTTCAATTTGTTGAAAATGCTTTCAATGGGCATATGGCCCGCTGGCGTATTGGAGTGGGCTTCTTCATATAGTTCGGCGAGGGTTTCGGTAAAAAACGCTAAATCTGATGGCGCATCCAGTTGCGAAAAATGCTCAACCAAAATGTAAAGCACAAATCGTTTGGTGGGTGTGTTGGGAGCGTTTTTGGTTACCTCCCACATTTTCCGATAATAATTGGTGCTGCCTTCCACATCGCCCAACATGCCTTGCATCACCCCTTTATGATAGTAAACATTCCACAGATAATCCCAATATTCGGGTTTTTCTGCAATAAGCTCTGCTTCGTTGAGGTGATAAAGGGCTTTATCTGCTTTGTTTTGGTATAAATAGGTGCTGGCAACCGAGGCATGGTATTCCATGATAATTTTTTCGTCCTTCAGTTTTTCAGCAAGAGCCAACCCCAGTAATTTTATTTGAAGGGCGTCGTCGGTATTTCCAACTTGGGAAAGGCGTTGTCCATACCTGCTATACATGACCATTCTTCCAAGATCGGTGCTATCCTTGGAAAGCGCATATTGAAAATTTTCTTCAGAGTTTTCCGGGTCCTTGGTAATGATTTTATTCAGAAAGTAATAGGCGTCTTTCTGAGCTTCATAATTTTTTCCCTCAAGGGTTGCCAGAACACTATCAATTTTTTGACGGGTGGTTTTTTGGGAAAACAAGCATTGCGATAGGAGAAAAACTATCGCAATGAAACATTTTTGAATTGGATATGTAAACAATGGCACTTTCAGTAATTAATGGATTTAATCGTAAAGATACTTATAATTCTGTTTAGGATTTTGTATGGATCTGTAAGGTGAAATCACCTTCCTCTAATTCTTCGGCCCCAACAACCCCTATCACAAACCGATACGACCTTCCAAGGGCCAAAATATGCTTTACCGTTCTTGTGTGGTCTTGCGTTTTACCTTTCCAGTTACGGTCCCATTTATGATCTACCTCGCATCGTACACAAGAATATAACTTAGGGGGAAGGTCACTATTGTTCACCCCAACTTGGTACGCATAGACACTAAAGTTGGCATTCTCATCTTTAGGGATAACCGTAATTTCAAGTTCGCTGTGAGTGGGAATAATTCCAGTATATAATACATGGTTTCCTGTAAATTTGTGGTATTGGGTAGCGGGGAAACAGGCATTGTTACTTTGCCAAGCCCAAGAGAGGTCTTCCATTTTTTCCCCTTCGGAAAGATTTCCTTCCACACTTACCGTTTCATTAGGAACAAGTTCGATTTCGGTAACGGTTCTTTCTTGTGCAAGGGCCATAAGGGGTAGGAATAAGAGCATTAATAATTGTTTTTTCATAATAAATTAGGTTAGGGTTTAATTTTAATATCGAATGTTTTGGTACTTCCCATTCGATCTCCTTTGTAATAAATATCAAATTGCAAACGGATGGAAGTTTCTTTATCTACTTTTGGAGCTTTAATGCTACCATCCACATATTTGGATTCTCCAGCTTTCATGTCTATTCCATCCAATGAAATATCAAAAACACCTCTTGGCGGTTTGTAGTTAGAAGGTTTTAGGCTTCTGGTTTTGCATTTTATTTCCCAATCGTCACCCAACGCCATGACCTCCCCATAATTTTTTATATCAAGCTTTAGCTTGTAGTTTTTTCCTGGAACCATGTCATCTTCCAAAGTGACGCGACCAATATTCAATTCTGGGAGTAGCTCGACAATCTCATAATTTATTTTTAAGGAACCCTTTTCAAGATCTGCTGGCTTCCCGTCCTTAAGGATTTCGTAGGTTACCTGAACCGTGCCGGGGGTATTTGGAGGGGTTACTTCAGGAAATGAAACAGATTTGGCGTCTCCTTCTTCCATTTCACTTCCCTCAAAATTTACGGTTTTCTCGAAGATTCCTTTATCCATTCCTGAAGGGGCACGATCTACCTTCGCCTTAATGGCATATTTTCCTTTATCCCATTTTAGTTTTCCTGAATTTTCAATGGTAAAATCTATAGCGTATTCTTTTTCAGGATGCATTTTTCGGGTAACCTTTTCGGTAATTTGAGCCTCTTGCTCTTCAACCTGAACCCCTGCGTCTAAACGAAGTGTATTGTTTCTTGCATCGAAAGGACTACCGTCTAATTGGACACTCACTTCTATGGTGTAGGTTCCTCCTTGCGTAGGGGTCTCCAGTTTTTCTTCAAAGGTGATGGCTTGATAAGCCCCTGGAGCTAAATTGGATAACTCGATGTCTTCTTCAAACTCGAAGGCTTCTTTGTCCTCTTTGCTGGCACCAGAAGGCGAGGAGGTCACTTCTCCCTTTAACTGGTAAGTTCCAACCGGCCATTGGGCCTTCCCAGTATTTTTCACCACTCCTGTTAATTTGGCATATTCTTTTTCGGGCTCTAAAAACCCCGGTAGATTGACAGTGATTTCCGTAGCATAATCACCTTCTACCATTACGGTAGCATCTTTTTTGGCTAAGGTACTGCTACCGTTCATTAGGGCCATGCTTATTTTGTAAACTCCTGGTACAATAGGCGCTTCCATAGTCCATTTAAAAATATATTCCTTTCCACTATAGATACTTACATAAGCATCTTTTTCCATGAAGAATTTTTTTCCTTCTTCAGCATCGGGACCGCTTACGTAAGAAACCATTAAAGTGCAATTGTTTCGGTTTAAGGTTTCGGTACCTGTATTTTTTAATGTGAGGTCAAGCTGGTAATTGCTTGAGGCATTCATTTCTGAAGGAACATCCACAGCAATGATGTCTGCCTTTAATTGCGACCAGGCGCCCGTGTAGGCACCTAGAAGCAATAGTGTTAATAATAGCCTTTTCATAGGTTATTTTTTCTTTCCGTTGATACGGTACTTAAATTTATTTCCTACGGAAAGGTTTTTCATGGCTACAATAATTGCCTTCCCTTTCACATTGTTAAGGGTGAATTTTTTCACTTTTCCGTTTTTGTCATTTGGAAATTCGTAATTTACTTTTTGTTGGGTCACACCGTCTTTCCCTTGTACACAAATAACGACCCCTGTTTTGGCCTTTCCATCATATTTATTAATGGTTATTTCAATTGTGTTATGAAAAGAAGGGGTAGATACAAAGGTCCTTTTGGTTTGACCATAAATAGTTCCTTGTTCATTGCCTCCATCCAGTTCCAAAAATCTAGGACCTATGGTGGCACTGGCATTGGAAGCAATGGCGTTCCAGGTATTCTTAATTCGTTTTACTTCGTTTTTAAAAGGAACTAAGCTAATGCCCGGATCCCAAGTGCCCCAGGACTTCCACATTTCTTTGGCAAGTTTAACTCCTTGGTTACAGTTTTGTGCTTCCATTTGAAAACTGAAAGCAAAAAAGAAAATGATGATGGCTAAAAATGATTTTTTCATTGGTATTACATTAATGGTTAATAAAAGTATGTGATGGTTTTAAATAATTATTCCTTGAATTCTGTTGAGATGCAAAATCTATGATTTCATAGAGGTTTATTCGTCATCAAAAACACGTTCCATTTGTTTGATGTAAAACTGGAAACGTTTTTTGATGGCCTCCTGATTTTTACCTGGGTGATTGGCCTTTGCCGTCATGACATCTTTTTTGGTAAGGATTTTTTTTCCTTCTCCTTTGGTAACGGCTTTTTCGAAAGTATTGGCGACTTGTACCATCTTTTCTTGATCTTTTACTTTAAGGCTATCCAGATACCCAAAGGTTTTTACCGCTTTTTGTTTAAAAGAAGCAGTTACGGTTTTGTCTTTTTTAAGCGATTCAAGGATGATCCAAGGCTTTTTGGGTTCTCCTTTTTGAGCAATTAGTGTTGAAAAACTCAACAATACAGTGAGTAGAAATAAAGTGTTACGTGCTTTCATGAGGGTGTTAATTAAGTTATAGTTCAAAACTAAAGCAACATAACTACCTGTATATCAAAGAATTCTATTAGTGTAATAAAATCTATGATTTCCGATAGGGAAAAATCCTAGAAAAGAAGTTGAAAAGAAAAATTGGGTGTAAAACCTAAGGAAATTTCTTCAATTTGTTGAATTTCTGAGGCTTCGGAAGTTGGATCTTCTAAAGCATATCTTAGGTTAAGGGTATTTCTGTTGTTAGTGAGATTTAATAAAGCCAAATTAAATTTGGCAGCTACGCTATTGGAAATTTCCCAAAGGTATTCTGCAGAAAAATCTAACCGTACATATTGATCCAGCCTTTGGTTATTGGGTAGATCGTAGGCAATTTCATAAAACCCGCCCTCTTCGTCAAAACTGGCTTCAGGCAAGGGTAAGGTAAAAGGTTTCCCCGTTCTCCAGTCCAAACCCAGTGCTAGTTGAAATGAATTGATACTATATGATGAAGCCAAATTCACGGTATGCCGCACATCGATATTATTGGGAAATTGGGAAGGGCTTAAGTTTTCGAAAGTATAATCATTTACAGCATACGCATAACTGGCCCAAAGGCTAAGGTCTTTAATTTTTTTGTTTATGGTAAGTTCACTTCCTACTACTTGATATTCCCCAGTGGTCCTAGCAAATTGAAACTGATTCTGAAACCCTTGGCTCTTGCTTGTAACCTGATGGACCTTTTTTATATATCCTTCCGCATTCACAAACCACCCATTGTGATTGTACAATAATCCTAACGAAACCTGCTGGCCCTTTTTAAGCGGGATACCTTCTCCATCTGCCAATACCCATCTTCTTTTTTCAATTCCCAAAAAATCACTTTGTAAATCGATTCGTTGTGTCACACTTTGGCTTTTTGATTCTCCCAAAACTTCCAGCGCCAGGCCTTCTGTAATTTCCTGATAGAAGTAGAGTCTTGGTTCTATCGTGGTTTCTTTCAATTTGTCGAAGTAGTTCCCGCGAACTCCAAATTGAAAACGGGTTTTCTTATTTTGAGACTTAAAGCCCACTTGGGAATATGCCGAATGTGTACGCATCACATTTTTTTCATAGTCACGAAACCGGGGTAAGTTCACATCTTGGGTATTTGAGATGCCGATCTCAGAAAAGTGATAGCCGTTGCTCCAGTGCCATTTTTCGGAAATTTGGAAATGGGTACCCAACTTTGCGGAAAGATCCAGTACCTCGTTCTCTTGATTAACTTCTTGGGTGGTAAAAATGTCTTGGTTTAATGCGTCCAGTAAATAATGGGAAGCTTGAAAAGATACTTGAGAGCTAAACGAAGAATTCCATTGGCGTTCCCAGGAAATCCCAGTGGCTTCACTTTTTTGCTCTAAACGACTAATTTCCCTATTGTCAAAAAGTTGCTCAGTATATTCAAAGTGATTTTCCATGGCAATAAAACTAACCCGAAGTTTATCGCTCTCGGTAATATCCCAGAGGATTTTAGCCCCAGCGTCAAAAAAGTAAAATTCTTCTTCCAACATTAAATTTGAGGCAATTTCAGAATTTTGGAGATTGGTGATTTCCGTATCTTGAAAAACCCGATTGGAAAAACTGGTGTAAACAGGTGTTTCAACCAGTCCATTAATGGAAGTCCTGCCAGAAACCTGTAACGATAAATTTTGACTTACCGGAACTTCCAAAAAAGCCTGTGTGTTGATGAGGTTGGCTCCTATTCCTCCGTTAAACTTATGGGACACTTTATTGTTGGAGCTCATGTCAATAACACCAGAAACGCTTTGTCCATAATGAGCTGGTGTTCCATTTTTATAGATGGTAACTTCCTTGGTCAAGTTTGGGTTAAAGGCCGAGATAAGTCCGAAAAAATGCCCTAGTTGATACATTCGTATTCCTTCCCACAGTATTAGGTTCTCATCATTGGTGCCCCCTCGAATATTAATAGTTGAAATAGTTTCATTGATGCTCTCTACCCCAGGAAGTGCTTGGGCAATAGTAAGCACATCGTTCTCTGTTTGTCCAGGGATTAATCCAAAATTATTGGTGTTGATTGAGGTAGAGCCGTCAAAGTTGCGGTTAATTCCCTTTACCAGAACGTTGCTGATAAATACTTCCTTAAGTTGGGAAATAGCAGGAAGGATCATAATGGCAGGGCAATTGGCTCCTAACTCTGTGTAATTTAAAACAAGTGTTTCATATCCAAGGTAAGACACTGTAATGTTGCCCGAAGCTGCACTATTGGGAAGGGTGAATACCCCTTCAGCATTGGATACCGTAGCATACCCATTTTCAGATTGAATCGTAGCATTTTCAAGAGGCATTCCAGAATAGGCATCTAGTAGTGTACCACAATAAGCAGCTACTTTTGGAGCCTTTTTGGAAATGGAATAATACCTATCGTTGATTTTCGAAAAGTGAAATGCGGTTTGGTTGTTGAGATATGCTATTTTCTCGTTAAGGTTCAACGTATCTGATGGAGGGGTCAAGCGAATTCCCTCTACGTCTTCCGCAACATAAGAAAAGCGAATGCCATGCTCTGTTTCCAAAACATCAATAAGCACTGTGAGCAGAACGGGCTCACGATCTTGAGCCATGATAGATTGGCTGAAGATAAGCAAGAAAGATATGGTCCTTAAAAAATTTTTAGCGACTGTTTTCAGCATAAATAGTTACCACGTTATCCTTTACGGTAAATTGTAGTTGTAGCGGTTCACATATAGAACGCAGGGCAACATTCAAGTCTTTATGGGTAAAACTTCCCGTAAATTTTTTCTCCAATTCAATTTGATTATCAATAGTAACGGGGAATTGTCTTTTTAATTCTTCCAAAACCATCGATAAATCTGAATTTTCAAAAGAACTCTCAAAATCAATCCAAGAAGGTGCTTGGGTTTGTATTGAAGAATAAGAAACAAATTGATTCTCTTTAATAACAAGATAATTTCCGGCAGGAACTTTTACCAAAGTGTCTTTATAAGCAACACTTACAAGGCCTTCAAAACACTTAATCTGAAAATCATTGCCCCTAGAAAACACATTGAATTGTGTTCCCAATACCGACACAACCCCTTGTGGGGTATTTACGCTAAATTTTGCCCCTTTCTCCACTTTAAAAAAGGCCTCTCCCTTTAAATCCAAGTTTCGGGACTCGTCCCAGTTTTTTTTGTGATAGCTAATTTCAGAAGCCGCATTTAAAGTGACTTCCGATTGATCTGGAAGGGAGAAAGTTTCCCGTTGGGCAATATCGGTCCTCACGGTGGTCTCCCTGTTGTTAAGAAATATATAGCTGGTAACTACCACAGCTACCACTGCGGCTACCCTTATTATTTGGGTAAGTGGATTTAATTTTCTCACCTTTGGGGAGTTTCCTTTTATCTTATGGGAAATTTCTTCAAAATTTTCACGCTCCTTGAACTGCGGCACTTCCATGTGAGAGGTGCCTTCGGAAATGGCTATATAGTGAGCAAATTCTGGGTCTTCCTGTAAGATTTCTAGATCTTCTTTTGAAGCCTCTCCGTTAAGATATTTATGTAATAAGTAATTTTTTTCCATAATCTATAGTTCCAAATTCGCTAGTAAAACAAGTGAAGGATATAAAACCCTACCTTTTATTTTATATTCCATGAATTTTACTTCGTAGGGAGGCTAATGCCTGACTCATTCTTTTTTCTACAGCTTTGACAGAAATACCCAAAATCTCTGCAATTTCAACGTATTTTTTACCTTCAATTCGGTTCATTAAAAAAGCAGTCCGCTGTGCTTCGGTTAAATCGGCAATCGCAGTTTGTAATTTTTCCTTAAACTGCTTTTCTTCCAATACATATTGGGGTGATTTATTTTCTACTCTATTGGGTTGCGCTTCAGCATGTTTTAAGACTACTTTTTTATGGGCCACTTGATTTAAGAACATATTATTGGCCACGGTATATAAAAAAGATTTGGCTTTAGGCTCACTTACCTTTCCGCAGTTTTCCCATAACTTGATAAATGCTTCCTGAACCAAATCATTGGCTTGTGCTTCATCACCACACTTAAAGAATATAAAATTGTAAATTGGCTTTCCCCAAGTACGGTACACTTGGTTGTAAACTTTTTCGGAACAAACGTTTTCGTCCATACTATTGTTTCTATGCCTTCAAATGTATAAATATTTTTTTTGCTTCTTGGGTAGGGTAAAATGCCTAATAGCTGTTTCAACAATAAATACAAAACCAATATCAAGTTATGAAAAAGATTTTTAACCTACGTTTTTTACTCTTAGTTACTTTAGTAGCTTTTATGACTTCCTGCCAAAAGGAAGAAGAAGAATTTATTGACAATACCGATCCTGATACGATTACCGCAGATTCGGTTTTGACCAATTTGTTGAGAAGTGCTTCTCAAAATGAAGGGAGTGGGGATGATATTATTGATGGAAGTAGTTGTCTTTCCTTAGTATACCCGGTAGAGGTTATAGCCAATGGCCAAACCGTGATTTTGGAAAGTGAAGCAGATATCGCTATCGTACAGGCTATTTTCGATCAGTTTCCGAACGACCAGGACACCCTTGAAATTGTCTTCCCTATCATTGTTTCATTAGAAGATTTCACCCAGATCACAGTTTCCAGTCAGTCGGAGTTAGACGATTTGATAGCCGCTTGCGATGATACCGTAACCAACGATTTTGCCTGTGTGGATTTTGTGTATCCTATTACCTGCTTTGTATATAATTCCAATAACGAGCAAACGGGGATCATTACTGTTAATAGTGATGAAGAGTGGTTTCTGTACTTGCTGAATTTAGATAACGACACCTATATCTCCATCGATTTTCCAATTTCGGTAATTGTTAATGGAGAAACCATACAGGTAAATAGCAACCAAGAACTTCTTACTACCATCCAACAGGCAGACTGTAGTAATAACAATACCACTATTGAGGATTTTGAAACCTTGGTAACTTCAGGGAATTGGTACGTAACCTACTTCTTCGATGATTATGATGAAACCAGTGATTTTGCCGACTATGAATTTACTTTTGCCAGCGATGGAAGTGCTCAAGCAACAAATACTTCCGGAAGCACCCCAGGAACTTGGGATTACTATACCGATAGCGGGGAAGAAAAGTTTGACTTAAACTTTGGAACGACCGACCCTTTGGATGAATTGGAGGAAGATTGGATCATTTTAGAGGCTACGCAAGACATCATCCGTTTGAAAGATGTTAGTGGTGACGGAAGTGTCGATTACTTAACTTTTGAAAGAACTCCTTATACCGGTGGCGGTGGCGGAAGTACGAATTCGCTAATTGAAGATTTAACGACCGATACTTGGTTTGTGAATCTACTGAATGATGATGGAGATGATGAAACTTGCGATTATGTAGAATATGAATTCACTTTTAACTCCAACGGAACCGTTCAAGCGGTAAGTCCTTCTAATACCAAAGATGGATTCTGGGCAGTGAATAGCTCAAGTAGTGGGCTAGACCTAGTCTTAAACTTTAGCATTACAGGAGAAGACGACCCATTTGATGACCTTAATGACGATTGGGACGTAACAAGCCATTCCAACGAATTGATCGAATTAATCGATATAAGCGGCGGAAACGGTGGTACCGATTATTTAAACTTCGGAAGAAACCCATATACCGGTTGCTCTGGTGGTGGCGGTGGAAGCCAAGCTTTAAATGACATTCTCTTAAACGGGCCTTGGTATGTAGCCACCTATCTTGACGATGGAAACGACGAAACAAACGATTATAATGGTTATAATGTAACTTTTACTGAAGGCGGTAGTGTCACGGCAACCAATGGTAGTAATACCATTAACGGGACTTGGGCTATTACCGGAAGTTCAGACCTGGATCTAGTATTGGATTTCGGCACTCAAATTCCCTTTGACGAATTTAATGACGATTGGGATGTGCTTAACTACAATGATACTACCATTACATTACAAGATGTAAGTGGCGGCGGTGGCGGAACCGATACGCTTATCTTCGAAAAACTTTAAGACTTAAACCTAAATTTTTAAATTATTAAACTTTATGAAAATGAATTTTTTGAAATCAATAGCCTTATTTACAATCACTTTACTGTTCGTAGCTTGTTCTGATGATGATGGAAATGCACCATTAGATCCAAACAATGGGTCCAGTGCCGATCAAACTACTCAGAATGTTCAAGGCAGCGATTGGCGGGTAACTCAATTTGTAGACTCAGGGAACAATGAAACTTCCGATTTTACAGGATATGTGTTTACCTTCAATACAGATGGAACGGTAGTCGCTACCAATGGAACGCTTACTGTAAATGGTACTTGGTCTGTAACGGATAGCAATTCCTCCAGTGACGATGATGGGAATTCTACCGATGACGATGACTTCAATTTGTTTTTTGCAGTAGACGAGAGTAGTGATTTTGAAGACTTAAACGATGATTGGGACTTTATCTCTTCATCTGCCACAAAAATTGAGCTTATCGATATAAGCGGCGGAAACGGCGGTACCGATTATTTAACTTTCGAAAAAATCTAATTTCTTTTTTTGCCCCTTAAATACAAAAGCCCAAGATTTATCTTGGGCTTTTTTTTATTTGTTATAAAGCTTTTTGCCTTCTGCTTCATATTTATCCCCTTTTGTCCAAAAAGGAGTGCTTTCGCTATCGGTGATCATTCTTCCAGATAACACATAGGCACTAAAAAATTGATGAAGGTAGTCAAAATCCAAGCTTTCGGCTTCGTCTGCTGGTTGATGGTAGTATTTTAGGATTTCAGCATCAAAAGCAGTAAAACCAAGGGAATAGGTAGGGGCCGGTATGCCCTTTCTAGCAAAATTGACGTTGTCACTTCGGTCAAAAAGGCCCTGTTCTGGAGCTGGATCCCCCTTGGCGATCAAATTAAATGCGGATGCAGCATCTTTAAACATTCTACTGGCTGTAGTGCGTTCCAATCCCACTACGGTAGCGATGGAAGTGTCGTTGTAACCCCCATTGTCGCTATTAATACAATAGACAATCTGTTGAAGCGGAACAATTGGGTTTTCTACAAAAAACTGACTTCCCAACAAGCCTTCTTCTTCTGCTGTAAGCAATAGAAAAATCGCAGAACGTTTGGTAGGATACTTTGCTAAGTTTTCGGCCATACTTAAAACTGTAGTAACCCCAACCGCATTATCACGGGCCCCATTGTAAATCTTATCTCCCTTGGCATTGGCTTTTCCGGTACCAACATGATCGTAATGAGCCGTAAAAACAACATATTCGTTTTTTAATAACGGATCGGTTCCTTCTACAATACCTACAACATTTTGCGAATTAATTGCTTTACTGGATTTGCCACCAAGTTTTATCTGTACTTGGGGAGCTTCTTTTTCATAGGTTTTTGCCAAGCCTCCAAAAGCATCTTGAATCCATACGTATGCTAAATTGTTCTTTCCCTTTACTTCTTTGGAATCTGTTTCTGCTAACTGTACTTTCGTAGCATTGAAATTACGGTCTATAAAGCTCCAGGTTTCGTAGTCTGCTTCAATAAGCTCAATAATACCAGCGGCGCCAGCTTTTAATGCGAGTTCTCTTTTTTCACTTCTTAGGGAAAAAGCACTTCTAGCGTCGTTCGCTTTTTTATTTCCTCCTTTAACAATCACTATTTTTTCACGAACGTTTTGGCCTGCATAATCCTCTTCCATTCCATATCCTAAAAAAATAGCTTTGGTTTTTAGGGACATTCTACGTGCTTCCAAAACTACTTTTCGTTTTTGTTCTTCTCCATTAATACTTAACTGAAATGGAGTAGTGGGCGAAACTTCTTCCATAGGCACGGGTTGGTAGTAGGTGCCAGTTTGTGGATTGGGCTTCACACCATAGCCTCTAAGGGTGTTGGCCAAATAAGAAGCCGCAATTTTATTCTCAGCGGTTCCTGTTTTTCGTCCTTGTAAAAGATCATCGGCTAAAAAATAGATGTGTCCTTCAATTTCAGATTTAGAAACAGTTTCCTGAACTTTTTCTTGATGTGTTTGTGCAAAAGTGAATAGTTGTGTTGCTAAAGCAATGAATAGAAGCGTATTTTTTTTCATGAATTATATTTTTATGGTTCGTAAATATAGGGATTTTGTGAAGTGTGAAAATGTGTTTTTTGTAGACCTATTGCGATATAGTGCAAAAATTGTTGTAAAAGTAATACTTAAAACAGCCATTATGGAGTGCTTCCCCAATGGATAAAGACATCCTTTACCGTTAAAAGTTTCTCGTTGGTGGGGTCGTTCTGAAGTAATCTATGAATGAGTTTATTCCCTTCCTCACATCCTTCAAATTTATATTGACATTGATAACTTAATGCCAGTGCCAACCTATATTGCGCGTCGTATTCTGAAGGAAACACTTTAAGGGCATTTCTATATTGAAAAATGGCATTGTGGTAATGATGCTTCGCCAACCAGGAATCCCCATCTTCTAAATAGAAATAGTATTTTTTCTGTTTTTCTTGTAAGGGGATAAGCTCGTGGTTATTGGATGTGATTAATTTTGGAAACCCAAAGCTAAAGTCCTTAAAAGCCGTGTAAACTGAAAACACAATAAGTGGCAAAAAAAATAAGGTAATGAGCATGAGCTTATTTCGGTCTCTTCTTTGCTCTTGCTGTATTTTTTCTTTTATTTTCTGAAGTTTTTCTTTTGAAACAGGTTTTGAAGGAATGCCTTGATAGGAATGTTTAAATTCCATTTCCTCTCCTCGAAGAAAGGAACGTTCTTTTTTAAATAGACTTCGCTTACGCAATAATTTTGCATTATTGCGAAGGGTAATGACCATATGATTAAGACTTCCAAATGATGCCATAGTAATTATTTGTAAGGAGAATTATTGAAATGTTACACTTTGCCACTCGCAGGGCAATTTGTATCTTTGCCACTCTTATTAAAGGAAGTAATTACATGTTTGACAATTTAAGTGATAAGTTAGATAAAGCGCTCCACGTCCTCAAGGGACATGGAAGTATTACCGAAGTAAACGTTGCTGAAACTCTTAAGGAAGTCCGTAGGGCTCTTTTGGATGCCGATGTCAACTTTAAAATTGCAAAGGAGTTTACCAATTCCGTAAAGGAAAAGGCCTTGGGACAAAACGTATTAACTACGTTGCAACCGGGACAATTAATGGTAAAAATCGTTAAAGACGAACTTACCGAACTCATGGGGGGAGATACCGCAGGTATCAATTTAAGCGGAACCCCAACCATTATCTTAATGTCCGGACTTCAGGGTAGTGGTAAAACCACGTTCTCTGGTAAGCTGGCTAACTTCCTTAAAACCAAAAAAACAAAGAAGCCTTTATTGGTGGCTTGTGATGTGTACCGTCCTGCGGCAATCAACCAGCTGCATGTAGTGGGAGACCAAATAGGCGTTGAGGTATATAGTGAAGAGGGCAATATGAATCCTGTGGAGATTGCTCAAAATGCAATCAATCATGCCAAGCAAAATGGTCATAATGTAGTGATTGTGGATACCGCCGGTCGTTTGGCAGTCGATGAAGAAATGATGACCGAAATCGCCAATGTCCATAAGGCAATCCAACCGCACGAAACTTTATTTGTGGTCGATTCCATGACGGGTCAGGATGCGGTGAACACGGCAAAGGCATTCAACGACCGATTGAATTTTGAAGGGGTTGTCCTTACCAAATTGGACGGGGATACCCGCGGGGGTGCTGCCATTTCCATTAAAAGCGTGGTCGATAAGCCCATCAAGTTTATTGGTACGGGTGAAAAAATGGACGCCATCGATGTGTTCCACCCTGCCCGTATGGCCGATCGTATCTTGGGAATGGGGGATGTGGTTTCGTTAGTGGAAAGAGCCCAAGAACAATTTGATGAAGACGAAGCACGCAAGCTTCAGAAAAAAATAGCCAAAAACCAATTTGGTTTCGATGATTTCCTAAAACAGATCCAACAGGTGAAGAAAATGGGAAGCATGAAAGATTTGGTGGGAATGATTCCCGGTGCAGGAAAAGCATTAAAGGGAATGGATATCGATGACGATGCCTTTAAACATGTAGAAGCGATTATTCACTCCATGACCTTGGAAGAGCGCACATCTCCTGGTGTCATTAATGGAAGCCGAAAAAAACGTATCGCGAAGGGTAGTGGAACTTCTGTGCAGCAAGTGAATCAATTACTGAAACAATTTGACCAGATGAGCAAGATGATGAAGATGATGCAAGGAGGCGGCGGAAGAAAGATGATGCAAATGATGGGGAAAATGCGGTAAGCAGTAAGCCGTGTTCAGTTTGTGCTGAAAATAATTAAATAAAACTTTCAACTATACATACATGACTATTCTCGACGGAAAAAAGATCAGCAACGACATTAAAAACGAAATTGCTGCAGAAGTTCAAAAAATGAAGGAAAAGGGAGAGAAAGTTCCTCATTTGGCTGCGGTTTTAGTAGGGGACGATGGCGCGAGCTTAACCTACGTTGGGAGTAAAGTGCGTTCTTGTGAACGAATTGGTTTTGAAAGCACGCTCATTAGAATGCCTAATACTACCAGTGAGCTGGAATTATTGAAAAAAATTGAAGAACTCAATAACGATGATGCGATCGACGGATTCATCATTCAATTACCCTTGCCTCCACAAATTGATGAACAAAAAGTGTTGATGGCCGTGGATCCCAGTAAGGATGTGGACGGATTCCATCCAGAGAACTTCGGAAAGATGGCACTGGACATGAGCACCTTTATTCCTGCGACTCCCTTTGGGATTTTAGAACTGTTAGAACGCTACAAAGTAGATACCAAAGGAAAACATACCGTAGTGATTGGCCGTAGTCATATTGTGGGACGTCCTATGAGTATCTTGATGAGCCGTAAAGGATGGCCGGGCAATAGTACCGTAACCTTAACTCATAGCAGCACCAAAAATATTTCTCAAATAACGACCCAGGCAGATATCATTATCTCTGCATTGGGTGTGCCCGATTTCCTGAAGGCCGAAATGGTAAAAGACGATGTGGTCATTATCGATGTAGGGATTACCCGTGTGCCCGATGAAAACCACCCAAAGGGATATGTAATTAAAGGGGATGTGGATTTTGAAAACGTGAGTAAAAAGGCTTCTTTTATCACTCCAGTACCCGGTGGTGTGGGTCCTATGACCATTGCCATGTTGCTTAAAAATACTTTGTTAGCGAGAGAAATACGTAGAAAATGATTTTCCCCAAAAACGGACTAATCGTTTTCATCTTAGCGTTTATACCTCATACTTTATTTTCGCAGGACTTTACAAAATCAAACAAATTTAATGGACAGTTTGGGATTGAGGGAGGAAATTATGGAGGGCTTTCGGTTGGGGTAAATTACCTTTTTTGGGAAGATTTCACCGCACAGTTTAGCTATCATTTTTTGGTCAGTGCTGCAGAAGAAAAACCCAATGATTATCAAGCGAGTACCTTCGATTATTTTACTTTGGGCGGTTCCTCTCCATGGGATGCCTACAATGTTTTTCAACTTACCGGAGGAAAGAATTTGAATCTATCGCCTACTTCAAAAACATTTTTAAGCCTGAAAGCAGGTCTTGCCTTTGCCTCTTATTCCTATGCGACCAATTTTGAACAAGTTGATTTCAATTTCTTCAATGTTTCGTATGTGTTTGATCGGGAAAAAGGAAGTCTATTCTTTCTTGTGGTACATCCTTCCGTAGAAATCCCGCTTTCCCAGACTACAGGCTTTTCCTTGGGCTTGGTGGGCCGATTTTCAGATCGGGAGAATTTATACGGACTCTCCTTTGCTTATGTATTTCTTAAATAATACTTAAAGTTAAAGTTGCTCCTCTTCAGGATATTCCTTCCGATAGATAGTCAACAAAACCAAAAACAAACTTATTAGTAAAGGCCCAAAAATGAGTCCGATAAACCCAAAAAGCGGTACGCCTACAATCACTCCAATCAGGGTGATTAGCGGATGTACATTATCCAAACGTTTTAAGACATAAAGTCTGATAATATTATCCGTGGAACTAACCACAATAAGTCCATAGATTAAAATTCCCCAAGCGGCAAAACTATTCCCTAAGGAAAGCTCCAAAATAAAGACCGGGATAATTCCCAAAGCCGTTCCCACAAAGGGGATCATGGAACCAATGGTAACAATCACAAACCAGAAAAAAGGATCTTCCACCCCAAATATCAAAAAACCAATCAAAGCTACAACCCCTTGGGCAATGGCTACCAATGGAATTCCTAAGGCATTGGAACGTACCATGGCTTTTACCTCGTTCCCGATAAGCTTTAGATTTGATTCGTTTATTGGAATGTAATGCCCTAGATTCTTATTGATAAAAGAACGTTCGGTAAGTAAATAGAAAAGGATAAAGTACATTAATCCAATGGCAATAAAGACATCAAAAGTGCCCCCAGCAAAATTTTGAAGGTTTTCTGAAAGCCAATTTGAAATACTTTTTACATCAATCTGCGAAGAGATATCATAGCCCACTTTCGCTTCTATCGCAGAAAGATTCTCTTTTATAGCTTTAATGACCTTTTCTGAATTGTTCACGGCGTTTCCTATACGATTCCCCAACATCAAAATAATGCCCGATACGGGAAGTAAAATCACAATAAAAGATAAGATGCACAACAACGCTGCGGAAAAATTGGGATTCCAGCCCTTCCGAACCATTTTAACCATAAATTTCCGTAAGAGTACATAAAAGGTAATGGCACCCAATACCCCCGATAAATAAGGGACTAGCTGCCAAAAAATGAGTCCGGCGATGGTGAGGATCAACAATAGGATAAATACCTGCCGTATAATGTGCTGAGGAATGTTCTTCATTTTGGTTGCGGTTGTTGTTGCTTAAAATTACAAGAATTCAACTAAAGCAGCATGGCTTTTAAGAAAGCTTTCAGATAAAAATCTTTTACTATCTTTCCCCATATTTGAAAACCTGGTGACCGACTCCATTTTTTTTGAAGATAATTTTGCCTTTCAGATGTTTGGCTTCCAACACATCGCTGCCATTCTATTTTTTGCTGGGGTGGGTTACGTTGTGATCTCCTGGGCAAAAAAGCGTTCAGAAAAAATGCAAATACAGCTCGGAAAAATCATGGCGTTTGTGATTTGCCTTACCTTGATTGCTTGGACGGCTTCCAAGATCTACCTGCATGGGTTTCACATTAAAGAAGACTTGCCCCTGCATTTGTGCAACATCATTTCCATCCTGCTCCCCATCTTTGCCTATACCCGCAAACGGTGGATGTACGAGATCCTTATTTTCTGGATTTTGGCAGGAACTTCCCAGGCCATGATTACGCCCGACCTGGCCCATGGGTTTCCGCATTACCACTACCTTAAGTATTGGATTGTTCATGCGGGACTGGTCATTTTTATACTCTATGCGACGGTTATTTTCAAGATGCGGCCCACGGTAAAAAGTATTTTTAAATCGTTTTTAGCCTTACAGGTCTATTTTGTCCTCATGCTTTTGGTGAACAAAGTATTGGGCTCCAATTATTTCTTTATTTCTGAAAAACCGCCCCATGGGTCGTTATTGGATTACTTTGGCGATTGGCCCTACTATATTTTGGTCGCCGAACTCATTTTGTTCCCGTACTTTTTCCTGATCTATTTGCCTTT
>CEQG01049218.1_pt1 | contig 107645 bp, 88 predicted proteins | sample 350301 | NCBI WGS metagenome assembly CEQG01 (sample SAMEA2621242, study PRJEB7988) | marine metagenome | isolation source: saline water (ENVO:00002010), including | reverse complement strand
CCCATCACAACAGGTTCAGGGTACCGAGTTTGTGGCCGAGGTAACTGTGATGAACCAAAAGGGCGAATCGGTAGATAATGTGGCGCTGACGCAGATTATACCTTCAGGCTGGGAAATTGTAAATACCCGGTTTACCGATTTTGGTGCCTTTGCCGATAATAAAGCCGACTACATTGATATACGTGATGACAGGACTAACTTCTATTTCCCGCTAAAAGCCAATGAAGCGAAAACCTTCAGGATATTACTCAATGCTTCTTACCAGGGAACGTATTACCTGCCGGGCGTGCAGTGTGAAGCCATGTATGATAACAGCTTCCTGTCGCGCACCAAAGGACAATGGGTTAAGGTGGTGAAGTAGTATAAAAGGTAATAATGAGGCTTATACGCTGGATAAAAAGAAATAAAATAAAATCGGGTATCATACTGGCGCTGCTGGTATGGTACTGGTTTTGCCTGCCCCGGCAGCTTTTTGATGCGCCGTATGCCACCGTTATAGAAAGCCGTGAGGGCGACCTGCTTGGCGCACGCATTGCAGATGACGGGCAGTGGCGGTTTCCCGCACAGGACAGTGTGCCTTATAAATTCAGGCAATGTATTGTTTACTTTGAAGATCAGCACTTTTACAGCCATCCGGGTTTTAACCCCGGCTCTATAGTTAATGCTGCAAAGCAAAATTATAAAGCAGGGCGTGTGGTGCGTGGCGGCAGTACACTCACGCAGCAGGTAATACGCCTTTCCCGCAACGGGAAAGAACGCAGCTACTTTGAAAAGCTGGCTGAACTCATTCTTGCAACAAGGCTCGAAATAAGGTATAGTAAAGATGAAATACTTGGGCTTTATGCGGCGCATGCACCTTTTGGCAGTAACGTGGTAGGGCTGGAAATGGCTTCGTGGCGTTATTTCGGCGTGCAGCCGCACCAGTTATCATGGGCAGAGAGTGCCACACTTGCGGTATTGCCCAATGCCCCTGCATTAATCTATCCCGGGCGCAATCATGATAACCTGCTGGCTAAACGTAACCGCCTCTTAAAAAAGCTTCACGACGAAGATGTTATAGATGCTGTTACCTACGAACTCGCACTTGAAGAGAGTTTGCCCGACAGGCCGTTTAACCTTCCTGAAACAGCTCCGCATTTGCTGCAACAGGTGGCTATACGTCATAAGGGCGAAAAAATAAAAACTACGGTAAGCCATACATTACAGCAACGGGTCAATCAGATAGTCTCGCGCTACTATGACGAGTACAGGCAGACAGAGGTGCATAACATGGCTGTTCTTGTTGTTGATGTGCAAACGCGTAACATTATAGCTTACGTAGGAAATACTCCAACCGACAGGCAGCACCAGAAGGATGTAGATATCATACCCGCGCCGCGCAGTACCGGCAGTATCTTAAAACCTTTGCTTTATGCGGGTATGCTTGACTCAGGTGAGCTGCTGCCGAATACTCTTATAGCTGATATACCTACGCAAATAGCAGGCTATAGCCCGCAGAATTTTGATTTTACGTATGATGGCGCCGTGCCTGCACAAAGAGCGCTTGCACGCAGCCTTAATGTGCCTGCTGTGCTGATGCTGAAAGAATATGGTGTAAACCGTTTTTATGAGCAGCTTCAGCAATACAGGCTCAGGGATATCAACAGGCGAGCCGACCATTATGGATTGTCTTTAATACTCGGGGGAGCCGAATCTAACCTTTGGGATTTATGCCGTACTTATGCGGGGCTGACTTCTACCCTCACTTATTTTTCTTCAAACGATGCAAAATATCGCACAGGGGAGTTTGCAGAGCTTAACTGGAACAGCAGTAAAAAGCGCACTTTTGGCAAAGAAACGTTTAATAAGCCTGTAATTGGTGCAGCTGCCGTTTGGTTAACCTATAATGCCATGAAAGAAGTGAACCGCCCGGAAGGTGATGAGGCATGGCATTTTTATGATTCCTCTTTAGAGATTGCCTGGAAAACAGGTACCAGTTTTGGCGGACGCGATGCCTGGGCTATAGGTACAAGTCCGCGTTATGTAGTCGGCGTTTGGGTGGGCAATGCATCGGGCGAGGGGAGGCCATCGCTCACAGGAGTGGGCAGCGCAGCGCCTGTACTGTTTGATGTTTTTAACCTGTTGCCGCGCCAGCCGTGGTTTAAAGCTCCGCTAAATGATCTTGAAGAAGCTGAGGTTTGCAGCCTTAGCGGGCACCTTGCAGGCGAATATTGCACACCTGTAAAGCAGTGGGTGCCGCTGAGCGGTAAAAAGACAGAAGTATGCCCTTACCACAGGCTGGTGCATTTAGATGCCTCTCGCCAATATCAGGTTAACAGCAGTTGCGAGTCGGTAGAAAATATAATTACTGAACCGTGGTTTGTACTGCCCCCGGTTATGGAGTGGTATTATAAAAAGCAGCATGTAAATTATATGCCCCTGCCACCTGTGCGCAGCGATTGCGGTTTGGCTGCCGCAAACCGTATGGACTTTATTTATCCGAAAGAAAACGGAAAAATATACCTCACCAAAGATTTTAACGGTAAGCTGCAACCTGTTATTTTTAAGGCTGCCCATGCATCTGAAAAAGAGCAGTTGTTCTGGTACCTTAACGGGCAGTACCTGGGTGCGACAAAAACATTTCATGAAATGCAGGTTACCGCTAAGACAGGAAAATACTATTTAACCGTTACCGATGAAAGCGGGAATGAAATAAGCAGGCGAATCGAAATTATTGCTAAGTAGCCTTATGCGCCTGTAGTAATGTTTTCCTGAACGGCAGGCTCAGGTTTTGCAAAGGCTCTTTTGTTAAATACAATCAGTATGCCTACGCCTACAGATATGGCTGCATCTGCAACGTTAAATATAGCGTTGAAGAAAGAAAACTCCTGCCCGCCCCATATTGGCAGCCATGAAGGCAGGTTGCCTCGCCAAAGAGGAAAGTAGAACATATCTACTACCTTGCCGTGAAAGAGTGTTCCGTATGGGTCGTCTGCAAAAAGGGTAGCCAGTTGCCCGTTGCTGTGGTCGAAAATTACCCCGTAAAAAACAGAATCTATAATATTACCAAAGGCTCCCGACAGTATAAGCGCTATAGAAACGATGAGGTAAGGTGAAAGGTGTTTCTTTACAGAATCATACAGCCACCAGCCTATGGCGCCTACTGCCGCTATCCTGAACAGTGTAAGCGTTAGCTTACCGCCCAGCCATGACGGGATTTTAGCACCCCATGCCATGCCCTCGTTCTCTATAAAATGAATCCTGAACCAGTCCAGCCCCATAACCCTGATTGATTCATCAAGGACAAAATTGGTTTTGATATATATTTTGGATATCTGGTCTATCAGCAATACAAGAATAACAAGGATGTAGGCTTTCTTTAGCGACATTATAAAAATTTTATCCGCAAAAATAATGGAAATTATTTTTATAAGCCGCGAAATTAAGTATTTACTATTCTTAATTTAGCTTGTTATTGCTGCAATTGCTTTAGTACAATAAAAACAAAACCGCCCTTTTAAGGACGGTTTGTGTAATTATCGTTGCATATTTTTAGCCTCGATGCTCATAGTGGCATGGGGCACAAGCTTAAGCCTTTCTTTGCTGATAAGCTTGCCGGTAACCTTGCAGATGCCGTATGTTTTGTTCTCTATACGGATAAGCGCGTTTTTAAGGTCGCGGATAAATTTTTCCTGGCGGATGGCCAACTGCGAGTTAGCCTCTTTACTCATGGTTTCGCTGCCTTCTTCAAAAGCCTTGAACGTTGGCGATGTGTCGTCCGTTCCGTTATTAAGGTCGTTCATATATGCGCTGCGGATAAGTTCCAGGTCAGCTTTGGCTTTCTCTATCTTTTTTGTAATAAGTTCCTTAAACTCTGCAAGGTCAGCATCAGAGTATCTTATTTGCTCATCTACCATATTCCACTATTTTGAAATTAATACTAAGGTTTTTATGTCATCAAATTCTATTTCAGTTCCGTTTTCAATATCATTCTTAAATATCAGCTCTTCCGTAAGCGTTTCCGATTTTATGTATTCTTCATTCGCGGTAACGGCGGCATTAAGTGTTTCGTTTGCCTGCAGGTACACTTTTATTTTATCGGTAACCTCAAAACCTGAGTCTTTCCTTATGTTCTGTATCCTGTTTACAAGCTCGCGGGCTATGCCCTCTTTCCTTAATTCATCAGTAATGGTTATATCCAGCGCTACTGTTATACCGTTAGCATTTGCTACCAGCCAGCCCTCTATATCCTGAGATGAAATCTCTACGTCTTCAGATGTTAAGGTAACACTTTTTCCTGATATTTCTACTTCGATACTGCCTGTTTTCTCTATGGTTGCAATGTGTTCCTGTGAGAAATTTTGTATTTCTTTGGAAATCAACCCCATATCCTTACCAAAACGCGGGCCAAGTACTTTAAAGTTAGGCTTTACCTGCTTAACAAGCACTCCCGAAGCATCATCCATCAACTCTATTTCCTTTACGTTAACCTCTGCCTTTATAAGCTCTGATACCGCTTCTATTTCCGCCTTCTGTTTGGCGTCAAGCACCGGAATCATTACCTTTTGCAGTGGCTGGCGCACTTTTATCATTTCCTTTTTGCGGAGGGACAGTACCAATGATGAAATGGTCTGGGCCTTCTCCATCCTGCTTTCTAACGATTTATCAACAAAGTTTTCAGCATATGCAGGAAAATCGGACAAATGTACACTGTCATATCTTTCTGACTGTGAAGCCTGTGTTAAATCTTTATAAAGCCTGTCCATAAAAAACGGAGCTATCGGTGCACTTAGCTTGGCAACATTAAGCAGGCAGGTATAAAGCGTTTGGTATGCTGCTATTTTATCCTGTGCATATTCGCCTTTCCAGAAACGCCTCCTGCACAGCCTTACATACCAGTTGCTCAGGTTTTCCTGCACAAAGTCAGATATGGCGCGTGCAGCCTTTGTAGGCTCATAATCGGCATAGTAGCTGTCAACATTCTTTATAAGCGTGTTTAGCTCGCTTAGTATCCAGCGGTCTATCTCCGGCCTTTCTGCTAGCGGAACTTCCGGCTCTGCATAAGTAAAGTTGTCGATATTCGCATATAACGCAAAGAATGAATAGGTATTATACAGCGTACCGAAGAACTTGCGGCGCACCTCTGCCACGCCCTCTATGTCAAATTTAAGGTTGTCCCACGGGTTAGCATTACTTATCATGTACCAGCGTGTGGCGTCCGGGCCATATTCTTTAAGCGTTTCAAAAGGATCTACGGCATTGCCCAGGCGCTTACTCATTTTGTGCCCGTTCTTGTCCAGCACCAAGCCATTACTCACAACATTTTTGTAGGCAACCTCATCAAACACAAGTGTAGCTATGGCATGCAGCGTATAGAACCAACCGCGTGTCTGGTCAACACCTTCTGCTATAAAGTCGGCAGGGAATGCCTTGTGGTTGTCTATAAGCTCTTTATTTTCGAAAGGATAGTGCCATTGGGCATACGGCATTGCACCACTGTCAAACCACACGTCTATAAGGTCGGTTTCGCGCTTCATCGGTTTGCCCGAAGGCGATACCAACGTGATGCTATCCACTACGTTTTTGTGGAGGTCTATTTTATCATAGTTAGCTTCATCCATATTGCCCGGCTCAAATCCTTTAAACGGATTTTGCTGCATAACCCCGGCTGAAACTGCCTTTTCTATTTCATTATACAGTTCCTCTGCCGAGCCGATTATCATTTCTTCCGCTTTATCTTCTGTGCGCCATATTGGTAACGGTATACCCCAGTAGCGTGAACGCGAAAGGTTCCAGTCGTTAGCATTTTTAAGCCAGTTGCCAAAACGCCCTTCACCTGTTGCCTTTGGCTTCCAGTTAATGGTGTCGTTCAGGTCGGACATACGCTCTTTTACATCGGTCATTTTTATGAACCAGCTATCAAGCGGGTAGTACAGCAAAGGTTCATCCGTACGCCATGAGTGCGGATAACTGTGTACATACTTCTCAACTTTAAAGGCTTTATTATTCTCTTTAAGGTATATGCTTATCTCTACATCGGCAGATTTATCAGGGGCTGTACCGGCATCATAATATTCGTTCTTAACATATTTGCCTGCCAGCATTAGCGGCTTGCCGTTAGGGTTGTCGAGGCTCTCGAGGTGCTGTGTAAACCTACCCTGAAGGTCAACAAGTGGCACAGGGTTACCGTTTGCATCGAGTACGAGCATTGGCGGTACTTCCGGCTTTGCTTCTTTGGCTACTTTGGCATCATCCGCACCAAAAGTAGGGGCAGTGTGCACTATACCGGTACCATCTTCGGTAGTAACAAAGTCACCCGAAATTACGCGGAAAGCATTTTCAGGATTTTGGTACGGCTGTACAAATGGTAATAATTGCTCGTAGCGGATGCCTACCAGGTCTTTGCCTTTGGCTTCGGCAAGTATTTTATATGGGATAGCCCCCCCATACCCCGAAAGGGGCGTTGTAAACGCATCGTCATCTTCTGCCTCAAAAAACTTTTTACCGGCAAACTGCTTGCCTACTAAGTTTTTAGCCAAAACTACAGTTATAGGCTCGAATGTATATTGGTTAAATGTTCTTACCAGTACATAATCAATATTAGGCCCTACCGTTAGTGCCGTGTTGCTTGGCAAAGTCCAGGGGGTTGTTGTCCATGCTAAAAAGAAAGCCTCCCCCTTCCCCTCCAAAGGAGGGGTGAGCGCGAAAGCTTTACTTATGGAGTTTTCCTCTGTTCCCCCTTTGGGGGTTAGGGGGCTCCTAAACTGTGCTACTATTGTGGTATCGGTAACATCGCGGTAAGCGCCCGGTTGGTTTACCTCATGCGACGATAGACCTGTACCTGCTTTTGGTGAGTACGGCTGTATGGTATAGCCTTTGTACAGCAGGCCTTTGTCATATATCTGCTTCAGTAGCCACCAAACCGACTCCATATATTTTGGCTTATAGGTTACATAGGGGTCATTCATATCTACCCAGTAACCCATTTTTTCGGTAAGGTCGTTCCACACGTCAGTATAGCGCATAACGGTGCGCTTACAGGCTTCGTTATATTCTTCTACCGATATTTTGGTGCCGATGTCTTCTTTAGTGATGCCAAGCTCTTTTTCGGTACCCAGTTCTACCGGAAGCCCGTGGGTGTCCCATCCGGCTTTACGCTTTACCTGGTAGCCCTTTTGGGTTTGGTAACGGCAAAAGATATCTTTAATGGCGCGTGCCATAACATGGTGAATGCCGGGCAGTCCGTTGGCGCTTGGCGGGCCTTCAAAAAATACATATTGTGGTTTACCCTCGCGGGTAGTTACACTTTTCTCAAAAACGTGTTCTTTTTTCCAGAATTCAAGTACTTCGTTTGCTACATTGGGCAGGTCAAGTCCTTTATATTCAGTAAACTTCTTACTCATTACAGTGTGTTCTAAAAAATCAATTTGCGAAAGTAACGATTTTTTTTATGTAATGGTAGCATTTGCCTTAATTGCGGCAGAATTAAGGATTTGGTAAAATAGAGTGGTTGTTTAGAAGTATAATGATTATTTACTGAGTCGTTTTTGCAATTCATTCTCAAGAGCAATCCTTTGTTGCTTTATACTTCTCCTTGCTTTGTTATAAATGCTTGCCTTTTCTTCTTCAAGAAGTATTGGTATAAGTTCTGTTATCTTGTCTATACTCAAGTCAGAAGGATTTTTAAAACGAGAACTGATATCAACTTCCTGTAATTCATATTGTGTGTTCTCTAATTCGTAAATTTTTTGTTTGGGAATCTCATTTGTCAGTTTTGTTAGTTCATAACTTTTAGGTAAGGTATCTCTGCTAATCTGGTTAAGATAATCTTGTAGAGCTTCTTTATCCACAAGAACTTTTCCACCTCCTGCCCAGTGCCTGTCCGTCAAATCCTTTTTCACACCTGATATCCAGTATTCATCGCCTGTCTCAATATCAAAATAGTTGCCGGCAGTGCCTGAGCCTTTTAGTGATTGTAAAGCTTTACCATCAAAATAAACTGTCTTGCCCGATTTAGATAACTGAACATACCCAATCCAGGCAGGTCCGTTGTCACTATAACCCGATTTTAATTCAACATATTTTAATTGCGGTTGCATAATTAACTTTCTCTTAAATTGAATAAGCGACTATCGTGGTTCTGCATGGTTAGACTCTGCAACTTCTGTCCAGTTCTGATTGAATCTTAAATCTGCAAATTGCTGATATATTGCCATTAAGCCATAAGTGCCAACCATGCCATAATCTGTTATATATTTTATTCTGCCGTTGTTATATGTTATTTTCAAATTCGCTGTCTGATCGTCAGTCCACGTTACAGAATAATCATCCTTTAAATTTTTAAAATTGATATAATTGAGAGTATTAATTAACTTGTTGTAATCTTTTACTTTTATTATTCCTTTAAAATAGCCTTCATGTTGTCCGTAAACAGCGTTTTCCATGTCTTTATTGAAATTAAAAGCTTCTGCTAAAAATGTAGCTGACCTGTCCTTTTTTACGGTAAGTTTATAAATTGGGCAACTGCCAAAACATCCTGAAGTTGAAAACTCTAAGGTTTCAATTTCATAATTGGCAGGCTGTTTATTATATTCGATAAAATTATCAAACTTGTATGTTAATATTGCAGAGCCTGCTTCTATATTCTTATTATTACTTGGATGCAATTTGTGAGGTTTTGTTAACTTTAGTAAGGGTTTATTCCCATCAAAAATTATTTGCGGCACTATCATATTGCCAACCATATCTACAAAATTGACAAGTTTTATAGAGTCACAACTAAAATTCATTATTGCAAAACAGTCGAAACTGCATGAACCATCCATTGCAGTTGTAGTACAATTATGGCTATCACCGATGATTAACATGTCCTGATAAGCATTATCGTCAAAATCTGCCTTATAGTAACTGAGACTTACCCCAAATTTCGTAGCCAAATTTTTGGCAATAGAATCATTAGGATAAGGTCGGTTAAAGTCCTGCATTGATTTTAGAGTGAACTTTGTTAAATATGGATCTAGTGTGCGTACAAAATTTTCAACTTTTTCAGGAGTATTTAAACTGTCAATTTTAGAAGGTTTAAGAGTGGTATGAGTCGCTATGCCATTTATTTGCATTTCTTTATTTTGGCATGAACAAAAACTAATAATCAGTAAGATGTATAAATATTTCATGTAGGACTGCTTTGTAGTATAACACAGAATCTTTCAGATTTATTATAAGTTGCTACGCAACACTAAGTTCATTTACTTACCTCTTCTCAAAACGTATAACAGGCGCGTTAGGCCCGCTATTACCGGATAGTACTAATTCATTATCATTTCGCGTGTAATTCCATTCACTGTCGCCGCCTGCAACAGAGATAGTAATCTTTTGTTCTCCCTGCTCTATAGGGTAAAAGCCCGATTACAGCATATAAGAATTATGACAATTATTTATTGCTTTTCAATGAAATCAGTGTAACCACTTTTTTTATAAAATTCTATTAATGGTATTTTATAAATGTCTTTCCACGAATGTTTCCCATTTTTTTCTACGTACTTTTCAATAATACGAAAACCAAGGAAGTAACCTAACTCTCGATTTACATTTTCTGGTAGCCCATCAATAAATACAATGGCTCCACATTCGTCAGTCCTTCCTGTATGATAAAAAATGGGGCAACCATTTTTGTAATCCAGATATAATAAGTCTTTTAATTTCTCGAAAATCATTTTTTCGTGCTCAAGTAAAAGCGTTGTATGTTTATTATATAATGCCTGCTCACGGGTTTGTTTTAAGTAAATTGATGTAAAATAAACTGCCAGTCCCTCGTCTAAAACAATACCCAGGCCTTTTTTACCATATGGATCTTTTTCCAGGATAGGTTCAAAAATCAAGTGCTCCAACTCATGCGCAAAAAGTGCATTAATATCTTTGTAATTCCATTGTGAGCCAAACATATCAAGCATCATAGCGTGCTTATCACATCCACCGAATATTTGAAAATTTTGAGGGCCAAAATACAGCATCCAGCTGCCATAACCATTTTGACCTGTTATATCTTGTACAGCTTTAAGATGTTTTGTAAAGAGATCGTTAATATTGATTGAATCCAAAACTGAGATTTTAGCTTTAATAAGACTGTCATTCTCAAGTAATTTTCTGTTCCACTCATACATACCGGGTATACTAAACTTACCGCTGTTTTCTTTGCCAAATATTATCCCGAGACAATTATCAAAAGTATACTTGTTAGGAGTATAAACATTTTTATATATCATTATGCTGTCAAAGACACCATTTTTATGAGCAAGTATTTGATGCTTAAAAGCATTTCTTATAACCATATTACCGACTTTAATACTGTCTTCAATATAAGCAACTTTATCAAATATAGTTTTTTCAGGTTTCTGTTTTTTGCATGAAATACAATAAGAAATAAGAATGAAAGGAATGATCTTGATCGAAAACGGGAATAGATTTTTCATAATGTCGGCGTTACCTCTTCTTAAAACGTATAATAGGTGCATTAGGCCCGCTATTACCGGATAGTATTAATTCATTATCATTTCGCGTATAATTCCACTCGCTGTCGCCGCCTGCTATAGAGATAGTAATCTTTTGTTCTCCCTGCTCAATAGGGTAAAAGCCGGACTGCAGCATGTAAGGATATTCATCTTCTACATTATTGTCTACAGTAAGGTTACCGTTGTTTATTTTCCAGATGATATCACCATTTTCCAGCACTGGCGGGTTGGGTACTGTGGCAGTATACGATTTCATGTTCCAGTTACCATTTAGCGGGTTCATGGCATTGTCTTCATTATCAGAGCAGGAAAACATGTAGAATGTCAGGACTAAAAAGAGTAGCGCTTTTTTCATTGCTTTTTTTTGAGGTAAATATAATAAATCCAAAATACCCATTATTGGTTATTATGTTAGTGTTTGACTATCATATATTTACATATCTAACTTAAAATTTATAAATATGGAAAATTCTATTTCACAAAACAATTTAAAGGATGCAGACATATTGTTGTACCATGGAACCAGCTTTTTAAGCCGTGCAATTCGTTTTTTCGACGGTTCTAATTACAATCATGCATCACTCTATGTAGGGGATCGTGAAGTTGTTGAAGCTATTGCAACAGGTGTAAAACGAAGAAATGTTGATGTAAGTATTGCAAACTATAGCCCAGTTTCGGTTTTTCGACTTGTTAACCGACCTAATGATGTGAGCCCGGTATTAAATGTAGTGCCCAATTATGAAGGCGACCGCTATGCTTATGAGCAATTATTACTGTTGGTTTTTATCTGCACTTTCAGGCGTGTAAGGGCTAACAATTTTTTCATGAGATTTTTAAAAAGATTGTTAGAGAAGGCAGCAGGTATATTGTTGCAATATACCAATGGTGATAAAAATGCTCTTATTTGTTCTGAATTTGTTTATAGATGCTATAATGAAGCTGTTGCAGGTATGAATCCATATGCAATTGAACTGTCAGATGATTATATTTCTTCTCTCAAGAATATAGGGTCTGTTGATGAAAATAGTGTCTTCGCAGCACTATATCTAAAAAGTAATAATTTGTTCGGCAGGGCAATTGTAGAATCTCCTGTGTTGGAAATGAACAATATTAAGAGATTCGAAGGTCTTGCAGATGTAAATAATTTTAAAGACGGTGTACTTGTTACAGATGATCTTGAAAGTTTATTTGAAGAAGTGGTTGAAAGCTACCAAAGAGAAGATTATTTACTTGATAGATTTGAAGTTGCTTCGGTTAAAGAGAGAATGGATATGTTTGTGGCAGCCAACTTAAATATGAAATCTGATTTGTATAGAAAGGAGTCTGCCAATGGTGTTTTAGATTTTTTAAAGGCGAATGCAAATTTTGTCACACCCGGCGATTTGTTCAGGGCTAAAAACCTGATCAGGTTAGGAGACCTTAAGTAAGGTATATAAAAAAACCGCCCATACATTCCGTAAGGGCGGTTTTTGCTATTCTGTTACAATGGGTTTGCCTTTGCTGTCAAAAAAGCGGTATTCTAAATACGTGTAAGCGTCACGCGGTATAATTTTTATCCATTTTTTATGCTCAAAAAACCATTTAGAGCGAATGGACGGGAAACCTTTGGTAAGGTATGCGGCCACAAAAGGGTGTGCGTTAAGTACTATCTTTTTGCGGTTCTTTAAAATTCTTTCAAGGTCGGCCGTTATCCTGTCAATCACAAGAATAGGAGCTTCTATCTCGCCGGTAGGCTTGTTAGGGTCTTCTTCGCGTGTCTTGATGTTTACTTCAGGCCGTACTCTTTGTCGGGTAATTTGGATGAGCCCAAATTTACTCGGAGGCAGGATCTTGTGTTTTGCCTTATCGTCGCTCATTTCCTGTTTCAGGAAATCATAAAGTTTTTTCCTGTTGTCCGGATTGCTCATATCAATAAAATCGACAACAATAATACCACCCATGTCCCTTAGCCTTAGCTGCCTTGCAATTTCGGCAGCGGCAATCATGTTTACTTCAAGGGCGGTGTCTTCCTGGCTTTGCGCCTTGTTAGAGCGGTTACCGCTGTTTACGTCTATAACGTGCAGTGCTTCGGTATGCTCTATAATAAGGTAGGCGCCCTTGCTCATGGAAACCGTTTTCCCGAAAGAGGTTTTAATCTGCCGTTCTATATTATATTTTTCAAAAAGCGGCAACTCACGGTTTTGGTAAAGCTTAACGATGTTGGCTTTGTTAGGGGCTATCTCCTGCAGATAGTCCTTTGTTTGGTAAAACAGGTCTTCATCATCTACATAAATGCCGGTAAAAGTGTCGTTAAACACATCACGAAGTATAGAGGAAACCCTGTTTACCTCGCCCAGAACTTTGCTAGGATGGTGTGCAGAAGGCATACGCTTGCACATGGCTGTCCATTTCTCCATAAGGTTCTGGAGGTCTTTATCCAGCTCGGCAACTTTTTTGCCCTCGGCTACTGTTCTTACAATAACACCAAATCCTTTTGGCCTTATGCTTTGCACAAGGCGTTTAAGGCGGTCTTTTTCTTCCTTAGATTCTATTTTCTGCGAAATCGAGATACGGTCAGAAAAAGGCACAAGCACCACATAGCGGCCTGCCAGCGAAAGCTCTGAGCTTATGCGCGGCCCTTTTGTAGATATCGGCTCTTTTACCACCTGAACGAGGATTGACTGGTTGGCGCTTAACACATCGGTTATAACACCATCTTTGTTAATCTCTTTCTCGAACGGAAAATTTTTCAGGGAATAATCTTTTAATTTACCTGCGCTTACAAGTTTTATGAATTTTATTAAAGAGGGCAGGTTAGGCCCCAGGTCGTGGTAATGCAAAAAAGCATCTTTTTCGAACCCCACGTTAACAAATGCGGCATTAAGGCCGGCAACAGGTTTTCGTATTTTGGCTATAAAAATATCGCCTACAGAAAACTTGTTCTTGTCTTCCTGTTCTTTATGCAATTCAATTAGTTTTCCATCTTTTAACAAGGCAAAATCTACTGCTTCAGAACCAGACCGAATAATCAGTTCTTTATTCACGCTGTACATTTTTATCTGCCGCAGTTTACGGTTTACAGCTCACTGTTTACAGATTTAACTGTACACTGTTAACTGTTAACTGCTAACTGTATAGCAGATGGATTAAACATTTTATTACAGGTAGTTTAGTACCCGGAGATATCAGTTTTAAGTTAATAGTTTACAGCTTACCCGTATGTAACTCTGAAATCTGAATTCTTAACTCTGAAATCTTTTTGTCAATGAACGTTTTAAAAAAGAAAAAGTAGTATTAAACTACTTTTTCTTTTTGTGACGGTTAGCTCTCGCCCTTTTTTTACGTTTGTGCGTAGCTACTTTATGTCTTTTTCTTTTCTTACCACTTGGCATAATGTCTAAGGGTTTTGGATTAATAAATTAAGTTTTGTTACTTTACTTCAGTATTCGTTTTAACACCGTCAACAAACACTTTGGCAGGTTTAAATGCAGGTATGTTGTGTGCAGGTATTTTTATTGTAGTGTTTTTGGATATATTCCTTCCGGTTTTTTCAGCACGTGTTTTAATAATAAAGCTTCCAAACCCTCTCAGATAAACATTATCGCCGGTTTCCAAAGAGTTTTTTACTTCCTCCATAAAAGACTCTACTGTTGCTTGCACATCTCCTTTTTCAAGCCCAAGTTTTTCAGAGATTTTTGCTACGATGTCTGCTTTCGTCATTTTCTTTCTAAAATTTATATTTGTATGTATTTTTTTCGAGTGTGCAAATATATGAATTAAAAAAACAATATTTCAAGGTTAATACATTAAAATTTAATAACATAAAGTTTTAATTTTGCTAACCTCTCCTTTACTATGAGTTTTTCTAAGCTGCTGATAAATTGGTATTTACAAAACCGCCGCGATTTGCCCTGGCGCAAAACACCGCAACCTTACCCGGTGTGGCTGTCAGAAATTATGCTGCAGCAAACGCGGGTGGCGCAGGGTATGCCCTATTTTTTGAAGTTCATAGAAGCATTTCCAACAGTAAACCATCTTGCTGCCGCACCCGAAGAGCAGGTGCTTAAATTGTGGCAGGGGCTTGGCTATTACAGCAGGGCAAGAAACCTGCATGCAACCGCAAAATATATAGCAAACGATTTGGGAGGTGAGTTCCCTGATAGTTATGAAGGCCTGCTAAAGCTTAAAGGCGTGGGCGATTATACCGCAGCCGCTATTGCTTCTATATGTTATGGTGAGCCCGTGCCGGTGGTAGATGGCAATGTTTACCGGGTGCTGTCGCGCTATTTTGGCATAGAGGCTGATATATCGTCACCTGCTGCAAAACCGCTGTTTAAAAGCATTGCAGCCGAACACCTTCCGCCGGGGCAGGCATCTGAGTTTAACCAGGCCATGATGGAGTTTGGTGCTTTGCAGTGCGTGCCTAAAAACCCTGACTGCCCTAACTGTGTGCTTAATAAAAAATGTATCGCATATAATACCGGGCGGGTGGCGAGCCTGCCTGTAAAACTCAAAAAAACAAAAGTTACCAACAGGTACTTTAATTACATTATTGTTAAAGACGCACAGGGCAGGAGCCTTGTTAACAAACGTTCAGCAAAGGGTATATGGCATAATCTTTATGAATTTCCTTTACTGGAAACAGAAAACGCAATAGATAATGATGAAGTTGTGCCTCTTATCAAAAACCATTTTTTAGGAGAATTTACTGTCGCATCTGTTCAGCTTTTGCAGGACACCATTGTGCATAAACTCTCGCACCAGCACCTGCATATACGCTTTTGGCAGGCAGACATTTCTGCTGCCATAAATGAAGCCCTGAGCCGGGAAGAAATAAAGCTGCTGCCTGTTCCGGTGGTTATCCATAATTTTATAGAGAAGCATTGGGATTGATGCTAAATTTTATTATTTTTGGTTAAACGCTAAACAGTTGCTATGAACGGAACGCTTAATAAAGTAATGCTTATAGGGCATTTAGGAGACGATGTAAAGATGCACTATTTTGATGGTGGTAACTGCATAGGGCGTTTTCCGCTTGCCACTAATGAGGTGTATATTAACAAGCAAACAAACGAACGCATTACCAGTACCGAATGGCATAATATAGTGGTACGTAATAAAGCCGCCGAAATTTGCGAGAAGTATCTTAGCAAAGGCGATAAAATTTATGTAGAGGGCCGCATCAAATCGCGCCAGTGGCAGGGAGATGACGGTACAACCAAATATACTACAGAAATTCAGGTAACTGAATTTACATTTTTAACCACTAAAAAAGAAATGGAGGGCAATAATAATACAGGCAACAGCAACAGGCAGCAACAGCAGCAGCCATCTGTTAACGAACCTGCAAGGCCGGCACATGATTATAATATGAACGTGCCCGAGCCTGACGATGACCTCCCGTTTTAATTGTTTAATCAATACTCACAATTTTGGACCCCGACCCCTCGAGTATATTGTTTGATTACAGCCTTTTGTTTGGCTGCGCAGGTATTCTTATCCTGCTGTTCTTTTCTGCTGTAATATCCGGAACCGAAGTAGCTTTTTTTGCCTTAACCCCCGAAGATATAAAGGGCATTGCCCAAAAGAGCCCAAAAAAAGGTAAGCTCATTGTAAGGCTTTTAGAGAAACCCAAAAAGCTGCTGGCAACCATAGTTATAGCAAACACCTTTATCAATATAGCTATCATTATTTTATTCTTCAGGATAACAGGCCCTTTGTTTGATGGTATATACCTGCCCTCTTTTCGCTTTATAGTTCAGGTGGCTGTTATAACCTTTCTTGTGCTTCTTTTTGGCGAGGTGGTGCCTAAAGTTTATGCCACCCGTAGCAGTGGTGCTTTTGCCATGAGGGTGTCTTACATGCTTTTTTATTTAAATAAGCTGCTTTCGCCTTTCAGCATACCCATGCGGGAGGTAACGCTCGCGCTCTATAAAAAATTTAATGTGCAGCGTACAGGTATATCGGTAGACCAGCTATCCCAGGCACTTGAACTGACCGATTATGCCGATGCAACAGCTGAAGAACAGAAGATACTTGAAGGTATTGTAACCTTTGGTAATACGGATGTAAGGCAGGTAATGAGTCCGCGTATAGACATTTTTGCACTTGATATAGAAGAAGGGTTTGCAGAAATTTTTCCGAAAATTGTAGAAAGCGGGTTTTCAAGAATACCGGTTTACCGGGAAAATATTGACCATATAGAAGGGGTGCTGTTCATAAAAGACTTGATACCCTATATAGACAAGCAGGAGTTTGAGTGGCAGACGTTGCTGCGTGAACCTTTTTTTGTACCCGAAAACAAGAAGCTGGACAACCTTTTAAAAGAGTTTCAGGGAATGAAAAACCACCTTGCCATTGTGGTGGATGAATATGGCGGTACTTCAGGGCTTATTTCGCTGGAAGATATTCTTGAAGAAATTGTTGGCGATATAAGTGATGAATTTGACGATGAGGATATTATTTACTCTCAGATAGATGATAAAAACTTTTTGTTTGACGGTAAAATAGGGCTTAAAGACTTTTACAGGATTACCGATGTGGAGGAGGAAGATTTTGAAGCATCAAAAGGCGAAGCGGAAACACTTGCCGGTTTTATACTCGAAATATCAGGCAATTTTCCAAAAAAAGGGCAGAAAATTAATTTTAATGACAATATCTTTACGGTCGAATCAGTTGATAAGAGAAGGATAAAACAAATTAAAGTTACCCTGCCATAAATGAATATCATTAAAAAAGTTTTTGCAGCCGTGGCGCTTTTTGCGGTTAGCGCAACATTTGTTTCATGCGGAGAGGATGCCGTGCCAAAGCCAAAAGCATTCCTCCGGCTGGATTACCCGGTAGAAGATTATGTACTCTATACCGGTAAATGCCCGTTTACATTTGCGTTTAATTCTCAGGCTATAATAAGCAACAAAGGTAATTGCAATTTTACCCTTCAATACCCACGGATGAAAGCTACCATATATCTTACCTACAAACCCGTGGAGGGAAACCTCGAAATGTTATTAAGGGATGCCCAGAAACTTACCTATGAGCACGTGATTAAAGCTGACGCCATACAGGAGCTGCCTTTTGTAAATGATATGCAGAATGTATATGGCATGTTTTACCAGGTTGGGGGAGATGCCGCTACCAACGCACAGTTTTATGCCACCGACAGTACAAGGCACTTTTTAACCGGCTCGATGTACTTTTATGCACGCCCCAATTATGATTCTCTTATGCCGGCCGCCAGTTATATAAAAGACGATATGCGTAATTTGATGGAAACCCTTAAGTGGAGGTAATAACAAAAAAAAGCAGCCATTGGCTGCTTTTTTATACTTAATAATTCCTGTATTAAAGGCTTCCGCCTGAGGAAGTAGTAGTACTTTCTGAATGGCATGATTTTTTAGCTTCGCCGGAGCAGCAACTTTTCTTTTCGCCGCTTGCACAGTTTGTTTTTTCTTCTTTCTTAGCCTTTTTCTTTTCTTTCTTCTTTTCAGACTTTTTCTTAGGCTCCTGGTCTGCTTTATACAGCATAGCCTTATCAGCAGAGTTCTTAACGTCTGCTACTTTATAAGTGCCGTCAGCAATTTTTTCTACAGTTTCAACTATTGTTTCCGGTGTCTGCTTTTCTGCGTTATAAGATATAGTAGCGGTTTTGGTATCAAAATCTACTTTTGCATTTTCTACACCATCAAGCCCTGCAAGTTTGTTTTCAATTGTTTTGGCACAGCCGATAGCACAGGTCATGCCCTCGATTTTAAAAGAGGTTGTTTCAAGGTTAGCTGCTGTTTCTTTTTGTATGGTGTCGGTAACCGTTCCTTCTTCAGGTGTTTCTATGTTACCGTCTTTAGCCGTGTCTTTACAGCTTACAAAAAGCATTGCAGCAAGGGCAAAAACCGAAATGTGTTTAATTACTTTCATTGTATATGATATTAAGTTCTTTTATAAAATGCTCTTTAAAAAGCGATTACAAATTTACTAAAAAACGTTTGCCATCCGGATTTATTGTCGGATTTTTAGCCCGAATTTTAAGTTAATGTTAATCTATGCAGTCACAACAGCTAAAATGGTATCTACTTGCGGTTCTTGCCCTGATATGGGGCAGTTCTTTTATCCTGATAAAAAGAGGCTTATTGGGCTTAACCCCGTTTCAGCTCGGCTCACTACGGATAATATTCTGTGCGCTTTTCCTGCTTATAGTCGGTTTCAGGAGCCTGCGAAATGTACCGCAGGGTAAATGGAAATACCTTGCCTTAACAGCACTGTTCGGGACATTCCTGCCGGTTTACCTCTTTTCGGTGGCACAAACCCAGATTCACAGCTCAATAAGTGCCATCCTTAATTCGCTAACACCGCTTAGTACACTTATAATTGGTGCTACTGTTTTTGGCCTGCAGTTTCAGCGCAGGCAGTTGTTCGGAGTGCTTATAGGCCTTGTGGGTTGTGGGCTCCTTATCTTTAAAGGCGCGGCTGATAACCCTAACCAAAATTACTGGTACACGCTTTTTGTAGTAGCAGCTTCGGTATGTTATGCCACAAATGTGAACCTGATTAAAAAACATCTGTCTGACCTAAGCCCGCTTAGCATCAGCACAGGTAATTTTGCAGTTATGCTGCTACCTGCCGTTATAGTACTTTTCCTTTCCGGTTTCGGCAGTGTTGCTACAGCGCCGGAAACGCAGCAGGCAATGCTTTATATAGCGGTACTGGGTATTGTGGGTACAGGTATTGCCAATATTATATTCTTCAAACTTATACACATGTCATCGCCTATATTTGCCTCTTCCGTTACTTATATGATTCCGGTTGTAGCCTTTGGCTGGGGCTTGTTTGACGGCGAATCGTTAGCGCCGCTGCAACTGGTGGGCGCTGCCATAATACTTGTGGGTGTCTATTTCTCCTCAAGAAAGTAAGCTGTTATAAGATAATGCTAAAAGCAAAGGCCCGCAATTGCGGGCCTTTTTATTGTAATATGTAAATTATTTTACTGGAAATCTGAAGCGCTAACGCCTTCGTTTACCTTAACATCTGTAGCGGTAAACTCCAATTCCATACCACCCATATTTACGATGTTCTTATATGGTATCTTCACGCCTTTTACATCCCTGTAATCAGCAAGAATTGTAGTTTGTGTAGCCTTTTGGCCCATTTGCTCCTCTTCTTTGCTTTCAGCTATTTTAAGGCCTGTAGTAATGTCATAGTAATAAGTAGAGCCTTCATTTTTAAGTGCATAAGCATCTTTACCGTTTATCTGCTCAATACCAGTAAGCGTCCATCCTTTATCACTCATCATGTTAAGCTCTTCAAACGGAACGGCACCTTTCTTAGCATCAGCAAGTTCTTCGCCTTCAAGCTCAGTGCGCTGGCCCTGCGCTACACGGTATCCGCCTTTTTCGTTTATTACCTGCTTCATCATTGTCATGCCCATAGCTTTCATTTCCATGGCAAATTTCTGGTCGGCAGTTTGCTTAACTACTAATTCAAGCGGAGTACCCTGAATGGTTGCAGTAGCTGTTTTAGCGACAGACTTAACGCCTTTAACCGCTTTTTCGCCACCAATAGCTTTAATATAGTTGTCTAATACTGTTTTTACAGTTACACCGGCAGGTACAGGCTTGTTAAGTACAGGCTTATCTGTAGGCTTGCCCCACTTGTCAAAATACTGTACCGGAATGTTCCTGCTTTCAAGGCCAGGAAGTACATCAGCAGCTTTACCAACTACCACTATACGTGCGTTTTCTGCAAGGAAATATTTTTTTGCAGCATTCCTTACATCTTCGGGAGTTACTGCGTTGATGCTCTTAATATAGTTTTCGTAGTAATCTTCAGGAAGATTTTGTGTTTCCGTTAAAAGTGCATACTGTGCAATTGTAGATGGTTTTTCCATCTGCATTACAAAGTTACCAATATATTTAGCCTTAGCATTTTTAAGATCTTCTTCAGATACAAGGTCTGTCCTTATCTTCTTGATCTCGTTTAGTATTTCTACTATCGCGCTGTCGGTTACCGCATTCCTTACAGATGTAGATGACCTGAAAGAAGTAACATACTTGTTAGCACCTATAGATGAATAAGCGCCATACGTCCATCCGTGAGCTTCACGCAGGTTAAGGAAAAGCCTTCCTTCGCCACCGCCACCAAGAATCTGGTTGGCAAGAAGCGCTGCGAAATAGTCTTTGTCTGTCCTTTTAAGGTTTACAACGTTTACAACAGATATTTCACTCTGTACTGCATTAGGCATATCTACAAAGTTTATCTGGGTATATTGTACATCTTTAGGGTCGCTGTATGTTACTTTAGGAGCTGTGTTAGGAGTCCAGTCGCCAAAAAGTTTCTTAACCTGCTTTTTAACGTCTTTTGTCTTAACATCACCTACCACAACAAGGTAAGCATCACCCGGCACAAAATAGGTGTTGTAGTTGTTAACAACATCTGCAAGGGTTACATTGTTTAGTGTTTCTTCACTCAGGTATTCACCGTTAGGGTGCTTTTTGCCATAGATAAGCACATCAGTTACCCTTGAAGCTACCGATGGTACACTTTTCTCGTCAGCCTTCAGGCCTTCTATAATCTTTGCTTTTTGCTTGTCAAATTCTTCCTGCGTGAACTTCGGGTTAAGTGCACCGTCAGCCATAAGCTCAAGTATCCTTTCAGAATACTTAGAAAGCCCGCTTCCTGAAGCACCTTCTGCCCAGAAGTTAATATTAGCACCTAAAAAGTCTGTCTCTTCGTTAAAAGCGTCTTTAGACATTTTTTTGGTGCCGGTACCCATAAGTGCACTCACCATATCAGATACACCTTTTTTGTCGCCTTCAGCGTAAGGGGCATTATCCATGGTAAGGGTATAAGATACCCTTGGAAGTTTATGGTTCTCTACAACCAAAACTTTAAGTCCGTTTTTAAGTTCAAAAGTTTCCGGTTTGCCAACATTTACTGTTGGAGCCGGTCCCGGTTTTGGCATTGGCCTGTCTTGTGCCTGCATACTAATAAAGAATAAGCCGGCTAATAGATATATTGCTTTTTTCATGATTCTCAATGATTCTTAGTTTTGTGCTTTGTCTTTAGCTGGTACATAATCTAATATCAACCTCTGGTTAGGGTTAAGGTATTTGCGTGCAACATCCCTTATCTCTTCCCTGGTGATAGAACGGTAGATATCAATCTCGTTGTTTATAAGGTTAACATCGCCATAAAGCATGTAGTAAGTAGCAAGGTTGCTGGCAACACCTTCAACGCTGCTGTTGCTGTTTACGTAGTTGCTTTCGTATATGTTTTTAAGCTTTTGGAACTCTTTTTCAGAGATAAGCTCGTTCTGAAGTTTTTTGATTTCTTCATCAGCTTCTTTTAAAAGTTCTTCAGAAGTATGTCCCTGCATAGGGATACCATATACTATGTAAAGGCCGTAATCTTCCTGGCTGTAGTTGAAAGCACCCATCTGAAGCGCCATCTTTTTATCATCTACAATTTTCTTGTACATCCTTGAGCTTTTTCCGTCGCTCAGTATTGTAGATATCATATCAAGAACACGTGCATCCCTTGTTTTCATAGAAGGTGTCCTGTAGGCAGCAACAACCATAGGTAGCTGTATATTAGGGTCTTCATAAGTAGCGTGAAGCGTTTGTGTTATCGGTTTTTCTTCAAATGTCTGGCGTGTAACCGGAGCTCCTTTAGGTATTGGCCCAAAGTATTGCTTTATCCATTTTTTTGTCTTTTCTATGTCAAGGTCACCCGCTACTACAAGCACTGCGTTGTTAGGCACATAGAATTTTTTGTTGAATGCCTGGAATTCTTCAAGTGTTGCGGCATCAAGGTGATCCATAGAACCAATGGTTGCCCAACGGTATGGGTGCACCTGGAACATGTTTCTTTTTACCTCTGCTATAAGGTTACCATAAGGCTGGTTATCTACACGAAGCCTTTTTTCTTCTTTTACAACCTCATTTTGTGTATCAACACCTATTTGGTTAATAACAGGGTGCATAAGCCTTTCCGACTCCATCCATATAGCAAGCTCAAGGTTGTTGCTCGGGAAAACCTCATAATAGTAAGTCCTGTCGTCGCTGGTGTTTGCGTTGTTGTTACCGCCGTTTGCAGTAACTATTTTAAACCACTCGCCACGTTCAATGTTTTTGGTGCCCTCAAACAGCAAGTGCTCAAAAAAGTGCGCAAACCCTGTTCTTTCAGGATTTTCGTCTTTAGAACCAACATGATACATTACCGAAGTAATTATAACCGGTGCTGTTTTATCCTGGTGCAGGATTACATGCAGCCCGTTGTCCAGATCATATTCCTCAAATGCTACTTTCTGGGCAGATGCTACTCCGCCAAGCATGAGGAGTGAACCCAAAGCCATTAAAGATTTTTTCATAAAGAGTTTAATTATTGATTTTGATAATTGGTGTGCAATTTCGGTATTTTGTTACAATAAAGCTAAATTTTTTTCTTTTGATGATTATCAGGCTGTTATATTAATGATTTTTGCTTTAAAAATTAGTCTTGCATATTGGCTGATAAATAAATAGTTGTATATTTGCAGCCTTAAAATTTAATTAAACCATATTGTTATGTATGCAATCGTAGAGATAGCAGGGCAGCAATTTAAAGTTAGCAAAGACCAAAAGGTTTATGTTCACCGTTTAGAAGGTAAAGAAGGAGATGCAGTTACATTTGCAAAAGTTCTTTTACTTGATGACAGCGGAAACATAACACTTGGCGCCCCGGCTATAGAAGGTGCTTCAGTAGAGGCCAAAGTGCTGCAGCACTTAAAAGGAGACAAGGTAATTGTTTTCAAAAAGAAAAGGAGAAAAGGTTACAAAGTTAAGAATGGCCACCGCCAGTCTTTAACCCAGATCTCTATTACAGGTATAACTGCGCCGGGAGCTAAGAAAAAAGCTTCTAAAAAGGCAGAAACTGAAACTGCAGAATAATATTAACAATTAAAAACTAAAACATCATGGCTCACAAGAAAGGTGTCGGTAGTTCCAAGAACGGTAGGGAATCAGAGTCGAAACGTTTAGGCGTTAAGATTTTTGGAGGCCAGGCTGCCATTGCCGGTAACATTATTGTTAGGCAAAGGGGCTCTAAGCACAACCCGGGCGAAAATGTATATATGGGTAAAGACCATACCCTGCATGCAAAAGTTGACGGTGTTGTTCAATTCCAAAAGAAACGTGATAACAAATCATATGTTTCTATAGTTCCTTTTGAAGCTTAAGACATAAAAAAGCAGATATAAAAAACCCACTCTTTTTGAGTGGGTTTTTTATTTAGTTAGCTTTGATGTGATTATTAATAATCGCTTCCCACTTTTTAATGAGCTGCAATTCGTCATTAATCTGCAAATCTACCGCTGCATCAAAAAACAGAAGCCTTTGCTCATATTCATAATGGCTGCCCGTTAGTGCCAGTTCCAGCCTTCGGATGCTGTAAGGGTCTTCAAGATGGTTTATTACCGCCCTGCCCGAGTTTATAATGCGGCATTCTTTTATGCCCTTCAGATTTATCTTCTTTACATCGGCGCTGTTGTTTTCTATAAAATAAAGCGTGCCTGCGCTGTCTAAGCCAATAGCGGAGTTGTTCCATAAATCATGCTTAATAATGCTTTGTCCGGCTGCTGCGGCACTGTTAAGCCTGTGCAGGGTTGCTTTTTCTTCTTTATCTCTTTTTTTGTGTACCAGTGCAATTGGTATAAATATCAGCAGCAATATAGCTGCACCTATAATAATAACCGAAAATTCCATTGTTTAAATTTATAATAGTAATACATAGTTATACACCTGCCTTTTGGGCAGTGCAAATTTTTATTTTAACCGGGTTTATAGTTGTGTATTACCAGAAATAATGGAATGGAAAAATAAGATCGGCTTTCCTGTTTCGAATAATAAGGAAGGAAGCGAAATTGAGGTATTGTAAGGCCGATTTGCTGCGGGCTTTATATTCGCATCCTGAAATTAATATCGCTAACAGAGGATGCGTGTATTCCTGCTGGCTATATTTAACCGGCGTAAATATATTTTCGCCAAAGCTAAGGTGTGCTGCGCTAATCTGGAGCACATCGGCCTTATAGCTTTCTTTTTGGTTATGCGCTTTTTTGAAAAAGGCATCTGCAGAAGCTGTATTTGCTGCGGGAGCATAGTTATATGCCGATGCTGCAAATGCCACAATTGCACTAATGCTGATAATAAATAAGCCTAAAGCCTTTTTCATGCTGCAAAGATACAGTCTTTATCCGGTAAATTGTTGTGTATCTTTACACCGCTAATGCTATGAGAGACATGACTAAGTTGCTTTTGTATGATCTGTCAGGTTTTTTAAAAAATCCTGATGATGTACAGTATAATGTGTCAGCTATAAAGAAGGTAAAGATTTTTATCATTCTCTTTTTAGTAAAAGTATTCATCTTTCTATTGCTTATCTACCCTTTGTTGATATTACTCAATAACATTACAGACTTACATCACAGGGGGGAGTTCGTCGAAGATTCACTTTTCACATTAATTGCAATAAGCATAATTGCCCCGATAACAGAAGAGCTGTTTTTCAGGCTTGTACTAAGGCGGCAGGGTTTGGTTGCTTCAATATTTTCTGAACAAACATGGTACAGAGTTTTCCCCTGGCTTTGCCGTATATCTATTGTAGGCTTTGCTATAGTACATTTAGACAACTACCATAATTCAGAAACATTATTCTATATACTTTCACCCCTGATTGTGCTTTCTCATTTTATTACCGGATGCTTCATCACTTTTGTGAGAGTGAGGCTAAGTTTTTTATATGGCCTGCTCCTGCATTCCCTTTGGAATTTTTCAGCTTACCTGCTACTATCGTAATGTCTATCCAATAAAATTAAGCAGCCATGATATCAGTATTATCATGATAAAATGCAGCAGAAACGCTTTGCGTTCCTGGTCTTTAAAAAAGGAGTAGATCATAAAAAAGATGTTGATAATGGCAAGCCCGTAAAGTATGGTGCTTAACCCGGGAAAATTTTTATCTGACACGGCAACAAGCGACGCAGCTATTATGCCTGCAATAATAAATGAAGACGTTACCTGTACACCTGTTTGCTTAGTATCTATGCTGGCGATTGCAGCTACAAGCCGTACCGGAACAAAATAAAGGGCAATTGCCGCTGCGGCAATAAGATATACATAGGGTTCAAAAACTTCTTTCCTGAACAGGAGAAAAGCTATGAGTACCACGAGCAACATAAATGCCTCGTAGTATTTTTTTATTACAGTGGTCATATACTTAAAATTAATTAGTTGATAATTATCTTTAAAAATGCTTCCCTGCTGATTTCGCGTGCACCGAGGCTTTCCAGGTGGGGATTGTGTACCTGGCAGTCCAGAATGCGGTAGTTTTCGGCTTCAAGTTTTTTGGCAAGGGCTATAAACGCCATTTTACTTGCATTCGCCACTTTGCTGAACATACTCTCGCCACAAAATACATGCCCCAGGTCTATACCGTAAAGCCCTCCAGCCAACTCATCACCCAGCCATACCTCTACTGATTTGGCATGGCCCAGTTCGTGCAGCTTAATATAAGCTTCTTTCATTTCTGCGGTTATCCAGGTTCCTGCCTGGCCCTGGCGCTTAATGCTGCTGCACTGTTCTATTACCGCCTTAAATGCGGTATTGAATGTAACGCGAAAAGTGCCCCTGTTAATTATATTGCGCATACTCTTTGAAACTTTAAGTTCTCCAAAGAATAGAACCATGCGCTCCGGAGGGCTCCACCACAGTATCGGGTCATCATCATCAAACCACGGAAATATACCGTTTCTGTAAGCCAGCATAAGCCTTTCGGGCGATAGGTCTCCGCCAACTGCAAGTATGCCTTCGGGTGAAGCATGCTGTGCAGGAGGAAAATATAACTCGCGGGACAGGAAATACATAATTAATTAAAAATTAAATAATTATCAAATAATTTGCATATTTGTTTTCTATTAACACACTGTTATTTATATGAAAAAATTTATGTAATATAAAAATCCCGCGTGCACCTGCACGCGGGAATATTTTAGTAGATAAGAGCTATTCACTAGAAAGGCAGGTCGTCATGATCCTCTTCCCTGAAATTTGTGGCAGGCTCAAACGAGTCCTGTGCACTTGGCATTGGCGGCTGTGCCTGGTAGCCGCCTCCTGCAGGTGCTTCAGGTTGCAGTTTTTCTATCCTCCAACCCTGTATAGAGTTAAAGTATTTTGTTTCTCCCTGCGGGTTTACCCACTCCCTGCCACGCAGGTTTATAGATACTTTTACCGGCTCGCCAACCCTGTAGTTGTTCAGCAGGTCACATTTATCCTGAGTAAATTCTATCATTATATGCTGCGGGTACTGCTCATCTGTAGTAACCACCATTTCTCTTTTCCTGAAACCGTTGTTGCCAAACATCTTGGTTTCGTCAATCATCTTGATTCTTCCTGAAACTTCCATAATTATCCTTGTTGTTTTTTCTGCCGTAAGGCAGCAATCGTTACTATTAAAAATCTTTCCTGGCCAAAAGCACTTTCCATGCTTTTAAAACTTCATTATTATCGAGGCACTGCTTGGCCTTTTTATATCGTTTGTCTTCATCATCACTGCTAAGTATGCCTTTAATCTCAAAGTCCTCCTTAACAAACCCGGTTAGTTCTTCTTCGGAAGGCACAGCTTCTACATTTCCGAGCTTCCCTAAATCGTTACCGTCAAAAAAGCCGCATTCTTTTACAAAGGCAGGCACATTATCTACACCAATGCCCAGTGTTGTTAATGGCTTTTCAACTTCAAACAGCCCCTGGTTGGCCCTGCTGTACCAGTTGCCGCCCATACGCGCTACAAGGTCAATCTTAGTCTGGTCAACCGCTCCGTTTTCATCAAGCACGTTTTCATCAACATGAATTTTAACTACCTCACATATTATCAGGTTGCCCGCGCCTCCGCCTGTTCCCAGCGCAATTATGTCATTAACCTTACACTCAAACTGTACAGGAGATTCTTTTACCCTGAAAGGCTTCACAATGTCGCTTGGCAGCATAGTAAGCCCCGCTTTCTCAAATTCATTTACGCCCTCATCATACTCAGTACTCGACAGCGATGCCTGTTGTACTATGGCATAGTTAACCACATTAATAACAACCTCCCGGTTAAGTTCTGCATTTATAAGGGTGTGCTTTACAGTAGTATCCCTAACCCGGCGTGCAGGCGAAAAAACCAACACAGGCGGATTTGCACTGAACACATTAAAAAAACTGAAGGGCGAAAGGTTGGGCACATTATTTTTATCTAATGTACTGGCAAAAGCTATCGGCCTTGGGCCTACTGCCCCCTGAAGGTAACCCTGCAGTTTGGCGGTAGGTATTTCTTTTGGGTCTATACTTAACATTATTGTGGTTGTTTTTACAAAGATACTTTTTATATGTGTAGTTATAAATGCCAATATCAAATTTAACCCTGTGTGTTAACAATTAATACTAACTGCCTAAAGTTGCCGTTTTCCGTTTACATATCTTACACCTATTAAAGCTTTACCAACTTTTAGTATCTTTAATGCACAATTTAATATAAGTATGCAAATTTCGGATAACAGGGATTTTACCCGTTGGTTCATTATAGTGGTTTCGTTTCTTATTGTGGTTCTTATCGTATGGAATACCTACTATCTTTTCCAGGCTTTTAAGGAAGAGGAACGCATGAAGATGGAATTATGGGCGGATGCAACTGAAGCCATAAGTAGCCCTACTGACGATAAAGCCCTTGAAACAGTAAGTGACATTACCACTAAAAACAATACTATACCGCTTATTCTTACCGATGCCGAAGGAATTATCCGTGAGTCAAGAAATATAGATGAAAGCATTCTTGAAGGCGGTAAAATAAAAGACAGTATAAAGGCATATAAATTATTAGAGGAGTTTAAGTCGCAGAACAACAGGCTTACAATTGAATATCTTCCCGGGGAGTTTCAGTATGTATATTTTGGTAACTCTACTTTGCTGAATGTGTTGAAGTATTATCCGGTGGCACTGGTTCTTATAATACTTTTGTTTGGCGTAGTGGTATATATTTTTTTTAAAGCCAATAAGATTAGTGCACAAAACAGGTTATGGGCAGGTATGGCTAAAGAAACCGCTCACCAGATTGGTACGCCGCTATCATCATTGCTCGGGTGGATAGAGATTATGAGAGCCGACAATGTTGAGGAAACTACCGTGACAGAAGTTGAGAAGGATGTTTTGAGGCTGCAAACCATAGCAGAACGTTTCTCTAAAGTAGGGTCTGAGCCGGAATTGCAGGAGCTTGATATTATAGCGGAAACAGAAAGGTCTTTTGCCTACCTGAAGGCGCGGGCATCAAAGCAGGTTGAATTTATATTTCATGCTCCGGCCACTCCTGTAAAGGTTATGCTTAACCCTGAACTGCATAGCTGGACGGTGGAAAATCTTGTAAAGAATGCCATAGATGCCATGAAAGGCAAAGGCAGGCTCGAAATAATACTGGAGGAGCGTGAAAAGTATGTAAAGCTTAAGGTTTGCGATTCGGGTAAGGGTATTGCAAAGAGCCAGTACAAAAAAGTTTTTGAACCCGGTTTTACTACCAAGAAGCGGGGGTGGGGCTTAGGACTTTCTTTAACCCGCCGTATTGTTGAAGAATATCATAAGGGCAGGATTAAGGTGCTGCACAGCGAAGTGGGCAAGGGTACTATAATGCAGGCCAGCTTCCCGAAACTGAGATAACAAATAAGGGCTGCCGGTAACGGCAGCCCTTATCATATAGAAACAGAACAAATCTAAAACTCTTCAAATTCCTGGGCTTCTCCCGGATGGTTTCTCCTCACGTTTAGTGCGTGTCCCTGTGCATCTACCATAAAAGCTACAAACTCAAGATTGGCAGCATTTTCTACCGTTGCCGGTATTTGGGCGGTAAAGCTTCTGGTGTAGGTTTCACCGGTTCTGGTGTCGGCGCTGCTTACGGCATCGCCAAGCAGGCTTGTTAAGCATCCCCTAAGCACATGGTTGTGCTCAAAGTTCTGAATAACATCTTCTCCGTTATAATAAGTGGTATAATTGTGTTGTTTGTGGATAAGCCCGTTTTCAAGGACATATACCACCAGCTTTAAGCCGTCAAAGTTTTTACCGAATTTTACATTAACATCAAGGTTTATAGTATTACCGCTAACTGATGATGTCATGGCAACACCCAGTTTAGGGTTTTCGCCCTGCGTTAAGGCAATAGCCTGATTAATATTATTAGGCTCAGGGTAATTCCATTGTGTCATGCGGTTAAGCAGGCCTTTAGGGTATCCCGGTATGTTTATCATGTTCTCCAGCTCTGTAGAGTCATAAGTATAAGGGTCATACGTGGGGTGGTTAGGGTTAAGGCTTGCGCGGTGTATTGCTACCGGAACCACATTTTCGGTCTGGTTCATTACAAGCTCTATACCATAAGCTACCCTTGGGCAATAGCCGCACCAGGTACCTGTATAATCTTCAATCAGCAGGCGCTTGGTAAAATTGGTTTCAGAACCGTCATGAAAGCGTACGGTAATAGGTTCTGTATCAAGCCCTGCATATTTTGCAACCACTTCATAATTTCCTATTGCTTCTGTAGTAAAAACAGCGCCTTCAATAGGGTTTCCCTGCACATAAATTACCGCTTCGGCAGTAAGGTCATTCCCCTCATTGTCTTTCACGGTAAAGGTAATAGGGTCGCCCACAGTGCGTGCAGAACGGTCGGCTGTAAGCACAAGGCCATCAACCGAATCCAGTATCTGGTAGTCTTCTGTACATGCTGTCAGCAGTATAGAAAATATGGCAATAAACGCAAATAATTTCCTTTTCATTTTTTTGGTATTAGCCTCTTAATGAGGTATGTTGTTACTGCTTAACAACTCTTAACTGTGCCGTTTTATTGTCTGCAGTTGTAAACCTCGCAATATAAACGCCTGTAGCAATGCCCGACATATCTATCAATTGCTCGCCTGTTGTTAATGCTGCTTTTTTAATAACCTGTCCATTAGTAGCATAAAGTGTAACAGAAGCATTTTGCTGTGCCGAAACCTTTAAAGCGTCACCAATTACTGTGCTTTCTAAAGCTATGCCTGCTTTTTCAAGTGCTGCGAAATCTTCGGCAGATGCAGTAGGCTGGTAGCGGTAAGTGAAAGTGATCAGGTTGCCCTGTTCATTACCTTCAGCGTCATATTCTACAAAAGAAATAGTATAAACAATTGGTGTTGTGCCATCACCTTCGTTATAATTCCAGATATGGTCGTCAGTAGATTCTGTAGTAGAGTTTGCAGGAATTTCAATCAAAAAGCTTGGTACGGTTAGTCCCTGAGATAAGTTATAAAGGCAAACCCCAAAGCAAAGCTGAACGTCTGTACCGTCAGTTCCGCTCATTTCATCTACCCTCGTCCTCAGGTAAATGGTTTCGTTAGTGTTGTTGGTTACGGTAAATGTAAGCTTAGAGCTTGCATCGAGAGTATTAAAGGTAAATATCTCATTGTTTTCAATAGTGCCCCCGCCGGTTACGTTAACCGTAATGTCTTGTGCCTGTACTATTCCGTAAATAAATAATGCAGTAAAAAGTAATAGTTTTTTCATTGTAAAAGTTTTTAATCAGCAATAAGTGTTAATGCAAAAAAGGCTACCGGGAGATTTTGCTCCCGATAGCTTCTTTAGTAAGAGTTGTAAAAATACTATAAATTATTTTATAACAAGCTTTTCAGTTTTCTCAAACGTCTGTCCTTTAACCTGTGCAATATACATACCTGTTTGCAGCTGGTCAAGGTCAATACTTCCGCCGTTGTTTACCTGTGCAGCTGTATATACTACTTTTCCTGTAAGATCGGTAACGGTTACAGAAACAGTTTCTGATGTGTTAAAGTTAAACACCCCGTTAGATGGGTTAGGGTAAACCGCAAACGTAGTTGTTGTAAGGTTATCTCCTGCTGACAGTATTCCTGCAGTTTTGAATGCTGCATTTAAAGTCATGCTGTTACCAAAATTTCCTGCAGAGTAATCAAATACTGGTTCCGGCATACCCACTGAGTACACTTCAATACCATGTGCTGTGTTGCCTAAGCTCCACCCATCGCCATAGCTGTCAAGAAGTTCTACAGAGAAACAATCTGCTACACCGTCAGGTATTGTAACATAGTGTGTTTTTGTAGTGTTGGCATCAGGTCCGCCTGCCCCGGCTGCCCCGGAGCCTGCCTGGTATGGGCCGCCATTTGCTACAACACCGCCATTACTGTCTTTAATTCTCCATGAAATTTCACCAGGATAGTTATCTGTATGCACTAAAACCACAAGGCTGTTGTTCTGTGCTGTTTCAGGAATGTTTATATCAGCAACTTTTGGTTCGCTAAGTGGGCCGTCAAAAGGCGCTCCGCCGTTTACCTGCGACAATTCTAAGGTGTATTCAGAACTTTCGTTTATAGTGATATTATCAAATGAAACCGTTCCTGAACCATAAGTGCTTACATTGCCTGTAATAGCTGATGTGGCTATTGTGTTGCCGTTTTCTTTTAATACAATTTCTCCACTGGTAACAGGATTAGTACCATAGTTAGTAAAATCAATATTAAAACCTACAGGAGAAGAAGCATCACAAATATCTAATGCTACCTTTTCTATTTCTACGTTATTTTGCGAACCTGTAAGTGCCTGGCTGCAGCCATTTTGAACACTATTCCTTAGGTTAACAGCGTTTTGTGCACCTATTTCTGTTACAATACCGCTAGGGCAAATCCTGTAAACAGTCGGGAAGTAAGTAATTTGGTAAAGGCTCGCAATCTGTGCGCTGTCTATAATCGGATAAGGATCTGTTGTCCAGTTACCCTGTGTGTTACCACCTGTTCCCTGCAGGTCGGCAAGGGTTGTAGCGCCGTCACCCTCAATAAAAAGTACTACAATTTCATCACTGCCGTTTGGCCCGTAATTATTATAAAAATTCTTAAGTGCATGGCTGGCATGGTAGTTCCAGCATGGGCCGCACCAGGTTGCAGAAATATCAATAATTACAGTCTTTCCCTGGTCAAGGTACTCCTGAAGGTGGTGTACATTGCCATTAATGTCTGTTGCCGTAAAATCCGGGGCTGTGCTTCCGGCGGGCAATTGTGCGTGGGCAGTAAAACCTGCCAATGCCATAAATCCTAATAGTAGAGTTTTTTTTCATAAAAAAATATTCAAAGTTGTTAGTTAGTAGAAAGTTTAACATTTATATGGCTAATTGTTATATTGATAACTTTTAGCTGTTGGATGGAAAATTTCATTCGAAAATATAGAAAAAAAGTAAACAACCAAAAATAATATCCAAAAATTTCTGAATTAATGGCAATCACCGTTGCTTTAACATGCAGAAACACATTTTATTTATTCTTTACCGTGTATTACTGTGAAAAAATTTTTAATATTGCCCTGCAAACAACACTATTTTTAAAAACATAACTATTTTATAATGAAAAAGCTATTACTGCTGTTGCTGATTACGGGATTTTCGGCCTATGCCCAAAAAGAAATGCCGAGCGTTACACTTAAGTCGGTAAATAACAAAACCCACAACGTAAAAAACGATTTCAGCGAAAAAGATAAACTGTATGTATTCTCATTTTGGGCTACATGGTGTGCCCCGTGTATCAACGAACTTGATGCCATTAAAGAGCAATATGCAGCCTGGAGCAAAGAACTTAATATGGAGGTTGTGGCAGTATCTGTAGATGATGCCCGTACCCAAAAAAGGGTTAAGCCTTTGCTTAATGGTAAAAACTGGCCTTACACTATATTGTTAGATACCAACCAGGATCTTAAAAGGGCGCTCTCTATAGTAAATGTACCATATACAATAGTAGTTAAGAACAAAAAGGTGGTATATGTGCACAATGGTTACAGCCAGGGTGCTGAAAAAGAGCTGTACAACAAACTGAAGGAGCTGTAATCAATGAAAAATAAATTACTTTTCTTTTTGCTGCCTTTTGCAGCCTGTTCGCTCTATGCTCAGGATACAGAAACAGAAAGTACCGAAGAGCAGCCAAAAGAGCGGCAGGAGGTAAGGGTATATGGCGGGTTCGAGTCGAATGTGCAGTGGTACCTTAATGATAAAGGCAGGAATATAGAGCAACCCGTTAACCCGATACGCTCTAACAATTACTTTCTTGTAAACTATCAGTACAGCCGCTTTACTGCAGGATTTCAGCTTGAAGCCTACGAGAGTGATGCACTGCTCAATTATAATCCGGGTTTTACAGGTGCCGGACTGGGTACATATTACCTTAATTATAAAACAGGCAAAATAGATCTTACTGCCGGTTACTTTTACGAGCAGTTTGGTAGTGGTTTATTGCTACGTGCGTGGGAAGACAGGGCTTTGGGTATCAATACCGCTTTAAGGGGCGGCAGGGTACAATACCGCCCTTCAGACAATGTGCGTTTAACGGCATTATTCGGCCAGCAGCGTACGGGCTTCGAAGTGTCAGACGGCTGTGTTTATGGTTTTGATTCGGAATTTAACCTGAGCAGCCTGTTTAAATTCGAAATGTCCGACCTTTCTGTGGGCGCATCTTATGTTGGGCGTTATGAGAGGGTAGATATACCCGACCCGAACTTTAATGAACTTACCAATGCGTTTGCCGGAAGGTTAAGCTTTATCCATAATTCCTTTTATTTTTCGGGAGAATATAACTACATGCAGGAGGATGCCGTGCTTGATGTGCAAAACCGTATAAATAATAACTTTGTAAAGCCCGGAAATGCAATTCAGTTGAACTTTGGCTATACGGGTGACGGACTTGGTATAGATGCCACAGTAAGAAGGATAGAGAACCTGAAGATACTTACCGAAAGGGAACCGTCTTTTGTTGATGCAACATCGTCAAGCCTTAACTTTAATGACAAAGTGCTTAACTACACGCCGGCACTTACCAAACAGCACCACTCTAACCTTGCCAATATATATGTATTCCAGGCGCAGGCTAAGGTAGATTTTATAGACCCGTCTATAATGAAAGCAGGGGAGACCGGCGGACAGATTGATATTTTCTACGAAATACCAAAAGAAACGCCACTTGGTGGTAAGTACGGAACCAAAGTAGCCGTAAATGCGGCAAGCTGGTATAACCTGCCCGGCCAGTACAGGTTTACTCCTGCAAACTATGATACCAACCTTTTTGGTGCGGGTAAAAAATACTTTTCTGATTACAACATAGAAATAAAGAAAAGGTTTACGGAAACACTTATTACCAATTTTTACTACATCAACCAGTATTACAACAAGCTTTGGCTGGAAGGCGGAGAAGAGGTTAATGCCAATATTGCAACAGGCGAGGTTATTTATAATTTTGATACTACAAAATCGATACGCTTTGAAGCAGAACACATGTGGGCGGATGCTGATATGAAAAACTGGGCAGGCGGCACGGTAGAGGTTAACCTGAATGACACCTATTCTGTTTATGTGTGGGACATTTATAATTATGGTAATGACGACAGCAACAAGCAAACGCATTATTATAACGTGGGCGGGGCATATCGTCATGGTGCCACAAGGGTTGCTGTTAATTATGGCAGGCAGCGCGGCGGCTTGGTGTGTGTGGGCGGTGTTTGCCGCTTCGTACCCGAAAGTACAGGCTTTACCCTTGCATTAAGTACAGCTTTTTAATAACTAACTCTAACTATACTTCTATTTAAACCCTGTGTAAAACGCAGGGTTTTTGCATTATGCAACAGTTCAATTTTATATTTTTATATCCTGACTAACTACGAAATGTTATGGATAAGATAATAAGGTGGGGTATTATTGGCTGCGGCAGTGTTACAGAGCGCAAGAGTGGCCCTGCCTACTACAAAACCGATGGCTTTGCGCTTCAGGCGGTAATGCGGCGTGATGCTGAAAAGGCTGCCGATTATGCCAAAAGGCATAATGTCCCTTCTTTTTATACCGATGCGGAAGCGCTAATAAATGACCCGGCCGTAGATGCCGTGTATATTGCAACACCGCCCGATACACATAAATATTATGCGCTGATGGTGGCTAAGGCAGGCAAACCCTGCTGTATAGAAAAGCCCATGGCGCCACGATATAAAGATTGTGTTACAATCTGTAATGCATTTCAGGATAAGGGATTGCCGCTTTTTGTAGCCTATTACCGTCGCTCGCTGCCTCGTTTTGCAAAAATAGCCGAATGGATTAACACTGGCGCTGTGGGAGAGGTAAGGCACATTAGCTGGCTGTTAACCCGCACACCCTCTGCTGTAGATGTATCCGGGCAATATAACTGGCGTACCGACAGCAATATTGCTACAGCAGGTTATTTTGATGATCTGGCAAGCCATGGCTTAGACCTTTTTATACACCTGCTTGGCGATGTCACAGATGCGAAAGGCATAGCAACCAACCAGCAGGGGCTATACACGGCTAAAGATGCCATAACTGCATCCTGGATGCACCAAAGCGGGGCAACAGGTTCGGCTTCATTCAACTTTGGCAGCCATAGCCGCAGGGATGAAGCAGAGATTATCGGCAGCAAAGGCACAATCAGGTTTTCTGTATTTAACGAAGTGCCGCTTATACTGGAAAATGAAAGCGGGGTTACAGAAGTATTTATAGAGAATCCGGAGAATATACAATTATATCATGTCCGGAATATAAAGGAGCACCTGCTGGGTAATGCTATGCACCCTTCTACGGGTGTAACTGCTGCACATACTGCCTGGGTAATGGATAAGATACTTGGAGTGTTATAAGAAAGGGGCTGTCTCAAAAGTGCTTTTACCAGCATTTTGTCATTCCGACGATAGAAGGAATCTTAATTAAATCAACCATTTAAGATTCTTCACTTCGCTATTCGATTCGTTAAGAATGACACTTTTGAGACAGCTCCTTGTATTTAGTTTTTCGTATTTTTAATGCGCATTCAGTTTTCCGAAAGTATGCTCAAGTGCATGTTTAATCCTGTCCGTAGCGCCCGATACTGCTTTTTCTATTGTGTCGGCATGGTGCACAACTCCAACAGGTTTTAATCCTGCTACACGTGCCTCAATCATACAGCGTTTATCGCCGTCTCCGCCTTTGTTGCTGTTCTCATCCCCCAGGTGCACTTCAAGCCTTGTTATTTTGTCTTCATACTTTTTCAGCGCATTTTGCAAAATACCGCTAAAGTAGCTTTCCATTCTTTCGTGCCCTTCAATGTTCTTATCAGTGTTGATCTGTATTAACATGGTCTTTTATTTTGTGGTTATACACAAATATACTAACATTTACGGTTGCCTGTTATGACAAAAATCATAGTTAACTAAAGATTAAGTCTTTGTATGCAATCCGTTAGCATTTGTAGAACACCCTTCTTTTTTGTTAAGGTATTCTTTAATGGGTTTTCTTTAAAAACAGGGTTAACTAATTTTATAAGCCAAATCAATAAAAGCAACTTATTTATGGATTTAGCAAACCTGGATTCAGACCTTATAAAATATATTATTTTTAGTGTTGCAGGGCTTGTGGTGGCATTTACAGTTATCTTTTTTATATTAAAAAAAGTAGGTAAAAATCCGCGTAATATACTCCCTGTTAACTTTGCACACCGCATTAAAGTCCCTCTCATACTCTTTATTATATCTCTGGTAATCCGCATAGGTGTTGCGGCAGATATTTTTGATGATTCCTATTCCGGCATAGTGGGGCACATTGGTATCCTGCTGCTCATCCTGAGTATTACCTGGTTCCTCATCATAATGGTACGGGTGGTTAAGAGCGGGCTTATCAGGAAATATGATATAACAGCCGCTGATAACCTTGCAGCACGCCGCGTTTATACACAGTTTAATATCCTGGAAAGGGTTGCCGTTTTTGTGATAACTGTCCTGGCGATAGGCGCAGCGCTTATGAGCTTTGAAAGTATACAGTCGATAGGTGCAAGCGTGCTGGCTTCGGCAGGTATAGCGGGTATAATTATAGGTTTTTCGGCACAAAAAGCACTGGGTACCCTGCTGGCAGGAATACAGATAGCCATAACACAGCCCATTCGGCTGGACGATGTTGTAATTGTAGAAGGCGAGTGGGGGAGGATAGAAGAAATAACACTTACTTATGTAGTAATAAGCATTTGGGATAAGCGAAGGCTTGTAGTACCCACCACATATTTTATAGATAAGCCCTTCCAGAACTGGACACGCACAACATCTGAAATTTTAGGCACGGTATTTATTTACACCGACTTTCATGTGCAGGTAGATGAGCTTAGGGGAGAGCTTACACGGCTGCTGAATGACACACCACTTTGGGATGGCAAGGTAAATGTTATGCAGGTAACCGATGCAAAGGCTGATGTAATGGAGATACGTGCACTAATGAGCGCAAAAGATTCGGGCACCGCGTGGGATTTGCGGGTTCATATACGGGAAAAGCTGATAGATTACCTGCAAAGAAACTATCCTGAAAGCCTGCCGCGCACCCGTGTTACAGTGCTTTCAGGTGAAAATGAAGGCAGGCAGGTTTGATAATTTTGACAAACAGGCAGTTACTCTGGTTTATTATTGCTACCTTTATTACACAAAAAGTAATGATATGTATAGGAGTGGCCCCATTGTGTTAGTGGAAGATGATGCAGATGATAAAGAAGTTTTTGAAGACATTGTAAAAGAACTGGGATATGAAAATCCTGTGGTTTGGTTTGATACTACACTTAAAGCATATGATTATCTTAAATTGACAAAAGATACTGTTTTTATAATCTTTAGTGATATCAACATGCCTTATGAAAGCGGGCTTGAGTTTAAATGCAGGATAGACTCTGATGATCATCTTCGAAAAAAAAGCATACCTTTTGTTTTTTACTCTACTACAGTTAATCAAAAGGCAGTTAATGAGGCTTATATTAAAATGACGATACAAGGTTTTTTTCAGAAAGGTGATGATTACAAAGAAATGAAAGAACTTATTTCTATCATACTTAAATACTGGACATATTGCCACCACCCAAATACCAGCGAGTATTAAAGTTTCCTAAAAAACTTTTGGTTTTGTTACAGGATAAATACCTTTAACTAAAACCTTACACTATGAAACTCGGAAGCAAGATTCTTTACGGGGGCGCAGCTTTTTTAATAGGGATTTATTTCCTGTTTCTATGCCTTGCTGATGGTAAGCCCTTCCTTGCGCCATTTGTTACTGCCGTTATACTTTCGCTGCTTATGGTGCCGGTATCGGCAAAGCTGGAAAAGTGGGGCTTTAAACGTGTATATGCTTCGTTAACAAGTACCATATTCCTGCTGTTGCTAAGCATTGGCTTTGCTTTTATTGTCTCGCTACAGATATCGCAGTTCCTGAATGACTGGGACAAGGTTAAAGAGCGCATGATGCCCCATGTTGAGCAGTTAGAGCAAAAAGTATATTCCAATACTCCTATTGACAAGCAGGATCTTAAGCTGCAGGATTCTATTTCGGCAAAAAGTGTTGGCAAGCGTGCGCTTGGCTTTATAAACAGTTTCTATTCTTTCATGGGCGATTACCTGCTTACCTTCATCTATATTTTCTTTTTACTGAACTACCGCAGTAAATTCCGTAAATTTTTCATAAAGCTGTTCCCTGATGAAAAAAAGCAGGAGGTCTCTCAGGTTTTAGGCGAAACCGCTTCTATAACCCAAGGGTACCTTTTCGGTAAATTCCTGCTCATTATTTTCCTCACGGTGCTCTATGCAATAGGTATGGGGGTTTCGGGCGTAAGCAATTTTATAGTAATAAGCATACTTGCCGCGCTGCTCACCATAATTCCGTATATTGGTAATATTATTGGTTTTGTACTGGCTATCGGGTTGGGCTATGTTACTAATGGCGATACCGGTGCGCTTATAGGAATTATTGTAACATTTACGGTTGGGCAGTTTGTGGAAAGCTACATCTTACAACCGTATGTAGTAGGAGAGAAAGTAAACCTCGACCCTTTGATGACTATTATTGCCGTTGTTGCTGGAAGCCTCCTGTGGGGTGTTATAGGCATGATTTTATCAGTTCCTGTACTGGCTATAGCCAATGTGATTTTCGGCCATGTAGAGCCTTTAAAACCGTTTGGTTACCTGTTGGGCAACAACAGCCAAAAAGATAGCTGAAGTATAAGCAAAACTTTCGCATATTTGTAAATAATTCAATACGGCTCCATGCGACTGCTACATACTTTTATTTTATTGCTTACAGGCCTGGCATGTGTTGCACAGACTGAAGAAGAAATGCCTGTAACGGATACAGACAGTATTACAAATTTTTCTGACCCAAAGTATCGTGAAGACCAGTTTTATGCATCTGTATCGTATATACTGATGCAGAACAAGCCCGGTGATTATTCGCAGAATTCTTTTTCTACGGGTATCTCTTTTGGCTTTTTAAGGGATATTCCCGTTAACGAAGCGCGAACCTATGCAATTGCAGTTGGCTTGGGCTACGCTTACAGCAATATAAAGCATAATCTTAAAATCACGGAAGCAGCAGGTGCAATGCTGTATGAAGAACCCAACAGCAATGATTTTGACAAGAACAAGCTGGTGCTGCATTGCTTAGAGCTGCCGATTGAATTCCGCTGGCGGAATTCAAACAGTTCAAGCCATAAGTTCTGGAGGGTATACACAGGCTTTAAAGCCAGTTACCTTTTTGCCGATAAGGCTCAATTTTACCCGTTAAGCGGCGGCAGTACCAAAGTGAAGGGCAATGACGATATGAACAGGCTTTTATATGGTGCTTATATAGCAACAGGATGGAACACGTGGAACTTTTATGTGTACTACGGACTCAACCCGCTTTTTAATAAAGATGCAAAACTGGACAACGGGCAGCAGGTAAACCTTAATGCTGTTAACTTCGGGCTTATGTTTTATATACTGTAACCTAAACTACAGGAAACAGCCATGCAAACCACAATAACACCTGCGGCACAATACCAATAAGTGCTCCCAGCAAAATACCGCTTAGTGTATGCTCCTTTACTAAAAGCCTGGCAGATGCCACAAAACCGCAGCAGGTAATAAGTATCGCAATTATCCATAGCAATTGTATGTGGTAATAAGCAGAAATACTGATAACAAATACCGTTAACGATGACACCCCGAGCACATGCAGGCTTATTTTATAGTTGAATAAAACCAGGGCCAAAGCGCCTGTTATACTGATAAGGCTGCCAAGGAAATAATAATAAAGTTCGGGTAATACAAAGTCGGCAAGGCTGTGCTTAATGAGTATAAAGAGCAATACTGCATATATGGCCAACGGCAGCCTGCGCTCATTTTTATTGAGCAGCATACGTGTTTTTATGAGCCCCAGCGAACGCAGCAGGTAAAATATAGATACCGGCAGCAATACCGTAACTATAAGCACCTGTATAAATACAAGGTACACCTCGTGGGTGTGGAAATAATTAATTGTTATTAAAAAGTAGAAAAGCGTAGCATATACCGGTATAAGCAGCGGATTGAAAATATAAGAAAAAATAAGTGCCGGCTTTTTCATCTGCTATATCTTCTTGCGCATGCGGGCAACGGGTATATCAAGCTGTTCGCGGTATTTTGCAATTGTCCTTCGGGCTATAGGGTAGCCTTTGTCTTTAAGTATTTCGGCAAGCTTATCATCAGGAAGTGGTTTCCTTTTATCTTCGTCCTCAATAACGTTTTGCAGTATCTTTTTAATTTCTATGGTAGAAACATCTTCTCCCTGGTCGTTTTTCATGGCTTCAGAAAAGAATTCCTTAATCAGCTTGGTGCCATAAGGGGTTTCTACATATTTGCTGTTAGCCACACGGGATACCGTAGATATATCAAGCCCTACTAAGTCGGCAATATCTTTAAGTATCATGGGCTTAAGCTTGGTTTCGTCTCCGGTAAGGAAATATTCTTCCTGAAAATGCATTATCGCATTCATGGTAACAAAAAGGGTTTCCTGCCTTTGCCTTATGGCATCTATAAACCATTTGGCAGAGTCCAGCTTTTGCTTAATGAACTGCACTGCATCCTTCTGTGCATTCGATTTTTCGCGCGAATCTTTATAGCTCTGCAGCATTTCCTGGTAATCTTTGCTCACGTGGAGCTCCGGAGCATTCCTTCCGTTTAAAGAGAGTTCCAGCTCGCCATCTATAATCTTTATACTGAAATCAGGCACAACGTGCTCTACTGCCTTATTGCTGTCATAAGCGCCGCCCGGCTTAGGGTTCAGCCTTTCAATCTCGTCAATTGCTTTTCGCAACTGCTCCTGCGATATATCATATTTTTGCAGCAACTTGTCATAATGCTTTTTGGTAAAAGCATCAAACTGGTTTTCTATAATGTCTATGGCAAGCTCTATGGCTTCGGTAGGCGTTTTGTGCTTAAGCTGGAGCAAAAGGCATTCCTGTAAATCGCGTGCACCCACACCTGCCGGCTCTAACTGGTGGATAACGTGCAGTATGTTTTCTACAGTTTGCTCATCAGTATAAATACCCTGCGTAAAGGCCATATCATCTACAAGATCGGGTATGCTGCGCCTGATGTAGCCTGTGTCATCAATGCTTCCTACCAGAAATTCGGCTATGTCCCTTTCGTTTTCACTAAGTATAAAAGTATTTAGCTGGTCGGTAAGGCTTTGGTGAAAGCTTACATTTGCCGCAAAGGGCATAGTCCTGTCCTCATCGTCATCGCTATAGTTGTTGGCCTGTAGCTTGTAGTTGGGTATCTCGTCGTCGCTAAGGTATTCGTCTATGTTAATTTCATCTGCATCAATCCTGTCATTATCGTAGTCATCATAATCATCATAGTCATCATTGCCGAAATCATCTGCATCGTCATATTCTTCTTCACGTCCCGACTCCAATGCCGGGTTTTCTACCATTTCTTCCTTCAGGCGTTGCTCAAAGGCCTGCGTAGGCAGTTGTATCAGCTTCATGAGCTGGATTTGCTGCGGAGATAATTTCTGCGATAACTTTAACTGTAAATTCTGCTTGAGCATAAATACTGTAAATTTTCTGTATAAAATTACAAAAAAGCACCTTTACAACCCTTCGGTTTTTTGATAAAATTAATACTGCCTTTTCTTAGGGTATAATTTTTGATACTAAGGTGCATCCATTAAAAAAGCGGGAATAATTTCCCGCTTCTCCTGATTTGATTTCGTTTTCCTGATTGATGAAAGAAACTATGGCTGGCTGGTATAAGTCTGGGTAACAGTTTCGGGAGTACCGTCTTCATCATAATCATACTGAGATTCCAGTACCAATGTTTCAGATGTCAGCCTTTTTACATTCGCCCCAAGTGTAAACCCTGCCATGTTTATCACAATGTTTTTGCCTGTTACATTATAAGTACCGGGTATTGTTTCTGTTTCCGGTGTGTTGCCGTTACAGTTCCATACATCAACATGGCTTACAGTGCCTGTAGTAGTAAACTCAACATAATCTTTACCGCAGGTTTCATGGTCTTCATAAGGTATGGTTTCGCCATTTACCCTATCCGATACATAGTACCACTTTTTGGTGGTAAGCAAAGACATGTTTACATTGTTGGAATTGTCATCGTCTGATGAACATGAGGTCATAAAAAGCCCTGCTAAGCCTAAGGCTAAAAATTTGTGTTTCATAAAAATTATTAACGTTTTATTAATTCGCAAAATGCATTAACAAAGCGTGTGCCAAATTTTTATGATTTTAATAGTGTTTAAAGATTTTTGCTTATAGAATCTGCAAGTGCCTGAAATTCTTCTTTTTCCAGTTTAACTTTATTAACGAAGCTGAAGTCGTCCATATCATTAAGTGGTATAAGGTGCACGTGCACATGGGGTACTTCCAGGCCCACAACGGCCATACCCACACGTTTGCATGGTACGGTTTTTTCTATGGCATGGGCAACTTTATAGGCAAACTGCATAAGCCCGGTATAAAGTTGCTCATCCATATCAAATATTTTGTTTATCTCCTGCTTGGGTATGCACAGCGTATGGCCTTTTGCGTTAGGGTTTACATCTAAAAATGCAAGGAAGTTATCATCTTCGGCTACTTTGTAGGCCGGTATTTCGCCGTTTACAATTTTAGTGAATATAGTGCTCATACGTCTGTAGTTTTAGGAGTTAGTCTCTGGTTATTTCAAGTATTTCAAAATTAAGCGTGCCGTTAGGTACTTTAATTTCAGCCACCTCACCTACAGATTTGCCCAAAAGCCCTTTACCGATTGGCGATGTTACGGATATCTTTCCGGCTTTAAGGTCGGCTTCGCTTTCGGCAACAAGCGTATACTTCATTTCCATGCCGTTGGCACGGTTCTTAATTTTAACAGTGCTAAGTACAAGTGCCTTGCTTACGTCCAGCTGAGATTCGTCTATAAGGCGTGCGTTGGCTACAAGCTCTTCCATTTTGGCAATTTTAAGCTCAAGCAGGCCTTGTGCCTCCTTTGCGGCATCATATTCTGCATTTTCAGATAAGTCTCCTTTATCCCTTGCCTCGGCTATTGCCTGAGATGCTTTGGGCCTTTCTATACTTTTTAGCTGGTCAAGCTCATCTCTTAGTTTTTTTAATCCTTCGGCTGTGTAGTAAGATACTGTACTCATAACTTCATTGTTTATATAAATAGAAAAAATCCCATTCGCAACGGGATTTCTTTCTGCAAAGATAATATTTTTTTAATTCGTCTGTTTTTAACTATGTGCAATAGCACCTGTCAAAGTTAATTAAATTAAATTTGTTTCATAATTATTATGCAAAATTTTATGAATATAGCTAAATACCTGTGCGTGCTTGCTGTTACGCTTTTTATATGCAGTTGCAGTAATGATGATAACAGGTACCGTAACCCAAACCTGCCCGATTATAATTTTGCGGTAGATATAGATATGAACCTGCCCCAGTACAGCCAGCTACTGTTTACAGGTAACGTGGTTTATGTTAACCAGGCGGGTATAGGCATAAACGGTGTTTATGTAATTAACACAGGTGGCGGCTTTGTTGCTTATGAAGCAAGCTGCCCCAACCAGCCCTTAACCGATTGTTCCCGCCTGCAACGCAATGGCGCTATAGCAACCTGCCCGTGTGACGGCGCCGAATATAACCTGTTTAGCGGTGAAGCCGAAGGCCAGAGATATACCCTAAAGCCTTACCGTGTTGAAATTACAGGAGAGAATAAGATAAGGGTGTCGAATTAATGCCAGTAATTAAGATTGATACCTATATAAATGCTCCCATCTCTGTGGTTTTTGACCTCTCGAGGAGTATTGATTTACACTTAGTCTCAGCTTCTCAGACTAAAGAGGAAGCTATTGCAGGAAAAACATCGGGGCTCATAGCTTTAGGCGAAAGCGTTACCTGGAAAGCAAAACATTTTGGCATTTCCCAAAAACTGACTGTTGTAATAACAGAATATGAAAGACCCAATTACTTTATAGATGAAATGACAAAGGGAATTTTCAAATCTATGCGGCATCAGCATATTTTTAAAGAACTTAATGGTAAAGTTTTGATGCAGGATGTATTTACCTACACAAGCCCTTTTGGATTTTTGGGCAGGCTTGCAGATGTACTGTTTCTTGAGCGTTATATGCGCAGCTTCCTTTTAAAGCGAAATAAGGTAATTAAAGAAATTGCCGAAAGCCCTGACAGATATAAAAAAATCCTGCCACAGGCTGTAGCAGGATAATTATATGATAAAAGAATTTTTTTAAAACTTTAATGTTGCCCCAACAAGGAAGTTGATACCTGCCTGCGGGTAATAATAAGGGTCGCCCCACATATAGCCGTTAGATACATATTCGGTATCAAACATATTGTTTAGCAACCCGCTAAATACGATCGACTTAAATATCTTTTCTGTTTTAAGCTCGTAGCTTATGTTAAGGTCGTTCACGAAGTAGCTGTCCAGCTTTGCGTTGCCCGACTCATAATTGTCCATATACTGCTCACCAACATATTTGCTCAGCAAAGCTATCTGTACGTTTTTGTATGGAAGGAATATAAGCTGGTTGCCCGCTATCACGCCCGGCGAAAAGGCGATTTCAGTATTACCCAGGTCTTCAGGGCCATTTTCCCCTTCAATAAAAAAGTCAACATTTTTATTGATGCTCAACGCAATGTTTGGGCGAATGATTAAAAAGTCTGTTGCATAGGTAGTTATATCAGCTTCAAGTCCTGTTCGGTAACTGTCTCCGCTGTTGGTATAAACAGGTGCTCCCACGTCATTAAGTGCGCCTGTAAGCACTAACTGGTCTTTATAGCGCATGTAGTAAGCGTTTACGTTTACAGCATTACGCCCCTGCTTATAGCGCCAGCCAAGCTCAAAATCGTTCAGCGTTTCGGGTTTGGTGCTGCCGCTTTCATAATCCGCACGGCGTGGCTCTTTGTTTGCCCTCGCATAGCTGAAGTACAGGTTATTGTTGTCGTTTATCCTGTAGGTTAAACCTGCCTTCGGATTATAAAAGTTAAAGGTGTCATCTACTGCAACTGGTGTAGCGGCACTTTCCAGTACATTGTCTGCCTGGTAACGTACACGGCGGTACTGCATATCCCCAAAGAGGCTAATGTTTTCGCTTACGCGATAGTTCGCCTTAGCAAACACATTAAAGTCGGTCTTGTCGGCATTGTTGTCATAATAGCGGTCATCACGCTCAAAATCGCCTGAGTACCTTGCCCAGATTATGTTACCGAAATGCGCCCCTTCATACTTATTCCACGCACCCCCAAACACTACATCCCACGCCTCATCTTTATAGCTGGTAGAAAATGTAGTACCGTAAAAATCATTATCCAGCCATTTTTGGGTGATAAGGTCTTCTTCTGTAATCAGTTCGCCGTTTATTGTTATATCATCAAGCCCGTAATCGGCATACGTGTCATTATCGCGGTAATTTTCATAATAGCCTTTCCCTATTGTGTAATGCAGCGCTACATTGGTACTCCAGTTGTTGTTTAAACTTTCATTCCAGTGCAGTTGATAATGATCCTGCTGGTAATTATCGGTTTCGTTGTCATAAAAACGGACATTGCCTTCATTATCAGTGTACATCCCCGAATAGTTAAAACGCCTGTTTTTAGCCATCGTGGCGGCATCTATCCCGTTCCATGCCTGATAGGTGCGTTCTGTTCCGCCAAAAACGAGTGCTTTAATAAGTGTAGAGCCATATACATACGTTCCCTGCAGGAAGTACGATTTAAGGTCGGATTCTGCCCTGTCGATGTACCCATCGGAGGCAATGTTGCTGAGCCTTCCCGCAATTTCAAAGCGGTCGTTCATTAGCCCGGTGCTGAACTTTACCGTGTGTTTGCGCGAGTTGAAGCTACCAAAGCTATTAGAAATCTCGCCACTCGAATTTTTGCTGTAAGCATCGGTAAGCAGGTTAAGGCTTGCGCCAAAAGCGCCTGCCCCGTTAGTAGAGGTACCCACACCGCGCTGTAGCTGTATGTTCTCTACAGATGAGGCAAAGTCGGGCATATTAACCCAAAATGTACCGTGCGATTCGGCATCGTTGTAGGGTATGCCGTTAAGGGTAACGTTAACGCGGCTTGCGTCGGCACCACGAACGCGGATACCTGTGTAGCCAATACCATTACCCGCATCGGTAGTGGTTACTACAGATGGCAGATAGTTAAGCAGCAGGGGGATATCCTGCCCCAGGTTTCGCGGGGCAATCTCCTCTTTGCTCACGTTACTGAAGGTTACGGGTGTTTGTGCGTTAACGCGAACGGCCTGCACCAGCACCTCATCTAGTTTGTAATCAGAGACCTGTGTGGTGTCCTGCTCCGGTGTGTTTTGTGCGGCAGCGCCAACAGAAAATAGTGCAAGTGCAATCCTTAAAACGGTTTTTTTGCTGTTTGCAGAAGTGAATAAAGTTTTCATTCGTAACTATGTGTGTACGAATAAAAGGGGCAATTATTCCTTTTTTAAAGTTAATAATAAAATGATTCAGTGGCTTAAGGCCGGCGTGCACTCCTGTACCTTTTCGCCTTTCCCTTGGCGGCATTACCCGCCCAGGTTCTTTGGGTATGATCTCAGCCCGTGATTTAGGGCACCCCTTTGAGACAGCGCAAAAGTAATAGTTTTATTTCAGAATCGAGAAATATAAATGCAATTTAAGGTATAAAACTTTAAGACTAAAAATCCGGCTTTCTCCTCGATTGTTTAATATCCGACTGCCTTCGTTTGTTTTCGAGCCTTTTCTTAACAACAGCTTTCGGTACTTTGGTAGGTGTACGCTTTTTAGGTACAGTAAGCGCATTTTGTATAACCTGCAAAAAACGCTTAATAACCAGTTCCTTATTGCGTAACTGGCTGCGGTCTTCATCACATTGCAGTATCAGTACCTTATCATTGGTAAGGCGTGATGCAAGCTTGTCTTCAGCAAGGGCTTTTTCCTCATCTGTAAGGGCATTGCTTTGTTCAAGGTTAAAGCTCAGTACCACTTTGCTGGCAACCTTGTTTACATTTTGCCCGCCTGCGCCACTGCTGCGTACTGCCTTAAAATCAAGTTCCTGTATTATGAGGTCTTTATTCATGTTTATTTCAGATCTAAGATTTCAGAATATTAATCTAAAATCATCAATCATAGATTGCTATTGCGGCTGGTGCGCCGGCTTTAATAGATCATTTACCGTTTTAACAGGGTTAAACGTTTCAAGGGGCACTTCCACAAAAACCGTTATCCACCCTGCCATAGCGCCGTTCCAAAGTCCCGGTAGTTCGTAAGATTTTACATCTTTGCCCAGGCGGTTTTTTTGTACTATAAACCCGGTAGCATTATCTACATACTGAGTCAGGTTAAACTTATTGCCCTTATAGTCTTTAAGCCCGCACACTAAATCTACAGGGTTAAAATGCGTGGACTGCGAGAATATTTGCTTCTGGTTTTTGTTGTCCATATCTATCTGCGAGCTTTCTACAATTTGCAGTGAAAGCCTGCCTTTCTCTTCTTCTACCCAAAACGGGCCGCCGCCGGGTTCGCCTTCGTTCTTTACCATGCCGCAAACACGTATGGGCCTGTTTAGTAATTGGCGTGCATATTCCACTTTATTTTCGGTGGTAAATTTATGCACGTCAGAAGGTATGTGCTGCGAAAGCTGCTCTTTGGCAAAAGTAAATATCTCGTTTACTTCTTCTTCGGTAATGCCGCCTTCGTCTATGCGTTCCAGGAAAATGAACACCTGCTCCTGAAGCTCTATAAGCCCGCCGGCAAGCGCTTTTTTGTAAAGCGATATCAGTTCTATATTGTTATGGCTAACATTGTCTATATTCTTTATAAAAACAATATCGGCATCCAGCTCATTAAGGTTTTCTATAAGCGCGCCATGCCCTCCGGGGCGGAACAGTATGCTGCCATCATCTTCCCTGAACGGATTGTTCTCCATGTCTACTGCAAGGGTATCGGTACTCTTGTGCTGGTATGAAAAGCTGAAGTTTATCTCGGCATCGGTAGTTTTCCCGACAGCATCCTTTGCTTCTTTAACGGCATCAAGAAAACCGTTAAGGTGTTCTTCAGATATGGTGAAATGCAAATTGGTTTTATTTTGCGACACTGCATAGCCAATGCTTTCCTTAAAATGTTCGCATACAGGTGTAGCTACATGATCTTCATATTTATGAAAAGGCAGTATGCCTTTCGGCTTATTGGCAAAATCAAAATTCCCGTCCTGCAGCATAGTACGGATAAAGTTGTAAGCGCGTGTGCTTTTGCTCCATTCGTTATACTCCGGAGTCTTTCTTACCGCTTCGGCAATATCATTAAAAAAGGCAAATTTTTCCAGACCCACTAAAAAAACGTTAAGCTCATTGGCGTTTTTGCGGTTTACATAAGCGTTTAAAGTGTCTTCTTCAGGGTTAAAATCGGCCATAAACTCATTCAGGAACTTAAACATACGGGTAGCTGCACCCGATGCCGGTATAAATTTCATGAGCTTATAATTGTCTTTTTTCTTATCGAAGTATTCGGCATATTCTTCAGCCGATTTTTTAGGTAACTTAAAAATACCGTCATTTATAACGGCTGGCTTTTTAAGGCTTATCTTGGTTATGCCATCCCTGAATATAGCAATCTGGCTTTTTATTTTTTCTATACAAATGCCTTTTTCATGTATCTGTGTATAGTCGCTGATGCTGAAGCCAAGCTGTAATGCTTTTTCAACATTGTTCAGGAGTGTTGCGCAATAATCGGCAAAGGTATCTTCGCTGCTTTCGGCAATTATATAATTTGCACCTTTTCTGTCAAGGCGGTTTATAAGTTGCTTAACGGTTTCAGTGGCCGTATTTCCCGTTGCTATGATGGCAAGCTTGTTCTCGGCGAATTTATTTTTTTTGTTAAGCGCTGTTTCAAAATCATAACTTTTAAATGCATACTCCCTCTTTGGGTTGGCATCAATAGTGGTGGCAAGGCTTTGTGCTATGTTTTGCGCGTTTTGCTGATTATCGGCGTAGATAATTATGTTGACAGTGCCGGTGTATTGTTTTGTAATTTTTTTCTCCATGATATATAACCAAATATGGCAACTATGGTTAAAAATATATATAATATGCTGGATAGGGTATAGCCTTTATAAAAGAAAAGCGGAATGGCAATAACATCTCCTGCTATTAAAAAAAGCCAGTTCTCTAATTTTCTTTTGGCAAGCAGCCACATCCCTATAAAAAAGAGCCCTGTGATAAATGTATCTACATAAGCCCACCAATGGCTGAATTTCTCAAAATAAACATATACAGCCGACACAAATATAACCGAAACAATAAATATCTGTATGCTTTTTAAGTTATCTTTTGCTGTCATTTGGGTTATTTTAAGTAAATCCTCATCAGCTTTATTTTTACGACTCCACAGGTACCAGCCGTAAATGCTCATGGCAAAATAATAGGCATTTATGATTAAGTCGCCATATAAATCCCAATGGTACAGCAGGTAAACATAAATAGCAGTGCTTATAATGCCTGTGGGATAAACCAATATATTATTGTGCTTGGAGTAGAAGACGCTTATAATGCCGAATAGAACCGCGATGGCCTCTAAAATAATATTGGTTGTGCTGTAACTTTGGTACTGGCTGAAAAGAAGGTCGAAAAAATCGGTCATTAATTTTAGTGGCTTAAAATTTCTTCTTCAAAACTATATACCAGCGTAAAGCCTTCCAGCTCCTCAAAAAAGAAAATATAGTTACGGTTCATATTGTCAAAAGTTACCTGCGCCCTTCCGCGTTTATCATCTATGGCAAACCTGAAAACATCTATGTGGTTCTTAAAGCTGATGCCTGGCAGCGATATCATTTTAAAAAGCGCTTCCTTAACGCCCCATATCACGGTAAGGTAGCGTACATATTCCTGCAGGTGCATAGGGTCGAGATAACTGAACTCTGATATGCAGAATTTATTGGCAATGGTTATTATCTTTTCGCGTTGCATCTCCATATCAATCCCCACATTCCTGCCGCTTATGGCTATTGCCGAAAATCCGTAAGAATGGGTTATAGAAATGTTTTTACCATCGGTAAGGTGGGGTTTGCCGTCATCGCCATAAAACATGTCAAAGTCAGTATAGCCCGCTTCCTGCAACAGCATGCGCACGCTTAAAAAGCCTTTGCGGTGTTGTTCGCTCTTCATCCCGTCGATACGGTTACTGCACACGGGCTTAAGCGCTACATTTTGGGTGAGCTCCTCAAGGGTTTCCGTAATTTTCCATACTAAAACCTGTGTACCGTCGTCTTTTGTATAAGCAGTATAAAGCGGCATTTTCCTAATTTTGAATGTGTTTTACATTTGTTTGGTTTTCAAACCCTTAAAATTCTCAACAAAGCTTAAAATAACCTTAAAGCTGGTTGTTTAAGAGGGAAATCGCTACATTTGCATAAATTTTTGCTAATCACAAATATACAAATTCATGAGTACTAAGACTGTGCCACACGTGGCTTATAAAGTAAAAGATATTTCACTTGCAGAATGGGGCCGAAAAGAGATAGAGCTTGCAGAAGCTGAAATGCCCGGCCTTATGGCACTGCGCGAAGAATATAAAAACGAGCAGCCGCTTAAGGGTGCCCGTATTGCAGGATGCCTGCACATGACCATACAAACCGCTGTGCTTATAGAAACGCTTGTAGCACTTGGTGCTGAGGTTACCTGGAGCTCATGCAACATTTTCTCTACGCAGGACCATGCCGCTGCTGCCATTGCCGCCGCAGGCATACCTGTTTATGCATGGAAAGGCATGAACGAGGAAGAGTTTGACTGGTGTATAGAGCAAACCCTGTTTTTTGGCGAAGACCGCCAGCCGCTTAACATGATACTTGATGACGGGGGCGACCTTACCAATATGGTGTTTGACCGTTACCCTGAACTTGCAGCAGGTATTAAAGGACTATCTGAAGAGACGACAACAGGTGTTCACCGCCTTTATGAGAGGATGAAGAACGGCACGCTTGTTATGCCGGCTATAAACGTTAACGACTCTGTTACCAAATCTAAATTTGATAACAAATATGGCTGTAAAGAAAGTGCTGTAGATGCTATTCGCCGTGCTACCGATGTTATGCTTGCAGGTAAAAGGGTAGTAGTATGCGGTTACGGTGACGTTGGTAAAGGTACTGCAGCTTCTTTTCGTGGGGCAGGCTCTATAGTTACCGTTACCGAAATTGACCCTATATGTGCGCTACAGGCCGCTATGGATGGTTATGAGGTTAAAAAACTTGATACCGTTGTAGGCAATGCCGATATAGTGATAACCACTACAGGTAACAAAGATATTGTTGTGAGCCGCCACTTTGAGGCTATGAAAGATAAAACGATTGTTTGTAACATAGGCCACTTTGATAACGAAATTGATATGGCTTGGCTAAACAAAAATTATGGTTCAACAAAAGTTGAGATAAAGCCGCAGGTAGATAAATATACCATTGCCGGTAAAGATGTTATAGTGCTTGCCGAAGGCCGCCTTGTAAACCTTGGCTGTGCCACAGGACACCCAAGCTTTGTAATGAGTAACTCGTTCACAAACCAGACGCTTGCGCAAATAGAGCTTTGGAAAAACAGCGAGAACTACGAAAACAAAGTATATATGCTGCCTAAGCACCTTGATGAGAAAGTTGCCATGCTGCACCTTGCAAAACTTGGTGTAGAGCTTGAAACCCTAAGCACCGACCAGGCTAATTATATTGGCGTTGAGGTTGAAGGGCCGTTTAAGCCGGAGTATTACAGATACTAATTTTAGATTGAAATATTTTAGATTGAAACTTATACCATAAAAAAAATCCTGCCATCGGCAGGATTTTTTGTTTATCTTAATATGGACTATTTGAATAAATATGAATATTTTCAAATAATGAGTCTGATGCCTTTCGATTGCTCTCGTATTTAAAATTTCGATTTGAAAAAATTATGTTCAAATCAAAATCTTCGATTAAGTTGTCTGGAGAAATGTTGTGAATCATGCGAAAATCAGTTAAATATTTATTATCATTATCTTCCCATTTTGGAGCAGTTTCAGAATACCAATTATAAAATATATGGGACTGGTCATAATTGGATAAAATACTTCTTAGAGTTCTTAAATAACTTCGTTTGTGGTCGTAGGATAATGAGGTGTTTAAATTCACAAATTTTACAATATTAAATATTTGCCTAAATATGAGAGATAGTCTAGTTTCGTGACCTTTAAAAGGAAGATGTTTCAAATTTAAGGAATATAAGTCATTAAAGAGATTATAAACTATTGAACTCTCATATTCTCCAAGTACGTCATGAATTTTTAAGTTATTCTCTAAACCTCTTTTTAAATCAGAAATACGCTCTATTGTTAATTCTTCTCCATTGTTGTCGTTATCTTCTGCACCTTCTTCTGCATAAACATACGAATTTACACTTTCTACATCAATTACATCATATTTGAAATAACTATACAGGGAAGAAAGTATAAGTTCTACATTCAATAATTCAACTCTCTCTAATCTATGTAAACTGGCAAGTTCATTAATGTTTTTAAAAAATAACAATCGACCCTTAAAAAATATGTAATAGCTAATTTTTAAAATTAGTCTACTATCATTGGTAGATATAGAATTTTTTACAATGAAATATATAAGTTTTAATTCCTTATCTAATTGATACATTATCTCTCTTCCAGTATAGTATTCTTTATCAAGTTTAGGTAAGTTTTGTTCAGATATTTCTTGTCTCAATATAGATAGTTTAAGATTAAATTCAGTTTCAAATTTTTGGGTTTCAAATTGCTTTCTAACTTCATCATTAGCCCTATATTGTACCCAAAAAGCTAAGAACGTCAATAAAGTTGCAGGAACAGCGATTACGGGATTTAAGACTCCTCCAATCAAATCACCTAAAGTGCCTATACACTCTAATTTTCCATCATTTTCACTTGGGTTGTCTATAAAATAAGCCGCAGTTGTAAGCCCGTAGATTATTATAGAGAAAGAAAAAATAGCGATTGCAGAAAAAAGAAAATCAGTTTTGCTAACGTGTTTTCTAAAAAGATACTTCAAAAATAACTGCTTTAATGTATAAAAAAAAGTAGCTATTATTAAAATTAAAAAAAGCCTGTTAGAATTTTCATATATTGATGAAAAAATGGGATTAGGTAAAAAATTTAAATATATAATTAATTTATTGTAAAAATTAGCTATAATAATTAAAATATTATCCTCGCGTCCAGCAATCCAAAACATGGTCATTAACCATTCCTGTTGCCTGCATGTGTGCATATATGACTGTTGAGCCTACAAATTTAAAGCCACGCTTTTTCATGTCTTTGCTAATAGCATCTGATAGTGGGGTGGTGGCAGGGACTTCTTTAAGCGATGTAAAATTGTTTACAACAGGCTTGCCGTTAGTAAAACCCCAAAAGTATTTTGAGAAACTGCCGAATTCTTCCTGAACCTTTATAAAAGCCTGTGCATTGGTTACAGCCCCGTACACCTTCAGTTTATTGCGGATAATGCCTGCATCATTTAGTAGTTCGGCTATTTTGTCATCATCATAAGCGGCTACTTTTTTATAATCAAAATCATCAAAAGCCTTCCTGAAGTTTTCCCTCTTTTTTAATATGGTTATCCAGCTAAGCCCCGCCTGAAAGGTTTCCAGCAGCAGGAACTGGAATAAGGTATCGTCATCATACACCGGGCGCCCCCATTCCTCATCATGATATTTTTCGTATAGCTCGCTGCCTGTGCACCAGCCACAGCGTTTTTTGTCTGATATATGCATCTTATTTTTCTTCTTTAACGTCTATGTACTTGTCTATCCACCCGTGCGCAAGGTATATAACAGGCGTTAGCAGTATGGCAACCGCCAGTTTTATAAAATATCCCGTAAACCCGGATGAAATATAGGTTTGGGTGTCCATTTTCCCGGTAAGGTAAAAGGCAATTCCCAACACGATAAAGCTATCAAAAAATTGTGATATAACAGTAGAGCCTGTGGTGCGGAGCCAAATCATTTTTTTGCCAGTCCGCTTTTTAAAGAAATGAAATATTGTGATATCTATCAACTGCGAAACAAGAAACGCTGTGATACTGCCCACAATTATCCAGAGGCTCTGCCCGAAAACGGCGTTAAACTGCCCGTCAGTTATATTAGGCAGCCTTTCAGATGCTGGTATTTGCATTGCGGCATACAGTATAACAAAGCAGTATGCAATAAGCCCTGCCGTAATAAATGATAATCGCCGTACGCCCTCCCGCCCGAAATATTCGTTTATAAGGTCGGTAGTCAGGAAAACTACTGGCCACGGCAGTATGCCTATACTCGCCACATAGGGTCCTATATTGATAATTTTACCACCAATAAGTTCTGCCGTAACAGCATTAGTAATAAAAATTCCGGCAAGTATTACGTAGATTATTTCTTTGCGGGACTGCAGCATAATGAGCGTTTATTCTTTCAAAATTAGTTTAATTATTTTGTACAGAAGATTAAACAATGTTTAAAATTTCGATGTAATAATATAGGCGATAAATAGAAAAATCCCGCTGCCTTTCGGTGCGGGATCTCATTCTTAAAAAGCAGTATTATTTTTTAAAGATTTTAAGTGTACTCACTTTATCTTCTGAAGCAACGGTAACAATGTACAGGCCACTATTAAATCCGGAAAGGTCAACGTCTCCGGTTATGGCATTAATGTTTTGTGTATGTACCAGCTGCCCTATTGCATTGTATATAGTTACCTGCCCTATAACCGATGGTGACTCAAGGGTAAGGAGGCCGCCTGTAGGGTTAGGGTAAGCTTTTATTACAGATGCTTCCACTACCTCAACGCCAGCGGTACCTTCTAAAAGTGCCGTAACGGCCAGCGTAAACTTACTTTCCTCGCCGTTTACGGTTTGTGTGGCATAATAGGTAGTACCGTCTACAAGTGGTGTAGATGCCGGCAGGGGCGTGTTTAAAATTTCCTGTGATGTACGCGCTGTGTAGGAAGGTACATAGGTATCCTCACATGCCGAAGGCTCGGAGTACCAGATAATATTGTCACCATCTGCCACCAGGTCGCCCAGTGTTTCGCCGTTACTGAAGTATTGGGTAGAATCTCCTGAGGGCGGTACAGGGCTGTCAGATACATTAACAGCGGCAATATTGTTTTTAGGCGCTGTGCCAAATGTGGCAAAATTACCAGTTGTGATAAGCCTGTCGCATCCGGCAAGCATATAGAAATTTACATAACCATCACCCGGAACTTCAAAAGTAGTATCCCAGGTTCCATCAGGGTTTAATTTTACAAGGCGGGATGATTCTTCATAATTAAACATGCCTGAAAGTGTTGTTAACAATATGCTTCCATCTTCCTGCAGTATTATGTTTTTAAAACCGGTGTTTTCGGTTATCCCTGTGCCATAGTTATCGGTAAATGACGGGTCTACCGTGCCGTCCTGGTTTAACCTTCCTATATTGGTTGAACTGGCATAAGTATTCTCATAAGTGTAAAGGATCTTTCCGTCAGGCTGGGTTAAGGTGCGCAGGATTTTTATAGGGAAAGTATTAGGACTGGTGAAAAGGAAGGAACTGTCAACCGTACCATCGGGATTTAACCTCATTAAATTCGGGATTAAATAGTTAGAAGAGTTAAACTCACTGCCCCCAACCAATATTTTACCATCAGGCAGCAGTTCTAAAGATTCCGGTATTCCTTTAAATATGTAGGAAGAATAGGTGGTATCTATTGTACCGTCGGCATTAAGGCGAAGCAATTTATAGGTATTACCGTCTTTAAAGCTTCCGGTGCTTCCGGCTGCCAGTATTTTGCCGTCGGGCAAAATTATAAAGTGTATAATTCTGCCATCCTCATAATTAAACGAGGCATCCAGTGAGCCATCGGTATTAACGCGGAACATATTCTTTTCTACATCATCGACTTTATAGCCGTCTCCTGCAATCAGAATTTTTCCATCTGCCTGTTCCTGCATAAGCGGATATTCATGATAGGGGCTGTGTGGCACACTTACAGCGGTATCAAATGTAAATGCAGTATCCAGGTTACCGTTAAGGTCTATACGGGCCATGTGCGGGGCATAATGGTCATTGTATGTGGTAAACTCACCAATAAGCAATATTTTGCCGTCATTCTGCAAAAAGCTCCTAAATACCTGCCCGTTGGTTCCTGTATAGGGCATGAATGACAGGTCAAGGCTGCCATCTGCATTAACGCGGTGAATAATGTTTCGTGTTACACCCGTGTCTTCATTATAGTAAGATCCGCCAACAATTACTTTACCATCATCCTGCAGTACAAGGCGTAATATCATACCATCAAACTGCATAGAGCTGTTAAAGCTTTGGTCTAAGCTACCGGACTCGTTAAGGCGATAGTAGTTGTTTAATCCGGATTCATAATTACCTCCGCCTACATTTACCAGTATTTTTCCGTCAGGCTGTACGGTTAAATGTTCTATTTCCCCTTCTGTTAAGCTGTTGGTAAAAGGCTGTGCGTTAAATGTAGTGTCATAACTGCCGTTACTGTTAAGCCTTATAAGCCCCTTTTTAAACTGACTATTATATAAATAAAGGTCGGATGTGCCATTTACAAGTATTTTGCCTGAAGGCAGCACCTTTACCCCCCTGGCTAATCCTTCATAATAAAAATTGCTGCCGGGCGTAAGGGCAAATGATGTGTCTTTACTACCGTCAGGATTTATCCTTACAATGTGGCCTGATGGAGAGTTGTTATACCCTGCAAAAGCGCCTACAACAATTATCTTTCCGTCCGGCTGCACGGCAATGCTAAAGGTTGTATCGCTAAACCCGTTGCCTATATTTAGTGTATCGTCTAAAGAACCATCGTTATTAAGCCTTACAAACCTCTTTTTGTCTATAGTATTTACTTTCATAAAATCGCCTGCTACCAATAGTTTTCCGTCTGCCTGGAATGCCACATCATAAATACTGCCTTCATACCCGCCAAAATCTGTAAATTCAGGTGCAGTAAAGGTGGTATCAAGCGTTCCGTCGGCATTTAAACGCAGCATACCGCCCTCCAGCGCATACACAAGCAATATTTTCCCGTCTGGCTGCAAATAAAGCCTGTCATATGGTAGATACTGGCCTTCTTCCATTACATCTGTTAATTCAAAAGCGTTAGCTATAGAGCCATCCGGGTTAAATTGGTATAGTATACTTTCCCATTGCGATAACAGTAGTATTTTACCGTCCGGTTGATAAACCGGTGAGCTCCCCACGTAAGACAAATCGTCAAACTGGTTAAAAATAAGTTGTTGGTAAGTGCCGTTATCCGGCGCATTAAAAGAATTGTCAATGGCGCCCTGCTGTGCACTCACGGTTAATCCTAATAACAAAAAAAGCACGTAAATTTTTTTCTTTTTCATTGGTCGGTTTTTAAGCTAATAATAACAAATATCGTTAAAATAATTAAAAGTTATTGTTTGCAGGCTTGTTAAACCTTTGTAAAGGAGATAATAGCATAAAAAATCCCGCAGCCTTGCGGTGCGGGATTTTTTGGTATTTGAAGTTCGCTTTAATTAAGCAAGTGCAACCCTCTTAAATCCGGTTACGGTAAGGTCAGCATTAACTGATTTTACGTACTCGCTTACGCTAACTTTGCTGTCTTTAATATAATCCTGGTTAACAAGGGTGTTATCTTTAAAGAAACGGCCCAGTTTACCTTTAGCAATGTTATCAAGCATAGCCTCCGGCTTACCTTCCTGGCGAAGCTGGTCTTTAGCTATTTCAATTTCTTTTTCAATTGTAACGGCATCCACACCTTCTTCGTTAAGGGCAAGCGGAGCCATAGCGGCAGCTTGCATAGCAACGTTGCGTGCAGCCTCGTCAGCGCCTTCTACGTTAGCAGAAAGGGCTACAAGGGTAGCAATCCTGTTACCAGCGTGTATGTAAGAGTTTACAAAAGCACCGCTAAGTGTTTCGAAAGAACCTATTTCTATTTTCTCACCAATAACACCTGTCTGCTCAGTAAGTTTTTCTTCTACTTTAAGGCCGTTAAAGTCGGCAGCAAGAAACTCTTCTTTGGTATTGTAGTTAAGGGCAAGCTCAGCAAGGTCTGTAGCAAGCTTTGTGAACGATTCGTTTTTAGCAACAAAGTCGGTTTCGCAGTTAAGCGATATAATCACACCCTGAGTGTTATCAGCATTAACAGCAGCAATAACAGCACCTTCAGAAGATTCCCTGTCAGCCCTGTTAGCAGCAACTTTTTGTCCTTTTTTACGAAGTATCTCGATAGCTTTATCGAAATCGCCTTCCGCTTCAACAAGCGCTTTTTTACAGTCCATCATACCGGCGCCTGTAGTCTGTCTTAGTTTATTTACGTCTGCAGCAGTAATATTTGCCATTTTGAATAGAGTTTATTAGTTAAAAATTAAAGCCGTAATGCCGGCAATGGATACAAAAGTAAACATCTGCCTGCATAACGACTTTATTGTAATGTTATGTTTTATTCTTCGGTAGCGTTAGCTTCGGCAGCTGTTTGTGCGGCAACCGGTTCTCCTGCAGGCAGGTCTTCTTTGTCAGATTTCCTGTCAGAAAGGCCTTCGGTAATAGCACCTGTTACTAAAGATAAAATTTTGTCGATAGACTTAGAAGCGTCATCATTTGCAGGGATAACATAATCAACCTCACGTGGGTCAGAGTTGGTATCTACCATTGCAAAAACCGGAATGTTTAATTTCTGAGCTTCTTTTACTGCGATGTGTTCTGCCTTGATGTCTACTACGAATAACGCGGCAGGAAGCCTTGTCATATCGGCAATAGAACCAAGGTTTTTCTCAAGCTTAGCACGAAGGCGGTCAACCTGAAGGCGCTCTTTTTTAGAAAGCGTGTTAAATGTACCGTCTTTCTTCATTTTATCTATAGAAGCCATTTTTTTAACAGCTTTACGGATAGTAACAAAGTTAGTAAGCATACCGCCCGGCCACCTTTCTGTAATGTAAGGCATATTTGCGGCGCTTGCTTTTTCGGCAACAATGTCTTTAGCTTGTTTTTTTGTAGCTACGAAAAGGACTTTCCTTCCCGATGCAGCAATTTTTTTAAGGGCTTCGTTAGCCTCTTCTATTTTAGCTGCGGTTTTATACAGGTTTATAATGTGTATGCCATTACGCTCCATGTATATATAAGGAGCCATGTTAGGATCCCATTTCCTGGTCATGTGCCCAAAGTGAACACCGGCTTCCAGTAATTCTTTTACATCTACTTTATTTGCCATTTTTGTAATAGTTTACGTTCTGTTGAGTAAGCAATGCACAGGTGGCTTATGATATAAGGCCCTGCCCATTTAGATGCTAAACTAACCTTCGCCTCGGCGAAGCAACAACAACTTGAGTTTTTAAATACAATAATTTTAATGAACCATGCCACCCTGCAAGCAAGGCAACAATAAGAATATTAACGTTTAGAGAACTGGAATCTCTTACGGGCTTTCTTCTGGCCGAATTTCTTACGCTCAACCATACGAGGATCCCTTGTTAACAGTCCTTCAGGCTTAAGGATGCTCCTGTTTTCTGCATCTGCTTCGCACATAGCGCGGGCAATAGCCATACGCACGGCTTCAGCCTGGCCTGTAATACCACCTCCGTAAACATTTACCTTTACGTCAAAGTTTTCAGTGTTGTTGGTCATTTCTAACGCCTGCTTAACTTTATACTGTAGGGTAGCAGTTGGGAAATAGGTTTCAAATTCTCTTTTGTTTACCGTAATTTTTCCTGAACCTTCTGTCAGGTAAACACGGGCAACAGCAGTTTTCCTCCTGCCGATTTTGTGGATAGTTGCCATTACTTTAAGTCGTTTAAGTTAACGGTTTTAGGAGTCTGAGCAGCGTGCTTGTGGTCAGGCCCTACATATACATTTAAATTGCGGAAAAGTTCTGCGCCAAGTTTGTTTTTAGGCAGCATACCTTTCACAGCTTTCTCTACTAAAATTGCAGGGTTCTTAGCCATTACGTTTTTAGCAGTTAAAGTCCTTTGTCCTCCTGGGTAGCCAGTGTGGCGGATGTAGGTTTTATCCTCCAGCTTGTTACCGGTAAGGTTAATTTTGTCTGCGTTGATAACAATTACGTTATCGCCACAGTCCACGTGCGGGGTATAATTCGGCTTGTATTTGCCCCTCAAAAGCATCGCAACTTTAGAAGCAAAACGGCCCAAATTATGACCTTCAGCATCAACAACAATCCACTGTTTATCAGCGGTTGCCTTATTGGCTGAAATTGTCTTGTAGCTTAATGTGTTCACAATAAATAATTTTAATTAAACATTCCGTCCCCAATAAAGGGAGTGCAAAAGTACAATTATTTATCAGAACTTCAAATGTGTAGCAAAAAATTATTATTCGGGAATTTTATCGTTTGGTACGAACGCAGCCTGCAAGTTAAATTTCTATTTCGGGCGAAATGAAATGAAGCCGGAAAATCTCAATTAAATCTTATTAAAGATTTTTCCGCAAGTTCGAGATGGAACTGATTACTCCAACGGCCTTAACGTATTACTATAGGTAATGGTAAAAGGGTTTTTGTTGCCGGGGTTTTTCATCACATAAATATATTTATGTTTCTGCGCTTCTTTGGCTTCTATAACCGTAGAGGTTTTGTCGTAGTTGTCATATAGTGTAGTATCATAACGGTTATCTATGCGCAGCTTGCCTGCAATACCTGTTTTAAGGTTAGATACTACGTATTCATTAAACAACCTTTTGTTGGTATTGCTTACTTTTATTTTTTGGCCTTTATAGTTTTGGGTAAATATCAGCACGCTGTAATTGCTGCCTTCCGCTTTAAGGTCTTTCAGGAGCTTATTTTTTTCAGCTTCACCAGCCGATTTAAAATCATCCCTGTACTGCACATCCGGCCTTTTTTCAGGAGCAGTGCTGTTACCTTTGTTAACCGTACCACACATAGCTGTTAGCATCGCAACAGCTATTAATATCATTATTCTTTTCATATCCGCTTACATTTTAAAAATGTAAAATTAAAAACTGCCGAAGGTTGATTGCCTCTCTTTAAGATATAAATAACAAAAAAGCTCCCACATAGGGGAGCTTTTGCTGCGTTGCAGTATTGTTATTCAATAACCAGTTTTAAGGTACTTTGTCCGGTTGTTGTTTTTACTTTTACCATATAGATACCTTTAGCCAGGCCTTCTGTACTGTAGCTGTTATGTGCTGCTGTACCTTTGTAAGTTGTTATAAGCTGTCCTTTGGTATTATACAGTTCAACCTTCTCTGAAGGTATTGTAAGGCTGAAACTGCCTTTTGCAGGGTTAGGATATAACAATGCCTTTGCAGTTTGTGACTGCGCAATACTAAGTGCATTATCAATTTTGTAAATCTTGTAGCCCCTTGCAGGCAACACTATATCCAAAGACTCAAATCCACCCGAAAACCCCGCAGTCATTTCTATCTCAGAGCCGTCAAGCAACTCATACATCATGTGGTTACCCGGCTCTAAACCCGCCTGTGGTATGGCAAGCGCAACATCCTGCTGAGAGCCGCCTACATTTACCGCTACCAGTATATTCTGGCCGTTATGCTGCCTGATAAAAGCAAAAACTGCATCAGATGAAGCGGTAACAGGCAGGTAGGTTCCGCGTCTTAGCGCTTCTTCCTGGTGCCTTACTTCTACCAGCTTGCGGTAATGGTGCCAAAGCGAACCTGTATTGGCTTGCTGGGCAGCTACATTCTTTACTGTATAGTCTGTATTTATAGCATGCCACGGTGCGCCTGTTGTAAAGCCTGCGCCGCCAACACCCGTCCATTGCATTGGCGTCCTTAGCTGCGGGTCGGGCTTAACGCCTGTCATGCCAATTTCTTCGCCATAATAAATATAAGGTATGCCCGGCAGGGTAAGATATAACGTAGCTGCCGCCTTAGCCTTAGCCACATCATTGCCAAGCACGCTCATAACCCTGTCGGTATCATGGTTGGTAAGCATTGTGCCGAATTGCAGAAACGGGTAGCTCTGCATATTTTCAACCATCTGGGCTCTTAAATCAGCAGCGTTACCACTGTTCAATGCATTAAGCATGGCGTCTGCCGTTTCAAATTCAAAAACATAATCAAGCCCGTTGTTATTTACATATTGGTTTGCTATGCTGGTTAAATCCCAGGCTTCGCCCACGGCAAATGCATCAGGCTTTACCGATTTATAGTAAGCTCTGAACTCCTGCCAGTAAGCAAGTGTTTCGGGAGTGTTTTGAACTGCAGTACCATTTTCATGGAGAAACTTAACAGCATCCAGCCTGAAACCGTCAACGCCCATATCATTGAGCCAGAACTCGGTTATCTCTTCAAACGCCTCGTGTACTTCTTCGTTATAAAAATTCAGGTCGGGCATGCCGCTCCAAAAAGCGCCATAGTAAAAGTCGCCGTTAAAGTTGTGCCACGGGTTGCCCTCAAATGGGCCCGGTGTGCCAGGATTGGTATCTTCCCAAATGTACCAGTCGCGCTTATCAGAACCCGGCGTTTGCGATGCCAGAAACCACGGATGCTCGTTAGAGGTGTGGTTCATAACAAGGTCAATAATTACTTTAATGCCCCTGTTATGGGCTTCGGTCATAAACTGCTGGAAAAGCGGGTTGTTGCCATAATCTTCTTCTACAGCCATATAATCGGTAACATCATAACCGTGGTATGACGGCGATTTTTGTATCGGCATAAGCCAGATGCCTGTTATCCCAAGATCGGTTGTAGTTTCAGGGTTACCATCGTTCAGGTAGTCCAGCTTGTCTATAAGCCCTTGCAGGTCGCCCTTGCCATCTCCGTTGCTGTCTTTAAAGCTTCGTACAAACACTTCATAGAAAACACGGTCGTTCCACCAATGCGTTTGCATATCATCCACGCGGATGTAGTTGTTAAAGGTGCGGGTCATGCTTTCGCCATCAGCGTTAGTAATGGTAAGGGTAACGGCATAGCTTCCCGCCGCCGTATAAGATACTATAGGGTTTTGCGCTTCAGATGTTTCGGGATTACCACCTGTAAAAGTCCAGCTCCACGCTACAGGATTACCGTTAGAAGCATCATAAAACTGTACTTCCTGTGCGGGCTGCACTACATAGGCAGATGCTGTTATCCTTGCATCAAGTGCATTGGGCGGAAATTCATCATTATACCAGTATTGCACAACGCCATTTGGCATGACGGTGTAGTTACGGTTCGGGCCGCCACCGGCAAACTCTTCGGTGCCGTTCCATTGAGCGTTAATGCGTGTTTTAAACTGTATGGTTGTACCTATTGGGAGTGATACTACGGTAGTATAAATACCATCATTATCAGTATCTGAAAGCTGGGTAACAGTTGCGCCCCAGTTATTAAAGCTCCCGGCAATATCTACCGATTGTGTTGCAGGGTTAAAGTTGCCCTGCTCTATCTGGTAGTTCATATTTGCCATAAATGTAACGCCGGTGCTCTGTGCCATTGCAAAGCCACTGCTTAAAAGCATGGCAAGTGCGGTAATGTTTTTAAAAAGAAGTGTGATTTTTTTCATTATAGAATTTTAGAATAGATGCTGCTGTTAGCACAAAAGGCCTCCGAATTGAAGGCCTTTTTGAACTTAACATAAAAAACTAACTCAACTAACTTTATTTTTTGATCAGTTTAATGGTGTTTACACGCATCTCACTGTCTGTTATTCTTACAAAATATATGCCATTAGTAAGATTATTCACGTCAAAAGTTGTATTTGCTTTTGCGCCGCTGAAAGATTTTATCATCTGGCCTGTTACAGTATATACTTCTACTTTATTTGTATCAGCATTTATGCTGAAGCTGTTTGATGCAGGGTTAGGATAAAGCGTTGCTTTAGAAGCCTCAAACCTGTCTGAGCTTAAAGCTGCAGGCTGGTTACCCAGTATCCTGAACTCACCCGGTTGTAAAGTAATGCTTGTAGTTGTACCGCTGATTACCTCATCATTAGCCATAAGGTTATACCAGTTATCTGTTGACGGGAAGAAGGTTTCTACTGTTTTAGCGGTAACATCAAAGTTTGCCAATACTATAACACTGCTCAATTCGCCTGCAGGCAGGTCGGTACGCCAAATATCAATCCTTGGTGTAAGGTCGCCTGAATCAATAGTCACATTATCTGTATGGAATACATCATTATTAAGCCTTAGCTCTATAATATCTGCCCAGGTGTTGTATAATGACATCCTTGCGGCTTCTTCTGTATAACCAAGTTCAAAAGGTATAGGCTTAGGGTCTGTACGGCAGTTATTGTTTATGCTTCCGTTTTGGCAGTAGTTAATACTGTATTCATAACCAAGCTCACCAAACTGCCACAGCATTTTAGGGCCAGGGATAGTAAATACCATAGCGCCTATAGCTTTTTGCCTTTCAAGCGCTGTTTCAAGGTCTTTTACATTATAGCCGCCTGAGTTATTACCAAACTCAAGGTTTTTATACATAAGCCTTTCCTCATCGTGGCTTTCGGCATAGCCTACAAGCCTCGGCTCGTTAAAGCCCCTGTTCTGGAAATCCATAGCATTAAAGTTGCTGTTGCTGGCATAACCCATAGAATTTTGGTTGTAAGGGTCAGTATATTTGCCCCAAAGCATAATGCCTTTGCCTTCATCTACCCTGTAGTTAGCCCACTCAACTTCTTCCTGTGCAGAACCGCCCACACCAAGGTGTTCGAATATCACGTAGAAATCAGGATCTAAAGACCACTGGTAATCTGCATATTCTTTAAGGATGTTAACCCTGTCTGTATGATATGCATTGGTACAAGAGTCATCTCCGGCATTACAAACTTGTGTAAAGCCTTTGGTAAGGTCCCAACGGAAACCGTCAATCTTAAATTCAGTAATCCAGTGCTCTATTGTCCTTTCAGTATAATACTGGGTAAGCTCTGACTGGTGGTTAAGGTCGGTACCAACGCTGTAAGAGTGTGTTGCTATAACATTGCAATAAGGGTTTTCTGTAGTAGTGTTGCCAAAGCCGTCACCATCGGGGTCATCTACCCACATGCGCGCAAGCGGTGAGCGTCCGTAAACATGGTTAAGGGCTAGGTCTAATATTACCGCTATGCCATTTTGGTGACAAAGGTCTATAAACTGCTTCATAGAGTTTTCATTACCGTAAGCCTTATCCAGTGCAAGGTGGTAGGCAGTGTTATAACCCCATGAAATGTTTCCTTCAAACTCCATTACAGGCATTAGCTCTATGGCATTTACATTAAGATTTTTAAAGTAATTGATCTGGTCAATTAAAGAGCTCCATGTTTTCTCATTATTAAAATCCCTTATCAGCAATTCATAAATGATAAGGTCTTCTTTAGCAGGCCTTTCAAAATTTGTTACCTGCCAGTTGTATGCAGGCTGTGCTGTTTGAAGTACCGAAACCTCAAATGACTGCCCCGCAGGATATGCAGGCATATCAGGATAGGTAGTTATAAAAGGATCATCATAAGGAGATAGTACCAGTGTAGAGAACGGGTCTGCTGTTTTTACAAGGGCAGGAGAGTTGGTAAACGGAGTCTGGTCTACCACCCAATACTGGAAGGTATTAACAGCGCCCGGTGTTAGCCCTGTAAGCTCTAACCAGAACTTTCCTGTAGCAGGGTCTTTTTTCATGGCATAAGCCGATGTTGGCTGCCAGTTGTTAAAGCTGCCCGCAACATATACATAATCTTTACCCGGAGCATTTAAAACCAGTGTGGCTTTAGTAGCATCGGCATCACTATAGTTGATACCATCCCTTACGCCTGCAGGCATAGCCTGAGACACAGTGTTAGGATTAACTACTACCGAGAAGTTTTTAGTAATAGTATTAGTGCCCTGTTGTACAACCAATTCATAATTCTGGTTAGAAGTTATGTTAGTATGGTTGTAAGCATAGCTTGAAGTACTGGCGTTAGTGTTAAGTGTAGCACCATTTGCTTTTAGCGTATAACTTGCATTACCGCCGGTATTGGTAGCTGTAATGTTTAGCGAACCGCCCGATGCAAGCAGGGTAGTGCTGTCATCCGCAGGGTTGGTAAGGTTTACCTGGAAAGCACCTACGTTAACAAAAATATCTGCTGACTGCGGCGACCCTGTAGAAGCCCTGAACACAACGCATATTTGTGTTATGGTACTTGTAGTAGGTATGCCAAAATAAGTGTAAAGATTTGGTGTTATGTCCAGCTTATAGGTAGTTCCCGAAACCAGGGTAAGAGCCGGCTGGCTGGTATTGTTGCCCCAGTTGCCAATTACATTTTGCCATTGGTTACCATCTACGGTAAGGCCAATGTGTGCATATATAGTGCCGTTGTAGCCGGCAAGAGGCGTACCCGCTTTATCAAAGAAAACGGTTACAGGCCCGGTAGCTATAGCAGGAGAAGGGGAGGTGGTTACCTGCGCAATACCCGCATAGCTTAGCAATAGTAAAAATAAGAGGGTAATCTTTTTCATAATTATTTAAATGTGATAAAAAAGGGCTGATTATACAGCCCTTTTTGTTATTAAATAGAATTACAATCCGGTTACTGCGGCAGTACCGTCAAAATTAACAGTAAGTCCAAGTGTATAAGAGCCTGCTGTGATAGGGAAGTTTCCTGAAGCTGGATTGTAAGTAACCAGCGGGTCGCTGTTACCAACATTAAATTTCCACGGGTCGTTAGCAATAAACTGGCCGGTATTAGCAGACCTAAACTTCAATTCGCCTTGAGAAAGTGCTGTAGTTATAGACCATGTGTTGCTTGCAAAGTCATATGTCATAGGGGTTTCATCACTCCATGCACCCGGAGTTGCATCACCAATTATACCCCATTGCATTTTTACATATTTGTATTCAAGGTTATCAAGGTCAACCCATACATAATATTGGCCTGCGCCATCAGTTTCAGCAACTTTGATGTCGCCGCTGCCACCTGAGTTTTCAAGGTTGCCATCCTGTACTCCGCCAATTGTACCAAGATTTAGAGTTTGGTCACCCCAATCTGCCTGTGCACCTACAAATTTAAATCCGTCTCCGGCGCCTACTTTTACATATGCTTCGAACACTAAAGTTTCGCCATCACCAATATAGCGCATTGGTATAGCTGTTGTAGGAGTCCATGCATTTAAACCATAGTAAGACTGTACCTGGCCTACCAGGAAAAGTGCAGGTTCTACCGGCTCTACCACTTCGCCACCAAAATTAACTGTAAATGCTAATGGTTCAGATACCATTGGCAGGTCGGCATTATCACCAAGAGAAGCGGTTACCCTTACTTCTACATTTGCATCTTCTTCGTCGCTAAGCCCAAGGCCATCAGGAGCTTCATCTGTAAGCCTGTCCCTAAGCACGCTATTGTTTAAAAGCAATATCCTGCTTGTTGTTGTTCCTATTTCTACAGGAGCTGCAAAATCAGTACCTGCAACAGCCATTTCAACAGTATAGTTAATTTCGGTGTCAACAGTGTAGGCTGCATGATCCCATACAAGAGTAAGTGCAGTAGATTCCGGAGCACCTGCGTTTAATGTAACGGTTGATCCGCTTTCTGGAGCTATAAGCACCGGATTGTTAGAAGTATTTACAACAATTTTGTTGTCATCCGTGCTGCACGACATTACTGATAAAAACAGTAATGTAAAAATTGATAAATTAAATATCTTTTTCATTTGTTGAATATTAATAAGATTAGTAACCAGGGTTTTGTGTTAAGTTAGGGTTAGACTGTAAAGCACTTGCAGGAATAGGGAATACATTATATGTGCTTGGTATAGAACTTCCGTTTACAGAGTTTCCTTTCCAAGGCCATAGGTAGGTACCGCCTGTAAACCTGCCAAAGCGGATAAGGTCACTTCTTCTGTGTCCTTCAAGATTAAGCTCTCGAGCTCTTTCGTCAAGAATAAAGTCAAGCGTAAGTTCACCTGCTGATATAGCTCCGGCGTTAGCCCTGTTTCTCACAGCGTTTACATAATTTAATGCTTCGCCCTGAGAGCCGCCGCCATTTCTAAGGAAGCATTCTGCATACATAAGGTATGCATCAGCAAGCCTGAACATTGGGAAATCTGTAGGAGAGAAAGATGTAGCTATAGAACTGCCGCTATAGTTTGTATTCCTGAATTTGATTGAAGGATAACCATCAGTCCATATTTTATAATCGTTCATTTCAAAGCTGTGTCCTTCTGTCCAGAATAACTGGGCTCTTTCGTCTGTAGACGTTTCAAGGTCGCCATAAAGGCCATACCATGCGTTTGTTGCCCTGTGGCCAGACCATCCTTCTGTTGCACCAAACTGCGCTAAAGGCATTGTTTCTGTACTTAAAGAGCCATTTACAATGTAAGTGGTATTCCCAAAACTCTGACTCACAATCGGATCTGCTATCAGAGGGAAAATAATTTCCGGAGAAGTGTTGTTATCTCCACTAAATACACTTACAAAATCATCTGCAAGGCTATAGCCACCTTCTGTTATAACAAGATTGGTGTAGTTAAAAGCATCGCTCCACCTTTGCTGACCAGTATAAACTTCGGCGTTAAGATATAGTTTGGCTAAAAGCATGCGTACTACAGATTTGTTTGCCCTGCCGTAATCATTAGTTAAAGGCATAACAGGCTCTATAGCTAAAAGTTCGCCTTCTACATATTCAAAAAGCTCTGTTCTTGAAGACTCAGGCAGAGGTGTAGTATTACCATAGTTGCTTTCATTGATAATTACTCCTTTTCCGAAGCAGTCTATCATATAGTAGTAGGCAAGAGCGCGAATAAAGCGTAGTTCACTAACTATCTGGTCTTCGTTCGGTACATCTACATTATCAAGCGCAAGTATAATGTTTGTGGTTTGTGGTGCCACATAATATACCCTGTCATATAGATATCTGAAGAATTTATTATTTGAATCCCAGTCAGAAGTAGTGGTTAGCTGGTCTAGACCGTCATCTCCCCATCGGTTTTTCATTCCATCCGCAGTAAAATCCTGAAGGTTGATAATACCTCTAAGGAAAGCGGTTTCACCAGGATCCGGCCCTGTAATATCAGAGCTACCCGGTCCATTAGGGCCTGATAGTGCAAATGCACCATACATTTTAGAAAGTAATCCCTGAACTGCATTAGGGTCTTTAGCTAAAAGGTTTTCTAATGATAATTCTACTTTTGGCTTCGTGTTGAGGTCATCAGTACAGGAGGAAACTACCAAAACCAGGGCGGTTAATCCTAAAATTATCTTATTTCTGAAGTTTTTCATATCCAATTTTTTTATTAAAAGTCAAGGTTTAAGCCAAAACTATATGTACGTGGACGCGGATAAAAGTTGTTATCTATAGCGTTAAAGTTTTCCGGATCCTGACCAGAGTATTCTGTAATTATAAATGCATTATTTACAGTAGCGTAGATACGTAATGAAGCTGACTTTACAAATTTAGTAAATCTATAACCAAGTGTTATGTTATCACACCTTAAGAAAGCGGCATTTTCAAGATAATAATCTGATAACGGAATGTTCCCGTTAATAGTTTCAAACCTTGGGTCCGCAGCACCTTCATAAAAGTTAAGAACGTTGCTAAGGCTGTTTGTGTTATTAGGAACCGGCCTGTTTGTCCATCCTCCTGCAAGTTTGATAGCATTGTAAACTTGTCCGTCTAACTGTCCGTGGAAATTGGCTGATAAGTCAAAGTTCTTATAATTTACATTTGTTCCAAAACCAAATGTCCAGTTAGGGCGCAGGGCTTTAAAATACCTGTCGTCATTTGTAATTTGCCCGTCACCGTTACGGTCTTTATAAGCATCTACAATCGGATTGCCCTGATTGTCATAAAGCTGTTCAAATACCCACGCTGAGTAAGGCTGAGAGCCAACGCTGTGACGTGCAAGCCTTAAACCTGTTGATACAGGAAGTCCTGACTCTGTAGCATCTATAGATGTTACATTGTTAAGGTTGGTAACTTCTCCGAAGTTATATGAAAGATTACCCAATAATTCCCATGAAAAATTTTCATTGGAAATTGGCTTAACGTTAAGGTCAATTTCTATACCCCTGTTCTCAAGTGAGCCTACGTTTTGAGTAATTTCGTTTGTTAGGTATTGCCCGGGAGGAACGAATGAACGTACTAACAGATCATCTGTTACTCTCCTGTAAACATCTACACTACCTGATAAAAGGTTGTTTTTAAACAAAGAGAAATCAACACCAACGTTATAGGTAGTTGTAACTTCCCACTTAAGCTGATCATTAAACGGAAGTGCGTTGTAAGTGTTTGTACCCGGCAGATACTGGCTGTTAGGATCGCCAGGGCTAAATATTGCTGAAGTAGGGTAATAACCTGCAATACCGGTAATATCTTGTTGTCCTGTTTGCCCGTAACCTAACCTGATTTTAAGGTCATTTACAACTTTATTTTCTTTAAGGAAGTCTTCATCGGTAACTCTCCAGGCAAGTGCTGCAGCCGGGAAATAACCCCAACGCTCATCTTCCCTGAAAAGTGAAGAACCGTCTGCCCTAAGTGTAAATGTAAAAAGATATTTATCAAAGAAATCAATGTTGGCACGGCCAAAATAAGACTGAAGCACAGTTTTGTTATAATACCTGTTGTTCAGGTTTTGCTCGTTTATCCTTTCTTCCCTCAAACCAGAGTCAACATTATACTGGTAAATAGTTTTATAGCCATCGTTTACAAAACTCTGGTAAGAGTGGCCTGCTTGTGCATCAATACGTGTTAGCGGGCCCTCAAATGTTTTTGTATAAGACAGGTAAGCATCAAGCAGCTTGTTAGTAATGTGCTGTGTTTCTCTATAATTTACGCCAGGGTTAAACACCCATGTATCATTATCATTATCTCTTTGATAAGTAGCAAGAGCATATTCACCAAATTTTTCCACAATGTCTGCACGTGAAGCTTCAACACCAAGGTTTACAACAGCCCTTAATTCAGGAAGAAAATGCATTTTGTAATCAAACTGAACATTACCAATAAGCTTATTTACAGTCTCAGGCCTCCTTCTTTCGTTAAGAAGGTTAACGGGGTTATATTGTCCGTCAAGATCCAAAGGGTCAGAAAGGGTTGTGTTTTGGTAGTACCCTCCAAAGTTATTGGTTTCTGCAGTTGTATAAACAGGTTTTGTAGGATCCATATTTAAAGCGCCACCTATTGCACCGCCGTCATCTATCGCATTTTTATCAACCCACAAACCTTTTGCATTTACATCGATTTTTAGATGATCGTCTAAAAAGGAAGGCGTAAGCTTAACTGATGCTGTGTAACGTTCATAATCATTAGTTTTAACTATACCTTCGGTTTTGTTATAACCAATAGACGCACGTACAGGCACCTTGCCAAACAGATTAGCCCGTGCACTAAAATTATGGTCAGTAAAAACAGATGTCCTTAATATTTGGTCCTGCCAGTTAGTGTTAGATAAAATCCTTCCTTCAATTTCCGGAGTAGCAGGATTATCTATTGCATCAGTAGTTGGGTCATCAATACCTAAATAATCTGTAAGCCCTCTTGTTCCGGCTTCATAATTAGCTATACTGTTAGGGTGGTATTCTTGGATGAAGCGTGTAAATGTCTCACCGTCCATTACATCAATCAGGTCAGTAGCTTTACTAAAACCAACATTTGCGGTATAGTTAAATTGAGGAGCACCAGATGTACCCTTTTTGGTAGTAATGATAATTACACCATTTGATGCCCTTGAACCATATATTGCAGTGGCAGAAGCATCTTTAAGTATGGTAAATGATTCAATATCATTAGGGTTAACTAAAGATAGCGGGTTGCTGACACCTGCCGGGTTAACAAAGTCCAGCGGCACGCCATCAATAATAATAAGCGGGTTATTTTGTGCACTAAGTGAGCTACCGCCACGTATCCTGATGTTCGGGGCAGCATCAGGCTGGCCGCCTGCGCTTGTAATCCTTACACCCGGAGCCCTACCCGTTAATAACTGGTCGGCAGTAGTAATAGCACCTTTGTTAAACTCTTCAGATGATACTGTGGTTAATGAGCCGGTAGCATCTTTTTTGGTAGTGGTACCATAACCAATTACCACAACCTCTTCAAGTTGTGTGGCATCTTCTTCAAGCGATACATTTATGGTAGCCTGCCCGGTATATTCTACCACCTGGTTTGCAAAACCAATAAAGCTGAAAACTATACGGTTTCCGGCACTCACGCCGTTAAGGGTATAGTTACCATCTATATCGGTAGTGGTACCGTTGTTTGTGCCCTCCACTATTACATTTGCCCCCGGTATGGGCAGCCCGGTGGCACTTTCACTCACAGTACCCGTTACTGTACTCTGCGCAAGCACACTTAGGGGTAGCATGAGTAAGAAAAGTAAGAACTTTTGATACATTGTTTTCATACAAGTTGTTTAGGTTAATTTTGCTTTGCTTTTTGCTTATAAGTTCACTTCGAATGTTAAAATTATGTAAAATCACCAAACAAAAAAACGTTTTCGCGCTGTGTGCCTGCCGAAAACGTTTGCGTGTTGAAAACTTTTCAGATGTTGCACAATTTCAGTAAGATAATTGCTATTAATTAAAATTAGGTTTATCTTTATTTGCGAAATAATAGTTTACAATTTCTAAATGAAAAGAAAAGTAACCCTTAAACAAATTGCAAAGGAACTTGACGTGTCTATCTCAACAGTTTCTAAATCACTGAGAAACAGCCCCGAGATAAGCGAAGATACCCGCCAGAAAGTACAGGCTTTTGCCAAGCTTTACAATTACAGGCCCAACAATATAGCCCTTAGCCTTAAGAACAAAAAAACTAAGACGATTGGTATTATAATACCCGAAATTGTACACCATTTTTTTGCTACGGTAATCAGTGGTATAGAGCAGGTGGCCAATGAAAATGGCTACAATGTTATTGTGTGCCTTTCGGATGAATCTTTTGATAAAGAGGTAATTAACATGGAGATGCTTGCCAATGGCAGTATAGACGGGTTTATCATGTCTTTAAGCAAGGAAACACAGCTGAAAAAGGATTTCCACCACATAGAAGAAGTTATAAACCAGGGTATGCCTGTGGTAATGTTTGACAGGGTTACCAACGAAGTGCTTTGTGACAAAGTTATTATAGATGACCAGCTGGCAGCCTATGAAGCAGTTGATTTTTTCATAAAAAACAATTTTAAAAAAATAGGCCTTGTAACCACAGTTGATTATGTAAGTGTGGGCAAGCTGCGCACCGATGGCTACATTAATGCGCTTAAAGATCATGACAGGACAGCAGATGATGCCATGATTGTAAAAATTGAAGATATAGAGAACTGCGCCAGCAAGATAGAGAAGCTGCTTCAGGAGCAAAAGCCCGATGCCATATTTGCGGTTAATGAGCTGTTTGCGGTAACCACTATTAAGCTTGCCAATAAAATGGGGCTTAAAGTGCCTGAAGACTTATCTGTTATCGGATTTACAGATGGGATTATATCCCAATTTTCTACGCCAAGCATCTCAACCATCAGCCAAAACGGTATTAAAATGGGCGGAAGGGCTGCCCAAATGCTTATCGAGAGGCTCGAAATGGAGGAAGAAAACGAACTATACCGTACCGAGCTTATAGAAACTCACCTGGTAGAAAGAGAATCTACGCCAACGTTGTAGTTTTATGTAAGTATTTGTTTTTCACAATAATAAAAATATATTTCCGGCTTTTGGGCCGGAATTTTTTTATATCAAAAAGTTTTTCGGATTAAAAAACATTTATATTTGTATTGATTATCAAAGCTTATAATTTCACTTCGCACAATAGGTTTTGATAAGCAGTAACGCGCTTATCGTAGTATTAATACATAAATTACGATAATGGAGAAGCGTAAATTAGGTTTCTGGGAAATTTGGAACATGAGTTTTGGTTTCCTGGGAATACAGTTTGGTTTTGCCCTGCAAAATGCCAATACTTCCCGTATTTTTGACACCCTTGGGGCCGAAGTAGATAAGATAGGCTTATACTGGCTTGCCGCACCACTAACCGGCCTGATAGTACAGCCTATTGTTGGTTACTTTAGCGACAGGACATGGACAAGGCTCGGGCGCAGGCGGCCTTACTTTCTGGTAGGGGCTATACTTTCGGCAATTGCCCTTTTTATGATGCCCAACTCTCCAACACTTTGGATAGCCATCGGTACCCTTTGGATAATGGACTCATCTATTAACATATCCATGGAGCCGTTCAGGGCATTTGTAGGAGATAACCTGCCGGACAGGCAGCGCACACTGGGTTTTGCCATGCAAAGCTTTTTTATCGGTACTGGAGCTGTGGTGGGGTCGGCGTTGCCTTATGTATTCACAAATTTTTTTGGTATTGAGAATACTGCTCCTGAAGGTATTGTTCCCCCGTCAGTAAAATGGTCCTTTTATGTAGGAGGTGTTACATTTTTACTGGCTGTGTTATGGACAGTTTATAAATCTAAAGAATACAGCCCGGAAGAGTTGGAAGCCTTTGAAAAGGCTAAAGAAGCCGAGCTTTTGCGTAAAGACAGCGGCAGGGTTTCAGTGGCACAAATCATAACCGAAAAAAAACAGCTGGTTTACGGTTTGTTTTTCGCAGTTATCGGTGCAGCGGCTTCTTATTATGTTTACTACATCAATTCTGCCGACGGGCAAAACAAGCATAAGGAGCTTTACATTTTAACTTTAGGTGTTTTTGTTATCGGGTTGCTGTTTGCAATAGTGTCACAACTCCGCAAAAAAAATGTAAAGAATGCTTTTACCATTATTGTTACAGACCTGCTTAATATGCCAAAAACCATGAAACAACTGGCATGGGTTCAGTTTTTCTCGTGGTTTGCGCTTTTCTCTATGTGGATATATACTACCGCAGCGGTTACGGGGCATGTTTTCGGTACTACCGACACTACCTCTAAAGTTTATAATGATGCCGCCGACTGGGTATCAGTTATGTTTACAGTTTATAACGGTGTTGCAGCTGCCGTGGCGTTCCTGCTTCCGGTAATTGCAAAGCGTACCAGTAATAAATTTACCCACATGCTCTCGCTCATAGCAGGCGGTATCGGGCTTATATCCATTTACTTTCTTTCAGATAAGGCAGGGCTGCTGCTTGCAATGGTTGGTGTTGGTATAGCATGGGCAAGTATATTGTCTATACCATACGCAATGCTTTCCGGGGCGTTGCCATCTGCCAAAATGGGGTATTACATGGGCGTGTTCAACTTTTTTGTGGTAATACCACAAATCGTGGCAGGTACCATACTTGGTTTCCTTGTTTCTGAATTTTTTGACAGTGAGCCTGTATATGCCCTTATAGTGGGCGGATGCTCTATGATACTGGCCGGGTTGTTAACAATGGGAGTAAACGTCCAGAAAAAAATTGATATTAAAGCATAAAAAACTTAATGAAAAAGAAAGCCTTTATATTCGATCTTGATGGTGTGATTGTAGATACTGCCAAATACCACTTCCTGGCATGGCAAAAGCTTGCACAGCAGCTGGGGATTGAATTTACGCATGAACATAACGAACAGCTTAAAGGGGTTAGCCGCGTGCGCTCTTTAGATATTATACTTGGCCTGGGCAATGCAGAAGCCTCTCAGGAGGATAAAGATACCTGGCTGAAACAAAAGAATGAAGATTACCTTACTTACATCAACAACATGGATGAAAGTGAGATTCTTGAAGGGGTTGTGCCGGTGCTGCAATATTTAAGGCAGAACGGGCAGCCCATAGCATTAGGCTCTGCCAGCAAAAACGCAAAGCCGATACTGGAAAAAGTAAACATACTGCATTATTTTGATGCAATAGTAGATGGTAACGATGTTAGCAATGCCAAGCCCGACCCTGAGGTTTTTTTACAGGCAGCACAAAAATTAGGCATGCCTGCACAGGGTGCCGTTGTGTTTGAAGACTCTGTAGCGGGGGTGCAGGCAGCAAACATTGCCAATATGGTAAGTGTAGGCATAGGCGATGCCGCCGTGCTGCACGAAGCCCAATATAATTTTAAAGACTTTACTGAAATACACACTACATTTTTACAAAACTTATTAAACAATTAAAATGAACCAGGATTATATAGTACCTAACAATTGGTCGATTATAGAAGAAGGGTTTGATGCAGAAAGGGTAAAATCTTCCGAAAGCCTTTTTAGTATAGGCAACGGAGCCATGGGGCAGCGTGCCAATTTTGAGGAAAGCTATTCAGGGCATACGTTTCAGGGCAGCTATATTGCAGGTATTTATTACCCCGACAAAACAAAAGTAGGCTGGTGGAAAAACGGTTATCCGCATTATTTTGCCAAAGTACTTAACGCCCCTAACTGGATTGGTATAGATGTTAGCATAAACGGCGAAGCATTAGACCTTAATTCGGTAAAACAGGTACGCGGATTTAAGCGTGAGCTTAATATGAAAGAAGGCTGGTACAACCGTTCTTTCGAGGCTGTGTTGCAAAACGGTACAGAGGTAGCGGTAAATGTGCGTCGTTTTCTTTCTATTAATGATGATGAGCTTGGAGTTATAAAATTTGAGGTAACACCGCTTAATGGCAATACCGAAATAACGTTTAGCCCTTACCTTGATGCAGGGGTTAAAAATGAAGATGCCAACTGGGAAGAAACTTTTTGGGAACCGCTTGGTACCGAAAATAACGGCAATAGTGCCTTTGCAAAAGCACGCACCTTTAAAACGCATTTTACGGTTGCAGCTTTTATGGACAACCACATATTGCTGAACGGAGAGAACCGGTTGCTGAACCCTGCTGATGTTAAGTCGGCTGAAGATAAAGTACAGTTTTCTTATACCGTAAATGCTTCAAAAGGTGATACGGCTGCCATAGTTAAATTTGGCGGATACACCGTATCTATGAACCACGCCGAAGACAAACTGGTAGCGGCTGCACAAAATGTTATTGCCACCGCACAGCAAAAAGGCTATGATGTATTACTTCAGGAGCAAAAAGAAGCCTGGGCACGTATATGGGAAATGGCAGATATTACTATAGAAGGCGACGTGAAGGCACAGCAGGGCATCCGCTTTAATATCTTCCAGCTTAACCAGACGTATCTTGGCAAAGACCCGAGGCTGAATATAGGCCCTAAAGGCTTTACAGGCGAGAAATACGGCGGAAGCACCTATTGGGATACCGAGGCATACTGCCTGCCGTTCTATATGGCAACTAAAGACCAGAATGTTGCCCGTAACCTGCTTACTTATCGCTACAACCAACTGGATAAAGCAATAGAAAATGCTGAAAAGCTTGGCTTTAAGAACGGCGCAGCACTTTACCCGATGGTAACCATGAATGGTGAAGAATGCCACAACGAGTGGGAAATTACCTTTGAGGAAATTCATCGTAACGGCGCTATTGCCTTTGCCATTTTTAACTACTACCGCTTTACAGGCGATTACAGCTACATTCCTGAAAAAGGGCTTGAAGTACTGATAGGCATAGCACGTTTCTGGCACCAGAGGGCTACATGGTCGGCACACAAAAACAAGTACATGATACTGGGTGTAACCGGGCCAAACGAATATGAAAACAACATCAACAATAACTTCTACACCAACTACATTGCTAAATGGTGTATAGATTATACTGTTGAGCAGATAGCTAAAACAGAGGCAGAGTATAAAGCCGACCATACACGCATTATGCAGAAGGTTAAGCTTACTGCCGAAGAAGTTACAGAATGGAAAAACGTTGCTGATAACATGTACTTCCCTTATGCACAAGAGTATGGTGTGTACCTGCAGCAGGACGGTTTCCTTGACAAAGAACTTATCCCGGTAAGCGAGCTTGACCGCAGCCAGAGGCCTATCAACCAGAAATGGAGCTGGGACAGGATACTGCGTTCGTGCTACATTAAGCAGGCCGATGTACTGCAGGGCTTCTACTTTTTTGAAGACCACTTTAGCAAGGCTGACCTTGAAAAGCACTTTGATTTCTATGAGCCGCTAACGGTACACGAGTCATCGCTTTCGCCATGTGTGCACTCTATACAGGCTGCCGTATTGGGCAGGATGGAACAGGCTTATACTTTCTATTTAAGGACATCGCGCCTTGACCTTGACGATTATAACAAGGAAGTGGAAGAAGGCCTGCACATAACCAGTATGGCCGGAACGTGGATGAGCATTGTAGAAGGTTTTGGAGGGATGAGGGTTAAAAATGATGCACTTCATTTTGAGCCGCGCATTCCGGCACAATGGGAGGGCTACTCGTTCAAGATAAACTTCAGGAACCAGATACTTAAAGTTTCTGTACATCCGGGAGAAACCAATTTTACACTGGAAGGTGATAAAGAGCTTACCGTATTTGTAAATGGTAAAGAAGTTAGGGTAGAACCCAACGCTTTGGTAACAGTTTAATTTTTTATTGCCTGTAAAGCCGAATCTCCGGCTTTGCAGGCTTTTTAATATGTCGCAATATTGTGGCACAATAACAGGTTGATGAATAAAATATTCTATATATTCCTTTTTTGCTGCACAGCGGCATTGGCACAGGTAGAGCGTGTAGAACCGCCGTTCTGGTATGCCGGTATGCATAACCCTGAGCTGCAGGTTATGTTCTACGGAAAAGACATAGCAAAATATACCCCTACTGTAAATAACGGTATCGTTATAAAAAATGTGGTTAAGACCGAAAACCCGAATTATGTTTTCGTAACCATAGATACTAAAGATATTCCTGCTTCTGATTTTGTTTTCACATTTAAGGACAAAAACAAGGCAGCATTTACACAAAAATACACACTAAGGCAAAGGAAAGAAGGTTCTGCCCTTAGAGAAGGGTTTGATTCGTCTGACCTTATATACCTTATAATGCCGGATCGCTTTGCCAATGGTAATCCTGCCAACGATAATGTAAAAGGCATGGGCGATACTGCCAACCGCAACGAGCCGTTTAGCAGGCATGGCGGCGATATACAGGGCATCATCAATAACCTTGATTATATAGAACAACTGGGCGCTACCGCATTATGGAGCACGCCGCTTTGCGAGGACAGGCACAACAGGGGTTCTTACCACGGCTATGCACAAACTGATGTGTATAAAATAGACCCGCGCTACGGCACTAACGAAGATTATTTAAGGCTTTCTCAGGAGCTTAAAAAGAGGGACATGAAACTGATACTGGACTACGTGACCAACCACTGGGGCAGCGAACACTGGATGTACAAAGACCTGCCGGCATATGACTGGGTACACCAGTTCCCCGGCTATGCACAGAGCAATTATCGCATGACAACGCAGTTCGACCCGAATGCTTCTGATATTGATTCCAGGTATTGTATGGACGGCTGGTTTGTGAGCGATATGCCCGACCTTAACCAAAGTAACCCGCTTGTGCTTAACTACCTTACCCAAAACGCCATTTGGTGGATTGAGTACGCTGATTTAGATGGTTTCCGTGTCGATACCTATTCCTATAATGATAAAGAAGGTATTGCCAAGTGGACAAAAGCCATTATGGACGAATACCCTCATTTTAATATAGTGGGCGAGGTTTGGATGCACGACCAGGCACAGATGGCTTACTGGCAAAAGGATAGCAAGATTGCGGCCATACAGAATTATAACAGCTACCTGCCAAGTGTTATGGACTTTACCCTGCACGATGCTTTTGGCAGTGTGTTTAACGAAAACAATGCCGGGTGGGACAGCGGTATGCAAAAGGTGTACGACAATTTCACTAACGACTTTTTATACCCCGATATTAACAACATACTTGTTTTTGCGGAAAACCACGATACCGGCAGGTTTAACGAAATTTACAAGAACGACTTTAATAAATACAAAATGGCTATGGCACTGTTGGTTACTGTGCGCGGTATCCCGCAAATATATTACGGTACCGAGATAGGCATGGCAGGCGATAAGGGCAAAGGCGACGGCGATATCCGCAGGGATTTTCCCGGTGGCTGGCAAGGCGATAAAAACAATGCCTTCACGCTAAGCGGGCGCAATGCCGAGCAGCAAAAGTGGTTTGAGTTCTCATCCAAACTTTTTAACTGGAGAAAAGGCAAAGAAGTTATCCATACTGGTAAAACCACACACTACCTGCCGTATAACAACGTTTACGTTTATTTCAGGCATAACGATAAAGAAACCGTTATGGTTGCCATAAACAACAGCGATAAAGAACAGGCAATAGATACAGCCCGTTACCGCCAGAATATCAAAGGTTATACAAAAGGCAAAAACGTAATAGAAGGGAATGTTACTGATATTACAAAGCAAATAACGCTTCAGCCAAAGTCGGTAATCATATTAGAACTTCAGTAGTATGAATAAGTTTCTTTACATAGTAGCCCTTTTTACCGCTGTTGTTGCTTCGGCACAGGGTACGCGTACTTATGTAGGTTCTGAGTTTTTTGGCGACAGGCTCGAGGTAATAACCAGCGACGGGCGTTATACCATTACACCTTATTCAGAAAATATAATGCAGACCGCATTTGTTCCGCACGGGGAAGATTATAATGCCGAATCGCACGCGGTAGTAATGCAGCCGCAAAAGGTAAAGGCTAAATTTAAAGATAAAAAAGGAAGGCTTACTTACACAACTAACGGTATATCGGTAACGATAGATAAAAACCCGTTCAGGGTTAGCTATCATTACAACAACAAGCTGCTGCTGGCAGAGCAGCCCGGCTATACCCAAACCGACAGCACCGAAACCATTGGTTTTGCCATAAGTGCTGATGAAGCGCTATATGGCGGTGGTGCCCGTGCATTGGGCATGAACCGAAGGGGTAACAGGTTGCAGTTGTATAACAGGGCGCATTACGGCTACGGCGACAGATCAGAACTGCTGAATTTTACTATGCCGCTGGTGCTTTCCTCTAAAATTTATGCAGTGCATTTTGATAATGCAGCCATTGGCTGGCTTGATCTTGATAGCAGGAAAAATAATACCCTTGCTTATGAAACCATAAGCGGAAGGAAAGTATATCAGGTTATTGCAGCACCTGACTGGTATAAGCTTACCGAGAGCTACACACAGTTTACGGGCAGGCAGCCCATGCCGCCACGCTGGACGTTTGGCAACTTTGCCAGCCGTTTTGGTTACCATACCGAAAAGGAAGTGAGGAATGTAGTACGCAAATTCCGTGAGGAAGAAATTCCGCTTGATGCGGTAGTTTTAGACCTTTACTGGTTTGGTGCCGATATAAAGGGTACTATGGGTAACCTGGAGTTTTTAAAAGACAGTTTCCCCGAACCTGAAAAAATGATTGCCGACCTGAAAAAGGATAATGTAAAAACTGTTTTAATTACAGAACCTTTTATACTTACAACCAGTAAACGCTGGCAGGAAGCTACAGATAAAAACATTTTGGCAACAGATGCGAACGGTAACCCTTATACCTATGAGTTCTATTTTGGTAACACGGGGATTATTGACCTTTGGAAACCCGAAGCACGAACCTGGTTCTGGAACATTTACAAGCGATATATAAATGCAGGTGTTGCGGGCTGGTGGGGCGATCTGGGCGAACCGGAAGTGCACCCGTCTTACGTGCAGCACGCCGGCGGGTGCTCTGCCGATGAGGTACATAACATTTATGGGCACGAATGGGCAAAACTGGTTTATGAAGGCTACAGGAAAGATTTTTCAGGGCAACGCCCATTTATCCTGATGCGTGCCGGATACTCCGGTTCGCAGCGATTCGGTATGATACCGTGGAGCGGCGATGTGGGCCGTAGCTGGGGCGGATTGCAGTCGCAACCCGAAATTGCCATGCAAATGGGCATGCAGGGCGTTAGCTATATGCACAGCGATTTAGGCGGTTTTGCCGGAAATAATATAGATGATGAATTATATGTACGCTGGTTGCAGTATGGCGTGTTTCAGCCGGTGTTCAGGCCGCACGCGCAGGAGGCTGTACCTGCCGAACCTGTATTCCGTAAGGATGAGGTAAAGGCATTAGCCAAAAAAGCGATTGAGCTTCGTTACGAAATGCTGCCATATAATTATACGCTTGCCTACTTAAATGCCAAAAACGGTTATCCGCTAATGCGCCCGTTGTTTTTTGAAGAACCGGGCAATGCGCAGCTTTACAATATTTCTGATGAATACCTGTGGGGTAAAGACATACTTGTGGCTCCTGTTTTACAGCAGGGCGCCAAAGAACGCACTGTTTATTTCCCGAAAGGCAGCAAGTGGTTCAGCGGAAGAAAGGTTAATGAAGGCGGCACTACCGCAACCATACAGTTAGAAGAGGATAACATTCCGTACTTCTACAGGGGAGGGGCTTTTATAGTAGAGTCGGCAGAAGACCTGCAATCTACAGAAGATTATACCTCAGAAAAACTGAGTATAAATTTTTATGTAGATCCTTCAGTTACGGCTTCAGAAGGTCTTTTTTACCATGATGACGGCAAAACCCCGAATGCTTATGAAGAAGGCAAATATGAAATACTGGAGTTTAAAAGCGAGACAAAGGGAAAAGAAGTTACCATTACCGTAACATCTAAGCCGGGTAAAAATAACACGCCGGTAAACAGGAGGCTCACTTTTTTTATCAACGAAAACGCAAACGGCATGTATTTGTCGAAATCCAAACCGCTCGAAATAAAAAGTGGTGAGGTTAAAACATTTAAATATACCATTCAGCAATGAGGAGAATAATACTACCTGCCCTAGCGGCAGTAACCCTATTACCGGGTTGTGCTACCCAAAAGCAACAGGCAAAAAATGATGCGCCTTTTGTTTGGGAAGGTGCCAATATGTATTTTTTGCTGACCGATCGTTTTAATAACGGGGATACGACCAACGACCTGAACTATAATCGCACTAAAGAAGCAGGGACATTGCGCGGTTTTGAAGGCGGTGACATTAAAGGCATCACACAAAAAATAAAAGATGGCTATTTTCAGGATTTAGGCATTAATGCTGTCTGGTTTACGCCTGTTGTAGAGCAGATACACGATGCAACCGATGAGGGCACCGGTGTCAGCTATGGTTTTCATGGCTACTGGGCGAAAGACTGGACCCGTTTAGATGCTAATTTCGGCACAGAAAAAGACCTTGCCGAACTGATAGAAACCGCACATGCTAACGGAATACGTATAGTGCTTGATGGTGTAATAAACCACACAGGCCCGGTTACTGATGCTGATACCGTTTGGCCAGATGGCTGGGTACGCACTGAACCGCAATGCCAGTATAATAATTATGAGAATACCACCGCCTGCACCCTTGTTAAGAACCTGCCCGATGTAAGGACAGAAAGTAACGAGGCGGTAGAGCTGCCCCGAGCCTTGGTAAATAAGTGGAAGGCCGAAGGACGCTATGAGCAGGAAGTAAAAGAGCTTGATGATTTTTTTGCCCGTACCGGCTACCCGCGTGCTCCGAAATATTACATCATAAAATGGCTTATCGATTATATTCGTAATTATGGCGCCGATGGCTACCGTGCCGATACAGTAAAGCACCTGGGCGAAGATGTGTGGGCTGACTTTAGTAAAGAATGCGATGCAGCTTTTGCCGAATGGAAAAAGAATAATCCTGGTAAGGTGCTTGATGATAACAGCTTTTTTACGGTAGGTGAGGTGTACAACTACGGTATATCGTCAGGGCAGCAGTTTGATTTTGGCGACAAAAAAGTTAATTACTACCAAAATGGCTTTGATGCGCTTATCAACTTCGAAATGAAGCATGATGCCAACAAACCGTATGAAGAGCTTTTTACTAAATACTCGGGCATACTGAACAGCAGCCTTAAGGGTTATACGGTTCTCAACTATCTGGCTTCGCATGATGATGGCGGCCCGTTTGATAAAAAACGCGAGAAAACTTATAAAGCGGCCAATGTACTGCTGCTTACTCCCGGTATATCCCAGGTATATTATGGTGACGAAACTGCCCGCCCGCTTGACATTCCCGGTGCAGTTGGCGATGCTACCCTGCGTTCGTTCATGAACTGGGATGACATTAAAAATAATGAGGAGACAAAAGCACTGCTTGCCCACTGGCAAAAGTTGGGGCAGTTCAGGCGAAACCACCCTTCGGTTGGTGCGGGTACCCACGAAATGATTGCTAACACGCCTTACAGCTTTAAAAGGGCTTACACAAACGGTAGCTATACCGATGTTGTTGTGGTAGGGTTAGACCTTGCCGAAGGCAAAAAGACCATTGCAACGGGCAACGCCTTTGCAGATGGCGCTAAAGTGCGCGATGCTTATTCAGGTAAAACGGCAACTGCCGAAGGCGGCAAAGTAACTTTTGATACGCCTTATACCTTACTGTTATTAGAAAAAGTGCAATAACCATAAAGAGAAGACATGAAAAAAACAATTCTGTTCGGTTTAATGCTTGCGGTTGCTTTTACAGGCTGCAAGGATAAAAAAGAAGATGAAAACGCTGCAACTGAAACGGCACAGGCAGAGGCTATTGCCCCTGTAAGTAATGCCATGATGGAGAACAGCGTAATTTATGAGGCCAACATACGCCAGTATTCGCCTGAAGGTACGCTTAACGCTTTTACCAAAGATATTCCGCAGCTAAAGGAACTTGGTGTTAAGGTGATATGGCTTATGCCGGTTTACCCTGTATCTATGAAGAACAGGAAGGCAACCGGAGATTTGTCGGTTGAAGATATTAAAGACCCGAAAGAGCGTGAAAAGTATTTAGGCAGCTACTATGCTATTTCTGATTACACCGCTATAAACCCGGATATGGGTACTTATGAAGATTTTGATAACCTTGTAAAAACAGCCCACGAAAACGGTATGTATGTAATACTGGACTGGGTTGCCAACCATACCGGGTGGAACCACAAATGGATTACCGAGCACCCGGAGTATTACTACAAAAACAAAAAAGGCGAAGTTACAGATCCGCTTAACCCGGAAACAGGCGAGAGCTGGGGCTGGACAGATGTTGCTCACCTTGATTACAGTAGCAAGGCGCTTTATGAGCCGATGAAGGATGAAATGCTATTCTGGGTAAAAGAGCATAATATAGACGGTTTCCGTTGTGACGTGGCTGATAATGTGCCTACTGAATTCTGGGAATTTGCCGTGCCGAAGCTGGAGGAAGTTAAGCCTTTGTTCATGCTTATGGAAAGTAATAAGCCTTACCTGTTCAAAGATATTTTTGACATGGGCTACGGCTGGGATTTGCACCACATAATGAATGATATTGCAAAGGGCACTAAAACTGTTAAGGATATAGATGCTTATATGGCGAAGAAAGACACTATGTATGACAGGAGCGATATATTCATGAACTTTGTTACCAACCACGATGAGAATTCGTGGAACGGCAGTGAGTTTGAGCGTATGGGAAATGGGGTAGAGGCTTTTGCAGCTTTAACTTATACGATTCCGGGTATGCCGCTTATATATACAGGGCAGGAGTATGACCTTGACCGCAGGCTGAAGTTTTTCGAGAAAGACAGCATCTCTAAAGTGAAGAAAAAAATGTACCCTGTATATGAAAAGCTGGGCGCACTTAAAAACAGCAACGTGGCGCTTAACGGCGGTAAAGACCCTGCATCATATAAGCGTATAAATACATCAGACGATGCCAGCATACTTGCTTTTGAAAGAGAAAAAGACGGCAAAAAGGTGTGGTATATTGCCAACCTTTCCAAGTCGCCTAAAACCTTTACATTACCGGTAGAGGGCACATTTACCGATTATATGACAGGTAAAAAATTAACACTTGCAAAAGGGCAGAAACACCAGTTTAATGCCTGGCAGTACTATGTGCTGACGCAGTAATTATATTACCCCCATGCTTTATTGGCATGGGGGTATTTTTAAAACTTTAATCAAATTTATTATTAACCAATTCTTTTAATTTTATGAAGAGAAAATTACTCTTTCTGGTGGCTATGCTTGCCTGCGCTACTACATCGTTTGCGCAATTTGACAACATTGGCCTTTTAGGCGGTTCTACAGTAACAGGCTGGACGTCTGATACTGATATGGTAACCACCGATGGTGTTGTTTACACATTGGAAAATGTGGTGATTGTTAACCCCGAATCTGACGGGGGTGTTAAATTCAGGAAGGATGATGCGTGGACTGTAAACTGGGGTGGTACAGGCTTTCCTGCAGGTACAGCATCACCTAACGGAGCGAATATCCCAACAGTTGATGGTACTTATAATGTAACGTTTAACCTGAGCACACTTCAGTACAGCTTTGAGGCAATCGGTTTCGATGAAATAAGCCTTGTAATAGAAGGTACTGATGTGAGCATGTTTACCGCCGATGGTATTGTTTACTCGGTAAATAATGTTGAGCTTGAAGCCGGTGATTATGCTTTTTCCGTAAATAGCAGCACTACAGGCTGGGGTGGTTCTGGCTTCCCTACAGGTACAGCTACAGAGGGTGCTACTATACCGGTACCTGCTAACCGCTACAACATTACTTTTAACAATGACACTAAGCAATATATGTTCAATTTTGTGAACATAAGCCTTATTGGAGCCGGTGTGGTTACAGAAGACCCTGCATGGGTTACCGATGTATATCTTTCTACTGCAGATGGTATTAATTACACTTTAGAAGACTTTACATTTCCAGGAGGCGAAGGTAAATTCAGGCTTAACGGCGACTGGAACCCGGGCTGGGGCAGCACCGATTTTCCTTCAGGTGTAGGTTCAACTGCGGGTGATGCTCCAAACATCCCTATCACAGCAGGTACTTATGATGTAGCCTTCAACAGGTTAACAGGCGACTATAATTTTGCCGCTTCTACAAACGGACTTGAGGATGTTACTGCTGCAAAAGTTGTAGCATATCCTAACCCCACAGGCAACGTTTGGAATTTTGAAGCAGCTACAGTAATCGAAAAAGCAGAGTTAACAGATGTTACAGGCAAAGTAGTTTTTGCGGGTACTTTTAATGCTTCAACTGCGGTTATAGATGCTGCTGCTTTCGCCCCGGGTATTTATATGGCTAAAATTTATGCAGGTACATCTGTACAGGTAATAAAGGTTATAAAAAGATAACTTCTTCATTTTTTATTAATTCACGAAGCACAGGTTAAATGCCTGTGCTTTGTTGTTTATATAAGTATCTTTGCCAAAAACAGATAGTATAATGGGCGTTGTTAAAATAGGCCACAGGGGTGCAAAGGGCCATATAGCCGAAAACACCTTACCATCTTTTGAAAAAGCCATTGCGCTCGGCGCAGAGGCTGTTGAGTTTGATGTTCACGTTTGCGCCACGGGGGAGCTGGTGGTAATACACGATTTTACTGTGGACAGAACCACAAACGGTACCGGTGAAGTACACACCGTGAGCCTTGACGAACTCAAAAGCCTTACGGTTGAAGATGAGCATACCATTCCTACACTTGAAGAAGTTATGGAGCTGCTGGGGCCAAATTTTATTATGAACATAGAAATGAAGGGCAGGCACACAGCACAGCCACTGGCAGTTTTATTACAACGATATGTTGCAGAGAAAGGTTATAGATATGAGAATATAATTGTATCCAGCTTTCAGTATGAAGAGCTAAAAATGATGAGCGCTCTTAACCCTGAAGTACACCTTGGGGTGCTTACACAGGCGAGCGTTGCCCAGGCATGGGATTGGGCTACAGAGTTTAATGCGAAGGCACTGCACCCACATTTTTCTTTATTGACAGAAACTAATGTGGAGCGTGCCAGAGAGGCTGGCTTTAAAATCAATACGTGGACGGTTAATGAACCCGATGATATTGCAAGGATGAAAATGTATGGAGTTGACGGAATAATATCTGACTACCCAGAAAGGTTATGAGCAACAGGAAGTTTGACGTGATTGTAGCCGGTGGAGGTGCAGCAGGTTTTTTTACGGCTATAAATATTGCCGAGGCAAAACCCGGAGTAAAAGTTGCCATTTTAGAGCGTGGTAAAGAAGTGCTTGGCAAAGTGCGCATATCGGGTGGCGGGCGCTGCAATGTAACCCATGCCTGCTTTGTGCCCGATGATTTGGTTAAGTATTATCCGAGAGGGGAAAAAGAACTAAAGGGACCGTTCAACCATTTTTGCAGCGGCGATACTATAGAATGGTTTGCCAAACATGATGTAGAGCTAAAAATTGAAGAAGACGGGCGCATGTTCCCGGTAACCGACAACTCGCAAACCATTGTAGATTGTTTTATTAAAGCAGCTAAAAAATCAGGTGTTGAGGTAATAACGGGGCAAAGCCTGCAAAGCATCATAAAAACAACTAATGCTTGGGAGATAAATACCTCAGGAGAAAAATATCTTACAGCACATTTGGTAATGGCTACCGGAAGTAACCCGAAAGTATGGGAGATGATACGGGGGCTTGGTCATACCATAGTGCCGCCTGTACCCTCCCTGTTTACATTCAATATAAAAGATAGCCGAATACAAAACCTTATGGGTGTTTCGGCAATGGCATCCGTAAAAGTAAAAGGGTTAAAGCTTGAGGCATCAGGCCCTTTGCTTATAACGCACTGGGGCATGAGTGGCCCTGGCATACTACGCCTCTCTGCCTGGGGTGCAAGAGAACTTGCCGCGAAAAACTATCAGTTTACTTTGCTGGTTAACTGGCTTAATGAAACCGATACAGATGACTGCCTTGGGCAGTTGAAGCAACTAAAACAGGAGCATGCAAAAAAACAAGTAGGTAAAAAATCGCCTTTTGATTTCCCGAACCGGCTTTGGGAAAGCCTTGTTGCTGCCTCGGGTATATCTGCAGATATGCGTTGGGCCGATGTTAACGCCAACCAATTACAAAGCCTTGCCTTACAGCTTACCAATGCTGAATTTTCTGTAAACGGCAAAAGCACTTTTAAAGAAGAGTTTGTAACGGCAGGCGGTGTAGAACTGAAAGAGGTGAACTTTAAAACTATGGAAAGCAAAATAGTACCCAACCTTTATTTTGCAGGAGAGATTTTAAATATTGATGCTATAACAGGAGGGTTTAATTTCCAGAATGCATGGACGGGTGGCTTTCTGGCTGCCGAGGCAATTGTAGGAAAATTTTAATATTTTAACGCAACCATTTTTATTGTTATACATCTTTTTCATAAAACATGCAATCAACATTTATGAAAAAGATTATTTTAACATGTGCTTTTGCACTTTTCTGTTTGTCTGAGTCAAACAGCCAGTCCTATCAAAAGGCTTACGGTGCAACGAACCCTAACCAGCAGGAGTTGTACGATTTATTTACGGATAGCGAGGGTAACATTTTTACATCCGGAACTTTCAGAAATCTTTCTGTTTTTGAACAAGACAATTACTACGGTAGTGTTTCCAGGATTAATCCTGAAGGCAACACCATTTGGCATAAAGCTTATCTGCCGGAAGAATATGAGGCACTGGACAGTTTTTTTATAAACTCTGTCTATGCAGATAATAACGGCTCGCTTTACTGCTTTGGTGTTTTTCTGGATGCTCAGGTCGATTCGGGTTATTATATCATGAAACTTGATGCTGACGGAGAGGTAATATGGGCAAAATTTATTAGCGACGGTTATGCAGATTTAATTACGGATACAGTTTATACAAGCGAAGCGATATATCTTATTTATACAAACAGAATTGTAAAGATGAACTTTTCGGGAGAGGTTGTTAACGTCGTAAATATTAATTTAGGCTTTGAAGTAGCCCTGCGTAAAGCTATTGTAACAAGTTCAGGAAATTTAGTTATTACGGGAGAGCTGTACTTAAATAACAACTGGAATACCCCTGTTATTATATTTGACTCTAACCTTAATTTAATAAACGGATATTTATATTATCGAGACGAGAATGGAGCGACATACGGAACTGCATTGTGTGAAGCTGCTGATGATGAACTGATAATAGGGTTAAGTGACCGTTCTGTGTTTTCTATAAATCAGTCGGGTGAATTGCAGTGGGTAAAAACTATACTTGCCAATGAAACCGAAACTACTTTAGATGCTTTAGACTATATAAGTAATATACAACCGCTGAATGCTGAAAAAACAGAGTTTTACATTGCTATGAACGGCTCTTATTTTGATGATATTATAAACTTATTATATGTAGGCCTTGGTAATATGGATAATAACGGTAATATATCTAATTTAAAAGCTATCAAAAAAACACCTTTTGAGACAATAGATAATTACCATTCAGTAAGCGAACTTATTGTTGATTCCAATACCGGTTACTATCATTTGGCAGGAAAACTTATTGCATCTGATGGGGATGAGGTTAACCATCATTATAATTATTTGCATAAAGGAAGTCTTAGCGAGGTTGGTTGTGGTGAAGAAGCGATAACCTTTAATACCTCAAGTACAATTGAATCGCTCAATATGAGTGTGATGCCAGCCGAATTATTTGTTCAGGGAACAGTACAAATAGCACCGGCAACGATTACTGTTCAAGATTTGCCGTTAGAGTATGACGAAACGTATTGCATTGATGCATTGCTACAGTCGCCTGATTTAGAAACAGATGCCGTTGCACTGTATCCTAATCCGGCAAGTGATATTATTACTGTACAGGCTAATCAGGACATAAAAGAAATGATGGTATTTGATGTTTTAGGTAAAACGGTGGGGGTAACATTTATCACTGACAATACTATTAATGTTGCTTATCTTGATTCCGGCATGTATATAATAAAAGTATTAACCGCCGACAATAAAACCTTCACATTAAAATTTGTTAAACAATAAAAAACCACGCTATGAAAAATTTACTGTTAATGGCAGGCATGGCTTTACTGCTTGTTTCCTGCTCTGAAGATTCAGAATCTCCGTTAAATAATGATACGCCTTCTGATAACAAAGTGCTATTGCTTAAGGTTGATTTCGAAACCAATGTTTTTGAAGGAGGCAAAGAGCTGACCTTTGAAGATGCTGATGGCTTTACCATTACTGCTGATTATAACCCGCCCGGTGATTTTGGCGACATAACCTTAATGTATGAAGAAGCTAACGATACCATTTTTGCAGGTGGTATTGTATGGGCCGGCCTTGGTCAAATGACCTACCCTGAATCGCTTGCCGATGACAACGCTTTTGCTTCTTTGCCTGATGCACTGCCAATGCCCTCTCTACAGGATTTCGAAATTGTAGAATATGATGAGTATGCTTATTATCCGGAAGTAATTGACTATCAGTCTATATGGGCTGCTGTTGACAACCTGCAGGTTGTAAAAGAATACAGCGAGAGTAATCCTGATGCCAATATCAGGCTGTTTTTATATACTCCAAGTGTTGGGGTTGGCAACCCGGCAGAGTGGGACTGGTTTATTATTATGAAAAATTAATGTTTTGTGTAGTGTTTGTGTAGAAGCTCCCTTGATGGGGGCTTTTTTATTTACAAAGCTATCTGTTTAACCACCATATACTTGCATTTAAAACGGTTGCAAATGCTACCCATGCTAAATAGGGCATTAGTAGCCACGCGGCAAGTGTGTTAACTTTTTTGAACTGTATATAAGTTTCATAAATCATTAGCAGTAACAGTATAATTTCAATAAGGGCAAGCATAGGGTTGTTGAGTCCGAAAAAAAGGTAAGACCAAAGTGCATTAAGCACGAGCTGTATGCCGAAAAAAGTAAGCCCTTTTTTTACGGTTTCCTTCTGCTCATCGGTTCTTTGCCATACTAGCCCTGCAGCAACACCCATTAGTATGTAAAGTATAGTCCACACAGGGGCAAAAACCCAGTTAGGCGGGTTAAAAACAGGTTTTTCAAGTGTTGGGTACCATGTGGTTACACCTTCCCGGGTTACTTCGCCAGAAAGGTATCCCACGGCAACGCAGGTTACCACCATTATCAGTATTTTTAGGATTCTTGGCATACTTGTCTATTTCTATCAAAGTTAACAAACAAAATCTTTATGTAACACCAAAAACTTATCTTTGCACAAATTTTAAGATATGCTTTCCGAAAAGGATTTTATACCTCAGGGTTATACAGGTACTGCACAAAACGGCAGTTTTAAATGGAGTGCGCCCAGCAATATTGCCCTTGTAAAATACTGGGGTAAAAAAGAGAACCAGATTCCGGCAAACCCTTCCGTAAGTTTTACGCTGAGCAACTGCAAAACCATAACTGAATTAAAGTTTGAGGAAAAGCGGGATGATGGGTTTTCATTCGACCTGTTTTTTGAAGGTAAACCCAAAGAAAGCTTCAGGCCTAAGATTGAAAAGTTTTTTCAGCGAACAGCCGCCTATCTTCCATTTTTAGAAAAGTACCATTTTACGATAGATACACAAAATACTTTTCCGCACAGTTCGGGTATAGCTTCATCCGCTTCTGGCATGGCAGCACTTGCCGTAAACCTTATGAGCCTGGAACGCCTGCTAAACCCTGAAATGACAGAAGAGTACTTTTATAAAAAAACTTCTTTCCTGGCGCGCCTGGGGAGCGGTAGCGCCTGCCGTAGTGTAAGGGGAAGCGCGGTTGTGTGGGGGGAAAATAAAGAAATTGAGGGAAGTTCTGATTTATTCGGGGCTTCTTTCCCTGATACACTACATGCTGATTTTACCAACTTTCAGGACACTATACTACTGATTGATAAAGGCGAAAAACAGGTAAGCAGCACCGTTGGGCACGATTTAATGCATGGGCACCCATTCGCGCAGCAGCGCTTTGCACAGGCGCATGATAATCTTTCTAAGATGCGTGCGGCTTTAGTAAGCGGTGATATGGATGCTTTTATCAGCATTACAGAAAGTGAGGCGCTAACGCTGCACGCCATGATGATGACCTCGCATCCTTATTTTATATTGATGAAACCTAACACGCTTGAGGTAATAAACCGTATATGGGCTTACCGCGAGACTGCCAAAATACCGGTATGTTTTACGCTTGATGCGGGCGCAAACGTTCATGTGCTGTATCCTGAAAATGTGAAAGATAAAGTTTTGGAATTTATTAAGAATGAATTAGTTGCGTTGTGTCAAAACAGTCAGTACATTTGCGATGCGATTGGTGATGGGGCAGTGCAATATTAAATTTTACTATTTATTGTTTTTTAATTACCTTTAATAAAAATTTCCTAATGAAAGGACCATTGTTTTATTCAAAGATACTGCTCTTCGGAGAGTACGGAATTATTAAAGATTCTAAAGGGCTTTCTATTCCTTATAATTTTTATAATGGCGCTTTAAAAAGAGATGGTAATACTTCTGAACAGGCTTTAAAAAGCAACGCTAACTTAAAACGCTTTGCAGGATATTTAGAGCAGCTTCAGCAGGAAGAGCCGGAACTGGTAACTTTTGACCTTGACACGCTAAAGCAGCATGTTGAGGAGGGAATGTATTTTGACTCAACCATTCCGCAGGGATATGGTGTGGGTAGCAGCGGTGCACTTGTTGCCGCCATTTACGACCGTTATGCCAATGATAAGATAACGGTGCTTGAAAACCTTACCCGCGAAAAATTACTCCAGCTAAAAACTATTTTTGGCAGGATGGAGTCATTTTTTCATGGAAAAAGTTCAGGGCTCGACCCGCTTAACAGTTACCTGAGTATACCAATTCTTATCAATTCTAAAGATAATATTGAGGCTACAGGCATACCAAGCCAGGCTACAGATGGTAAAGGCGCAGTGTTCTTACTTGACTCCGGCATTGTGGGCGAAACAGCACCAATGGTTTCTATTTTTATGGAGAACCTAAAAGAAAAAGGTTTCCGCGATATGCTTAAAAAGCAGTTTACCAAATATACCGATGCTTGTGTGGATAACTTCCTGCACGGCGACTTTAAATCGTTATTCAGCAATACCAAAAAACTGAGCAAAGTGGTATTAAACCACTTTAAGCCAATGATACCGGAGCAGTTTCATGAGCTTTGGCAAAAAGGAATTGAAACCAATGATTACTACCTGAAGCTTTGCGGCTCAGGCGGCGGCGGTTATATCCTTGGTTTTACAGAAGACCTTGATAAAGCTAAAAAAGCACTGGAAGGGCACAAGCTTGAAGTTGTGTACCAGTTTTAATTTATAATTTTTTATGGATTTGACATAGCTTAGGCTATCATGTCAGAAAAAGATATACATTTATATCTCCAATAAAAAATTATGAAAACAAACTTTTTCACGTTAGTAATTATCGGCCTTTTATTTTTCATAGTTGCGGTTGATGCTCAAACAACTAATATTCCTGATCAAAACTTTGAACAGGCATTAATTGATTTTGGTATTGATTCTGACGGTATAATTAATGGACAGGTATTAAACAGCGATATTGAAAACGTTACCACATTAGAACTTTCTTATTATAATAACATTTCTTTTATCAGTGATCTAACAGGGTTGGAAGGTTTTACTAATCTTGAGGAGTTGTCAGTAAATTATATGGAAATTACAGAACTTGATGTCAGCCAAAACCTTCAGCTTAAATATCTTGATTGTAGTAATAATAATTTAACATCACTTGATGTCTCTAATAATAGTTTGCTGGAGTATTTGGATATAGGTAATAACGGACTTGATGTTGGCCCTTTTAATTACTTTACTGAAATTGATCTTAGTAGTAATCCGAGTATAAAGACAATCTATGCGCGGGACATGTACGAAAATCTGGCAAAAATCAACTTAAAAAATGGGAATAATAATCCTGAGATGTCTCTGAATTTTAGACTGTATCCGGATACTACAAATCCTGATTTTGATCCTGAATACAATTTTATAAATGTTTGCATAGAGGTTGATGATGCAGAGGCTGCACAAAACAATGAATCGCCATATAATAGCTGGGATGTTGTGAATGAATATGCCGCATATAGCTTTTCGGGCGTGTGCAATTTAGGCAGGGAAGATAAGGTGGTAAAGAATATTGACCTTTATCCAAATCCTGTTACAGATATGTTGTATATTAAGAATGCAGAAGAGAATAATGTTGTTAGTATCATTATATACGACCTCTTTGGGAAAGTTATAGGAGAATATAAAAATTTTAGGGAAGGTATCGATGTCAGAAATTATTCTAATGGGGTTTACATAGCTAAAATATTAGGCGAGTCTAAAACATCATTCCATAAAATTATAATCAGGTAAAGTTTTTAAAAGTTTAAAATTTTTCATTTTAAATAATCAGTTGATATTCGTTACTTTTACATAAGATATATTAAACGTCTTATTGTAGATGGCATCACGAAAATCGAGACTTACACTGATGAAGGTTTTAAGCCTGTTTTCTGTGGTGAGGGGTTACAATATTCCCATAATAGCGCTTGCGCAGTATCTGTCTGCTATTTTCATACTCGACAGGGAAAGCCGTGCACTCGATGTAATACTCGATATTAACCTCTTTCTTATAGTACTGGCATCTTCGCTGACGATAGCTTCGGGCTACATCATCAATAACTTTTACGACGCTCAAAAAGACCTTATCAACCGCCCTAAAAAGTCAATGCTCGACAGGCTGGTGAGCCAGCAAACTAAATTAAATGTTTATTTCGGGCTTAACTTTTCGGTTGTCCTGCTTGCCTTTATGGTTTCCTGGCGTGCAGTTATTTTCTTTTCGGGTTACATATTCCTGATATGGTTTTATTCGCATAAGCTTAAGAGATATCCGGTTATAGGTAACCTTACGGCTGCATTACTGGCGGTATTGCCATTCTTCGGTATTTTAATGTATTTCAAAAACTTCTATGAAGTAATATTCGCGCATGCTACGTTTCTTTACCTGCTCATATTAATACGCGAACTGATAAAAGACCTTGAGAATATTCCGGGCGACCTCGCGAATGACTACCGCACCATACCGGTTATGTTTGGCGAAAAGGTTTCTAAATACATTATAACACTGCTTACCTTTTTAACCATTATTCCTGTTTACCTGCTGGTAGATGTATATGATGTAGGCTATATGGATATATACTTTTATGCAGGCATGATAGTTATTATTATCTTCCTGCTTAAGCTATGGGGTGCTGCGAGCCAAAAGCAGTATTTACAGCTCCATAACATTTTAAAAATCCTTATTGTTGCGGGTGTATTCAGCATCGTACTGATAGAGCCTTCAGTATTAGTACACGGCAGGAAACTTTTGTCGGTTATTTAATACTATCTTTGCAAAAATAATTTTGTAGTAATGGAGAATAACAGAGGCAGGGGAAATGCGTCCGGCAGGGGAGGTAATGACAAGAGGAACACAAGAGGCGGTTCCGGCCGGGACGGGCAAAAACCCTCTTACGGAAAACCCGGCAGCTTTGCCAGTAAAAAACCTTATGGCGACAAGCCGTGGCAGTTAAAGAAAGCAGAAGCTAAAAAAGCAAAAGAAGCGGCAAAGCCTGAAAGTGATGAAATAAGGCTGAATAAATATATATCAAACTCGGGAATGTGTTCGCGCAGGGATGCCGACATGTACATACAATCGGGTAATGTGAAGGTGAACGGGCAGGTTGTTACCGAAATGGGCTATAAAGTAAAGCTTACCGATAAAGTTGAGTTTGACGGTGCCGTTATAAAACCTGAAAAGAAAGAATACCTTTTGCTGAACAAGCCCAAGAACTTTACCACAGGTGGCGATGCCGAAAAAGGATTGCGCCATGTGTCTGAACTGGTTAAAAATGCAAGCACAGCCTCTTTAGAGCCTGTAGGGCGTATGGATAAGAATACCACGGGGCTTTTGTTGTTTACGAATGACAGCGACATGCTGCGCAAGTTTACACAGCCCAATCAGAAGTCGTTTAAAATATATCAGGTGTCGCTTGACAAAAACCTTAAGTCTGAAGATTTTGAAAAAATGAGCAAGGGTGTAGAGCTTGACGGGCACAGGTTGTTTATAGATGAAATCAGCTATATAGAGAACAGCCCAAGGACAGAAATAGGCCTTAAGCTGCGCACACCGAACGTAAGGGTAGTACGTTCAATCTTTGAAAGTTTTGGCTATACCGTTGTAAAAGTGGACAGGGTATTTTTTGCCGGGCTTACCAAGAAAAACCTGCCACGTGGCAACTATAGGTTTTTAAATGAACAGGAGATAATTAACCTGAAAAACATATAAAAATAAAACCCGCTCATGCGGGTTTTTTATTTTTAGAGGATAATCTTACTTTTTAAATTCAGGTTTAGGTGACAGTTTTTCCACAGTATTTAAACCCCGCTTTTCCAGCAACGGTTCTATAGACGGATCAGCCCCTCGAAACTTCCTGTACATAACGGTAGGGTCGCTTGTGCCGCCTTTCTCCAAAATCTGGGTGCGGAAAGCATTTGCCTTTTCAGGATTAAATAATGATGTTGATTTAAATGCTTCAAAAGCATCAGTATCTAACACGCCCGACCATATATAACTGTAATAACCTGCAGAATATCCTCCGCTGAAAATATGGTTGTAATAGGTGCTCCTGTATCTTGGTATTATGGCATTGGTTAACCCTATTTTATCCATAGCTGCTTTTTCAAACGGCACCACGTTTTGTGTTAGCGGCTCTGTAAGGCTGTGGTAGTTCAGGTCAAGGTAAGATGCCGCCAGGTATTCTGTGGTGGCAAAACCCTGGTCAAACGTTGCGGCTTTTTGCAGTTTTGTAATAAGCTCTTCTGGAATGGTTTTGCCTGTTTTATAATGTTTGGCATACATCTTTAATACTTCCGGTTCGGCTGCCCAGTTCTCCATGATCTGAGAAGGTAACTCAACAAAGTCGGTATATACGCTGGTTCCTGAAAGGCTTTCATAATTTACATTACTAAGCAGCCCGTGCAGCGCATGCCCAAACTCATGGAAAAACGTTGTGGTTTCATCAAATGTCAGTAAAGACGGTTTGCCTGCTGTAGGCTTAGAGAAGTTACATACAATAGATATAACAGGTGCAACACGCTCGCCATTAGTCATTTTCTGCTTGCGGTAAGACGTCATCCATGCACCCCCTTTTTTGCTTGCCCTGGGAAAAAAATCCATGTACAATATACCTACATGCCTTCCGTCATTTTCTGTTACCTCCCAAACGGTTACATCTTCATGGTATTTGGGCACATCTTTAAGTTCTTTAAACTTCAGTCCGTATAATTTATTGGTTACCATGAATACGCCTTCCCTCACATTTTCGAGGCTAAAGTAAGGTTTCAGTTCCTGCTCATCAAGGCTGAATCTTTGCTGCCTTATTTTTTCGGTATAGTAACGCCAGTCATAAGGCTGCACTTCCTCGTTAATGCCGTCTTTGCGCATCAGTTCTTTTATATCGGCTTCTTCTTGTTTTGCTTTTGCCAGTGCAGGCTCCCAAAGCTTGTCTAAAAGTGTGTAAACATTTTCGGGTGTTTTTGCCATTCGCTCTTCCAGTACATATGCTGCATGGCTTTCATAACCCAGCAATTTTGCCCTTTCTGCCCTTAGGTTTACCATTTTTACCAGATTAATGCGGTTATCATAACGGTTTCCGTTATTGCCCCGCATTTGGTAAGCATTCCATATTTCTTCCCTTAGCTTACGGTTGTCTGCATATTGCAGGAATGGCATAACACTGCTGTTGTGCAGGGTAAATATCCACTTGCCTTCCTTATCGCGTGCCGTAGCTTCTTCGGCTGCGGCCTGTATCACTTCTTCGGGCAGGCCGGCAAGCTCTTCTTTATCTTTTATTACAAGGGCATATTCATTGGTTTCTGCCAGAACATTATCGCCAAATTTTAATGAGAGTACCGATAGCTCTTCGTTTATTTTCCTGAGCTTTTCTTTTTGCTCTGCATTTAAGGCTGCACCATTACGTATAAACTCCTTATATTTTTTTTCGAGCAGCTTTGCCTGTTCGGCACTTAGGTTTAATTGCAGTTGCCTGTCCCATATTTGCTGCACACGCGCAAAAAGTTTCTCGTTAAGGTACAGGTTGTCTTTATGCTTCGCCAGCTCGGGTGCCATTTCCTGAGCGATGGCCTGCATCTCTTTGTTGGTGTTAGCAGAGTTGAGGTTGTAAAAAACGGTTGTTATGTTGTTAAGCAATGTCCCCGAGTTTTCAAGAGCCACTATTGTGTTATCAAAATCGGGCTGCTCTTTATTTTCTGCAATAGCTTTAAGTTCTTTGTCATGCAGCTTTATAGCTTCCAGCATGGCAGGCTTGTAGTGCCTGTTTTCAATTTGTTCGAATGGCGGCACCTGGTAAGGTGTCTCATAGCTTGCCAGTAGCGGGTTATACTCCCCGAAGCTTTCGGCTTTGTTCTCTTTATTGCAGGACATGGTTATGCTTCCGGTTATGGTTAGTACAATTAAATATTTATATGGTTTCATTGCGTCGAAAAATTACATAATCAGGTAAAGTTATTTTAAAAGCGCATATTAAGCAATATTATTATGGGTATAAATAAAAAAACCGGCTTGTGCCGGTCTTTACTTATGCGTTAATTGCTTCTACTTTAATTTCATTGTCGTTGAGCATATCCTTCAGCATGTTCTCTATACCGCTTTTAAGTGTAAAGGTAGAAGAGGGGCATCCGCTGCAGGCACCCTGAAGTATAACTTTTACGCGCTTATCTTTTTCGTCATACGATTCAAAAGCAATATTACCGCCATCGCTGGCAACGGCAGGCTTTACATATTCTTCGAGTATGTTAATTATGCGCTGAGAAGTTACATCAAGTGAATCAAAATAGGCTTCCTGCTGCTTTTCACCCTGTGGTGTCTGCTTTATAGCCGACTCATTCAGCACCTCATTTCCTTCTTCAATATATTTTTTAATGAAAGCCCTGATCTCTGCTGTAATTTCATCCCACTCCGTTATGCCGAATTTGGTTACAGAAATGTAATTTTCGTCTATAAAAACTTCTTTTACAAACGGGAATTTAAAAAGCTCCCTTGCTAGGGGTGATGCCGCTGTCTCATCAATGTTCTTAAATTCGGCTGGCGTGCGGGTAATCAGCTTGTTGTACACAAACTTCATAACCGAAGGGTTAGGGGTGGTTTCTACATATATTGTTACAGGCAGTTTTTTCTTTGTTGCGGCATCAGCATCTTCGGTAATAATAGCCCCGCCGTTATTCACAAAGTTCTCTATCTGTTCCGCTACTTCTTCCTGCACATCAGCCCATTCTACAATAGAATATTTTTCTATTCCTATAAAATTGCCTGAAATATATACCGTCTTCACAAAAGGCAGGTAAAACAATTGTTTTGCTAAAGGAGAATTAGCTGTGTCATCAATGTTTTTAAACTCATAATTATTTCCTTTAGCAATAAAGTTGCTGAATTCAAATTTCAGTATTGCAGGGTTTTGGGTAGGCTTTATCGAGATTTTTTCCATGATTTTAAATTTTACACAAAATTAGCATAAAAAAAAATTAATATTCAGGGTAGGGATATTGCGTATTAAGTTGTTATATAGAATAATAAAGTTCTTTAATTTAAAAATTTCAAAAGAATTTGTGATTTTTTTAAAAATTAGCACTAAAGTGTTGATGAATATTTATATTTGGTGTCTTATGTAAAATATAGTTAATTTAGGAATATTTTACACTTAATTAATATTAGTAGTACGTTAAAAATTCGCTATATGAAGAAATTATTACTCTCATTTTTACTGTTGTTAGGAACAATCAGCTTGCATGCGCAGTCTGATATTGTTGTTTTTAACACCAACCCCGATTATGAATATGAGGTTGGCGAGATACTTTCATTCTCGGTGATGGTAACAAACAACGGGCCTAACCCTGCGCAGAGCGTTAACGTGTCTTACCCTATACCGGCGGGCATAACTATTGTGCCTGGCTATAATAAATTTTGGTGGACAGGTAGTAACGGGTCTTCAGGAACAAACCTTGCCCTTAACAACACTATTCCGTCTTTAGGGGTTAACCAAACGGTTACCTACACCATTAATATTAAGATACCAAATGATTATGTGGCAAATCTGCCTGTAATTAGTGTAACATATAACACACAATCTGATGTTCAGGTTAGCTATACCAACAACCAGTCGGTATATGTGCCGGGGTCTCAGGCTATATATGAGGTGTCTGTAGTCAACTATGGCCCCGAGGTTGCTTCTGTCATCAACGTTAGTAACCCTATACCTGCCGGTATAACTTCTTTTTCATGGACAGGCAGTAATGGTTCTTCGGGCACCAATCAAAATCTTACAAACCAGTTACAGAACCTGCCGCTTGGTCAGGTAGTTACTTATACTATAACCGCTGATATCCCGTCCGGTTTTACGGGGCCGTTAACGAGCCAGCTAACGGTAAACGGGCCTTTTACAGACCCTACCCCTGCATGTGCGCCATGTACCGATACTGATTTGCCGCCAACAGCAAATATTGTTGTTGAAAATACAAACGGCCAGCAGCTTTACACGCCTGGAACCCAAACTACATATACATTAACGGTAACTAACGTGGGGCCATACCCTGCTAACAATATCACTGTCAATAACCCGGTACCTGCCGGGATATCCTCGTTTACATGGAGTGGTGATAACGGCACTTCAGGCTCAGGCGCTTTAACAGATGTTATCGCTGCTATGGGTGTTGGCGAAACAGTTACCTATACCCTTATTGCAGATATACCTGCAAACTTTACGGGTAATTTAATTAGTGAAGCATCGGTTACAACAGGTAGTATAGATCCTGCACCCGGATGTCCTGGCTGTAATGATACAGATACATCATCAGCTATAGCTGATGTAGTTACAGTTGTAGATAATGGGCAGGTAAACTTTACACCCGGCTCTGCCTCTCAATATACAGTTGCCGTGACTAATAACGGGCCCGGTGCGGCACAAAATGTACAGGTTGACGTTGCTATACCAGCTGATATCACTTTATTTAGCTGGAGCGGCAGTAACGGCTCGTCAGGTACTGATGAAGCTTTGGCCGACACGATAGCGACATTGGCTGCAGGCGAAACGGTTACTTATACCATAGATCTTGAAGTGCCTTTAACATATGCAGGAACCGTAATTTCTGTTGAGGCAGTTGTTACAACAGATACAGAACAAACATCTGTTAACTGCCCGCAGTGTAATGATACGGATGTCCTTGCCGGAAACGGTGCAGATGTAACAGTTACCAATACCAATGGGCAGACTACTTATATTGCAGGTACCGAAGCTATATATACCGTTACGGTAACCAATAACGGGCCTGCGGCAGCAGAAAATGTATTGCTTACATTTGATTTCCCTTCACAAATAACAGAATATGAGTGGACTTCCGGAAGTACAACTGTAACTAACCAGCCATTACAGATGATGACGCTGACAATGGCTCCCGGACAAACTATCATATATTCAATTACACTAAATATACCCGAGAATTTTACAGGAGATCTTGTTACCGTGGCTGCTATAAGCAGCGATAACGATTTTGATACCACCTGTACAGGGTGTACCGATACAGATACTCAGGATTTTCCTGAATATGAATCGGATATTGTGGTAGAAGTAGATAACGGACAGGATATTTATACCCCCGGTACACAATCTGTTTATAACGTAGTTGTTACTAACAACGGTCCCGATAACGCAGAAAACGTTTCTGTAGCGGGTGCACTGCCTGCCGGTATAACTTCATATTCATGGACGGGCAGTAACGGATCTTCCGGAAACGGAGCGCTAGCTGATAACATAGCATTACTATATGTAGGGCAAAGTGTGAGCTATACCGTTACCATTGATGTGCCTGCGGCATATTCAGGAGAGCTTACCACAGAGGTGACTGCTGCCAGCGATAGTACAGACCCTGATACCACCTGCGATACGTGTACCGATACAGACTCTGATCCAAACGCGGAAGCGGATATAGTAGTAGAGCATACGCTAAATCAGGGTACTTCATATACTGCGGGAGCTGATGCTGTTTATACTATTACCGTTACCAATAACGGTCCGGACAATGCAGTTAATGTTTCTGTTTCAGATGCTGTTCCTGCGGGTATAGACCCTACTACGGTATTTTGGTCTGGTAATGATACAAGTGGTACGGGAGACCTTCAGGATGTAATTGCTTTCTTGCCTGTTGGCGAATCAGTACAATATACTTTTACTGTACCTGTTCCAAGCAATTTTGATCAGGAAACCGATATTGTAAACACAGTTGTTGTATCAACCGATACTACAGATCCTGACCCATCTTGCGATGCCTGCACGATAACGGCAGAGCCTGACCCGCAGGCTAACCTTGTTACACTTAAAACAAACTATCAGGATACTTACCTTAAAGACAGCGAGGTAATTTATTATATAACAATAACAAACCCGGGGCCGAGTGACGCTTATAACGTAGGCGTATTTGACCCTGTTCCTTTTGATATAGAGTTCATGCAGTGGCAGGGCGATAACGTGGGCGGCTTTGGGCCGTTAACCCACACTATCCCGGTACTGGCTGCTGGTGAAACTGCTGAGTTTACCGTTACAATACAGGTTCCTGAAGATTATGTGGAAAACTTGCAGAATGTGGTAAATATTACCAGTGATACTCCAGATCCTGTTCCGGCGTGCCCGGGCTGTACCGACCTTGATGAGCCGGCTGTTGATTATGTAACCGTAGATAAATATGCCTATACCGTTACTGAACTTGTAGAGGATGTACTTATAGATGCTGAGTGTGTTAATGTATCAAACATTATATCACAGGCAGGAAGCCTTACAGGCAACTACGGTATTGGTTACTTCCATAAGAATAACTCAAATTTCCCTATAAAAGACGGACTTATATTACGTTGCGGTAATGCAGAGTTTAGTGAGGGTCCCTTTACAGGAGGTAATACTACCTCTGTTGCATCAGGTACCGGAGATGCCCAGTTGCAGGCTGTAAGTGCCGCAAACGGGCAGGGGGGCAGTATAAATGATGTTACATTTATACAGTTCAACTTCGTGCCGCTTACTGACACGATGAGCTTCGACTTCCTGTTTTCATCAAATGAATATGGTGTTTTCCAATGTTCATATAGTGATGTGTTCGCCTTCCTGCTAACTGACCTTACAGATGGTAGTGTAACAAACGTTAACCTTGCCGTTATTCCGGGAACTAATATTCCTGTTTCGGTAACAACCATTAGGAATAACTTGTATAATTCAGGTTGTAGCTCACAAAACGTTGCCTATTTTGGACAGCAAAACGCAGCTAACCCTGCAACTGCTGCAATAAACATGAATGGGCAAACAGTAGTGATGACTGCTTCATCTCCGGTTATACCTGGCCATACATACAGGATTAAACTTGCCATTGGAGACTACCTCGATACTGCTCTTGACTCTGCAGTTTGGATAGCTGCGGGTAGTTTTGATATAGGCCAGCCGGAACTTCCGGATAACCTTACGGTGGCAAATGGTACTGCATTATGTTCTTATGAATCGTATGAGCTTACTGTAGATGCCGGTAATGCCGAATACAATTATGAGTGGCAGCTTGACGGTACAACCCTTCTTGATGATGAAAATAACCCTATAAACTCTGATACAATAACGGTAACAGAACCGGGTGAATATACAGTACTTGCAACTTATGTTGCAGACCCTGATTGCCAGCTTACAGATACTATTATAATTGAAGAAATTCCTGATATTGATGCTCAAGAGCCTGCTGACCTTTTAATATTTGATGATGGCAGCAACCCGACACTAACATGGGATTTAACACAAAATAACGCAGTAGTTACAGAGGGGCTAAATAACCCTGACTTTTACGAAGTATTCTACTATGATAATATTGAAGGACTTGAAGAGGAAGAAGCCATACCGGTGTTCCCTAGTGATGCCTATGCGGGTACAGATGGCCAGACTGTATATGTAACAATTAAAGGTTTTGACAATGATTGTTATACGCTTAAATCTTTCGAGCTATATACTTTAACCCCACCGGATGATATTGAGCTTTGTAAAGAAGTGCCTCATGATGTGGCAGAAGTTATCAACCTGACAGATAACACTACAGCTATATACAGCCCGCTGTTAAACCCTGCTGATTTTACTATCACCTATCATGAAACGGAATTGGGTGCAGAAGATGGCAGTGAGGTAATTGCAGATCCTGCAAACTACCAGGCTTTCCCGCTTACTTTTATCGCTAATACTAAAACTATCTATATAAGGGTACAAAACAACGAAGATCCGGATAGTTTCGCTATATGGTCTTTTGATATTATAATCTCTCTTAAGCCTGCTGAAGTAGACCTTGAGCCTATATCGATATGTGAACCCGAAGACGATGATGACACCGCTACATTCGACTTAACAGAACGTGTTAATGAAATTTTAGCTGCATCTCCTAATATAGATGTTGATCTTACTATGTACGCAACACTTCAGGATGCACAAAATAATGCAAACTCGCTGACATACCCTGTATATACAACTACAGAAGATGCTTCTCAAATGGTTTACTTCCGTGCAATACAGGAAGGTGCTCCGGATGAAGCTTGTGTTACCTATATACCGCTTGAACTGTTTGTGAGCCCGGCTTCAGAGCCACAGGCTCCTGAGAATGTTCAGGTTTGTAATCCTGAAAACGATGATTTCGAAGTTTTCGACCTTACCCAGTTTGACGGAACAGTACTTTCGGGCTTAAACCCTGATTTATATACAATAACTTATCATGAAACGGCAGAAGATGCAGAGAGCGGAGATAACCCGATTACAGAACCTGAAACATATACAGTAAATGTTGGTACGGTAACAGTTTACATACGCCTTACAAACAATCTTGATGCAGATTGCTTTAGTACAACTTCATTCATGATAACTGTAACGCCTACACCTGTTGTAGAAGTACCTGCCGATGGCTTTGCGTGTTTTGTAGACGGTTATGCATTACCAACACTTGCGGCAGGTAACTACTATACCCAGCCGGGTGGCGAAGGCACTATGCTGGATGAAGGTACGGTTATTACCGCTACTCAGACTATATATGTATATGCCGAGTCTGGCACAAGCCCTAACAACTGTACTGATGAAGGTTCATTTACAGTAACAATATATCCTCAGCCCGCTATCCCAACGCCTTCTAACTACCCGTTGTGCGATGACAACAACCCGGGCGATCTAGAGGAAGAGTTCGACCTTACCACGCGCGATGCGTCGGTAACCGGCGGAGTAGCCGGCGTAACGGCGGCATACTACCTAACCCAGGCCGATGCCCTGTCGGGCGACAACCCGATAGCCAACCCGCAGGCCTACACCAACACCACCAGCCCTCAGACCATCTGGGCGGCTGCCATCACCGAGTTCGGCTGCCGCAGCGTAGCCAGCTTCCAGCTGATCGTAAACCCGCTTCCGGCAGTAAACCCTGCCCTGGAAACCTTCTTTGCCTGTGAGGAAATCCCGGGCGAAGGCGAGTTCAACAGCACCACAATCACCCAGTCCATCACTTTAGGCGCCCCGGGCTACCAGGTAACCTACTACCTAAGCCAGGACGATGCCCTTGCCGGCAACGCCAACACCCTTGGCAACCCGTTCACCGCCCCGACCGGCACCATCTATGCCAGGGTAAGGAACGTGCAGACCGGCTGTATCATCATCATACCGGTAAGCCTTGAAGTGATCCCTGCCCCGATAGCCCCGCAACCCGCCCCGCTGGAAGAATGCGACTTCAACCTTGACCAGGTAGCCGTATTCAACCTGAACCCCGTGCTGCAGGACATCGCCGCACAGCTGGGCAACGTAACCGTAACCATCCACGAGACCGAAAGCGACGCCATATTCGACGCCAACCCGATACCCAACACCGGCAGCTACAGCAACATACAGGCACAGACCACAGGCGGCGTGCAAACCCTGTACATCCGCGTGCAGAGCAGCCAGACCGAGTGCTTTGACATTGTAACGTTAGACCTTATTGTACACCCGGTACCGGTAGCCACCGAGCCGCAGGACTATGAGCTGTGCGATAACGGTACCAGCGACACCGACGGCATTGCCATCTTCGACCTGACCAGCGTGGAAGACGAAGTACTGGGCAACCTTAGCCCGGCCTTCTTTACCGTAAGCTACTACGAAACCCTTGGCGCCGCCCAGCTCGGCACCACCCCGATAACTGCGCCCGGCAGCTACAGCAGCCAGACCCGCACCATCTATGTAAGGGTAACCAACAACGCCACCGGCTGTTACGACATCGTAGAAC